>WNFI01325844.1_pt1 | contig 109513 bp, 97 predicted proteins | sample 5400471 | NCBI WGS metagenome assembly WNFI01 (sample SAMN13153348, study PRJNA577476) | soil metagenome | isolation source: 100 cm saprolite on Douglas fir-dominated hillslope | place: USA:California | collected 2013-09-17
GCGGGGAGCCCGAGCTCGATGCCAATGCGGCGCACCTCGTCCTTGAACAGCTCGCGCAACGGTTCGACCAACTTGAGCTTCATGCGCTCCGGCAGGCCGCCGACGTTGTGATGGCTCTTGATCACGTGCGCCTTGCCCGTGCCGGCGCCGGCCGACTCGATGACGTCCGGATAAATCGTGCCCTGGGCGAGAAAATCGACGCCGCTGATCTTCGCGGCCTCGGCCTCGAAGATCTCTATGAACAGGCTGCCGATGAGCTTGCGCTTGGCCTCCGGGTCAGTAATTCCACGCAGCGCCGCGAAGTAGCGTTCGCCGGCATTGACCCGGACCACCTTGACGCCCAGGTGTTTCGCAAACACGTCCATCACGGCATCGCCTTCGCCGAGCCGCAGGAGGCCGTGATCAACGAACACGCAGGTCAGCTGCGCGCCGATCGCCCGGTGCAGCAGCGCCGCGACCACCGAAGAGTCCACGCCCCCGGAAAGGCCGAGCAGCACGCGACCGGACCCGACCTGCGCGCGCACCCGCGCGATCGCATCCTCGATGATGTTGCCGGCCGTCCAGGCGTTGGCGCAGCCGCAGATCTCGTGCAGGAAACGGGCGTAGATGCGCGCGCCCTGGGTGGTGTGCGTCACTTCGGGATGGAATTGCAGCGCGTAGAAGCGCCGCGCTTCGTCGGCCATGCCGCCGATGGGCACGTCCTCCGTCGCGGCGATCGCCTGGAAGCCCGGGGGCAGTTTCACGACGCGATCGCCATGGCTCATCCAGACATCGAGCAGGCCGTGCCCTTCGGCGTTGACCCGATCCTCGATGTCACGCAGGAGGGCCGAGTGGCCACGGGCGCGAATCTCGGCGTAGCCGAATTCCCGGACTTCCCCGGGCACCACGCGGCCGCCGAGCTGCGCGGCCATGGTGTGCATCCCGTAGCAGATCCCCAGCACCGGCACACCGAGCTCGAACACCGCGGCAGGCGCGGCCGGTGCATCCTTGGCCGTGACCGATTCAGGGCCGCCGGACAGAATCACGCCGCGCGCGCCAAAGGCGCGTACTGAGGCCTCGGCCATGTCCCAGGGATGGATCTCGCAGTAGACACCGAGTTCCCGCACCCGGCGCGCGATCAGTTGCGTGTACTGTGAGCCAAAGTCGACGATCAGGACGCGGTCAGCATGAATATCCGCGGCGCACGCGCCGGCGGCGGCAACCCGCTCAGGAGGCGCGATAATTGGGCGCCTCCTTGGTGATCGCGACGTCATGCACGTGGCTCTCGCGCACACCGGCGCTGGTGATGCGCACGAACACCGGGCGGGTGCGCATCTGCTCGATGTCGCTGCTGCCGGTGTACCCCATCGCGGCGCGCAGGCCGCCGGCGAGCTGGAACAGGATGGCCACCAGGCTACCCTTGTAGGGCACGCGCCCCTCGATGCCCTCGGGCACGAGCTTCTCGAGCTCACTGCTCGTGTCCTGGAAGTAGCGGTCCGCCGAGCCATGCTTGTCGGCCATCGCGCCGAGCGAACCCATGCCGCGGTAGGACTTGTAGGAGGCGCCCTGGTAGAGCTCGACGTCGCCGGGCGATTCTTCGGTGCCGGCAAACAGCCCGCCGATCATGACCGCATGCGCGCCTGCGGCGATCGCCTTGGCCAGATCGCCAGAATATCGGATGCCGCCGTCGGCGATGAGCGGCACGCCCTTGGCCGCCAGTGCCTCGGCGACATTGGCGACCGCCGTGATCTGCGGCACCCCAACCCCGGCCACCACGCGCGTGGTGCAGATGGAGCCGGGGCCGATGCCGACCTTGACTCCATCGGCGCCCGCGCTCACCAGATCGAGCGCCCCTTCGCGCGTAACGATGTTGCCCGCCACGATTTCGAGGTCGCCCCACCTGCCCTTCAGTCGCGCGATCATCTCGAGCACGCCGCGCGAATGACCGTGGGAAGTGTCCACGACGATGACATCGACACTGGCCTCGCGCAATGCGGCGACACGATCGAGCGTGTCGGGAGCGGTGCCGACGGCGGCACCGACGCGCAGGCGGCCGGTGCCATCCTTGCTGGCACGCGGAAACTCCGTGGCCTTCTGGAAATCCTTGACCGTGATCATGCCGCGCAGCTCGTCGCCGGCGCCCACCACCAGCACCTTCTCGATACGATGCTTGTGCAGCAGGTGCTGCACTTCATCCTTGGGCGCGCCCTCGCGCACCGTGACCAGCCGGGCCTTGGGCGTCATGACCGTCGACACCGGCGCGTCGAGCTGGCGCTCGAAGCGCAGATCGCGGTGCGTGACGATGCCCACGACCTTGCTGCCGCTCACGACCGGCACGCCAGAAATGCCGCGCGCACGCGTCAGTTCGATCACCTGGCGGATGGTGGCATCGGGCGAGACGGTGATCGGATCGGCGATGACGCCGCTCTCGAACTTCTTGACGTGCATGACCTGGCGCGCCTGCGCCTCGATGGGCATGTTCTTGTGGATAACGCCCATGCCACCTTCCTGCGCCATGGTGATGGCGAGGCGCGCCTCGGTGACGGTGTCCATGGCGGCCGAGATGACCGGCAGGCCGATGCGGATCCGGCGCGTGAGCTGGGTCGACAGGTCAACCTCACGCGGCAGCACATCGGAGCGCGCGGGCACCAGCAGGACGTCATCGAAGGTGAGTGCTTCCTCGAGAATTCGCATGCGTGGGCGTCCCAGAAAGAAGCGCGCCATTGTACTCACCGCCGGCTCGCGGGTAAACCAGTGCAGGGCGAGGTCTCGAACTTCTCGCGCCCGGGCTCGGGCCACTGGTATTTCTCCCTCAAGGATCGCGACGCGCAGCTGCGCTGCGCCATGTTTCGCCAGCGCAATACCCTCGCGCCCTTCACGCTGCGCGAAGGGCAGCTCGTGATGGCGCGCGGGCGGGTGAGCCTCTACGAAGCGCGCGGTGATTTCCAGCTGCTGGTCGAGCAGCTCGAGGATGCGGGGACCGGCGCCCTGCAACTCGCCTTCGAGCAGCTGCGCGCACGGCTGGGCGCCGAAGGCCTCTTTGCCGTCGAGCGCAAGCGGAGCCTGCCGGCGGCTCCGGCGCGCGTCGGCGTGATCACCTCCCCCACCGGTGCCGCCCTGCGTGACATCCTGCGTGTGCTGGCCGACCGCTTTCCCGCCTCCGGCGTGCTGATCTATCCCGTGCCCGTGCAGGGGGCCGCCGCAGCCCCGGCCATCGTTGCGGCACTGGACCTGGCGAGCGAGCGCGCCGAATGCCAGGTGCTGATCCTGGCGCGCGGCGGCGGTTCGCTCGAGGACCTGTGGGCCTTCAACGACGAGCGGGTGGCCCGCGCGCTGGCGCGCTGCGCCATCCCTGTGGTGGCCGGCATCGGCCATGAGTCCGACGTCACGATCGCTGACTTTGTGGCGGACCTGCGCGCGCCGACGCCCACCGCTGCGGCCCAGCTGGTCGTGCCGGACCGTCGTGTCTGGCTGCAGCGCCTCGCGCAGCTGGCGGCGCGATTTGGGAATGCCGTGCGCCGCCAGCTCCAGGAAAGCGGCGCCCAGCTGCGTGCCCAGCGTGAACGGCTGCAGCGCGCGCATCCGGGCGTCCGGCTGCGCCAGCACGCACAGCGTGTCGATGAGCTCGAGCTGCGCCTGCGTCGCGCGCTCAGCGGACAGCTGCGCCAGATCGGCTCGCGCCTGGAACTGGCGAAGCGCGCCCTGAACGCCGTCAGCCCGCTGGCGCCGCTGGAGCGCGGTTTCGCCATCATCGCGCGCGCCATCGATGGCGGTCCCATTCGTCGCGCCGCGGAGCTGCAGGTGGGCGAGGATATCGAGGCGCGCTTCGCCGACGGAATCATTGGCGCCCTCGTCACCGCGAGGCGCGAGACTTGAGGAAAGGCTGGCCGGCGCTGCTGGTGAATGTGCTGGGCGCCTCGATCGCAGTGGCCTCAGCCGGGGAAACTCCGGCTTCCGCGCCGACACTGCCGTTGAGCCGGGCTGTGCCCGGAGGCGTTGTGGTGTTGCAGCTCGCCCCGTTACATGTAACGCCGTTACATGTAACGCCATCACCGGAAACGGATAGCACCACTTCCCCGCCCCTCGCCCGCTTCGGCGCGGCGCCGGTCATGGTTCTGCAGCGCGGCGACGCCTGGCTCGCCATCGTCGGCATTCCCCTGTCGCAACAACCCGGCGACGCCGCAATCGAGCTCGGGGATGCAGCAACGCCGTCGACCGGGCTGACGTTCAGGGTCCGGCCGGCCTACTACCGCACGCAGCGGCTGAAGGTGCCGCCGGCGCAGGTCGAGCTCTCGGCAGCCGATCTGCAGCGCGTGACCGGCGAGCGCGAGCACATCCAGGCGGCCCTGGCCACTTTCTCGCCGCGGCTACCTGCAACGCTGCGGCTGCGCGCGCCCGTGGCGGGCAGGCGATCCAGCTCCTTCGGGCTGCGGCGCATCTTCAACGGTGAAGCACGCGATCCGCACAGCGGCATGGACATTAGCGCGCCACTGGGCACGGCCGTGCGCGCCGCAGCGGACGGCGTCGTCATCGACGTGGGCGACTATTTCTTCAACGGCAACACGGTGCTCGTCGATCACGGCTCCGGATTGATCAGCATGTACTGCCACCTGGCGACCATCAGCGTGCACCCGGGCGAGCAGGTGGCCAGCGGAACTGCGCTCGGCACGGTGGGCGCCACCGGCCGCGTCACGGGCCCGCACCTGCACTTCGGCGTGGCGCTCAACCGCGCCTTCGTCGACCCGGCATTGTTCCTGCGGGCCGAGCCCGGCGCTTCCCGGCCTTGAGCCGGTCGTAGGGGTTGGCATCGGTGCGGAAATCCACCGCGACCGGCGTCGCGTACAGATCGAAGGCCTCGCGATACACATTGGCAAGATAGCGCCGGTAGGCTTCCGGCACCGACACCGTCTGGTTGCCGTGAATAATGATGCGCGGGGGATTGCGCCCGCCCTGGTGTGCATAACGCAGCTTGATGCGCCGGCCCTTCACCAGCGGCGGCTGGTGTGCCTCGATGGCCTTCTCGAGTACTTTTGTGAGCGCCGGAGTCGCCATCGCGCGCATCGCGGCGTCGTAGCCACGGACCAGATCGCGCGCCAGCTCGCCCACTCCGGTCCCGTGCCGGGCGGAGATGAAATGCTGGGGCGCGAAGGGCACGAAATCGAGCTTCAGGGACAGCTGCCGGCAAATCTCTTCGCGCTGTTCGGGGGCGATCCCGTCCCACTTGTTGATCGCAATCAGCAGCACGCGTCCGCGCTCGAGCGCCTGGCCCAGTACGCTGGCGTCCTGCTCGCCGATATTGTCATGCGCGTCGAGCACCATGACGACCGCATGCGATTCGGCAATGGCCTGCAGGGTGCGCGCCACGCTGGCGCGCTCGATGGCATCCTCGACTTTCGAGCGGCGGCGCAGGCCGGCGGTGTCGACCAGCAGGAAGTCACGTCCGTCGCGCTGGAAGGGCACCATGATCGAATCGCGGGTGGTGCCGGGCTCAGCACCGGCGATGACGCGCTCCTCGCCCAGCAGGCGATTGACGAGGGTCGACTTGCCGACGTTCGGGCGGCCGATGATCGCGACGCGGATGGCGCTGGTGTCATCGGCCGGGCCGGGGCCGGGGCTCAGGCCCTCCAGCACCGTATCGATGAGTTCGCGGCAACCCTGGCCGTGCACGGCCGAAATCGACTGCGGTGCGCCGATCCCCAGTATCTGGAAGTCGGCGGCCACCAGGTCCGCGTCCAGACCCTCGGCCTTGTTGATCGCCAGCGTGACCGGCTTGCCCGCGCGCCGCAGCTCGTCGGCAATCTGGCGATCCTGCGCGGTGAGCCCGGCGCGCGCATCCGCCAGAAAAATGATGCGATCGCTCTCGGCGACGGCCTTTTCGGTCTGCACGCGCATCTGCAGCGCGATCCCACTGGGCCTGTCGATCAGCCCGCCGGTGTCGATGAGCACGCAGGGCACGGTGCCGACGCGCGCATAGCCGTACTGCCGGTCGCGCGTGACGCCCGGAACGTCGGCGGTGATCGCATCGCGTGTTCGCGTCAGCGCGTTGAACAACGTGGATTTGCCCACATTGGGCCGCCCCACGATGGCCACCACCGGGAGCATGGATCTAGCCTCCCGGCGTGCGCCAGGCCTCGATCACTCCCTTGTCGGTCTGCACTACGAGCAGCTGAGCGCTCACCAGCAGCGCCGTGCTGACCCGCGCTCCACTCTTGGCACGCGCCCGGAACGAGCCATTCTCCATGCTCAGCCAGTGGATCACGCCCTCGATGTCCGCGACCACGACGCTGTTGCCCTGGATGACCGGCGCGGTGATCGAGCGGCGCAGCAACCCTTCCTGGCGCCAGCGCTCGGCGCCGCTGGCGCGATCGAGCCGGACCACCGCGCCTTCCGCGGTCGACACGTAGACCCCGAAGGCGTCGGCGGTCAGCCCACGGTAGCTGGAGATTTCGTGCGACCAGATCTCGTGTCCGGTATCGCGCGTCAGGCGGACCGCTCGGCCCTGAAAGGCGATCGCGAACAGATCGTCGCCGTCGACGACGGGTGGGGAGTCAATGTCGATCAGCCGCTGCAGCTCGCTGCTGCCGCGCGACTGCCCCACGGCCACATCCCAGGCGGTGTTGCCGCTGGCCAGGGAAACCGCCATGAGCCGGCCATTGTCGAAGCCGGAAATCGCCAGCTCGCCCGTGATGATCGGGGCGCTCGTACCGCGCAGCGAGAGCCGCGGCACCTGCTGATCCGCAATCCAGCGCTGCTGGCCATCCTTCGCGTTCAGCCCGTAGAGCTTCCCGTCCACGGTGCGCACGACCACCAGGTCGCCGGCGATGGCCGGTGCGGCCAGCAGCTCCGAATTGAGCTGGACGCGCCAGCGCTCGGCACCGTCATCGGCGCCCAGCGCGAGCATCGTGCCACCGCTGGTGCCGATGAGCACCAGGCCGCTGCCCGCCCCTGGTCCGGCGGAGAACGTGAGCTTGAAGTGACGCCGCCACAGTTGATGGCCCGTGGCCAGATCGAGCGCCAGGACGTCGCCGCGCGCACCGGCGCCATAGACGCGATTGCCGTCGATAGCCGGGGAGAGGCCGAGGCGCAACTTGGGCTCTGCCGTGCCCGTGCTGGCGCTCCACACGCGCCGCGGCTCGAACTGGGCCTTGATCGGCACGAGCGCGGTCGGCTTGTCGGGCTTGACCTTGGACTTCGAATGCGAACAGCCGCCCAGTGCGCCCAGAATGGCGACGGCGGCAATCAGAACCGCATTGCGCGCAATCATGGGGCCCCGATTTTGAGCGCCAGCATATCCCCACCAGGCGCGCCAGCGAGCGCCGCCTGCGCTTCGCGGTAGGCCAGGCGCGCAGCGGGGTGATCGCCTTTGGCCCACAGGGCATCGCCGCGCACCTCCGCGTAGCGACCGGCAAAGGCGCCCGGCTCTGCCGCCGCCAGCGTGGCCAGCGCCTCGTCGGGCTTGCCCTGGTCGATCTGCAGACGCGCGATTCGCAGCCGCACCAACAGCGCCAGTTCGTGATCCGCCGTGGCGGCCATGATCCTTTGCAACCGCGCGAGCGCCGCGGGTATCTGGTTGTTCTCGACCTCGAGCCGTGCGGCGGTGAGCTGGCCGTGCTCGGCGTAGCCGGTGCGCGGGTATTGCGCGGCCAGCTTGTCGGCCAGTGAGGTGACGGTGGGCATGTCGTTCTTCGCGAAGGCTGCCACCAGCTGTTCGTACTGCCCGCTCGCTTCGACGAGGCGGGTCTCCTGGCGCGCCTTCCAGGCCTTCCAGCCCCACACGCCGAAGGCGGCCAGCGCCACGCCGGCCACCAGCCAGGGGCCGTTCTCGCGCAACCAGCCGCGCACGAAGTCCCACTGTTCCTGTTCATTCAGATAGTCGTCCACGATTCCTCCTGCAGCATCCCTCGCACCCGCGCCGCCAGTTCCGCGGGCGGGCATTCGATCTGACCGGCCTCGCGGCGCAATGGTTTCAACGCCACCACGCCGCGATCGAGTTCCGCGTCACCCAGGATCAGCGCCAGGCAGGAGCCGCTCCGGTCCGCACGTCGGAACTGTGCCTTGTAATTGCCACCCCCGAGGTTCATCTGTACCCCCTGTCCGGGCAGCGCCTCCCGCAGGGCTTCCGCCAGTGGCAGGGCCGCCGCCTCGGCGCGCGTCCCGCTGGCGATCACATACACGGCTGGCGCCGCTGCCACCGCGGCCGTACCGGCCTGGGTGATCAGGTCAACCACCCGTTCCTGGCCCAATGCGAAACCGATGGCGGGGGTCGCCTCGCCCCCGAGCTGGGCGATCAGCCCGTCGTAGCGGCCGCCCGCGCAAATCGCGTCCTGCGCCCCCAGTGCGTCGGTGACCCACTCGAATACCGTGTGCGAATAATAGTCGAGTCCGCGCACCAGGCGCGGATTGATCGTGTACGGGATCTGCACGGCATCGAGCATCGCGCGCAGCTGCGAGAAATGCGCCCGCGATTCCTCGTCGAGATGGTCGCTGAGGACCGGGGCGCCCTGGATCAGCGCCTGCATCGCCGGATTCTTGCTGTCCAGAATGCGCAGCGGATTGACCGGCAGGCGCCGCACGCTGTCTGCATCGAGCAGCGACGCATGCGCCTCGAAATAGGTCCGCAACGCCGCCCGATAGCCCTGGCGTGCCGCACCGGTGCCCAGGGAATTGAGCAGCAGGCGCACGCGCGTGATCCCGAGCCGGCGCCACAGCCGCGCCCCCAGCGCGATCAGCTCCGCGTCGATATCCGGACCGGCGTAGCCGATGGCCTCCACGCTGAACTGGTAGAACTCCCGGAAGCGGCCTTTCTGCGGGCGCTCATGGCGGAACATCGGGCCGGCCGTCCACAATTTCAGGCGTGCACCGCGCAGCAGCCCGTTCGCGATCACGGCGCGCACGATGCCGGCCGTGGCTTCGGGGCGCAGCGAGAGGCTGTCGCCGCCGGAATCCTCGAAGCTGTACATCTCCTTTTCGACGATGTCGGTGAATTCGCCGATCGAACGCTTGAAGAGCTCGGTGTGCTCGACGACCGGCACCCGCAGCTCCTCGTACCCGTAGTCGTGCAGCAGCTCACGCAGGACGCGGTCCAGATGCCGCCAGGCGGCGATCTGGCCGGGCAGCACATCGTTCATGCCGCGCACGGCCTGTAGTGACTTGATCAAGATGCTTACCGCAGGGCCGCTCAGTGCACGCCGGCCACGACGCCATCGCCCTTGAGCGAGACGCGCAGGCGCGCACCAGGCGCCGCCGCCGGCAGTTGCACCGGAGTGCCCTCGAGAGCGACCGCGACCGCCGCGACATTGCCCAGCACCAGGCGAAACGGCGGCACTCCGCTCAGTTCCTGAGTCGTGCCCGCGTGACCGAATCCGAAGAACAGGCGCCAGCCGCGCGCGTCGTAGACCTCGGCCCAGCACTCACCGCCGAAATTGAGCAGCAGGTGCTTGTGCGGGAGCGAGGCCAGGAGCGAATCGGTCGCGGCAGCGCTCGCGCCTGGTGCGGAGCCTCCGTTCACCGGCGCCTGGGACGCGGGCGCAGACGTGGCGGCTGCCGACCCGGCGGGCGGTACGGAAAGATGCAGTACCTCGGCCTGCCCGAGGACCGTAGTCGGGTTCGCCGGCGTTCCAGTCCTCATCGCCCACCAGATCGCGGCAATGAGACCCAGCGCGGCCGCTGCAATCAACGCCGGTGCGACCCCGAGGGAGTTCCGCTGAGCCGTGGCGTCGAGCCGGCGCAGGCTGGTCTTCGACAGGTCCGGGACGGCGGTGGCAGCGGGCTGATGGATGTACAGGGCATCGATCTCCACCACGGGCTCATCGACCAGCTCCGCATAGCGCCGCAGGAATCCGCGTACAAAGACCGGGGCGCCGACCTCGGCGTAGGCGCCGCTTTCCAGTGCGCTCACCGTTCCGATCTCGAGGTGCAGCTTGGCGGCCACCTGCGTGACGCTCAGGCCCAGGCGCTCGCGCGCCAGCGCCAGCCGTGCGCCAGGAAGTTCAGATGCCCCTTGCCCCTGCTCCACCATGGCCTAGTTCCGGGCTGCAGGCGCCACAGACACGTTATGAGCCTGTTCGCTATCGGGAAACTCCGTCTGCAGGCGCCAGGCCATCTGTGCCGTGTTGACCGGGTTCGGCTCGGCGCGTGCCGCGCGCCAGCCCAGCAGCAGCAGGTCCGCGGTTGCCGGGTTCCGCTTGAGAAAATCGGCGACGCGTCCGTACGCGTCGGCGGCGCGGTTCTGGGCGAGCAGCAGCTCGACCAGCTGCGTCGCGGCCTCGGCGTAGCCGGGCTGCACCTGCAGCGCGCGCACGTACAGCGGCTCAGCCTCGGCGTCACGCCTGGCGCTGTGCAGGCACACGCCCGCATTCGTGTACGCCACCCAGGGCGTACGATACAGGGCATTGCGCGCCGCCTCCTGGAAGCGGGCCACCCCTTCGTCGATCCGTCCCGCCCCGCAGAGGAACACGGCGTAGTTATTGAGCTGCTCCGGGTCGCGCGGCGCCAGCGCCAGCGCGGCGCGATACTCGGTCTCCGCCCGGCTCTCTTCTCCCAGGCGCAGGTACAGCATCGCCAGCAATCCGTGTATCTCCGGATCGCGCGGCGCCTGTTTCACCGCCCGCTCCAGTTTCTCCTTGGCGATGGGCAGGTTTCCCTGCTGCAGATAGGCGGAGCCGAGCTGCATGTTGGCCTGTGCCGCGGTCGCGGCAGACTGCGCGCCGCCGCCGCCGCCGCTGGACTGGCAGCCGCCCAGCGCCAGTCCGAGCGCCAGTCCGAGCGCCCGGCCGGCCCGCCCGCGACGCAGGGCGTTCACGCGCTCACCGGCGCGGCGCGGTGCCGCTCGCCCAGGCGCGCGACGGTGCGATCCTGCACGCGGCCGACGAGTTGCCCGCAGGCCGCATCGATATCTTCGCCGCGCGTGCGCCGTACGGTGGCCATGATGTTGCTCCTGAGCAGTTCGTCGCGGAAGCGCCAGATCGCCGCATCGGTCGAGCGCCGGTATGAGGTGCCGGGAAAGGGATTGAAGGGAATGAGGTTCACCTTGGCCGGCCGGCCGGCGAGCAATCGCGCCAGCGCGCGTGCCTGCGGCGGCGAATCGTTGACGCCATCGAGACACACGTACTCGAAGGTGACGCTGCGGCCGTTTTGTTCGTCGATGTAATGCCAGCAGGCCTCGAGCAGCTCGGCGATCGGGTGCAGGCGATTGATGGGCACGAGCGTGTTGCGCAACTCGTCGTCGGCAGCGTGCAGCGAGACGGCCAGCGCCACGTTGCTCACCTCGGCGAGTTTGTAGATCTGCGGAACCAGGCCGGCGGTCGAGAGCGTGACGCGGCGGCGGGACAGATCGAAGCAGGCATCATCGAGCAGTATGCCGAGCGCGGGCACCACGTTGCGGAAATTCGCGAGCGGTTCGCCCATGCCCATGAACACGACATTGGTGACGCGCCGCTCGCCGCCGGACTCGAAGCCGAGCTCGCGGTTGGCGAGCCACACCTGGCCGATGATCTCCGCCGTGCTGAGATTGCGGTTGAAGCCCTGCTGCGCGGTCGCGCAAAAGGAGCAGTCGAGCACGCAACCGACCTGCGAGGAGATGCACAGCGTGCCGCGCTCCGGCTCGGGAATGAACACCATTTCGAAGGCCTGCGACGCGTCGGCGCGCAGCAACCACTTGCGCGTGCCGTCGGTCGACTGCCGGGCGAGGACGATCTCGGGCAGCTTGATGCTCGCCCGCGCGCCCAGCTGCGCGCGAAAATCCTTGGCCAGGTCGGTCATCTCATCGAATCGCTCGACGCCACGCTTGTACAGCCAATGCTGGAGCTGGCGCGCGCGATAGGGCCGCGATCCCAGACCCAGGACCCAGGCCTCGAGTTCACGAGGCGGCAGACCCAGCAGGTTGACAGGCGCATCCACGCTCAGGTCCTGGGGCACAGCTCCGTGCCGCTGAAAAAGAAACCGATCTCTCGCACCGCGGTGTCGGCGGCGTCGGAGCCGTGCACCACGTTGGCTTCGATGCTCTGCGCCAGGTCGGCGCGAATGGTCCCCGGCGCGGCGTTTTTCGGATCCGTGGCGCCCATGATGTCCCGGTTGCGGGCGATCGCGTCCTCGCCTTCGAGCACCTGCGCGATCACCGGCCCGGAGCTCATGTACCGCACCAGGTCCCGATAGAACGGGCGCTCTCGATGCACGGCGTAGAAAGCCTCCGCCTGCGCCGTGGACAAACGCAGCATGCGGGCCGCCACGATACGCAGCCCCGCCTGCTCGAAGCGGCGGAAGACCTCACCGATCAGATTGCGGGCGACGCCGTCGGGCTTGACGATCGACAAGGTGCGCTCGAGCGCCATCAGCAGACTCCTCCGGGAAAAGGCCGGGGAGTTTAGCCGTTCCAGGGCTCGTCCAGCAATCGCAATGCCCGCGGAAGTCCCGGGAAGCTAAGGAATTTTCAGACCGTGAAACTCTCGCCGCAGCCGCACTCCCCCTTGATGTTGGGGTTTGTGAAGCGAAAGGACTCGCTCAGGCCCTGCCGGACGAAATCGACCCGGGTGCCATCGAGTATCGCGAGGCTGCCGCGATCGACCACGACCCGCACCCCCTGGTCCTCGAACACGAGGTCTTCTGGACCGGCAGCGTCGGCGTAATCGACTACATAGCTGTACCCGGAGCAACCGGTGGTCTTGATCCCGAGGCGCAGGCCCAGGCCGCGACCCCGGCTGGCCAGATGGCTGCGGACGCGCTCGGCGGCAGAAGGGGTGAGGGAGATGCTCATGGTGTGGGTTCCTGGCCCGCCATTGTACCGCGGTCGCCACCGAGCTGTTGCGCCGCCGCCAGCGCGGCGCGCAGGGCGTCCTCCACGACCAGGAGCCGCGTCAGGCGGTCGGGTGGCAGAGCGAGCGCCTGTGCCCAATCCAGAGGTCCGCCGATGCCCGGCTTATTCCAGGGGCGCCCGCGCAGCTGCCCGGCGAGCCATTCACAGGCCGCCAGGGTCTGTGGGCAGCCGTAGGCCTGAAAACGGGCCTGCTCGATCTGCCCCTCGCGCATATTCAACATAAAACGCACCCAGGTGCCCTGCTCCCGCGCACCGGCCTCGCCCGTGGCTGTAGGCCCTGCGCCGGCTTCGCCCCCCGTGTCTGCCGGCCGCGCCCGCCCGGGCGCACCGGCGAGCACGCGCAGCCGCAACACTTCGCGCCGCACTGCGGCAATCGCGACTTCGATCTGCGGCGCGCTCGTGCCCCGGCCCAGGCTGAAGCGCAGCGAGCTTTGCGCACTCTCACGGTCGTGTCCCAGGGCGCGCAGCACATAGGAGGGCTCGTCACTGTCGGAGTTGCAGGCCGAACCGCTCGCCAGCGCCAGCTCGGGCAGGCCCGTCAGCAGGCTCTCGCCTTCGATCCCGGTAAAGGACACGTTGAGCAACCCGGGCAGCGACGCCTCCAGTGCGGTATTCAGTCTCACGCCCGGCAGGTCGGCAAGTCCTTCCCAGAGCCGGGCACGCAAACCGGCCAGGCGCGCGGATTCGGCGGCCATGTCCGCGGCCGCCAGCTCGCAGGCCAGGCCGAAGCCGACGATCTGGTGCACGGGCAGCGTGCCCGAGCGCAGGCCTCGCTCGTGTCCGCCGCCGTACAGGAGCGGCTGCAGGCCGACACGCCGCGCGGGGTGGGCGTACAGGGCGCCGATGCCCTTGGGTCCATACAGCTTGTGCGCCGTGAACGACAGCAGGTCCACGGCCATCGCCGCGACGTTGATGGGCAGCTTGCCCGCGCTCTGTGCCGCATCGACATGGAGCGCGGCACCGTGCGCGCGGCACAGGGCACCAAAGGCCGCGATGTCGTGGATGACACCGGTCTCGTTATTGGCGTGCATCAGGGACACGAGCACCGTCTCGGGACGCAGGGCTGCCTGCAGCTGCTCGGGACTGATGCGCCCCGAGGCGTCGGGACTCAGGTAGCTCACGACACATCCCTCGCGCTCGAGCTGGTGGCAGGGATCGAGCACCGCCTTGTGCTCGGTGCGCGCGGTGATGAGGTGCGGAGCCACCGCGGCGGGCCTGGCCCCGGACTGCGCGGCAGCGGCGCGCGCGCCCGCGGCGCGGTGGCCCCGCAGCAGGCCGAGGATCGCCAGATTGTCCGCTTCGGTCGCGCCGGAGGTGTAGAACACGTCGGCGGCGCGCGCGCCGATCAGGGCCGCCGTCTGCTGCCGCGCCGCGGCCACCCGCTCCCGCGCGGCGCGGCCGTAGGCGTGATTCGAGGCGGGGTTCCCGAACACGCCGCCGGCCGCCAGGCACTCGGCCATCCCGGCCGCGACGCGTGAATCCACCGGCGTCGTCGCCGCGTAGTCGAGGTAAATTGGCAGGGCCGCGCTCATGGCCCGGACACGGCTTCGCCGGCGCGCCGGCGGCGCTGCTGCACCGAGGTGAGCAGGCCACGCAGGATATTCACTTCGTTGGCGTCCAGTTCGGCGCGTTGCAGGAACCGCCGGATGCGGTTCATGAGGTTGGTGCCCGCCTGCGTGCGATCACGGAAATCGATCTGCTCGAGCACCACTTCGAGATGCGTGTACAGCGCTGTCATGGCGGCCGGATCGGCGAGCGGCTGCTCGCGGCGTTGCGCGACAGGCGCGTGGCTGCGGGCACGGAAAATCTCATAGGCCACCACCTGCACCGCCATCGCCAGGTTCAGCGACGCGTAGGCGGCGCCGGTCGGGATGCGCAGCAGCGCGTGCGCAGGCGCCAGGTCCTCGTTGCTGAGCCCGCTGTGCTCGGCGCCGAACACGAATCCGACCGGGGAAGTGGCGCTTTCCGCCACGGCGCGCGCGGCCGCCTCGCGCACGTCAAGCACGCGGTAATAGTGGTCCCGCTCCCGCGACGTGGTGGCCAGCACCAGTCCGCAGCCCGCGAGCGCCTCGCCCAGCGTCGCACAGACGCGCGCGCCAGCCAGCAGGTCATCGGCGCCGGAGGCGCGCGCCACGGCATCGGGGTGCGGAAACTGCCGCGGGCGCACCAGCGCCAGCTCGGTGAGCTCCATGTTTTTCATGGCACGCGCAGCCGCCCCGATATTGCCGGGATGCGAGGTGTCGACCAGGATGAAGCGGATCGGCGCTGCTGCCATTCCTGCTATTCTAGTCGACTATGCACCCACTGCTGAATATCGCGGTACGCGCCGCACGGCGCGCCGGAGAGGTCATCGCACGGAGCATTCCGCGCCTCGAGGGCATCGAGATCCACGCCAAGGACCGGCACGACTACGTCACCGAAGTCGACCGCGCCGCCGAGCGGGAGATCATCGCCATCGTCCGCCACCATTATCCCGAGCACGCCATCCTCGCCGAGGAGAGTGGCGCCAGCGGCACGCACGAGACGCGCTGGATCATCGATCCGCTCGACGGCACCACCAATTTCCTGCACGGCTTTCCGGTCTACGCAGTGTCGATTGCCTGCGAGGTACGCGGCCGGCTCGAAGTGGGCACGGTCTACGACGTGCTGCGCCAGGAGCTGTTCACGGCGACGCGCGGCGTGGGCGCGCAGCTCGACGGCCGGAAGATCCGCGTGAGCGGCCGTCGCGGTTTCGATGGCGCATTGATCGCCACCGGTTTCCCGTTCCGCGCCAACGAAGACCTGGACACCTACCTGCAGATGCTGCGCCTGGTGATGCCGCAGGTCGCCGGCGTGCGCCGCGCGGGTGCCGCCGCGCTCGACCTGGCCTACGTGGCGGCCGGACGCGTCGATGGCTTCTGGGAACTGGGGCTCAAGCCCTGGGATACCGCCGCGGGCACCCTGCTCGTCACGGAAGCCGGCGGCCACATCAGTGCCGTCAATGGCGATGAATACCAGCTCGGCGCCGATGTGTGCGCGGGCAGCCCGAGGATCCATGCGGCGATGGTTGCGACCTTCGCACCGCTCGTCGCCAGAGCCACTGACGGTGTAAAGTCGAGCGGCACCGTGACGGTCCGCGCGCCGGGAGAGAAGGCCAATGCCTAAGCAGTTGCTGGCGAGCAAGCCGATGCAGGACCTCGAGGCGGAGAGCCGCAATACCAAGCTCAATCGCGGGGAAAACGCATGAGTCTGTTCCGCACCAAACCGATCGACGTTAACGCCAACACCGGACTGAAACGCTGCCTTGGCGCGTTTGACCTGACCATGCTCGGCATCGGCTGCATCATCGGCACCGGTATCTTCGTCCTGACAGGCGTGGTCGCCGCGCAGTACTCGGGCCCGGCCATCGTTTTATCGTTCGTCCTTTCCGGTATCGCCTGCGCGTTTGCGGCGTTGTGCTATGCCGAGCTCGCTGGCGCGATTGGCGGTGCCGGCAGCGCCTACGGCTATGCCTACTCCGGAATCGGCGAGCTGATCGCGTGGATCATCGGATGGGATCTCATCCTGGAATACGCCGTTGCCACCTCCACCGTGGCCATTGGTTGGTCCGGCTATTTCGGCAAGATCCTGGAACTGCTCGGCGTGCACCTGCCTCACGCATTGACCAATGCCCCGCTCGACGGCGGCATCGCCAACGTGCCGGCCATGGTCATCGTATTGTTGTTGTCGTTGCTGCTCTCCATCGGCGTCAGCGAATCGGCCCGGTTCAATACGGTGATGGTGTTTGTAAAGCTTGCCGCGGTCCTCGTCTTCATCGCGGTTGCCGCGCCGCACGTCAATCCGGCGAATTGGCATCCATTCATCCCAACGCAGGTCACGGACGCCGCCGGCCAGTCGCATTTCGGCATGGGCGGTATCCTGACCGGCGCCTCGCTCATCTTCTTCGCCTATATAGGCTTCGACGCCGTTTCCACCGCGGCAGAGGAAACGGTCAATCCGCAGCGCAACCTGCCGATCGGCATCATCGCTTCGCTGGTGATTTGCACGATTCTTTACATCGTGGTGTCCGGCATCCTCACCGGCGTGGTGCATTACGACCACATAGACATCAAGGCGCCGATCGCCGATGCACTCAAGCAGCTCGGCATCGGCTGGGCGGAAGCGCTTATCTCGATCGGCGCGCTGGCCGGCATCACTACGGTCATGCTGGTGCTCTATTTCGGCCTGACCCGCGTGGTGCTGGCGATGTCACGGGACGGACTGTTGCCCACGCCAATGGCCCGGGTCAATCCGAAAACCCAGACGCCGGTGCGCCTCATTCTGGGATCCGGCGTCGCCATTGCCCTGATAGCCGGCCTGTCGCCGATCGGCAAGGTGGCGCAGTTGGTCAACCTGGGCACGCTCTCTGCCTTTTTCCTGGTTTGCGCCAGCGTCATCGTGCTGCGCAGGACTCGACCGAACCTCAAGCGCCCGTTCCGCACACCGTGGGTTCCGCTGGTACCGCTCCTCGGGATGGGCTTCTGCGCATTCCTCATGGCAGGCCTGCCGGCGATCACCTGGGAAGCGTTTTTCATCTGGTCCGGGGCGGGGCTCGCGATTTATTTTCTTTACTCGTACGGCCACAGCGTAGTCGCCAAACAGGGCTGAGTGGGCGCTGGCACTCCCATGTGCGGATGACGACGAACATTCGAACGGCCACGCCCGCCGACGTACCGCAGATCCTGCGCTTCATCCGCGCGCTGGGTGAATACGAGCGCCTGACTCACGAAATCAGGGCCACGGAGCAGGCGCTCCACGCGACCCTGTTCGGCGAGCGCCGCTACGCCGAGGTGCTGCTGGCGCACTACGAAGGCCAGCCAGCCGCCTTTGCCCTGTACTTCCACAACTACTCCACTTTTCTGGCCAGGCCCGGGATCTACCTGGAGGACCTGTACGTGGATCCGCCGTACCGCGGGCACGGCGTCGGCAAGGCGCTGTTGCAGGAGCTGGCCCGGATCACCGTGCAGCGCGAGTGCGGGCGGCTCGAATGGTCGGCGCTGGACTGGAACCGTCCGGCCATCGACTTCTACCTGCGGCTCGGTGCCGTGGAGATGAGCGAGTGGAGCCTCTACCGGCTGACCGGGGAGCCGCTGCGGCGATTGGCCAGCCAGTAGTCGAGCTCGGTGGCAAGACGCCGTCGCCCTTCCGGCGCAGCCAGGATGTGACTTTCACCGCCACCACTGTAGGTGACGGCGCGGCGCAGTTTCGCGGCCCGCGTCACGAGCAGCACCAGGGTGTCTTTGGTGGCCTCGTTGTGGTCGAACATCACCACATCCCGGCTGTTTTCCGCGCTGACATTGAAGGCATGAACTTCGACTCCCTGGCGCACGGCCAGCTGCCGGACCGCGAGACCCCCGACATGCGCTCCCAGTCCCAGTGCCTCGACGATATGGGGCGGGAGCCGGGCCTCCTTGCCCGTCCGCCCGGTCTCGGCAATCAGTGCGCCCAAGGTGCTAGCGCCTGCCGCGGGCGCTGGAGCCGGGTGCGGCGAGGCCGCGGGCGTTGCTGCACTCACGCCCGTCGCGGCCGCGAGCAGCAATAGGGTCGACCAAAGCCTGCTTTTCATTTCCCGCTCCGCTGCCGGCGCGCGTCGAGGAGCTTGCGCAGCCGGATGTTGATCATCTCCACCAGCACCGAGAAGGCCATCGCAAAGTAGAGGTAGCCCTTCGGAATGTGGAAGTCCAGCCCTTCTCCGATCAGCGCCACGCCCACCAGGATCAGGAAGGCGAGTGCCAGGATCTTGACGGTGGGGTGTTCCTCGACGAAGGCCGAGATGGGCCCGGAGAGCCACATCATCACGACGATGGAAGCGACGATGGCCGCCGCCATGATCGGCACCTGGTCCGGCCGCGCCAGACCGACGGCGGTGAATACCGAATCGAGCGAGAAGACAATGTCGATCACCGCGATCTGCAGGACGATGGCCGTGAAACGGGCGACTACGCGCGCGGCTCGCTCGGCCGCCGCGCCCTCAAGGGTATGGTGGATCTCAAGCACGCTCTTGGCCAGCAGGAACAGGCCGCCGCCGCCGAGGATCAGGTCGCGGCCGGAGATCTGCTGCCCGAGCAGCTCGAACCAGGGCCGCGTCAGGCGCGTCAGCCAGATGATGGAAAACAGCAGCGCGAGGCGCGTGAACATCGCCAGCCCCAGGCCGACGACACGCGCGCGCGGCTGGCTGGCGACCGGGAGCCGGCCCACCAGGATCGCCAGGAAGATGATGTTGTCGATGCCGAGCACGATCTCGAGCACCGTGAGCGTGGCGAACGCCGCCCAGGTGCCCGGCTCGTTCAGCAGTTGCAGCATGCGCGCTCCGGCCTCGCCCCGGTGCTGGCGGTCAGGGCAGCTCGTCGACCGGTTTTTTCACGGCCGTGGGCAGCAGGTGCTCGGCTTTCAGGCCACAGTCCAGCGCGATGGCGCTCGAGATGTAGATCGAGGAGTAAGTGCCGGCGACGATGCCGATGATCAGCGCCGCCGAGAAACCCTTGAGCGCCTGGCCACCGAGCATATAGAGGGCCACCACGACGATGAGCGTCACGACCTTGGTCATGATGGTTCGCGACAGCGTCTGGTTGATCGACTGGTCGAGCACCGCGACCGGCTCCAGCCGGCGGCTCCCCTCGAAGCGTTCACGGATCCGATCGAAGACCACGACGGTGTCATTCAGCGAATAGCCGATCACCGCCAGCATCGCCGACACCACCGGCAGGTCGAAGGAGGTGTGCCACAGCGAAAAGGCGCCCAGCACCAGAATCGGGTCGTGCAGCACCGCGAGGATCGCACCGAGCGACAGGCGCCAGGTGTGAAAACGCACCGCGATGTACATGAATATCAATGCCAGCGTCGCGGTGAGCGCCAGCACCGCGCCGCTCTTGAGCTCCGCGCCCACCTGCGAGCCCACGACATCGAGACTGGTGACCTCGGCGCGCGGATCGATCGAGTGCAGCACGCCCTCGACCCTGCCGCGGATCACGTCACCGGACTGACCGGCCTGCGTGGGCAGGCGGATCGCCGCCTCGCGTGAGGAGCCCAGGTACTGGACCTGCTCCTCGCGGAAGCCAGCCCCCTCCAGGCCCGCACGCAGCGCGTCGATATTCACGGCATTGCTGAAGGTGGCCTGCACCTGCACCCCGCCGGTGAAATCCACGGCCAGATTGAGGCCACGCACGAAGAAGGAGCCGATTGCAACCACCATCAGTGCGATCGACAAGCCGTACCACAGCTTGCGCGTCGACATGAAGGGAAAGTTCGTGGCTTTCTTGAAAAACTCCACGCTGCTCTCCTAGCCTATCGACAGGCGCGCCACTTTGCTGCGCCCGCCATACATGATCGTGATCAGGGCCCGGCTGCCCATGAGCGAAGTGAACATCGAGGTGAGGATGCCGAGCGTCAGCACGACCGCGAAGCCGCGGATGGCGCCTCGACCCACCACCCACAGCACCAGGCCGGCGATGAAGGCCGTGACGTTCGAATCGAAGATCGCCGAAAAAGCCTTGTCGAAGCCGGCCCGAATCGCTGCCTGTGGCGTCACGCCATTGCGCAGCTCCTCACGGATGCGCTCGTAGATCAGCACGTTGGCATCCACGGCGATGCCGACCGTCAGGATGATGCCCGCGATGCCGGGCAACGACAGCGTGGCGCGCAGCATGGAGAGCAGGGCCGTCAGCAGCACCACGTTGGCCACCAGCACCAGGTTGGCGACCCAGCCGAAGCGCCGGTAGTACAGCGCCATGAAGGCGAAGACCGCAAGCATGCCGATCAGCAGCGCCTGCACGCCCTTGCGGATATTCTCCGCGCCGAGGCTGGGACCGATGGTGCGCTCCTCCACGGCAAAGATGGGCGCCGAGAGCGAGCCGGAACGCATCAGCAGGGCCAGTTCGCGCGCTTCCACCGACGACAGCCCGGTGATCCGAAACTGGTTGCTGAGCACTGCTCTTATCGTCGCCAGGCTGATGATCTTCTCGGTGGTGACATCGCGGACGGTCTTCTGGCCCTCGATCACACGGGTCTCGCGGCTCTTCTCGATATAAACCACGGCCATGCGCCTGCCGACGTTGAGCCGCGTGTTGCGCAGCATGGAATCGCCGCCCTGGCCGTTGAGCGTGACGTTGACCTCGGGCCCCTCGTTGCCGTTGGTCGAGGTGGCGTTGGTGAGCTGGTCGCCGGTGGCGATGAGCTCGCGCTTGAGCAGCACCGGGCGCCCTTCCATCTGATAGAGCTTGGAGCCCAGGGGTGCCCGCCCGCGCTGCTGCGCCTCGGCGGCGCTGTTCTGCGAATCCTCGAGGCGGAATTCGAGCGTCGCCACCTTGCCGAGGATGTCCTTGACCTCGGCGGAGTTCTGCACGCCGGGCAGCTCCACAATGATGCGATCGATCCCCTGCTGGTTGACGATCGGCTCGGAGACACCCAGCTCGTTGACGCGGTTGCGGAGCGTGGTGATGTTCTTCTGCAGCGCGTAGTCCTGGCGGGCCCGCACCTGCGTCGGACTCAGCTCCATGTCGATGGTCGGGCCCGTCGCATCACTGCCGATGCTGAAGGTCAGGTCGATATTGCCCTTGCGCAAGGCATCGCGGACCGCCCCCACGTCGGCGCCGGCAGGGAGCGCGATGCGCAGGGCGTTGGGAACCGTGCTCTTGCTGGAGGTATAGCTGGTGATGTCGTTGAAGGGCAGATTGGCGCTGCTGAGAGTGCGGCGGAATCCCTGGTCGTAGCTCTCCAGCAGCTGCGCGACCGCGCCGTTGACGTCCACCTGGTACAGCAGGTACAGGCCGCCGCGCAGGTCCAGGCCCAGCGGCATGGGGCGCAGGCCGACGTGGCGCAGCGCCTCCGGAGCCCGCGAGGCCGTCGTCAGAGCCGAGATGTAATCCACGGCCAGGAATTCGTTGACCGCATCGCGCGCCTTGAGCTGGTCGGCCACGCTGGCGAAGCGCACGACGAGCTTGCCGTCATCGAGATAGTCCCCGTGGAAAGCCGCCGCGTGCGCCGTCAGCGACTGCTCGACGGCCTGGCGGGCGAAATCGTCCATCGGCGCGCGGTTCTTGCGCGCCACCTGCAGGGCCGGGTCGGTGCCGAAGAAATTCGGCAGCGCGAACACCAGGGCCAGGAGCGTGACCAGCGCGACGAGCGCGTATTTCCAGCGCGGTAATTCCAGCATGGCTTGGCCTCAGGCGCCCTTCAGCGTGCCCTTGGGCATGAGCTGGGAAATCTGGCCGCGCTGCACGTGAATGCGCACCCCGTCGGCGACTTCGAGGGTCACGAAAGTCTCGCCCACCTCGGTGATGCGCCCGAGGATGCCGCCGCTGGTGACGACTTCATCTCCCGAGGCGAGCTTGGACAGCATCGCCTGCTGTTCCTTCATGCGTTTCTGCTGCGGGCGGATCAGCATGAAGTAGAAGATCGCCACGAACACGACCAGGATCAGGATCTGGCTGAGTCCGCCGCCCGAGGACGTAGCGGCCGCTTGCGCGTATGCCGGTGAGATCAGGAAGTTCATGAGCAGGCCCTTCGGCTGGGTGCGAAAAAGGGCGGCATTATGCCATAGCCGCAGGGCTGCGCCGTGGAATCGCCAAAATCCGGGCGGCAAGCTGGGCCAGGGTGCCCGCGGCGATACTGGCTCGGATCCGGCGCATCAGATCCAGATAAAAGTGCAGGTTGTGAATCGTGCCCAGCCGCACGCCGAGGATCTCGCCACAGCGGTCCAGGTGCCGCAGATAGGCGCGTGTATAGCGCTGGCAGGTGCTGCAGCGGCACTCCGGGTCCAGCGGCCCCGTGTCCTGCTGGTAACAGGCATTGCGGATGTTCACGATGCCCTGGGTGGTGAACAGGTGCCCATTGCGCGCGTGGCGCGTCGGCATCACGCAATCGAACAGATCGACGCCGCGCTGCACGGCGGCCACGATGTCCTGCGGATAGCCCACACCCATCAGGTAGCGCGGGCTGTGGCCCGGCATCAGCGGCAGCGTGTACTCGAGCACCCGCAGCCGCTCGGCTTCGGGCTCGCCCACCGCCAGGCCGCCGATGGCCAAGCCAGCCCACTCGCGCCGGCTCAAGGCTTCGAGCGATGCGCTGCGGAGCGAGGTGTGCACGCCACCCTGGACGATACCGAAAAGGTGCCCCGGCGGCGCGTCGCGATAGTAATGAGCGTAACTGCGCTCCGCCCAGCGCATAGATCGCTCCATCGATTCGCGCGCCTGCGCCTCCGTGGCCGGATAGGCCGTGCAGTCGTCAAAGGCCATGGCGATGTCCGAAGCCAGCACGCGCTGTACTTCGACGGAATCTTCGGGCCCCATCTGCACCTCGCTCCCGTCCACGGGCGAACGGAAGCGCACCCCCGCTTCGCTGATCTGGCGCAGGGCGGCCAGACTGAAGACCTGGAAACCGCCCGAGTCCGTGAGTATGGGGCGCGTCCAACCCATGAAGCCGTGCAGCCCGTCGCGATGGAGCCCGACGATCTGCGCTCCGGGACGGAGCGCCAGATGGAAGGTGTTGGCGAGCACGATCTGCGCGCCGAGCGCCTCGAGCTCCTCGGGCGCCATCGCCTTGACCGTGCCATAGGTGCCGACCGGCATGAACGCCGGCGTCTCGATCACACCGTGCGGCAGATGCAGGCGCGCGCAGCGGGCGGCACCGTCGGAGTGCAGCAGTTCGAACCGCAATGTCATGGGCGCGCAGCCGGCGCCGGCCAGACCAGCATGGCGTCACCATAGCTGAAGAAGCGGTAGCGCTGCGCGACGGCGTGAGCGTAGGCGGCGAGCACGGCCTCGCGCCCGGCGAAGGCCGCCACCAGCATCAGGAGCGTCGAGCCGGGCAGATGGAAATTGGTGACGAGCCCGTCGATCGCCCGGAAGACAAAACCCGGACGAATGAACAGGCGCGTGTCCCCGCGGGCCACGCCCGTGGCCAGGGTCGATTCCAGCGCACGCGCCACCGTGGTCCCCACGGCGAGCACGCGCCCGCCGGCGGCCCGGACGGTGCCGATTGCCGCCAGCGTCTCGGCCGGCACCGAATACCACTCCGCATGCAGCACCTGACCCTCGAGCTCCTCGGCGCGCAGCGGCTGGAAGGTGCCGGCGCCCACGTGCAGCGTCACCGTGGCACGAGCGATGCCGCGCGCCGCCAGCGCCGCCAGCAACTCGGCATCGAAATGCAGGCTGGCCGTGGGTGCGGCCACGGCACCGGGCACCTGCGCGAACAGGCTCTGGTAGCGCTCCCGGTCGAGCGCGTCGGGCGCACGCGCGATGTAGGGCGGCAGCGGCACCGTGCCATGGCGCTCGAAGAATTCCACCGCCGGTTCAGGCAGCATGAGTTCCCACAGATCGTCCCGGCGCGCCTGCAGCCGCACCGGGCCGCCGGCGGTCTCGAGCGTCTCGCCGGCACGCAGCGGATTGCTCGCACGCAGCTGCGCCAGGGCGCCGTTGCCCGCGAGCGGGCGCTCCAGGAAGACCTCGACACGGCCGCCGGTCGCGCGCCGTGCCGCCAGCCGTGCCGGCAACACGCGCGTGTCGTTGAAGACCAGCAGGTCACCGCGTTGTAGCAATTCGGGCAGCTCCGTGGCCTGCCGGTCGGCCACGGCGCTGCTGCCGCCGTCCAGGACGAGCAAACGGCTGGCCGAACGGCGTGCCAGGGGGGTCTGCGCAATCAGCTCGACCGGCAGGGGGTAGATGAAATCGCTGCGCCGCATGAGCTGCCGCGTACTCTTTAAAGCAATCCCGGTGGTGGCCTCGCTCGGAGTCGAACCGAGATGGGCAAGCCCGGTCGATTTTGAGTCGACTGCGTCTACCAGTTCCGCCACGAGGCCGTGCGCGATGCGAGTACGATACCCGAATCACCCGATTGCAGGCCACTCCAGCCCGTCATGAAATTCTGCTCGAACTGCGGCCAGCCCGTTAAATACCTCGTCCCCGAGGGCGACCAGCTGCCGCGTGCGGTCTGCGCGGCCTGCGGCACCGTGCATTACGAGAATCCGCGTGTCGTCGCGGGCTGCGTGCCGGAGTGGCGCGGCCGGGTGCTGCTGTGCCGCCGGGCGATCGAGCCGCGCCACGGTTACTGGACCGCGCCGGCCGGGTTCCTCGAAATCGGCGAGTCGATCCACGCCGCGGCGCTGCGCGAAACGACGGAGGAAGCGCTGGCGCAAGTCACGATCGGCTCGCTCCTCAGCGTGGTGAACGTGCTGCATGCCGCGCAGGTACACATCATGTTTCGCGCGCGCATGGTCTCCGAGAGCCATGGCCCGGGCGCCGAGAGTCTCGAGACGATGCTGTACACGGAACAGCAGGTGCCCTGGGAGGAGATCGCCTTCGAAAGCGTGCATTTCTCGCTGGAGCGCTATTTCTCGGATCGGCGCGAGGGCGCGGAACGCCAGCACTTCCACGATATCCTGAACCCGCGCCCGCGGTAATCGGCCGCGCCCGCCGTGATCAGCTCATGCGGGTTTCGTGCTTGCACTGGCGGGCGGGTTTGGCAGAATACGGCGGCTGCGCGGGGCGCCCACACCCCTTCGGACCGGAGCCTCAATGACCTTTGTCGTCACTGAAAACTGCATCAAGTGCAAGTACATGGATTGCGTGGAGGTCTGCCCTGTCGACTGCTTCCATGTCGGCCCGAATTTCCTGGTCATCGACCCCGATGAATGCATCGACTGCACCCTGTGCGAGCCGGAATGCCCGGTCGAGGCCATCTTTTCCGAGGAGGAGCTGCCGGCGGGCCAGGAGCAGTTTACGGCCCTGAATGCCGAACTGGCGAAGCAGTGGCCGGTGATTTCAGAGCGCGGCACGCCCCCTGCCGACGCCAAGGAATGGGAAGGAAAGCCCGGCAAGCTCCAGCTGCTGGAGCGCTAGAGGCTCAACCCTGGCCAGGCCGCGCTTCCTGCTGGAGTTCCTGCACCAGTTCGTCGGGCGGCGCGTAGCCGGGCAATAGTTCCCCCGACTCGGTGACGATACCGGGCGTGCCGATGAGGCCGATGGCACGGCCCAGCTCGTACTGTTCCGCGACCGGATTGGGCTTGCACGCCGCCGTGGTCAGGGCCACGCCGAGCTTGGCCTGCGTCAGGGCCGCGCGCCGATCCGGCGAACACCACACCTGCTCGGCCTTCGACCAGCTCTCCGTGTTCGGGCCGGTACGCGGGAAGGACAGGTAGCGCACCTTCACGCCCAGCCGGTTGTATTCCGCGATCTGCTTGTGCAGGGCGCGGCAGTAGCTGCAATCGACGTCGGTGAACACGGTGATGGTGTATTTCGTCGTCTGCGGTGCGAACACCACCATGGAGGATTCCGGCTCGGCGCTGATCAGCGCCAGGCGCAACTCGCGCCGGCGCGCGTCGCTGAGATTGTTCCGGTCGGCCATGCGGTACAGATCACCCACGAAGCCGTAGCGCCCGTCGGCGGTCACATAGAGGAGCTCGGCGCCATGGCTGTATTCGTAAATGCCGGAGACCGGTGTGGTGCGCAGTTCGCTCGGCTTGGCGCCGGGAATATGCGCCGCAACGGCCGCCAGCTCGGCCTCGAGCGGCGTCAGGGCGGGCGGCGCGGCGCCCGCGGGCGCCGGGAGCGGCGCCGCGTCCAACACCAGGGCGATCACCCCGAGGGCGGCGGCCAGCGCCAGAAGCCATCGATTGCGTGTTGGCATGAGCTGGAGTTTAGCAGAGCGAGCCGGTAGCGGCGCGATTCCGCCGTGGCTGCGCGGCCTTGGAATCAGCCGCGAGGGTGGTGCTCGGAATGCAGCTCTTTCATGCGCTCGCGCGCCACGTGCGTGTAGATCTGCGTGGTGGACAGGTCGCTGTGCCCGAGCAGCATCTGCACCACGCGCAGGTCGGCACCGTGATTGAGCAGGTGCGTCGCAAAGGCGTGGCGCAGCGTGTGGGGCGACAGGCCCTGATTGACGCTCGCCTTGCGGGCGTAGCGCTTGATGATGTGCCAGAAGGCCTGGCGCGTCATGCGGTCCCCGCGCCGTGTCGGGAACAGATAATCGGTGGTGCGATCGAGCAGGATCTCGGCGCGGGGATTGCCGAGGAAAGCGACGAGCCAGCGCACGGCCTCCTCGCCCAGCGGAATCAGGCGCTCGCGATTGCCCTTGCCCAGCACCCGCAGCACACCCTCCCTCGTGTTCACCTGGTCAACGCGCAGGCTGACGAGCTCCGAGACCCGCAGTCCCGTCGCGTACAGCACCTCGAGCATGGTGCGATCGCGATTGCCGAGCGGGTCGCCCACGGTGGGCGCCATCAGGAGCGATTCGACCTCGGCTTCGGTCAGCGACTTCGGCAGCGAACGGCCGATGCGCGGCATGGCGATCTGCGCGGTCGGATCCTCGCGCACGGCGCCCTCGCGCATCAGGTAGCGGAAAAAGCGGCGAAAAGACGACAATTGCCGGGCCGTCGAGCGCGGGCGCGAACCACCGGCGGCGCGCGCGGCAATAAAGGCGAGCAGGTCGGCGCGACCGGTTCGCGACAGCGTTATGTTGCGCAGGGCGAGCCAGCGCGACAGCGCCACGAGGTCGGCGCGGTAGGCCGCGAGGGTGTTGGCCGACAATCCGCGTTCCATCCATACGGCATCGAGAAAGCGGCCGATGACCGGGTCGACGATCTCGGGGACCGACTCTTTGGTGACGGTGGCGTTTCTGCTCAATGCGGTACCCTGCGCGAAGGGGGATTGCCTCGACCGCCAGTATGCAAAGCCGGCATGGTCGGGCGATGTGATGGGACTCACAACCGCGCGAACCGTTACCATACGGAGAACTGGGTCACATTGCCAACGCCCGAAATGCCGCAAAACGATGCGCCGGATACCGCGGCGCGGCAGGCCCGACCCCGCCGCTGGCTCCAGCCCCTGCGCCTGCTGTACACCCTGTACGCGGCTACCGTGTTCATGGCCCTGGCGCTGGCCTCGCTCCCCCTGCTGGTGATCCTGCCCGCCCTGGGCACGCGCCGCCGCCTGACGCGCTGGGTCGGGCGCAGCGTCCTGACCCTGATGGGCATGCCCCTGAGGGTGCATTTCTGCGGGCCGCTGCCCGATCCCTGCATCGTCGTCGCCAACCACTGCAGCTACCTGGACGGCGTGGTGCTCACTGCAGCGCTGCCGCCGCGCTTCGGCTTTGTCATCAAGCGGGAGATGAGTTCCGTGCCGCTGGCGGGTCTGCTGTTGACGCGCATCGGCTCGCACTTCGTCGCCCGCGACAATCGCGCCGGCAGCGCACGCGATGCACTGCGCCTGATGCGCAGCGCCGCCCGCGGCCGCTCCCTCGCCTTCTTCCCCGAGGGCACTTTCGGCCCCGATCCGGGACTGCTGCGTTTCCACACCGGCGCCTTCGCCGCCGCCGAACGTGCCGGCATGCCCGTCGTCCCGCTGGTCATCCGTGGCACGCGCCACTGCCTGCCGCCCGAGACCTTCCTGGCCCGTCCGGGCCGCATCGAGGTGCAGATGCTCGAACCCATGCAGCCGCACCGGGGCAGCAAGGACGGCGCCGCGGCCTTGCGTGACGCGGCACGCGCGGCCATCCTTGCCGCACTGGGCGAGGGAAAGCGAACGGCGCGCGGCTGATCGCGGACGCCGCGGGCCTGATCGCCGGCGCCGCCGAAGTCAGCGTGAGCAGCGGCGCAGAGAGGGTAGCAATGGGCGAGCGGGACATCATGAACTATGACGTGGCGATCGTCGGTGCCGGTCCGGCCGGCCTGGCCTGTGCGCTGCGCCTGCGCCAGCTGCAACCGGAGCGATCGGTCTGCGTGATCGAAAAGGCCGCGAGCCTCGGGGCGCATTGCATCTCAGGTGCCGTGCTCGACCCCGTCGCGCTCGACGAGCTGGTCCCGGACTGGCGCGCAGCGCCGCCGCCGACCTGCGTCCCGGTGCGCCGCGACGAATTCCGGTTCCTCACGCAGCGCGGCAGCATCCGCCTGCCCACGCCGCCGCAGCAGCGCAACCACGGCAATTTCATCGTCTCGCTCTCGCAGCTCATTCCCTGGCTGGGCACCCGGGCGGAGGCGGCCGGCGTGGACATTTTCACCGGCTTCGCCGCCGACAGCTCGCTCATCGATGCCGCGGGCGCCGTCACCGGCGTGCGCCTCGGCGATGTCGGGCGGATGCGCGACGGCAGTGAGGGCGCCAATTTCACCCTGGGCGCCGAGATCCATGCGCCGGTCACGGTGCTCGCGGAGGGCTGCCGCGGAAGCCTGGCCAAGCAGCTCATCGCCCGCTACCGCCTCGATGCGGATCGCTCCCCGCCGACGTTTGCGCTCGGATTGAAGGAACTGTGGCAGCTGCCCGCCGGCCGCGCGGCCGCGGGCCTGGTGCAGCACACGATTGGCTGGCCCATGCCGAGCGACACCTTCGGCGGCGGCTTCATCTACCATCTCGAGCAGGATCGCGTGTACGTCGGTCTCGTCGTCGGACTCGATTATCGGGATCCGCTGTTCCAGCCTTTTGAAGCCTTTCGCCGCTTCAAGAACCACCCCGCGACGCGCGCGCTGCTGGACGGCGGCGAGCCGCTCGCCTATGGCGCCCGCGCCATTGCTGCCGGCGGCGCGCAGGCCCTGCCCTGCATGGAAATGCCCGGTGCGCTGCTGATCGGCGATGCGGCCGGCACGCTGGATGCCGCGCGCATCAAGGGCATCCACCAGGCGATGCGCTCCGGCATGCTCGCCGCGCAGCATCTGGCGGCCCACGCGGGCGTCAAGGGTTTCGACGCGGCCTGGCGGGCCTCCCCGGGCGGCCGCGCGCTGCAGGCGGTGCGCAACATCAAGCCCGGTTTCAAACGCGGGCTGTGGTGGGGCCTGGCCAACGCCGCACTGGAAACCGCCCTGCGCGGGCACACGCCCTGGACGTTGCAGCATGTGGCCAATGACCGCACCCTGCGCCGGCTGGATCAACAGGCCCCTGAAGCGGGAGCGAAGAGTCCGCCGCCGCTCCCGCAAGCTGCGCTCCCGGAAGGCGCGCTCCCGCCGCGCGATCGCACCGCGGCGGTCTACCTGGCCTCGACCGCGCATGACGAGCAGCAACCCGTGCACCTGCACGTCGCCGACACCAGCGTCTGCGCCGAGCAGTGCGCGCGCGAGTATGGCAACCCCTGTACCCGCTTCTGTCCGGCCGCTGTATACGAGATTCTCACCGACGAGGCCGGCAAGCGCCGCCTGCAGATCAACGCGGCCAACTGCGTGCATTGCAAGGCCTGCGACATCAAGGACCCCTACCGTCTCATCACCTGGACGACACCCGAGGGCGGGTCTGGTCCGAACTACCAGAATCTTTGACGGGTGCGCTGATGCACGAGCCTGCGGCGAGTGGCGAAGGCCAGCCTGGGCGCGAAGGCCTGCCTGCGCGCTATGAGCGCGAACTGCGCGGGCGAAACTGGCAGGGGGATCCCGCCCAGCTGGCGGCGGTAACGCGGCTGGAGCGGCTCCGCGGCGAGCTGCTGGCGCGGCGTGGCGAGTCCGGTGCGGCCGGCCGCCTGCTCCGGCGGCTCTGGCCGCGGGCCCCGCAGGCCGCGCCGCGCGGGGTGTACCTGTGGGGTGGCGTCGGGCGCGGCAAGACCTGGCTGATGGATCTGTTCTACGGCAGCCTCGCGCCGCTGGCGCGCCGCCGCAGCCATTTTCATCAGCTGATGCGCAGTGTCCACGGCGGGCTCGCGGCGGTCCGCCGGCATCAGGATCCGCTGCAGTTCGTCGCGCGGCGCATGGCGCGCCGTGCCAGCCTGTGGTGCCTCGACGAACTGCACGTCATCGATATCGCCGATGCCATGCTGCTCGGCAGGCTCCTCGAGGCGCTCCTGGACGAGGGCGTCTCGCTCGTGATCACCTCGAATACGCCACCGGCGGGGTGCCGGCGATCGCGCTGCTCGAAGACCGCCTCGAGGTACTGCAAGTCGATGGCGGCACCGACTACCGCCTGCGTCAGCTGCGCCAGGCGCCGATCTACCTGCCGGCCGAGGAGGCCGGGACGCGCGGAAAACTAGCGGCCCTGTTCGAGGAACTGGCCGGCGCGTACACCGAGAGCGAACGCCACCTGCTCCTCAATGGCCGCACGCTCCATGCCGCACGGCGCGCGGGCGACATCGTCTGGTTCACCTTCGCCAGTCTTTGCCAGGGAGCGCGCAGCGCGGCCGACTATGCCGAGCTGGCCGAGGAATTTCATACCGTATTCCTGACCGAGATCCCGCAGCTGGGAACGCCGCAGGATGACGCGGCACGGCGCTTCATCGCCCTCGTCGACGCCTTCTACGACCAGGGCGTCAAGCTCATCGTTTCTGCGGCCGCCGCCCCGGCGCAGCTCTACCAGGGCGAGCGCCTGGGCTTCGAGTTTCGCCGCACCAGCAGTCGCCTGGTGGAGATGCAAAGCGAGGAATACCTCGCCCGGGCCCACGCGAGGACTGGAATAAGTTAATGTAATCTCATAATATTGCACACAGAATAATTCCAATCTAAACTATTCGGAGAGGAGATTCTGTGCTTAAAGAGCAATTCCAGGCGATTCTTGCTGGCCTGAGCCGCATTGAAGCCCGCGGGCTGCCGGTTCCCATCGCCGACATCATGCTGTTTCGCACGCTGGTGCTGCTGGGCCGGGCGCTGGCCCAGCTCGCTGACGAGGCCATGCGCCCCAGCGGCCTCGGCGAAGCGGAATTCCGCGTTCTGATGACGCTGTACTCGCAACCCGGCGGCGTTGGGCACCCCGGGGAGCTGTGCCCCGGCTCCGGCCAGAGCCCGGCGAACATGAGCCGTATCACCGACACGCTCGTCGCCCTCGACATGATCACCCGCGTACCGAGCGCCGAGGACCGGCGGCGCATGGTCCTGCGCCTCACGCCACGCGGTGAGGCCTTTGCGCGCGAGTTCGTCCCCGCGGCATTCGCACCGGTCCGGAAATTATTCGCTTCGCTGTCCGATCCGGCGCGCACGCAATTGCTCACGAGTCTCGGGGAAATCGCAGCGGCCTATGACGCCCACACGCTGGCGACGATGAGCGGAACCGCTGAAACAGCGCCCGAGGTGGCGCCGGCGTGAGGCCCGCGGCGCCGCAGCTGCTGCATCTGGCCGCTGCGCTGTGCCTCGGCGCCTGCGCCGGACTGCCCCCGCCGGCTGCAGCCCCACAGTTGCTCACCGCGGCGCCGCTGTCGAGCTCCGGCGATGCGGCCCCCTGGCCACGACCGGATTGGTGGCAGGCCTTCGGCGATGCGACGCTCGACGGGCTGGTGGACCGGGCGTTGGCCAATTCGCCGGGCCTGGCCACGGCGCAAGCCCGGCTCGAAGCCGCACGCTCCGCGGTGGACGCCACCCTGGCCGGATACCGCGCGCAGCTCAGCGCCGGCGCCGATGCCAGCCGCCAGCGCCTCAGCGACAACGGACTGTTCCCGCCCAAGATTCTCGGTTTCAACTGGTACAACCAGTTTGATCTGGGCCTGCAGGCCAGCTATTCGCTCGGCAAGGCGCCCCGCCGTCGCAGCGCCACCCTGGCCAGAATCGATGAGCAGCACGCTGCCGCCGCTGAGCGCGATGCGGTCGCCCTCGCGCTCGCCGGAGACGTCGTGCAGACCTACTACGGCTGGCAAAGCGACCAGGCACGCCTGGATCTGGCGGTACAAAGCGTGGCCGCCGCCACGCAGCAGGTATCGATCGCGGCGGCGCGCGTCGACGCCGGCATCGCCAGGGACGAGGAATCGCAGCAGGCGGAACTGGCACTGCTCAGTGCGCGCGACAACCAGCGCGGGGTGGAGATCTCCGCGCAGCTGCGCCTGATCACGCTGGCGGCCCTGCTGGGCGATGCCCCTGCCGATCTGCCGGTCATCAGGGTGCAGCCCTGGCCGCAGCTGCAGAGCGGATTACCGGAAGAGGCCAGGCTCGATCTGCTCGCCCGGCGCGCGGACATCGCCGCCGCGCGCTGGCAGGTCGAGGCGGCGCTGCAGCAGCGGGAGGTCGCGCGGAGCGATTTCTATCCCGACGTGAGTTTCAAGGCCCTGCTGGGCGTCACCAGCCGGGACCTCGGCCTGCTGCTGGAATCGGGCAGCGCGGCCCACGCGATCGGCGCGGCCGTGCACCTGCCGCTGTTCGATGGCGGTGCGTTGCGCGCCGCCTACGCCCACCGCAATGCCGAGCTGGACGCCGCCGTTGCCGGGTATCGCGCCACCGTGGTGGCGGCGGCGCGTGCGGTCAATGCACAGCTCGCCGCCCGTGCCACGCTCGAGCAGGAGGCTGCGCTGCGCGAGCAGGCGGTGCTCACGGCCGAGACGCTGCGCGCCAGTGCCGCGGCACGCGCCGCGGCCGGTCTCAGCGACGAGCGCCCGGTGATCAACGCCGCCCTGCAGTCCCTGGCGCTGCGCGATGCGGCGGCGCGAGCGCAACTGGAGCGCCTGAATGCGGAACTGGAACTGATACGCGCGCTGGGTGGCGGTTACCGGATGGAATCACAGTCATGAACGATCCCGCAGCAGGCCAGACGATGGGCAGTCCGCGTCGGCGGAAATTCCTGCAGGCCATCGGTGCGGTCTTTGTCACCCTGGCGCTGGCGTGGTTGCTCTACTGGCTGCTGGTGCTGTCGCAACGCCAGACCACCAACGACGCGTACGTGGTGGGCGACCAGGTTGGGGTGGCCGCGCAGACGGGCGGCACAGTCATCGATGTGCTGGCGGAGGAGACACAGCGCGTCGACGGCGGCCAGGTGCTGGTGCGGCTCGACCCGACCGACAGCCAGGTTGCGCTGGCGCACGCGGCCAGCACTCTCGCCCTGTCGGTGCGGCAGGTCCGCCAGCAGGCCGCTGCTGCCGACCAGAGCGACACGAACATCGTCAGCCGCCAGCTCGACCTGCAGTGGGCCGAGGGCGAGCTGGCGCGGCGCGAACCGCTGCTGGCGCAGCACGCCATCGCTCCCGAGGAGCTGCGCGAAGTCGAAAACAAGGTGGCGCTGGCCCGGGCCGCGCTGCAGGCGGCGCAGCGCCAGTCCCGCGCGGCACACGCCCTCGTCGACGGTGTGCCCGCCGAGCAGAATCCGGCGGTCCAGGAAGCACGCGCCGCCTACCTGCAGGCCTGGATCGCGGCGAGCCGCGCCACCCTGCGCGCGCCCGTGGCCGGCTACGTCGCGCGCCGCAACGTCCAGGCCGGACAGCAGGTGAGTGCGGGGCAGTCCCTGTTCACGATCGTGCCGCTCGACAAGCTCTGGGTGGAGGCCAATTTCAAGGAAGGGCAATTGCGCGCACTGCGTATCGGCCAGCCGGTGCGCATCAGTGCCGATCTGTACGGCAGTGCCGTGGAGTATCACGGCCGGATTGCCGGCGTCGGCGTCGGCACGGGTGCGGCGTTTTCCCTGCTGCCGGCGCAGAATGCCTCCGGCAACTGGATCAAGGTCGTGCAGCGCGTGCCCGTGCGCATCGTGCTCCAGGCGGACGAGCTGGTCAGCCACCCGCTGCGCATCGGCCTGTCCACCACGGTGAACGTGGACACGAAGGACCGGAGTGGCGCCTCACTGGCCGCGGCCCCGGACACGCGCGCGGTGGCCAGCACCGCGATCTATGCAGCCGAGCTGCAGGCCGCCGAACAGTCGGCCGACGCGGTGATTCGCGGCGAGCCGCTGCGCCGCCCATGAGCGAGGCGGCGCCGCCGCGTCGCGTCGAGCTGCCGCTGCTGCGCGGCTCGGAGCTGCTGCTGGTGACGATCGCCATCAGTCTGGCGACGTTCATGGAAGTGCTCGACATCACCATTGTCAATGTCTCGGTGCCGGCGATCGCCGGCACACTGGGGGTGAGTCCCAACGAAGGCACCTGGACCATCACTTCCTATTCCATGGCCGCGGCAATCATGCAGCCGCTCACCGGCTGGCTGGGACGGCGCTTCGGCGAAGTGCGCACCTTTGCAGTATCGACCCTGCTGTTCGTGCTGTTCTCGGCCCTGTGCGGTCTCGCCACCAGCATGCCGATGCTGGTGTTCTTCCGCCTGATGCAGGGCGCGGTGTCGGGCCCGATGGCGCCGATGGCGCAATCCCTCCTGCTGCGCAACCACCGCCCGGAGAAACGCGGCATGGCCATGGGCATCTGGGGCATGGTGATCGTCGTCGCGCCGATCTTCGGTCCGATACTCGGTGGCTGGATCACGGACAACCTCTCCTGGCCCTGGCTGTTCTACATCAATGTGCCGGTGGGCCTGATCGCGAGCATCACCGTCTGGGGGCTGCTGCGGCGGCGGGAAACAGAGCGGCAGCGGGTGCCGGTGGATATCACCGGGATGCTGCTGCTGTTCACCGGCGTGGGCGCGCTGCAGTTCATGCTCGACAATGGCAACGACAAGGACTGGTTCGGCTCACCGCTGATCGTGGCCGCCGCTGTCGTCGCCGTGGTCTGCATCACGCTGCTGATCGCCTGGGAGCTCACCGATGCGCATCCGGTCGTGGATCTGCACCTGTTCAGGCTCAGGAATTTCAACGTCGGCGCGTCCGTGACCTGCCTCGGATTTGCGGCGTTCATGGGCTCGACCGTGACGATCCCGCTGTTCCTGCAGCTCACGGCGGGCTACACCGCGACCTGGGCCGGACTGGCGATGGCGCCGGTCGGCATCATGGCCCTGTTCCTGATGCCGCTCGTCGGCGCCAATCTGCAGCGGATCAACATCCGGGTGGCCGCCTGCTTCGGCCTGTCGGTGCTGGCGGTCTGCATGTACTGGTACAGCCGACTCAACCCGACCGCGAGTTTCCTGCAGATGAGCGAGCCGCGCATCTTCCAGGGTATCGGCCTGGCCTTCTTCTTCATGCCGCTGCAGCAGATCATGCTCTCCGATGTGGACTCCGCGCACCTGGCCGCGGCCGCCGGTGTCTCGAACTTCCTGCGCAACATCGCCGGCTCGCTCGGCACCGCTGCCAGCATCTGGCTGTGGAGCGCGCGCACCGACTTTCACCGCACGGTGCTCGCGCAGCACGTGACGGCTGGCAGCGCCTGGAACGACTGGTCCGGTTCGCTCAGCGCTGCCGGCGTGGACGGCGCCCGCGCACTCGCCTACACCGACAGCATTGTTTCCCTGCAGGCCCGGACTCTGGGCGCCAACGATGTGTTCCTCGCCTTCGCCGTGCTCACGCTCCTCGCGCTGCCCATCGTCTGGCTGGCGCGCCCGCCCTTCAAGGGCCTGAGCCGCGGCGGCGCGCACTGATCCTCCGCCGAGCAGTAGTGTTAGGATTCGCGGATGGTCCGGTCCGCCGCCGCCTCAGCGACTGTCAATCGACAACCGCAGCTCAGCGCCCGACTGCTGCGGGCCTGGCGCACGGATCTGCCGGCGGCGGACTGGGTCGCGGCCGGCGCGATTGCCCTGCGCGCCGCGGCGGCGGCACAGCTGCGTCTCGGCCGGCGCCGCGCGCCGCGCGAAACGCTGCTGCGTGTCAGCAACCCACGCCCCGAGGATGCGCCGGACGGTAGTTACTCGGTGGTCGAACTGATCACCGACGACATGCCCTTCCTCGTCGATACGCTCACCATGTCGCTGGCCGAGGCTGGCCACGCGGTACAGCTCATCGCCCATCCGATTCTGCAGGTGGTGCGCGGCCGCAGCGGCCGGCTGCTGCGTATGGGTGAACGGCGTGCGGCGCAGACGCCGCGCAACGAGTCGTGGCAGTACCTGCGCATCGACCGCATTGCCGACGAGCAGGAGCGCGGCGCGCTGCGCGCGCGGCTGCTGGACGCGCTCGCCGACGTGCGCAGCGCCTGCGAGGACTGGCAGGCCATGCGGCGCGCGGCGCGCGAACTGTGCGTACCGCTCAGCCAGCGAAACTCGCCGCTGGCGCCCGCCATTGCCGCAGAAGCGGCGGCGCTGCTGGCCTACATGGAGGACAATCACTTCACTTTCCTGGGCAGCCAGCGCTACCGCCTGCGGCGTGGCACGCGCCTCGAAGCCGTCGCCGGCAGCGGGCTGGGCATCCTGCGCAGCGCGCGGCGGGGACGCGCGCGCGCTGCCGAGCCCACCATCCAGCCGGGACGGCGCGAAGTGCTGGCCATATCGAAGTCGGACCGGCGCTCGAGCGTGCATCGTCCGGGCTACCTCGACTGCGTCGCCGTCCGGGACTTCGACCGGCGCGGTCGCCTGCTCGGCGAAACGCAGTTCCTGGGACTGTGGACCTCGAACACCTATCACGCCGATCTGCGCACCGTGCCGCTGTTGCGGCTCAAGGTGGCGCGCGTGATCGCCGGCTTCCGGTTCCGTGCCTCGAGCCACGACGCCAAACGCCTGGTCAGCATTCTGGACGGCCTGCCGCGTGACGAGCTGTTCCAGGCCTCGGTCGCCGAGCTGCGGCAGTGCGCGCGCGCCGTACTCGAACTGCACGAACGTGCGCGCGGTGTCTGCCTGGTGCTGCGCCGTGATCCGTTGCGGCGCTTCTGGTCCTGCCTGGTCTACCTCGGGCGCGAGCGGCTCGACAACGACGCCTTTCGCCGCCTCGAGCAGGTATTGCGCCGCGCGCTCGGCGGGGGCCAGCTCGACTCCTCGCTCGCCGTAGGCGATGCGCCGCTGGCGCAGGTGCACGTCACGGTGCGGATCACCGCCGCTGCCAGCGCGACGGTGAACCGGCGCGCCCTGGAGCGCGAGCTCAACGAGGCGATGGTCACCTGGCGCGACCGGCTGCGCCTCGCGCTGCGGGCCCGTCACGACGAGGCCACGGCCACGGCGCTCGAGCGGCGTTACGGCCAGGCGTTTCCCGCCGCCTACCGCCAGGACGTGCCGCCCGCACTGGCGGTGCAGGATATCGCGGACTTCGACAGCGCTGCCGCCGCCGGTGCCGGCCTGCTGCGCCTGCAGCCCCCGGCGAGCGCGGCGCACGCACACACGCACCTGCGGCTGCTGCGCTATGGCGAGCCGCTGGCCATATCGGAGGCACTGCCGATACTGGAGAGCTTCGGGCTGCGCGTGATCGCCGAACGCCCCTACGAACTGCGCGCGCTCGAGGGGCGCGCGGCCTGGGTCCAGGATTTCGAGCTCGAGGCCGTGCCTCTGCACGCCACCGACCCGGCGGCGCTCGAGGCGCAGCTGAACATCGCCTACACCGCCATCCTCGCCGGTGAACTCGACAGCGACGGCTTTCACCGCCTCATCGTCAGCGCGGGCCTGACGGTCGCGCAGACGCGTGTGCTGCGCGCCTGCTGCCGCTACCTGCTGCAGACGGGCTTGCCCTTCAGCCAGGCCTACATCGCGCGCTCCCTGCACGATCACGCGCACATTGCGCGCGAGCTGTGGCGCCTGTTCGAGCGGCGGCTGGATCCTGCCGCCACCGATCGCCGCGCGCTGCGCGAGCCGGCGCTGATCGAGCGGCGGGTGCGGCACGCAATCAGCGCCGTGCGCAGTCCCGATGACGATCGGATCCTGCGCAGTTTCCTCGCACTGATCCTGGCCACGGCGCGTACCAATTATTTCCGCAAGCACACGCTCGCCCAGCCGCTGGCCTTCAAGCTGCAGCCACGCTTGATCCCCGGCCTGCCCGAACCGCGGCCCGATTTCGAGATCTTCGTGCACGGCACGCGCGTCGAGGGCGTACATATGCGCCGCGGGCCGATCGCGCGTGGCGGCATCCGTTGGTCGGAGCGGCCGGAGGATTTTCGCACTGAAGTGCTGGGCCTGATGAAGGCGCAGCACGTCAAGAACACGCTGATCGTGCCGGTGGGCGCCAAAGGCGGCTTCGTCGCCCGGCGCCTGTCGCCCGATGCGTCAGCGCAGGAGCGCGCGCAGGAGGTGCGCAGCTGCTACCAGTCCTTCATCCGTTGCCTGCTGGACCTGACCGACAACATCGTCGAGGGCAGGGTCGTACCGCCGGCGCAGGTCCGGCGCCGCGACGGCGACGATCCCTATCTCGTGGTCGCCGCTGACAAGGGCACCGCGAGCTACTCGGACGTGGCCAACGCGATTGCCGCCGAGTACGGCTTCTGGCTCGGCGATGCCTTCGCCTCCGGCGGCTCGGCCGGTTACGATCACAAGAAAATGGGCATCACCGCGCGCGGCGGCTGGGAATGCGTGAAGCGCCACTTCCGCGAGCTCGGCGTCGACATCATGCGCGAGCCCTTCACGGTGGCCGGCATTGGCGACATGTCCGGAGACGTGTTCGGCAATGGCATGCTCCTCTCGCCCCATATTCGCCTGCTTGCGGCCTTCGATCATCGCCACATTTTCCTCGATCCGGATCCCGACGCCCGCCGCAGTTTCCGCGAACGCGCGCGCCTGTTCGCGCTGCCGGGATCGAGCTGGGCGGACTACGATCAGCGCCTGCTCTCCCCCGGCGGCCTGATTCTCGAACGCTCGAAGATCGCCGTCACGCTGACAGCGCAGGCGCGCACCCTGCTGGAGCTGCAGCAGGAACGGCTCGCGCCCGCCGAGGTGGTGCGCGCAATCCTGCGATTGCCGGTCGACCTGCTGTGGAACGGGGGCATCGGCACTTACGTCAAGGCCAGCGAGGAACGCCACGGCGAAATCGGCGATCGCGCCAACGACGCCGTGCGCCTTGACGGCCGTGAGCTGCGTGCGCGTGTCGTCGGTGAAGGCGGCAACCTCGGATTCTCGCAGCGCGGCCGCATCGAATATGCCCAGCGGGGCGGGCGCATCAATACCGATTTTGTCGACAATTCCGCCGGCGTCAACACCTCCGACATCGAGGTGAACCTCAAGATCATGCTGGCGGGCTCCGGGAAGGGCCCCGCCCCGCGGGGCGCCAGGCGCCGCTCGCTCCTGGCCAGCGTCACCGACGAGGTGGCCGGGAAGGTCCTGCGCAACAACTATCTGCAGAGCCAGGCGATCAGCCTGCTCGAGCAACGCAGCGCCGCCGATCTGGGCGATCACCAGCAGCTGCTGCGCGCGCTGGAGCGCGAAGGGGATCTCAATCGCGCGCTGGAGTACCTGCCCAATGACACCGAGATCGAGGAGCGCCTGGTGCGGGGCCGGGGGCTCACCCGGCCGGAGCTCGCCGTGCTGCTCGCCTACGGCAAGATCGCGCTCAACCAGGCCCTGACGGCCGCCGACATCGCCGCCGACCCCTACCTGGCCGGGGAACTCGAACGCTACTTCCCCGCGCGCTGGCGCCGGCGGTTTGCCTCGCGTATCGCCCATCATCGGCTGCGCGGACAGCTCATCGCCACGGCGACGACCAACAGCATCCTCAATCGCATGGATCCGGGCTTTGTGATGCGCATGGCGGCCCAGACCGGCGTCGCAACGGCCGCTGTGGCGCGCGCCTATACCATCGCGCGCGACAGCGCCGGCCTGCGCGAACTGTGGTCGGCGATCGAGGCGCTGGACAATCGCGTGCCGGCAGCGGCGCAATACGACGCGCTGCTGGCGACGCGCGACTATGTCGAGCAGCTCACCCGCCGGCTGCTGCTGGCGCGGGAACGGCGACAGCCAGCCGCGATCGGGGCCGAAGTGACGCGCCTGGAGCCCGCGTTTCGGGCGCTCAAGAGTCTGCTGCCGGCCAGCCTTCCGGGCATCGCGCACGAGCGCTATCAGCAACTGTACGCGCAGCAACAGGAGGCCGGCTCGCCCGGCGCGCTGGCCGCCTGGCTGGCCGCCCTGCCTGCGCTGCGCGCCACGCCGGACCTGGCGACGATTGCCATGGAGTCGCGCCGACCGCTTGCCGTGGTGGCGCACCAGTACTTCCGGGTCGCCGCCGCGCTCGGCATCGACTGGCTGGCCGAGGCGATCCGCCTGCTGCGTACCGCCGGCAGCTGGCAGGCGGTCGCACGCGAACGGCTGTATACCGCCTGTCTGGACGGTCAGGCCGCGCTCGCCACGCGCGCGCTGCGCGAACGCGCCGGCGAAGGCGCCTCGCTCGAGCGCTGGATCGAGAGGCTGGGTGCTCCGGGGCAGCAATGGCTCCTCACGGCGCGCGAGCTGCGTGCCATTGCCGCACCCGACCTGGCGGCGCTGATGGCCGGTGCCGAAGCGCTGCGCAACCTGGCTCAATGCTGAGCAGAGGATCAACCGTGCCGGGCAAACTGCTGATGGTCCGCCACGGCCAGAGCATCTGGAACCTGGAGAATCTGTTTACCGGGTGGACGGACGTCGACCTTTCCGCCCAGGGCATTGAGGAGGCGCGCCAGGCGGGCCGTGAGATCGCAGGCGCGGGCCTGGTACCCGATATCGTCTACACCTCGGTGCTCAAGCGCGCGATCCGCACGCAGTGGCTGATACTCGAGGAACTGGATCTGCTGTGGCTGCCGGTCGAGCGCGACTGGCGCCTGAACGAACGTCACTACGGTTCACTGCAGGGTCTCAACAAGCAGCAGACGGTGGAAAAGTACGGCGAGGCGCAGGTCAAGATCTGGCGCCGCAGCTACGATACGCCGCCGCCGCCCCTGGCCGATGATGACCCACGCCATCCTTGCCGCGATCCCCGCTATGCGCTCGTGCCGCGCTCCGAGCTGCCCGGCACCGAGTCACTCAAGGACACGCTCGCGCGCGTCCTGCCCTACTGGGAGGGCCGTATCGCCCCGGAACTGCGCGCGGGACGCAACGTCATGATCGTGGCCCACGGCAACAGCCTGCGCGCCCTCGTGAAGATGCTCGATGCGCTGTCGGAGAGCGCCGTGATTGAACTGAACATCCCCACGGGCATTCCGTTGCTGTATGAACTCGACGCGGCGCTGCGGCCCAGGGCGAGCCGTTACCTGGGAGACGCGGAAGCGGTGAGGGCCGCGGCCGAAGCGGTCCGCCGGCAAACCGAGAGGCCCGCCTGAGTCAGCTCCTAGCGCCGGGCACTGCGCGTGATGCCGGCGGTGGCCCAGCCGTCGTAGCGCCCGCCGTGCTGCAGCGCCAGCGCCGACAGATCGCGCGTCAGGGCCTGCATGTCCGGCACCGACACGCGCACTGACTTGAGCGCGTGCAGGGTATAGCGATCGCCGCGATCCGGGTCGACGCGTCGATAGTCGATGGCGTAGTCGCTCGCGCGCAGCAGGGTACCGACTCTTTCACAGGCCGCCTCATCCGGCAGGTCGAAGAAGAAATCCACCGCGTAGGGACTGAACGGGTCGCCGCCCTGGGCCCGCAGGTTCTTCACCAGTTTTTCGTCCCAGTCGTCCGCCCGCCTGGCGCCGAGCTTGCGCACGGTGACATAGATCCGCAGCACCGCCAGTACCGCGGCGCCAGCCAGCAACCAGCTGAAGAACTGCACGCTGAATCCGGCGCCGCTGCGGCGCCTACTCCTCTGGCGCGATCGCGACGCGCAGGCCGTCGAGCGCGTCGGTGAGCTGGAGCTGGCAGGACAGGCGCGAGTTGGGGCGATAGGAGCTGAGATCCTTGAGCATATCGGTCTCATCCGACATGGCAGCGGGCAGCTTGCCTAGCCAGGCCTCGTCCACATACACATGGCAGGTGGCACAGGAGCACATGCCGCCGCAGATCGCCATGACGCCATCATCCATGTCGCGAAGCGTCTCCATGAGCACCCCGCCGCTCGTGGCCTGGATCTCCTGCTCGACACCGTCACGATTCACCACGCGCAGCAAGGGCATGAACAACTCCTGCGATTTCATCGGGGCCGGCTAGTTTGCCGATAGGGTGGCCCCGATGCCAGTGGCTGGAAGGATAGCCCAAACCGGAGCGCGCTACAGAGCGCTCCCCGGCGCACGCGCCGCCTCGCCCCGGGCGAGACGCCACAGCCAGGTCAGCGCCTCGTAGACGTGGATCGCCGCCGCGAGCGCCTCTGCCCGGCCCTGCAGACCGGCGCCGGCGAGCAATCGCGCCTGCTGCGCCCGCGCCGAGGGATAGTAGGCCAGCACGCAGGCGGCGTCGTAACAGGGATCAGCGAACTGGGCGTATTCCCAGTCGAGCAGCCAGAGCCGCGTGCCCTCGCGCAGGTTGCCGTGCACCAGGTCACCGTGAATGATGCAGCGGCGCGTGGAGGAGCACGCCACCACCGCGGCCGCTTCGCCCACCGCCTCCACGACCTTCGCGGCGCCTGCGCGGGCGGCGACAGCGCTGTTCAGGCGCTGCAGGTAATCGCGCGCGCAGGCCTGCGGATCGAAACCGCCCAGCCCAGCGGGTGCCGGCAGAGAGTGCAGGTGCTGCAGGCGCGCCCCGAGGCGTTCAAGCTGCGCCGGCGCGCTGAAGTCTGCTTCGCTCCAGTCGAGGCCGCTCACGTATTCGCTGACCTGCGCTCCGGCGGCGGGCGAGTAGCTGATCAGGCGCGGCGCCAGGCCGCCGCGCGCCGCCGCCGCGTGCAGCAGCTGCTCGCGCGCGCGATCCACGCCCGGCCGGCGCCACACCGCTCCGTCCAGGCGCAGCACGAAGCGGCCGGCGCCCGTATCCACGCGCCAGCTGTCGTTGACGCTGCCGCCGCTGAGCCGCTCGATCAGCAGCGGCATCGCCCCGGCTTCCAGACCCGGCACCAGGGCGAGCGCCGCGGGGCCCGGCATCCCGCTTGGCGCCGGCTCAGACACTCTGGCGGCGATAGCGCTGCAGCCAGGCACGGAGACCGAAGCAGCTGAAGGCCATATAGGTGAGAAACAGGCCCGCGGTGAACGGATAACCCTGGCGTGCAAACAGAAACACCATGATGATGTCCGCGCCGATCCAATAGAGCCAGTTTTCCAGCACGGAGCGTGCGACCAGCCAGGTCGCCACAAAACTGGTCCAGGTGCTCAGCGAGTCCAGCAGCGGCCATGCCGCTCCCGTCTCGCGCGCCAGGTATTGCGCGCTCAGCAGGCTCGCCCCGGCGATCAGTCCCAGCGCGTACAGGTGGCGGCGTGCCGGCCAGCGAAAGATGCGCCCGCCCTGCTCCTCGGCATTGCGCGTCCAGCTGTACCAGCCATATACCGCCATGACGACGTAGTAGCCCTGCAGGAGCGATTGCATCGGCAGGTGGGCCTTGGCTGCCAGGTACACATAGATGGTCGAGCTGAGCGCGCCGCTGACCCAGCCCCAGCGATTGCGGCGCACAATCAGCAACACGTAGGTGACACCGCTCGCCACCGCGACGAGCTCGAGCGGCGTCGTATCACCTAACCCGGCGAGCAGTCGCCCGATCACGTCGCCGCTGCGAGCGGTCCCAGCACTTTCATCACGAACACGGCCTTATTGTTATCGGCAAAGCTCTGGTGGATCTCACGCAGCAGGCGCGGCATCACCGTCTCGAAACCTCCGAAGATCTGCGTGCTCATGTTATTGGTCGTGACCCGCAACTGACCGTCCCGGTTCAAGCGGTCGATGAAATCCTGGATCGGCGGAATGTAATTTGCGTCCAGGGGGTACAGACTTATTTCGACACCGATGTCCATCAAGCTACTCCTTCTGCCGATCCAAATCGTAACTGATCGTCAGTCCGATCTGGCGCGGATTGCCGTTTTGCAGGTATAGCTTGGTCGAAAAGCCCGGCGGCTCATCGCCGAAATAAAACCCGTTCACAGCATAGCGCTGGTTGAACAGGTTGCGCACCCAGACGCTGGCGGTCCAGCTGTCGTGCTGATAGCCGGCGCGCAGGTTGAGGAGCTCATAGGCGCGCGCGACCTGGTTGTGGCTTGCGCTGAAATAAAATCCGTCGACAGCCCACCAGTCCGTGCGTACGAACCACCCGGCGGGATGCCGGTATTCGAGCGCCGCCGAGAGCTGGTATTCCGGTGCATACGCCTGAGCACGGCCGTCGGGTGAATACGTCAGAGGGGGTTGGCCCGGGATTGCCAGGCCGGCGAGTTGGAAGCCAAGATACCGAGTGCGCAACAGCCCCGCGCTGCCGGAAAGACGCCACCGGGGATCCAGCTGCCACTGTGCTTCAATCTCCAGACCGTAGTTTTCGCCCTGTGCAATGTTCTGCGTGAAGAACACGAAGGTCGCGGGATTACTGGGATCGAGCTGCTGTGAAGTATAGGCCTGCATGTTCTGGCGCCGCATGTAGAACAGGGCGGCCTGCAGCTTCAGCGGTGATGCGGCGGCCTGCCGCTTGAGGCCCGTCTCCAGGCTCCACAGATATTCAGGCTGGAAGCGGCGCTGCGGGGGCAAAATGTCAGGGCCGATATTGAAGCCGCCAGCCTTGTAGCCGCGCGCCAGCGTTATGTAGACATTATCCCGCTCACTCGCGCGCATGGACCAGGACAGGTTGCCGCCGGACATGTTGTCAGCCGCGCTCGGAAACCGCACATCGGTAGTGTCGCCGTACTTGGCGATACGGCGCTCGCCACGCAAGCCCAGCGACAAGATCGATCGGGCACCGATCGCCGTATCGAAAGCGGTGTAGAGCGCGAGATTCGTGGCGCGATACTGACTCAGCAGCTCACTGGAGCCCACGCCATTGAGCTGATCATTCCAGGCATCCAGCAGATCGTCGGATTCCGTCAGTCTCAGGACATAGGCCCCTGCCAACCAACGTACTCGACCCCACAACTCATGCGCGTCATCGCCGATGAAGCGCAGGTCCTCGGCGATTGTGCGCCGCCGGCGCAGGTTCTGCTCAAAATAGTTGTAGGGTGAGTAGCCGGTCCTGGCGGCCCAGAACGGATCGTTGCCCCAGTCGGCGTCGAAGGCATAGACGATGCGGGAATCCGCTGCACTCGTGATGCTGCGCAGCTCGCCGAATCCCGGCACCCCACCGCTGAGCCGCAGGGCCGCACCGTTCGAGCGTTGTGCGTCGCGGCCCGGCTGGTTCGATTGCGTGGTGAAAGAACTGTCGATCGACCAGGCGTCGTAACCATTGTTCAGGTCGACGTGCATGAAAGACAGATCGGCGCGCAGCGTCGCGGTCAGCTGCAGCCTGAGCTTGCCGTGTACCGTGCTCTCATCGTAGCCGTTGGTATCGTCGCGGTTCAGGTACGCGTTGTGGCGGAAGCCGTTGCTCCGATATTGCTGCGCGGCCACGCGCCAGCCGTCGGCGCCGCCGTCAAAGCCATCACCCAGCACCACGCCCGCTGCCCGAGTGGCGTAGTCGCCCGTCGTCGCCTCGCCATGCAGATCGAATTCAGCGCCGGGATCGCGCGTGCGCACGCTGATCAGACCCGCCAGCGCGTTCGCGCCGTAGGCCGTGCCCTGCGGACCTCGAAGCACCTCGACATGATCCAGATCGAACAGCGTCGCCGGCATGCCTACGCCGGAAAAGTCGATGTCATCGATCAGAAAGCCGACCGACGGGTTCGGGGCTCCCTGGTACTGCTCGATCTCACCGATGCCGCGCAGCAGAAAATAGCGCGGTCGCGACGTGCCCGAGGCCCAGCTCAGATTCGGAATCAGGGTGAGCACCTCCTCGAAATGCTGCACCCCCGCGGCACGTAGCGTCCCGCCGTCCAGCACCGTGACGCTTTGCGGCAGCTCCTCCAGCGGTGTGGGGCGCAGGCTCGCGCTGATGACGATTTCCTCGAGCCGCCCACCGTCGGGCGGCATGGCCAGGGCCGGCAGCGGCACAGCCGGGCATGCCACGGCGACAAGCGCCGCGGCGACCAGGGATTGGATAGTCATCGACCTGCTCCCTACGCCGGTACTAACCGGATCAGGTTCAACGGGTTTGCCGGCCAGCCCGGCATCTCAGGTCCCGCAGGGGACCACCCCAAGGTTTGTGCGCCGGACTATCCTAGTGTTTGCCGCCCTTTGCAAGTGATCGCAGCATCCGGCATTCGGGACGGCAGAATTGAGGGGACAGCAATGGCCATCGATACTCCGAACAGCAGCCGACGCGTCCGGATCTTCCATGTGAACGCCTTCACGACGCGCGCCTTCGCCGGCAACCCCGCCGCTGTGGTACTGGACGCGGAGCGGTTGGCTGATCAGGAGATGCAGCGCCTCGCGCGGGAACTGAACGTCGGCGATACGATCTTCCTGCTGCCCGCTGACGGCCCCGACCACGACCTGCGGGCGCGCTTCTTCACGGCTCGTGCCGAGACCGGATTCGTCGGCCATGCCAGCATTGCGGCGCACGCGGTCCTGGATGCCTTAGGCATGCCTCCCTGCCGCCGCCAGAAACAGCGCAATGGCACGGTCGAATTCGAGCGCCTGTCCGGCGGCGGGGGCGCGAGCTACGCCTTCACGCAGACGCCGCCGCCCGTGCAGCGGGTACTCGACGCCCGCGCGCTGGCGCCGCTGCTGGCGGCTCTGGGTCTGCGCGCCGATGAGCTCGATCCCCACTGTCCCGCCGTTGCCGCCGGCGCCGGCGGCAGCCGTGCACTGATTGCGGTGCGCGGCGGGGCGACGCTGGCCCGACTGGCACCAGACCTGACGCAGCTTGCCGCCCTGACGGCCGCTGGCGCACCCGCGGGCTACTTCGTCTACACGCGCTCGCCGGCCGTACCCGGCTGCGACACGGAAGCGCGCATGTTCTGCCCCGCGATCGGCATTCCCGAAGATCCCGTCAGCGGCAACGCCCACGCCATGCTGGGCGCCCATCTGTACGCACTGGGCCTGCTCGCAGCGGACGACACCGGGGCACACTTCGTCGCCCGCCAGGGTCACCACATGGACCGGCCCGGCATGCTCAACGTTCGCGTACTCGGCGATGGCCGGACAATGCGTGCCGTGCAGGTCGCGGGAACCGCGGTGATCGTGTTCGATGCGGTCATCGAGCTGCCATCGGCCTCGTGATATAGTCTTTGATCCGGGAGTACTCGAAGGTTACCCGCTGCCATGAGCGAGCGCGACGGCGTGCAGCCCGAGGTTCCCGCCAGTCTCGGCGCTGCGGATAAATTGCTGCTGTTGAAATCACTGCGCCTGGACAGCGCGCAGCGCGACACGCTCGAGCCGCAGCGCCGCTGGCTCCTGCCGGCCGGCGTTGCCGGGCTCCTGCTGGCAATCGGCGTCATGGTGTGGCTGCTGCGGCCGAACCACCGGATTGCGGTAAGCGTGGCGACCGCGACGGCGCCGCTCGCGGGTGGAGGGGATGCGGCCGTACTGCAGGCGACCGGCTACGTGACCGCACGGCGCGAAGCGACTGTTTCGGCGCAGATCACCGGCACCGTAACGGACGTGCTCATCGAGGAAGGCGATCGCGTGGTGGCCGGCCAGGTGCTGGCGCACCTGGACAGCACCGCACAGCGCGCGCAACTCGCGCAGGCCCAGGCGCAATTCAGTACCGCGCAGGCGAGCCTCGGCCAATCAGAGGTGCAGCTCGCACAGGCGCAGCGCGATCTGACGCGCCAGGAGGAACTGACGGCGCGCCAGCTGACCTCGCAGCAGGCGCTGGAGGATGCGCAGACCCGCGTCGCGACGGCGCGCTCGCAGGTCGAGATTCAGCGCAAGCAGATTGAACTCGGCCGCGCCGCGGTTCAGGCCGCGCAGGTGCAATTCAACTACGCGACCGTGAGAGCGCCGTTCGATGGCGTGGTGATTGCCAAGTCGGCACAGGTCGGCGAAATCGTATCGCCCTTCTCGGCCGGCGGCGGTTTTACCCGCACCGGTATCGGCACGATCGTCGATATGGCTTCACTGGAAATCGAAGTCGACGTCAATGAAACCTACATCGATCGCATCGTCCCCGGCCAGAGCGCCCAGGCGGTCCTCGACGGCTATCCCTCATGGACCATCCCCGCTCACGTGATCGCGATCATTCCCACGGCGGATCGTGGCAAGGCGACCGTCAAAGTGCGCGTCGCGCTGGACGTGCGCGATCCGCGCATACTCCCGGACATGGGTGTTAGGGTATCCTTCCTGCAGGCGGCCCGGCCGGCCGATGCCGCCGCGCCACCCGGTGTGGTGGTGCCGGCGGCGGCACTCTTGCAGCGCGATGGCCAGGTTGCGGTCTTTGTCCTCGATGGCCACCAGGTCCGCCTGGTCAGGGTCACGCCGCGCGCCGAGCTGGGCGAGATGCGCCGGATCGAGGGTATTGCGGCCGGCGCACAGGTGGTGCTTGCTCCGCCAGCCGGCCTGGTCGATGGCGCCACGGTTAACTGGCAGGAAGGCGCAAGGTAGCGCCGCGGATATCACGAGGGATGGACTGATGGCTACACTGGTGGAAGTTCGTAATGTCAGCCGGGTCTATGAGCGCGGCAAGCAGAAGGTCGAGGCGCTGCACAGCGTCGAGCTGAATATCGCCCAGGGCGATTTTCTCGCGCTGATGGGTCCGTCCGGGTCCGGCAAGACCACACTGCTCAATCTGATCGGCGGGCTGGATACGCCCTCTACCGGCACCATATCCGTGGCCGGCCGGCGCATCGACAATCTGGGTCAAAACGCCCTGTCGAAATGGCGGGCAACGAACGTGGGTTTTGTCTTCCAGTTCTACAATCTGATGCCCATGCTGTCGGCACAGCGCAACGTGGAACTGCCCCTGCTGCTGACGAGGCTCGGCGCCGCCCAGCGGCGGCAGAACGCCGCCGTCGCGCTGCAGCTGGTGAACCTCGGCGACCGCGCCGGCCACAAGCCCAGTGAGCTGTCCGGCGGACAGCAGCAGCGTGTCGCCATTGCGCGCGCCATCGTGTCCGATCCGGTGCTGCTGGTCTGCGACGAACCCACCGGCGATCTGGACCGGCATTCGGCCGAGGAAGTGCTGGGACTGCTGCAGGTGCTGAACCGTGCACACGGCAAGACCATTATCGTCGTGACGCACGATCCCAAGGCCGCAGAATTCGCCACCCACACCCTGCACCTGGACAAGGGCACGCTGGTGGACGGCCAGCGCGCGTAGGCCGGCGCCACCGTGAAATACCTGCATCTGATCTGGGCGTCGCTGTTCCGGCGCAAGCTGCGCACGATCCTGACGCTGCTGTCGATCGCCGCGGCCTTTCTGCTGTTCGGACTGCTCGACGCGGTGCGCGTGTCCTTCAATCAGGCGGGCCGGTCGACGGCCGGTGCCGAACGCCTGCAAACCGGCTCGCGCCTGTCGTTCATCCAGGTGCTCCCCTACAGTCTCGGCGCGCAGATCCAGGGTGTGCCCGGAGTCAAAGCGGTCGCGTACGCGAACTGGTTTGGTGGCGCCTACCAGGACCCGCACAACCAGATCTTCACCTTCGCGGTCAGCCCGAACTACATCGATCAGTATCCTGAGATGGAACTCGCGGCGGATCAGCGCCAGAAATTCGATGCCAACCTCAACGCCATCGTCGCCGGTGAGACCCTGGTCAAGCGCTACGGCTGGAAGATCGGCGACCGCATCCCGCTGCAGTCACAGATCTTCCCCGACCGCCAGGGCAGCAAGAACTGGCAATTCGATCTCGCCGGCGTGCTCAAGGCGCGCGACAAGAAAACCGGCGGATTTTTAGGCGGCATGGTGCTGCTGCACTGGAAGAAATTCGACGAGACCACGCCGTACAACCAGGGCAGCGTGGGCTGGTATATCACGCGGGTTGCGGATGCCGGCCAGGCCGATCGCGTCGCCCGCGCGATCGATGCGTTGTCGGCGAATTCCGATCACGAAACCAGGACCCAGACCGAACAGGCGGCGACAGCGAACTGGATGAAACAGCTCGTCGACATCGGCCTGATCGTCGGCTCGATCATGGGCGCCGTGTTTTTCACGCTGCTGCTGCTGACGGGCAACACCATGATGCAATCGGTCCGTGAGCGCACCGCCGAACTGGCCGTGCTGCGCACGATCGGCTTTCCACCCGCCGGTGTGCTGGGCATCGTGCTCGCCGAATCCTTCCTGCTGCTGGTGCTGGGCGGCCTCGTCGGGCTCGGCCTGGTCAGCGTCCTGGTGCCGGCCATCGTCAAGGGGAGCGGTGGGATACTCAACCTGCCGACGGTCGGTGCCAGCAGCTGGGCCATGGGAATCGCGCTGATGGTGCTGATCGGGCTGGCGGTCGGCGCCCTGCCCGCCTGGCAGGCGATGCGCCTGAAGATCGTCGATGCGCTGGCGGGCCGCTGAGGGACCGATGCGATGAGGTTTGTCTACAATTTGCTCACCCTGCTGGCCATCGCCGCCGCCATTGCCGTGCTGATCGTGGCACCCTGGCCGGTGCTGCTCGGGTCCGGCCTGCTCCTCGCTGCGTGGCTGTTGTGGACCCGCGTTGGCCGTCAGGCTTCTTCGGTCACCGGAATCGGGGTGCGGACGCTGCCGCAGCGGGCAGGCGCATCGCTCGTCATCATCATCGGCATCGGCGGCGTGGTGGCTGTGCTGGTGGCGCTGCTGGCCATGGCCGAAGGTTACAGCGACACCCTGCGGCGTAGTGGGAGCGAGGACAGCGCGGTCGTCCTGCGCGGCGGCTCCTCCGCCGAAGCGAATTCCGTGCTCGATCATGACAGCGCGCTGGTAATCCAGGACGCACCGGGCGTGGCTCACGACGCGGCCGGCAAGCCGATCGCCTCGGCCGAACTGGTGGTGGCGGCCAATCTGCCGATCCGGAAATCGCGGGACCTGGACGACCTCGGCAGCGTGCAACTGCGTGGCATCGGGCCGGAGGCCTGGCAACTGCGCACCAACGCCCGAATGATCGCCGGCCGAAAATTCCGGCCCGGCCTGCGCGAACTGGTCGTTGGCCGGGGCGCGCAACGGCAGTTCGCCGGCACGGAGGTCGGTCGCGAAATCAAGCTGGGCACGCAGAGCTGGAAAGTGGTGGGCGTGTTCGAGACGCACGACGCGCTGGAATCGGAGATCTGGGCGGATGCCGCCGACGTAGGCGCCGCGTACCGCCGCGGATCTTCGCTATCCTCGGTATTCGTACGGCTCACGGACCGCACGGCGTTCGGGCCATTCAAGGCTGCCCTGAGCGCCGATCCGCGACTGAAGGTCGACGTCTCGACCACGGCGGAGTACTACAGCAAGCAGTCCGAGACCATCACCAAGGTCATCCGCATCATCGGCCGGGTGGTGGGCAGCATCATGGCGATCGGCGCGGTATTCGGCGCGCTCAATACCATGTTCGCCGCCGTGGCCGCCCGGGCGCGCGAGATCGCCACACTGCGCGCCATCGGCTTCCGCGGCAGCGCGGTGGTCGCGGCCGTGATGATCGAGACCATGCTGTTGGCAGCGCTGGGCGGTGTGCTGGGTGGACTGCTGGCGTGGGTGGTTTTCAATGGTTTCACGGCCTCCAGCATCGCCGGTGGCGTCGGGCAGCTCACCTTCGATTTCAAGGTCACGGCGCCGCTGCTCTGGACGGGTATGACCTGGGCGCTGGCTATCGGCATCATTGGCGGGTTGTATCCGGCCCTGCGTGCGGCGCGCCTGCCGGTGGTGTCGGCGCTGCGCGATAGTTAGCCCTCACCGCGCGCCCCGGGCTCGGCGCCGCGCAGCCCGGGCTCGGCCAGGTAGCGCTGGATGCGCTGCTGGTAGGAGCGCGCGGCGCGCTCGATCAGGGCCAGCTCGCGCTCCGCGACCGCACGAACCACGCGCGCCGGCGCACCCAAAACGACACTGCCGCCCGGGAATTCCTTGCCCGGCGTGAGCATCGAGGCGGCACCGATGAGACAGCGGGCTCCGATCCGCACGCCGTCGAGCACGACGGCGCCGTTCCCAATGAGACACTCATCGCCGATCGTACAGCCATGGAGCAGCACGCGGTGACCGATGGTGACGTTGCGGCCCACGATCGTGGGAATGCCCTTGTCGCAGTGGATGACGGTGCCGTCCTGCACATTGGTGCCTGCGCCGATCTCGATCAGCTCATCATCGGCCCGCAGCACGGCATTGAACCACACACTGGCGGCGTCCCCGAGCCGGACGTCACCGATGAGCTGCGCACCCGGCGCAATGTAATAGCAGGCCGTGGCCATCACCGGGCGCTTGCCTTCGAACGCGTACATCACTGTGCGACTTCCTGCCTGCCCGCGCGCTGTGCCGCCAGCATGCACCACAATGCCTGCAGCGTCACGAGGGCGCCGACCAGGAACGGCGCTCCCGCCCCGAATCGGCCGAAGATGAAGCCCGCGCTGAAGGGTCCGAGCACGCGCGCCAGGGACGTGCCGGATTGATAGGTCCCCATCACCACGCCGCGATTGCCGGCGTCGGCCTGTCGCGAGGCGAGCGCGGAGACGCTCGGGCTGAAAGCACCCGATCCGAAACCGCACAGGGCCAGGCCGCCGATCGCGATTGGCAATGTGGGCGCGACACCGGTGATCGCGAGGCCGCAGACGTAGGCCGCAATGCCGGCGATCGCCAGGCGCTGTTCACCGAAGCGCGGCGCCAGCACCCGCACCAGTCCGCCCTGCATCGCCACCGCAATGGCGGCCAGTCCGAACAGCATCAGGCCGATGGTGCGCGGCCCAATGCCGAAGCGCGTCAGGCCCCACAGGGCGACGATCGATTCAAGCGTCGATTGCGAAAACGTGACCAGTACCCCGGCCAGCACCAGCCACCGCAATGCCGGTCGCGCCGCCAGTGTGCGTAGCGCGGTCGAGGGCAAGGCGCGGGCGCGACTCGCCAGTCGTTCGGCGACACCACGGCTTTCACGCAGCAGCAGCGTCACCAGCAGCATCGCCAGCACGCTCAGTACCGCCGAGACCGAGGCGGGCAGCAGGAAGTTCGCCGAGCGCACGTTGTTGCCAACCAGGACGCCACCCAGCGCCGGACCGAGCATGAAACCCACGGCGATAGCGGCGCCCACGGTTCCCAGCGCGCGGGCGCGATGCTCGGGCAGGCTGACGTCCGCGGCATAAGCCATGGCCGCGGAAATATTGCCCGCCATGAATCCGCTGAGCATCCGCGACAGCAGCAGCCAGGCCAGCCCCGGGGCGAAGCCCAGCACCAGGTAAGACAGGCAGGCGCCCGCCATGCTGACGATCAGTATGGGGCGGCGTCCATAGCGATCGCTGAGCCGGCCCCAGAACGGCGCGGCGATGAGCTGACAGAGCGAATAGCTGCCGAGTATCGCAGTGATCACCCACGGCGCAGCGCCGAACCGGACTGCCATGTAAGGCACGAGCGGCACGATGACGCCGAAACCCAGCACGTCGATGGCGCAGATGATGAAAATCGTCAGCAGCGGTCGCGCGCTCTGGCCTGGGCTGGAATGCGGCATCAGTGATTCGGCACCAGGTCACGCAGCTGAACGCCCATCGACGGCGGGCGATCGCGCAGGGCGCGAATCACCGCGTTGGGCAGACGCGTCTCATCGCTCAGGCCGGCCTCCGAGCTGCTGAAGCGCAGGATCGTCAGATCGAGCCGGCCACCGGCGGCCGGGCGCAGCCGTCGAACCCAGCCGGGCGGCACCACCTGCGTGCCCTCGAAACGGCCATCGTGCAGCAACAGCTCGGCAACACGAAGCCAATCGGCGGGCCGCGCCCGAATCCCTGTGCCCGAACACTGTGCCGGCGCGGCGTTCAGCGGCTGCCACAGGTTCCGCGACAGGAACTGCGGGTAGGCGAGGCCACTGGCCTTGACGATCAGTGCGGTCAACCGACCCGGATCGTGGCTGACCGCAGCGGGTGTCAGCCGGCCGTCCTGGGCCACCGCCACACCGACCGCCAGCATCAGCAGGGTATCGGAGAACTCACCGCCGTCGACAAGCGTGGCCGAGTCAGCGCTGCCGCTGTAGCTGTCGACCACCAGATGCCCGTGGCGCGTGATGAGCAGTCCGCCCGCCTGCCGGGTGCGTGTCATCGCAACAGCCGCCTGCAACGCCCTGGCGTCGAAGCCCTCGCTGCGGGCATCCGCGCGTGGCAGACCGCCGGCGTCTCCACCTCCCACGACCACGGCGCCGCGCTCGATGGCGTGGCCCAGGTGCTGATGCCAGGCGCCGGCGGCCAGCAGGACCCCCACCGCAGCCAGCAGCGCCCAGGCGATCTGTCGGCTCATCGGCGCTGTGCTCTGGCCGTCGCCCGGTGCGTGCGTAGCAGCCCGCAGTAGCGCGCCGTGCCGTGCACCAGCTCGAGCTCGTGCGACGCGCAGCGCGGCCATTCATCACGATGGTGGCAAGCGATCACGATGGCATGGTTTCCACGGGCAATCCTGCCGACCAGGGCCCCGAGACGCGTCCGGTTCAGCGCATCGAGGCCAGCATAGGGTTCGTCGAGCAGCAGAATATCAGGGCGCCGCACCAGCGCACGCGCGAACAGGACGCGACGGGCCTGGCCATAGGAAAGCTCTCCCAGCCGGCGCGACGCCAGCGACAGCGCGCCGGCCTGGCGCAACGCACGCAGGGCCGCGCGGCGTTCGCCGCTCCGGACGGCCCCGTCGAGCCCGAAAGCGCCACGTCCCCCGGCCACCACGGCCTCCAGCGTGGTGAGCTGGCGCGGCAATGCGGCCTGCAGATCCGGCGCAACATAGCCCGTGCGCCGCTGGAACACGCCGAGTGCCGCGCCGTCGGCCTGCCCGATGCGGCGAATCGTACCGCCGGCGGCCACCCCATGATCACCGTGGAGAGCGCCGAGCAGGGTGGACTTGCCGCTGCCCGTCGCACCGTGCACGACCCAGCACTGACCCGCGGAGATGCTCAGGGTGAGCCGGCGCAGGACGAGCGCGCCGTCGCGCCAAACGGAAGCGCCGCGCAGCGCAATGAACTCGAGTGGCCGCGGTGCACGCGCGGGCCGCCGGGCGGCGCTGCCCGGCACTGCCGAACGGAGCGGGAGCTGCTGTCGGGCCGGTCGCGAACGGCTGGTGTGCAGCCGCCCCTCCGCCAGGCGCGCCTGATGAGTCGCTCCGGCAGGCGCTTCCTCGACGCGATGCGTCACGAAGATCCAGGGCAAAGCCGGATGTCGCAGGCCGCCGATAGCCGCCAGCATTTTTTCGCGGTGATGCTGGTCCAGGCCGTTGAGGGGTTCGTCGAGCAGGAGCAGGGCGGGCCTCCAGGCCAGGGCCCGCGCCAGCAATACCAGGCGCCGCTCGCCCTGCGAAAGAGTCAGGAAGCGCCGACTGGCCAGCCCCCCGATACCCATCCGGCGCAGCAGGCGGGTGATTCGGCGCCGCTCGGCGCCGCTCAGTGCACGCAGCGGCACATCGCTGCGCTCTATCCCGGTGCCGACTATCGCCCGCACCGGCTGGTTCCAGGCGTAGTGCACGTAGCGATCCTGGCGCTCGGCACCGATGTAGGCGATTTCCTCCTTCACGCCCAGCGGATCGGAGTACAGCTGATTGCGCCAGCGGTAAACCCGGCGCGTGCCGGCGCGGGGCTGGGGCCAGACATCGCCGGCGATGAGCTTCAGCAGCTGCGTCTTGCCCGCACCATTGTTGCCGCGCAAGATCCAGCGCTGCCCAGGCCGGATGCGCCAGCGCAGGTCGCGCAACACGTGCCGCCCCCCGCGCACCAGATGGACCTGGGCAAGATCGACCTCCAGATAAGCGCCGCGCCTTCTGCTCTTCAGATTCAGGCCCTGCATGGATTGTCGGGGTTGAAATGCGAGTTCATTGCGGTAGATTGCGTATCCAGTTACGGCAGTTCGTGAGTGTAACAATCATGTCCCCATCATCCAGTCGCTTCAGGGTTCCTGCGCTGTGCGCGAGCCTGGTTGTCGGCGCCGCGGCGCTCCAGTCCTGTAGCCCGACGACCGCACCACCCGCATCGACGGCAACGACGCCCGAGGCCGCGACTCCGGCGACATCCCCGGCCGCTGCGCCCGAACCGGCAGCAAGCCCGGAGCCGGCGGCGAACGGCGGCTCAGCCGAATCACGCGCGCACGCAGCCCCGAAGAAATCCAACGCCAGGACGCAGCATCACGAGGCGTCTGGAACGACCGCCCAGGCCATTCCGCCGCCCAGCCCGGCGCCCGCACGTACGCCCGTGAGCGTCTGCAGCGCCTGCGGCGTGATCGTTTCGATCACGCCGGTCAAGGTTGAAGGCCAGGGCAGCGGCGTCGGCGCGGTGGCCGGCGGTTTGGCCGGCATCATCATCGGCAACCAGATCGGTGGAGGCAACGGCAAGACCATCGCGAAGATCGCCGGCGCCGCCGGCGGTGCAGTGCTCGGCAACAAGATCGAGAAAAAGGTGCACGCAGCGACGCACTACGACGTCACGGTGCGCCTCGACAACGGAGTCGAAACCACGGTTTCACAGGATCAGGAGCCCCTATTGAAGGTCGGCGATGCCGTCCGCGTGGTGGACGGCACGGTGGTCGCCCGCTAGGCGCGGATTGCGACGGCCAGTCGGCCCTGGCACTGCGGCTGCGCCGCGGCGTTGCCGCGCTCAGCTGCCCGGGCGCATCCGCAGCTGCAGTTCGCGGCGACGGTAGTCGATGATCAGGGTGTCCAATTGCCCCAGGGTGTCCATGCCGATCACCAGGGCCGGCTCCCTGTTCAGATGCCAGAACTGGAAAATTCCCAGGTCCGCGAAAGTCAGGCTCCCGGTTTGAACGACGATCGGCCCCAGTTCGATGGGGGGCGCAGTCCGGCCCTCTCCGGCCTGGACGTCCTTGGTGACGCTCTCGATCTGGTCGACCCGCAGTTGCACCGCGCTTTCGTGGCGCAGCAAGGCGTCGCGCAACGACAGGTTTGCCACCGTGTACTGGGCGCCGGTGTCGATGACGGCCCGCGCAATCACATGGCCCAGCTCCACGCGCGCGATCAACAGTCGGCCGCGGTCCAGGGAAAAAGGTATGGCGATAAATCCGGGGGCGGCGCGCAGGCCATGTGAGCGGGAGATGACAATCAGGTCGTTGCGAAAATCGATGAAGATGCGCCGGTCCGCGAGCCCCTCATAGCCCAGAATGCCTTCGGCGCCGCCCAGCGCGTCGGCCAGTATGGGCAGCTTCGAGCCATGGATCAGCACATCGCCAAAGAGCAGGGAATCCACGCGGATGGTGGGCACGATTCTCGTGCCGGTGGCGCTGTGCAGACTCAGGAGTGCGGATGCGTCCGGAGTCATCCCCAGGGCGCTGGCCACGGCGGCGGTGACTCCCGAGCGGCTGGCGCCGGTGTCCAGCACCAGGCGAAAGGGTCCCTTGCCATTGATGTACACGGGCGCCCAGATACGGCCGATGCGATCGCGGCGCGTAGGCGCGACGTAACGCGGCTCGGGCGGCTCGATCACGATTTCCGTGAGTTCATCGGCCTCCGAGATCGTGGGCGGCGCGGTGAAATCCGGAGCCGTGTCCACGGGTACCGCATCCGCAGCCGCGAGGCTCATCGCACAGCCCAGCAGGATCGCGCTGATAATGAGCTTGGTCATGGCTGCCATTGTGTCACTGTGCCGGGCAAAGTTCCCGCGTACGTCGCCCGCGGCACGCTCAGCCGCCCTCACGCATGCGCAGCTGCAATTCCCGGCGCCGGTAGTCGATGATCAGCGTATCGAGCGTACCGAGGGCGTCCATGCCGACCAGGACTGCGGGCTCCTTGGTGAGGCGCCACACCTGGAAGATGTGCGCGTCGGCAAACGTCATCCGCCGGGTGTGGATTTCGATCGGCCCGAATTGGATCGGCGGCGTGGAGTGGCCCTCGCCTTCCTGAATCTCCTCCGTGACGCCCTGCAGTTGGTCGACGGTGGCCAGATCGGCGCTGTGCCGGCTCAGCAGGGCGTCCCTGAGCGCCAGGTTTGCCACGGTGGACTGGCTGGCGGTATCGATGACGGCCTTGGCTCGCACGCGGCCCAGCAGCACCGGCGTGATCAGCAGGCGGCCGTGCTCGAGAGTAAAGGGTATGGTCACGAAGCCGGCTTCGGCGCGCTGGTCATGGGAGCGCGAGATGATGATCAGGTCGTGGCGAAAATCGATGTACACGCGGCGGTCCATAAGTCCTTCGCTGCCCAGAATGCCCTCGGCGCCGCCCAGCGCGTCCCTGAGGATCGGCAGCTTCGAGCCCCTGATCAGCACATCGCCCACCAGCAGCGTGTCGACGAGGATGGTGGGCACGACCTGAGATCCGGTAGCGCCCTGCAGCATCACCGGCGCCGACTCGTCGGGCGTCATTCCCAGAGCACTCGCCACGTGCGCGATGACCCCCGAACGGCTGGCTCCGGTATCGAGCACCATGCGGAAGGGCCCCTTGTCATTGATGTACACCGGCGCCCAGATGCGGCCGATGCGATCGCGGCGCGTGGGCGCGACGTAACGCGGTTCCGGTGCCTCGATGATGATCTCCGTGGGCTGTTCCGTCTCACTGGCAGGCGGTGACGAGGCTGCATCGGGCGCGGTCCCAACGGGCAACTCCTGCGCAGCCTGACCGCCGCTCCCCACAGCAGCGCAATGACTCGGAGGGATCTCATGGCTGCCATATTGTCACGGCGCGGTCCAAACTTCCCGCGCCGCGATGCAGCGGCTCAAGAGAGTCGCAGCACCATGAGGCCGCCGGCCAGGACCAGCAAGGCGCTGTAGCCAAAGGCGACCGGCGCACCGAAAGCCGTCCACAGTCCGCCGACGATCAGGCTCGACGCAAAGTCTCCCAGGCCGTTGACCGTGGCGAGTGTGCCAAATGCCAGGCCCTGCTGCTTGTCATCCACGAGCTCGGCGCAGTAGGAGTCCTCCGCGGTCTCGCAGACGGCAACCGAGATGCCGCCCAGCATGAAAATCATGGCCAGTGCCCACAAGCCCAGTGGCGCGAGCACAATGAGCAGGGCCATGGCGCCGGCGAGCGCGTAGCCCAGCGCCAGCAACCGGCCCTTGTTCATGCGATCGGCCCACGCGCCCGCGACCATCGAGAAGACGGCGTATAGCACATTGTGGAGGATATACAGTCCCGTCGCGGCCGTGGCCGCCGCGGCCGCCCCGTACTCCGGCGCCAGCCGCTGCACCGCCAGGAGTATCAGCAGGGTATGTGCAAAGTCACCGAGGCCAAACAGGCCCACCGCGATGAGGAGCCGGCGAAATCGCAGCGGCAGGGCGCCCAGACTGGCCCTGAAGCGCTCCTGCACGCTGACGACGCGACTGCGCTCCTTTACCGCGAAAGCCATCAGGGCGGCCGCGGCCAATCCCGGTATCACCGTCAGCATGAAAATACGCGCGTAGTCGTGCTGGAGCAGCTGCAGCAGGATCAGCGCCGTGGTCGGACCGATGATGGCACCGAGCGTATCCATCATGCGCTCGAAACCGAAGGCGCGGCCGTAGGTTTCGCGCGTCACGGCGGCGGCCAGCAGCGCCTTGCGCACCGGGGTACGCACGCCGCGCCCGAGCCATGCGGTCGAGCGGGCGGCCAGTACCTGCCACGCGCTCGAGGCAAAACCCAGGGAGGCAGTGCCGAGCGCAGTCAGGACATAGCCTGCCACGGCGATGGGCTTGCGCCGCGTCAGGCGATCGGCATAGAAGCCGGACACCAGTTTCGCAAAGCTGGCGAAGCCATCGGAGGTGCCCTCGATGAAACCGAGCCAGGCCGCAGCGGCACCCATGGTGGCCAGGTATGCCGGCAGCACGGCCGAAGCAATCTCGTGAGACCAGTCACTGCACAGGGACGCCAGGCCAATGCCGATGACCGTGCGGTTGAGCCAGCGCCTCGAGGAGTGATCGGTGGCCATGGGTTTACACAGCTCGTGCGTTCAGCGCCGCATCAGCGCGCAAGGAGAGGCAGCAGCATCCACCAGGCGGTCGCCAGCATAGAAAAGACAGTGTACCCGGCGTATCGCCAGAAACGGCCGAACCGAGGCGCCGAACAGGGTCCACACCAGGATGCACGGCGGATTGACGATCAGACCCACAGCCAGCAGCAGGATCAGGGCCAGGGCGGGCGATAGGCCATCGCGCGCCACGATACCAATGGCGGGTACGGCCGCGCCCCAGGCCTTTGGGTTTACCAGTTGAAAGAACGTGGACTGCCAGAAGCTCAGGGGCCGGGCCGCAAAGCTACCGGCCGGTGGCGGAGCGACATCATCGGAACTGCCATGGCGCAGCAGCTGGTATCCGAGCCACAGCAGGTACAGCACGCAGGCCACGGTGAGCCCGTTCTTCAGCGACGGATAGGTCAGAATGAGGGCGCCCACGCCCGCGAAGGTCACCAGCAGCACGAGCAGAAATCCACTGGTGATTCCGAGCAGGTGCGGGAGCGTGCGGCGCAGGCCAAAACGCGCGCCGGAACTGAGCAGCATCAGGTTGTTGGGTCCCGGCGTGATTGACATGACGAACATGAAGACCAGGAGCGGAGGCGCGTGGTTGAGCAGGGCATTTTCGGCCATGAGCGCGCCCGGGCCGGCTATACCGTCGTGATGCTGTGCCGTGACCTGCAATCAGCCGCCCGCCTGCGCGATGAATTGCGCCCGCTGGTGCCCCCATCCGCCCTTCACCTCGTGCACTGCGATCTCGCCTCGCTGGCGTCGGTTCGCGCCTGCGCCGCGTCCGTGCGGGCAGATTTTGGCAACCTGGCGCTGCTGGTCAACAACGCCGGCATCGTCAGCAGCTTCCGGCGCCGTTCGCCGGACGGCTTCGAGTTGTGCTTCGCGACCAATCACCTCGGCCCCTTCCTGCTCACGCGGCTGCTGCTCGATCGCATCTCGCCCGGCGGACGAATCATCAATGTCGCTTCCTGGGTCCACTACCGGGGCCGCCTGAATCTGCAATCGGTCGACGCACCGCGGGCGCACTACAGCCCTGCCGAGGCGTACGCGCAGTCCAAGCTTGCCAACGTCATGTTTACTCTTGCGTTGGCACGCCGGCTGGAGGGGCAGGACATCACGGTCAACTGCCTGCATCCAGGCGTGGTGGCGACCAACCTGCTGCCGCGCTGGCTGCGCGCACTGTACCGGGTGACCGGCCGACCGATGATCGACGCGGAGCGCGGCGCGCGCACGAGCCTGTACCTGGCCCTGTCCGCAGAGGTCGCCGGCTTGAGTGGCCGCTATTTCGACGAGCAGCAGCGCGAGCGGCCCGCCGCGGCACTTGCCCGGGACCTACAGCAGCAGGAACTGCTCTGGGAGGCCAGCGAGCGCTGGACGGGCCTGCCACCGCTCCCTTAGCCCGCGGAGCCGTAGTCTTGCGCGACCCGCGTGAGCACGGCAAGCGGCATGCAACCGCGGCGCAGGATCTCATGAAATGAACGCAGATCGAAGCGCGCGCCCGCGCGCGCGCGCGCGGCCTCGCGCGCACGGAGCCATTCGAGGTGGCCGATCTTGTAGCTGCAGGCCTGGCCCGGCCAGATGCAATAACGGTCGATCTCGCCGCGTACCCGGTTCGCCGGCAAGGCCGTGACGTCAATCATGTAGGCAATGGCGCGCTCGCGGGTCCAGCGCAGGGCGTGCATGCCCGTATCCACGACCAGCCGCACCGCACGAAACAGCATGGATTGCAGGTAACCGATGCGCCCGAGCGGATCGTTTTCATACATGCCCAGCTCGTCCGCCAACTGCTCCGAGTACAGGGCCCAGCCTTCGCCATAGGCGTCGAAGTCGATGATCGTACGCCGCAGGAGCGGTGTTTCCTTTGCAGCGAGCGCGATCGCTCCCTGCCACTGGTGCCCGGGGAAGGCCTCGTGATGGGTCAGGGTCGGCAGCGAAAGCTTCGGCCAGTTCGCCGTGTCGCGGAGATTGATGTAGTAGCGCCCGGGGCGCGATCCGTCCAGTGGCGCCGGCTGCGCATAGCCCAGCGGGGCGCCATCCTGGATCTCCGGCGGCACCCGCACGATCTCCAGCGGTGCCGCAGGCAGCGTACGAAACGCCTGCGGCAGTCGTTCGCGTATGGCCTCCGCCTGCGCACGCAGCGCGCTGAGCAGCGCCTCCCGCCCTGCATCGTCGTTCGGATAGAGCTGGTTGGGGCGCCGCGAGAGCGCATCCACCCGGGCGGCGACCGATCCGGCCGTGTAGCCCTGCTCGCGCAGCAATTTATCAAGCCGGGCCGAGATCTCGCTGACCTGGTCGAGCCCCAGGCGGTGCACTTCCCGCGGCGCACGCTCGGTGGTCGTCTGGAAGGCAAGGGCTGCGGCATAGTAGGCCTCACCATCAGGCAGTTTCCATATGCCCGCATCGTGCTGCGCGCTCCGGCGGAGCGCCGTGGCGAGTTCGCGCTGCCGATCGAGCGCGGGATAGACCTGTTTGTCGACGATCGCAGCGGCCCGTGTCCCCCACTCGCCGGGCAGGCCCGCGCGGGCGGCGCGTTGCGACAGCGAAGTCGCCAGACCGTTCTCCACCGCGGCCCCGGCACGCAGCTGCGCGACCTGTCCGATCCCGTTGTCGAGAGCAAAATCAGGCGCCAGCACGCCTCGCGCCGCATCCGCCTTCAAGGCTTCGCTCGACGCGTCGATCGCGGCCGAAAATGCCGCCAGGCGCGCAAGATACGCCTCCGCATCCTCCGCCGTGCGCACCGGATGCTGTGAATCCAGGAAGTCGGGCACGCTCTGATAGGGTCCGCTCAATTGACTGAAGACATAGGGCGAATAGCCCGTGACGATGAGCTCACCGAATGGAAACCGGCGGGTACCGGCGACGATGTGCTCGAGCCACCAGCCGACCACATCGCGATCGACCTGGGCGTTGGCCGAGAGCTGCGCGCCATCGATGCGCCGCAGACGCTCGAGCCTCGACTTGCACGAGGCCAGCCAGTGGACCGGGCCCTGCGACGAATAGTCATCCAGCCGGCTCCGCCTTGCCGCGTGCGGCCCGCTATCGAGACCCCACAAGGTCGCGGACTCCGGTTGCTCATTGAGCACCTCGTTCAGAAAAGTATCGAGCAGCGCGCGGAGCCGCTCGTCCTCGGCGCTCCCAGCGCCCGCGGCCGCGACGGCCACGGCATTGCGCTCCAGCATCGCGGTCGCGGCGAGGGCGGCCGAGCAGCGTACAAACAGGCGACGGTCCATGAATACTTACTCCTGCTCCCGGCGGTGGATGTCCGCGCCTGGGTTATCCCGACAGGGCTGCGGCAAGAAACGGCAGGCTGACGTCCATGCGGTAATCGATGTTGGAATGGTCGTCCGGGAATTCCTCGTAGCGATGCGCGACCTGCTGGCGCCGCAGGGAACGGACCAGGCGCCGCGCGCCGTAGACCAGATTGAATTGATCGACATCCCCGCAATCGATGTAAAGCGCCTTGAGGCGGACCAGGCCCGCCCCTTTCGTCTCGACCACGTTGAGCGGATCCCACTTCGCGAAATTCGCCCAGCGTTCGGGAATGAGCTCGGCCGTATCCGGGTCCAGCGGCAGGCGTATGCCCAGGTAGGCATGCGGGTCCGGATCGTAGCTGGCGCACATGCCCAGCATTTCCAGATGGTGTATGTCCTCGTCCCTGGCCTTCGGCTTGGCAAAAAATTCCTCGAGCCAGGCGCGGATGCCCCCGGCCTTGGCGAGCACGGGCAGCATCCTGACCAGATGCGGCAGGTAGACGGTCTCGAAGCCCATATCGCCTGAATGACAGGCAGCAGCGGCCCAGAAGTCCGGGTAGAGCAGCGCGTGCACCACGGCCCCGTAGCCGCCGGAGCTCTTGCCGAAGACACCACGCCGGCCGCTGCCACCACAGTGCAGTTCCCTTTCGATGTACGGCACGGCTTCCTCGAGGAGAAAATCCGCCCAGGCACCCATGGCCGCGCTGTTGATGTACTGGTTGCCTCCCAGCCTGGTGAAGCAGTCCGGAAACGCGACGACCGCGGGCGGCATGGTGCCGGCGCCAATCAGCCGGTCGAGGCGCTCGGGCACGTTTTCACCGAAATTCTTCCAGTTGGTGTGCGCCGGACCGCCCCCGGTGTAGCCCACCAGGTCGACAAGCAGAGGCAGCCCCTCCCCGCTGTGTCCGCCCGGCACATAGACATCGACAATCCGATCGGCGGGATCGCCCAGCAGATTGTTCTCCAGGACGGCGCTGTGCAGGCGCAGGCGGCGTACGGTGCCTTCAGTTCCTGAACGTGCGCGTCGCATGAACTCAGTCTAGCGCTCAGCCCGCCGGCTCACCACCGGCAGGCGAGGCAGACCGCGCTCTCATTGCGGCCCCATGCGTATGGCGCCGTCGAGACGGATGGTCTCACCGTTGAGCATCGGCAGTTCAAAAATATTCTGCACCAGCTGCGCAAATTCCTTAGGCTGGCCGAGCCGCTGTGGAAACGGAACCTGCTTGCCCAAAGAGTCCTGAATATCCTGCGGGATCTGTTCGACCATGGCCGTCTGGAAAGTACCCGGCGCGATCGCCACGCAACGGATGCCGAATCTCGCCAATTCCCGCGCCATCGGCAGGGTCATGCCGGCGACCGCGGCCTTGGTCGCGGCGTAGGCTGCCTGGCCGATCTGGCCCTCGAAGGCAGCCACCGAAGAGGTGTGGATGATCAATCCCCGCTCGCCATCGGCCACCGGGACATTGTGCTGCATGATCGCGGCCGCAGCCTTGTCACACAGGAAAGTGCCGATCAGGTTGATGCGCACGACCCTGGCGAAAAATTCTCCGGCCATCGGACCCTGCTTGCCCAGCACCCGGCCGGCGCCGATCACCCCGGCGCAGTTCACCAGCAGGTTGATGCCTGCCATGCGCTGCGCAGCCGCCCGCATGGCAGCGTCCACTTCGGCCTCATTGGTGACATCGCAACGATGGAAACTGGCCTCGCCACCCCATTCAGCCGCAGCGGCCTGCCCGGCCGCGTCCTGCAGATCCAGCAGGGCGACCTTGCCACCGGCGCGGACTACGCGCTCGGCGGTCGCCCTCCCCAGCCCGGAGGCGGCTCCTGTGACAACGGCTCTCGCGTCCTGGAAATTCATCGGTTACCCCCGTCCGTCACAATCGCTGGTAGGTGCCGAGCGCGCTTGCCTGTGCCGCCAGCTCGCTGAGCGTGCTCAGCAGCGGCGAGGCCAACCCGTCGCGTTGCACCAGCTCATCCAGGCTCTGATAGGGGCCGTGCGCGTCGCGCTCGGCCACGATCTTTTCCGCGAAGCCGGCCAGAGTGCCGTCGAGCGCCGCCAGCTGGTCCGCCTCCGCGGTATTGAGATTCACAACCAGCGGGCCCTTGGCGGCCAGCCAGAGCGCCGGACCCAGCGCCGCGGTGAGCAGCGCGGGCTGACGAGTGGCGCGCCCGATGAGCGCAGCGAGCTGCTCGCGGGCCGGCCCCAGCTGCTGCACGAATTCCGCCTGCTGGCCAATCCTTCCGACCCGTGCCAGCGCCCCGGTCGCCTGCGGCAGGGCGCTCTCGATCGTGGCGCCATAGGTGGTCTCCACGAATATCTGCAGGAACCGCCTCCCCTGCGGCGGATCGGTCAGAATCCAGTCCTGAACCAGCAGCGGAATCAGTGGAGAATCCGGCTGCAGATCCCGTCGGTTCAGACGCTGCAGGGCCCGAAACAGGGAAGTGTATCGGGCTACCGAGGGGCGATGCGCCAACGCACGGTAGAACAGCGTGGCCACCACCCCTTCCGAGGCGAGCATCTGATTGCCGTTCTTCAGGGTGGCCACGTCAAAAGCACTGCTGTTGGCGCGGCGTGCGGCAATATCCTCATCGCCGGGCGGTAGCAGCTGGCGATGGATGAACCCGTTGCGGCGTACGCCGTCGATCCGGAACGTGCCGTCGACATTGCTTTGCCACAGGGGCGTGAAGGCCTTGTCGCCCAGCCCGGCGTCGTGCAACTTGAGAGCGGGGTTGACGGTCAGCAGGCGGGACAGGGCCTGAAAATGGATGGCGAAGCCCTCGTCCAGTGCCGTCGGATCGTCGGTGACGGTCAGGCTGCCATGCCTGAGGCGCGACATGCCGGCCGGCAAGCGCGGCAACACCCGGCGCAGCAACACATGACCGAGCTCATGGGCGAAGATCTCTTCGAAACTGCCGTCCCGGATGGAGGCGGAATCGGTCACCAGCGCCACATAGGGCTGGTCGACGAGGCGATCCCGGCCCGACCTGCGTAACCAGAAGCCACGCTGGGCGAAGCCGCCCTCTTCTTCCGTCAGCAGCAGCCAGCTTGGCTGCGGCGCCTGGCCGCTCACGCGCTGCGCCTGCTCGTCGAGCTTCAACGCGAAAGCGACGGCGCCACGCCGGGATTCGGCCATCAAGGCCCGCAACAATGGGTCGTCTGGCGCTGCCCGCAGGATCGGCAGGGGTTGGCCGCCCGGACCGGGCCTGGTCGCGACCGCCTCGCCCTGCTGTACAGGAATGAGTACGCCCAGGCTGGCCGGTTCGGCAGCGCTGCTCCAGATCGATAGCGCCAGCAGGATAGTAGCGGTCAGGGACTTTTCCATGAGCGTTACCGGTTAGTTGGCCAGCGCGCAGGCCCAGGCTATTGTCACTGACCCGAGCGCGGCGAGGCCAGTGAGCCACTGCGGCACGCGGCTGAAGAGCGCGTCTACTCTACGCAGCGCGGCAAGGGCACCGAGCAGGCAGCCGGTCGCGAATCCCAACGCGTGCGCCACAAGGTCCGTGCCCTCCCCGGCTGACCCGAACCAGCCAAGTAGCACGAGACCGGCGATCAGCGGCGCCCAGCGCAGCGCCCGCCTTTGCGGCAGGTGATACCGCGTGCGCCAGGAATGTGCCGCAATCAGGCCCAGCGCGGTGAATACCGCCGTCGAGGCGCCCACCGACCGGTACGTCGCCGGACCGAAGTGAGCGTCGAAGAAATTGGCGGCGGCGGCGCCCGTGACGATGAGCAACCATGCCGTGCCTCCGCCCAGCTGCCGTGCGGCGAGATACCCGAACCAGACGCCCGCCCCGAGATTGGCGACCAGATGCGGGCCATCCCAGTGCAGCGTGAGCGCGGTCCAGGCACGCCACCATTGGCCCCTCTGCACGAGCGCCCCGTCGAGGTCCCCGCGGTCGAAGGCATCGGGCCGCCACCATCCCTTCGACACGCCCAGTGCGACGCCGTACAGGACGGCCACATAGAGTACGCATCCGACCCACGCCTCTGGATGCGGGCGTTGCGGCACGAACGCCACGGGGTTCCTGGCGGCGCGGCTCTCGGCCTCGTAAGACTGCAGTTGCGCGCGAGCCGCCGCCGCATCGGCAGCTTCCACGCCCAGGACAAAAGCCAGCCCATCGAAGCCGACCGTGCCGGAGATGCCCACGGCGCCCAGCACGAACGCCCGCTCATCACAGTCAGCCCGGCGCCCGGACCGGTAGATTTCGACAATCGAAGCCCCGCCATCCGGCGCGCCGGCTCCGTCAGCTTCTTCCAGCACCGAGTTCCTCCGGATCCAGTTCCAGGCAGCGGCCTACGGTGATCCCAACCCTCACAATGAATCACACCCGCCGGAAAGTCGAGCCACGGGCCGCCCTGGCGTTTGACACGGATTTTCGATATGTACCACACTACATATCCGTACCCCTGTGAGAGACCAGTCGCCACCATGCGCTTGCTGCCCCGCCTGTTTGCAGTCAGCGCCCTGCTGCTGACATCGAAGCTGCTGTACGCCGCCGAACTGGTCCGCGTGTACGCCGCCGCCAGCCTGACCGACGCGCTCGGTGCGATCGCCGCGAAGTGGCAGCAGGCCGGTCATCCGGCCCCCGTTCTGGTATTCGGCGCCTCCTCCACCCTGGCCCGGCAGATCGAGGCTGGTGCATCCGCCGACCTGTTTGCCTCTGCAGATCTCTCCTGGATGGACTATCTGGACACCCGCGGCCAGATCAGCCCGCAGTCGCGCGTCGATCTGCTCGGCAATGACCTCGTGCTCATAGTTCCGAAAGGCCATCGCTTTGCGCTCACCATGGCCATAGGCTTCGATATCAGTGGCGCCTTCTCCGGAAAGTTGTGCACCGGTGAACCCGATGTGGTGCCGGTCGGTCGCTACGCGAAGCAGAGTCTCGAATACTTCGGCTGGTGGACGCCACTCGCCGCTCGCATCGTAGGTACCGACGACGCACGTTCCGCACTGGTCTTCGTCGAGCGCAGCGAATGCGCGGCGGGGATTGTCTACGCCACCGACGCGGCGATCAGCGACAGGGTGGAGATCCTGGCGCGGTTTCCGTCCGAGAGCCACAAGCCGATCCTGTACCCCTTCGCGATCGTCAAGCACGCGCGCCCCGGGACACAGGCGTTCATCGATTACCTGAAAAGCTCGCCCGAGGCGGCCGCGGTGTTCGAGCACTACGGTTTCAGAATACTCGTGCACTGAACCGATGGCGCCCCTGACTATCGAGGAATCGCAGGCGCTGTGGCTATCGGCCAAAGTGGCGCTGTGGGCGACAGCGCTGTGCCTGCCGGCCGGTATTGCCACCAGCTGGCTGCTGGCGCGACGATCCTTTCACGGCAAAGTGCTGCTCGATGCCGTGGTTCAGCTGCCGATGGTGTTGCCGCCAGTCGTGCCAGGCTATCTGCTGCTGCTGCTGTTCGGCACGCACGGTCCCCTCGGCGCCTGGCTCGAAGCGCGGCTCGGCATCGTGATCGCCTTCACTTGGAAGGGCGCCGCGCTGGCATCGGCGGTCATGGCCTTTCCACTGATGGTGCAGCCGGTACGACTCGCGTTTCGCATGATCGACGCGCGCCTGGAGAGTGTAGCCACGACGCTGGGATCCCCGCCATGGCGCACCTTTGTCACCGTGACCTTACCGCTGGCACTGCCCGGCATCATTACCGGCACGATGCTGTGCTTCTCGCGCAGTCTGGGTGAGTTCGGCGCCACGATGGCCTTTGTGGGCAACATACCCGGCGAGACGCGCACGCTGCCGCTCGCGATCTATAGCCTTACGCATGTTCCGGGCGGGGAAACGTCCGCGCTGAGGCTCGCCGGCCTGTCCCTGGCCCTCGCCCTGGCGGCGCTGCTCACCAGCCACGCCATCGGCCGCCGCGCCGAGCGCCGCCTGGGATACTCCGAGACCTGGGGTCCCCGTGCTCAGCATTGACTTGCAATTCGCGCGCGGCGATTTCCTGCTGAACGCACAAGGCCAGTTCGGCATTGGCGTCACGGGCATCTGCGGTGCGTCCGGCTCGGGCAAGAGCACATTGCTGGCGCTCCTGGCCGGGCTGTTGCGTCCGCAAGTGGGGCGCCTGCGATTTGGCGGCACGACGCTGGTCGACACGTCGCTGCGCCAGTTTACGCCGGCCTGGCGCCGGCATTTCGCCCTGGTGTTCCAGGATGGCCTGCTCTTTCCGCATCTGAGCGTGCGCGACAACCTGCTGTACGGGTACCGGCGACTACGGCCCGCCGATCGTCTCCTGTCATTGGAGACCGTGCTGCGCCTGCTGGAAATCGGCTCGCTGCAGGCGCGACGGCCATCGCAACTCTCGGGCGGAGAGCGGCAGCGTGTGGCGCTCGGTCGTGCCCTGCTTTATTCACCGCGACTGCTGCTGCTGGACGAGCCGCTGTCGTCCCTTGATGACCGGCTCAAGCAGCAGATCCTGCCTTTCCTCAAGCGCATCAAGGAAGTGACCAGTCTTCCGATGATCTATGTCACGCACGCCCGCGCCGAAGTGGATTACCTCGCCGACCGGGTGCTGTTCATGGAGGCCGGGCGGCTGCTCGCCTAGCCGACCCTCGGGTCAGGTGGCGACCCCAAGTATCACGCTCGAAGCCTTGAATATAGCCCGCGCGCGCCTGCCTTCAGCCAGGCGGAGTTCCCGGGCCGCGCCGTTGGTGATGATCGCCGCCACCGAATGTCCACCCTTCAGTGTAATCACCACCTCCGTATTGACCGCACCACGTAACAATCGCTTGATGGTGCCGGTCAGCTGATTGCGGGCCGAGAGCTTCAGGCGCGATCTGGATGCCGGCGCCACGATCACCCAGGAAGCCTTGATCAACGCGATGGCCTCCACGCCCACCCTGAGTCCCAGATTCTGTACGCTCTCATGCGTCGCAATCGCGCATAGCCGTTCGCCTCCCGAAAGGAGCAACTCCACCTCGTCGTTCACTGAGCCGCGACGGATCCGCCTGACGGTGCCGGCGAAATGATTGCGCGCGCTGGTCAGCATGGTGAGTCTGCCGATGATCCGCAGGTCCTGGTCAAGATTCCTGATGCGGGCGTTGAGTAGACCCAGAAAGCGGTCATTCTCCGCCTCGACGGCGCGATAGGTCCCGACGAGCTGCCTGCCCCGCGCCGTGAGTCTCGTGCCGCCGCCACCCTTGCCGCCCTTGAATCGCCTGACCAGCGGACGGTCGGAGAAATTATTCATGGCTTCGACCGCCTCCCAGGCCCCCTTGTAGCTGAGACCCACCGCCTTGGCCGCGGCCGCGATAGAGCGGCTGGCACCGATGCGCGTCAGCAGCTCCATCCACCGCTTGCCCGCCAGCGCGCCAGCGTGAGTCTCCAGGGTGAGGGCGCTGCGGACGCGCAGGGTGGCTCTGGCCATGAAGTTCCGATCAGGCGAGCGCCCGCGGCAGCGCGGCGAGGAACTGATCGACCTCGCGATGCACTCCAATCGTGACGCGCGCCCAGCTGTCGTAGCCGTCGAAGTGGCGACCGACCTTGATGCCTGCGGCGAGCATGCGATCCTGGAACGCCTTCAGGGGCGCTCCGGTATCGAAGAACACAAAGTTCCCCTGCGCAGCGGCTCGCCTGAGCCCCAGGTGATCGAGCGTGGCCTGCACCCGTGCGCGGTCGCCAACGAGCGCGGCCCGCGTCGCCTTCAGAAACGCATGGTCGTTGAAACTGGCGGTCGCGGCGGCAATGCCCGTCGAATTCGGCCAGGTGAGCGACAGCGCGGCGAAGCGCTGGGCCAGCGCCACGGGCGAGATTGAGTAACCGATGCGGAGTCCTGCCAGTCCGTGGATCTTCGAGAAGGTCCGCAGGACGATCATGTTGGGGACGTCCTTCACGAGGCCGGCAACCGTCCCGACGCCCGGCTGATCGACGAGATCCATGTACGCCTCATCGACGATCACGGTGCAGTGCGCGGGAACCGAGCGGATGAAGCGCTCGAGCGCATCGCGCGTCACTGCGGTGCCGGTCGGATTGTTGGGGTTGCACACGTACACCAGGCCCGTGAGTTCCGTGATCGCCGCGCGCATTGCCGGCAGATCGTGGCGAAGATCGGCGTCCGGCGCGACCCAACGCAGCTTCAGGCCCAGCCTCTCGGCGAACTGGGGCAACTCCTCGTAGGTGGGTCGCGAGGCGACGAGTTCGGCCTGCGGGTTCGTCGTCACGGCAAGGAGCCCGGCCATCCGGAGCAACTCACCCGACCCCGTACCGATCACGATCTGGGAGATCGCCACACCCTCGTGTGCCGCGAGTTGCTGCGTCAGCGTCTCGATCGTCACGTCGGCATACCGCGGCGCCTCGCTGACGCTTGCGAGTATGGCCTGCCGGGCCGCCGGCGACGGCCCGTACGGATTCTCATTACTGTCGAGCCTGATCAGGCCTGAGGTGCTCGCCGAGGCGCGCGGTGCGGCGGCCAGGATATTGGTGGGTATGGGGGCCAGGAAGGCCGCCGCTCCGATCAATGCTGCGCGGCGTGTCAGGCGCAGGCCAGGAAAGGTTGGAACCACTATGACGGCACGTGGGTCAGCGCGCATGGCAGTCTCCTCCGAAGATAGCGGACGCTACCACGGCGCGAACGACGGGAACAGTCGCACGCACCACTGCGCTGTGCAGTCCTCCGGCGTGGCGACGGTCCAGTGTATCGACGAGTCTTTTGGAATCGGACGGCGCCTGGCAGCCTACGCGCAGTGGGCCAGCTCGTCGTCTTCCTTGCCGGCAGGAACACTGATCTCCAGCGCAATCTCCTGACTCATCAGCAGGATTTTCTGCCAGTCCTCCGCGGACAGGCCGTTCGTCCGGCCGGCCTGAAGGCGCACGAATTCCGCGAACGCGCGCCGGTTGGCCGACGCGGTGCTGTGGTAGGTCTCCAGCAGCTTCATGCACAGATCGCGACGCAATGGGTCCCGTTCGATCGCCGCCCGCAAGGCCTCGACAATGCTCGTGCGCCGCTCCACGAAATTGGCGCGACCGTGCAGCTCGCTCGGCATGTGCACGTGCGGCGCCTTGGAATCCAGGTCGACCAGGTTGTAATCGAGCACCGTGGTGTTCAGGCGCTTCACGGCAACCTGCTCTTCCGCGGCACTCAAAATCGCCTCGTCGGTCACTGCGCCCTCGATGAGTGGCGTTTCCATCTCCGCCGTGTCGCCGGGTGTGTCAGCCTCCGCCGGCGCGCCCGCGGCTGTACTCTCCGCAGCCGCATAGTCGGCTTCCAGTTGCTCCAGCAGCCGCGTATCCATTTCCGCCGTCGTTATCGCCGCATCTTTCTCCGCTGGCGGTGAAACGGCGCGCTCTTCCGGTGCCTTCACCGCCACCGCGGTACCCGACCCGTCCGCTTGACGTGCGTCCCCGCCGCGAAGGGGTTCGGACGAGGCGATCGCTTCCGCTACGCTCGTAAAGTGTGGCTGCTGCTCCCGGCGTGTCGTCGGGGCAGGCGGCCGGCGCCTTCGCCGCAGCATGGCAAGACCCAGCAGCGGGAGCCCGAGGACCAGGGCTATGGAACTCCACAGCGCGGTATGGGGCCGGGCTCGACCGCGTGCCTCGATCGGGGCCGGCGAGGATTTGGTGGTTGCCGCCGGCGCCTTGACCGGTGGCCCGGCAACCGGTTGTCTTAAGTCCTCGATCGTGGCCTTCATGCTGGCCACCTGCTGCCGCTCCGCCTCGAGCGCGGCCTCCAGTGTCTGAACCCGGCTATTCAGGGTGTCGATTCCAGCCGCCTCGACCGGGCCCCGGGCACTCGGCGGCAAGGCGATCAGCCCGGAACCTACGGGGTGGAAGTCCGCTCCCACGCTGTACAGCCTCCAGGTCCGCATCTGCTGTGCGACGGCGCGCCTGGCCTCCGCCGCGTCCACGGCTCGCATGTCCTTCACCGACGGGAGGGCAAGCGCGGCGCCACGACGCAGCAAGTTGATGTTCCGGTCAAAGGCCTCCGGATTGGCACGCAAGATCGCGATCATCATCTGCTGCACGTCGGCTTCCGTGACAGCGCCTGCGCGGCGCACGATGTCGAACAACGTGTCGCGCGCCAGTACGCGATAAAGCGCTTCGATGTGACCCGCAGCGGGCGCCGGATTCGCCGCCTGCAAGTCCAGGCTCGAGGCGGGCGCGGGCGAAGCCGTTGTAGTCGGCAGCGCAGCGGTCGCGATCGCCGGCGGTGGGCTCAGTGATGCGGGTGAGAGTTCGGCCAGCCGGTCAGTCACCGCGGCGGCAGTGGCCGCGCGCGCTCCCGGTGCTAACACGGCAGGGTCGAGCAGCAGCGGGTAATCGCGTACGAGCTCCCCCTGGGGCCAGCGCACGTCGACCAGGAAATTGACGATCGGATCCGCGAAGGGCGCGGCCGAGCGAACCTCCAGCATGGCTCGCCCCTTTGAATCCGTGGCGACCTTGAACCGGACCGACGAGAGAAAGGGCGGGCGGTCCGCGCCGTAGCGTCGAAACGTCGCTTCATCAGCCAGCTGGGCGGTGAGGCTCAGCAGTTCCTCGGGCGTAGCCCCCACGAGGTCGATCTGCGCGGACAGCGGCTCGTTGAGAGCGGAGTTGACGCGTATCTCCCCAAGGCCCAGGGCTCGTGCTGCACCCGGCAGCGACATGGCGAGCAAAAGGAGGGCAGGATAGGGCCCGCGTGGCATCATTCGCTCCGGCAAAACGGTCCGCTGGATGCTATGTGACAGAAGGCGGCACTAGCGAGAACACGGTCACAGGACCTGCATGCAGTCCACGGAAGTCGGGGCCCGATCCAATCCCACGATCTTTCGACCCGGCACTGCGTCACAGCTGCGGGCGTGACGGGACCGAGGCGCCGGACCAATCGGCAATTCGACGCATAGACCTCCGGAGCGGGCCCGTACTATTCAGGTAATTGATTTTCATGGCGTTCAGTCGGCAGCCGTCGCCACCTCGCCCGCCTCTGGGCGGCAGGCTGTATCCAGACGCTGAGTATCAAATCCAATCGCTATACTTGATGAACCCGGCCTCGCAGAAGACCCACGGAATAAGAGGACTTCGCCATGACCCGCGTACTGATTGCCGACGACCATGCCGTTGTGCGTGCCGGACTGCGTCAATTTCTCGAAGCGGATCAGAGCATTCGCGAAATCGGTGAGGCGGCAACCGGCCGCGAGACCCTCGAGCAGCTGCGACTCGGCAAGTGGGACCTGCTGCTGCTCGACATCAACATGCCGGACCGCAGCGGCCTGGACGTGCTGCGGCAGGTGCGCTCCACCCACCCCGAGACACGCGTGCTGGTCCTGAGCGGTTTTCCCGAACGGCAGTATGCAGTGAACGTGTTGCGGGCCGGTGCGGGCGGATTTCTCTCCAAGGAAAGTGCGCCCGAAGAGCTCCTTAAAGCGGTCAGGACCGTGCTGGCCGGGCGTCGCTATGTCAGCAGCGCGCTGGCGGAGTTGCTGGTGTCCGATCTGGACGGCGATGCGCAGCAGCCCCTGCACACCAAGCTGTCGGAGCGCGAGTTTCAGATTTTATGTAAGCTCGCCGCGGGAAGGGCCGTATCGGAAATTGCCAGTGAACTGTGCATCAGTGTCAAGACTGTCAGCACCTATCGCACCCGTGTCCTGCAGAAAATGAACTTCAAGACCAACGCTGATCTGACCGCATACGCGCTGCACAACGCGCTCATCCAGTAACCCTTGATTTGTAGGAGATCGCCGACATCCTGGGTTCTGCGGATGTGGCAGACTGTCGAACGCCGACAGTGCGCAACGCGCTTCCAAAGCCGTCTCCATGGAAGAAAGAATTCCGCTGAAAATACTGCTGGTCGAGGACTCTGCCGTCCTCGCGGACCGGCTGAGTGAAATGTTGCGGCATATTCCCGGCGTAACTCTGGTTGACACTGTCGACAGCGAACGCGCCGCGGTCAGTATCGCGCGCTCGCAGCAGATCGACGTCATGATCCTCGACCTGCACTTGCGCCAGGGCACGGGCTTCGGCGTCCTGCGCGCCCTGGCGGATCAACCGCGCAGCGCCGTGGCGATCGTGCTCACCAACTACGCCCTGCCACAATATCAGCGTGCGGCCAGCGCGCTGGGCGTACGCTATTTCCTCGACAAGGCACGTGAGTTCGAGCGTATCCCGGACGCGTTGCGCGAAATCGCGGACGCCGCTTCCGCCGCGGCCGCCTCCTGACGGCCAGGCGCCCCTGGATGTGCGTCGCCGACCGGTGATCGCAGCGGTGTCCGACCAAAATCAGGCGGGTTCAACCTGAATTCTGCTCAGGGGCAGGCGGACCTGGATCTCCGTGCCCCTGCTGTCGATACCCGGCGACAGAGACCAGGTACCGCCCAGTGCCTGCACGCGGTGACGCATACTGAGCAGTCCATGCGAACCCACCGCCCGGCCGCGGGCGAGCACCATGCCTACGCCATTGTCGCGAACAGTCATGACCAGTTCTTGTTCATTGACGACTACGCTGAGGCCAACCTCTGTAGCGCGAGCGTGCTTTATAATGTTGGTCATCGCCTCCTGCGCAATGCGAAAGATGGCGATTGAGGCCGCGCTGCTGATCGGCAGTTCGTGCTCGGGCATGGTGTCCTCGCACTTCAGGCCCACCCGTTCGCAGGACTCCTGCAGCTGCCAGCGCAGCGCCGCATAGAGGCCCATGTTGTCCAGCAACGTCGGACGCAACTGTTCGACGACCCGGCGCTTCAGATCGACGCCCGAGTCCAGCGCCCCAAGCACGCGCTCCCAGCGGTTCCGGCTGTCGGCGTCCTCGACGGCCACTTTCCGGCGCAACCAGGTCACGTCCATTTTTGCAGCCACCAGGAGTCCGCCCAGTTCATCGTGCAGTTCGCGGGCAAGGTCGCTTTTCTCCTGCTCCCTCACCTGTTGCAGGTGGCTGGACAGGGCCGACAGGTCCGCGGTGCGCTCGGCGACCTGCGTCTCCAGCTCATTCTTTTCGAGTAGCAATCGTTGAGCATCAGCCACTCTCCTGCCGATGTTGCGACTGATCAGAGTGCCGGCCAGCAACACCAGAAAGACGTTGAGTGTCAGCCCGCCCGCGGTAATGATCCGGGTCAGCAACAGGTCCCTGCGCTGAGCGTCAATCAAAGTCGGCACGGCGCCTGTTTCGAGGCGGCGCAGCTCCTCCACGGAATCCCGGATTTGCACCATGGTCCGGGTGCTGACGCGTGTGCGGATGAATTCCGCAGCCGCGTCCCGGCTTTTCGTCTGCTGCAGCTTGATGGCGATGGCCAGCTCAGTGAATCTGTCGGACATCAGCCCATCAATCATCGCCAGCTGCTCCAGCACCTGCGGATTTCCCTGTTGGTAAGCCAGGCGGAGCGCCTTGAGCAGTGGCTCGCGCTGAACGAGCGCCTCGCGGTAGGGTTCGAGAAAAGAGTCCTCGCCGGTGAGCAGATAGCCCCGCTCACCGTTCTCCGCGTCAACGAGCAGTTGCATCAGGTTGGAAAGCAAGGTCTGGCGCTGCAGCAGGGACTGCACGCGCTGCGTGCTTTGCGCCAGCCGGGCCTGCGCCGCATTGTCGATGGCAAAGGTGCTGCCCAGCAGCGCCATCGACAGGAGAATCGGCACCAACACGTAGCGGCGATTAAACCCCAGCATTGATCAGGCTCCCGCGCCCGCCACGTGCCGGCTGTGGGTGCCGGTCCACAGCCGCTGCGGTGCGCTACCGATTGTTCGACGAGGCATATTAAGGGATCCGGTTGGAAAGTCGAATCAGCCTCACCACCAATGGCCTTGAGGGTTGCGCCGCAGTCGCGCAGGAGGTCGCTGATTCGGCGCCGGTCCACTGGCCTCCGGCTCCGTGTGTGCCGTTATTTAGAGTGATTGCCGTCCGGCCGGGGCCGGAGACGCGTTCAGCGCCTCCGGCCCCGACGCTCGGTCAACGCGATTGCGAGCTTTCCAGCGGTCTCCTGTTCTCCGCTGCGCGCTCATTCCCCGGCTCAGCACTCTCGGCCGAAGCATTGGCTGTAAGAGAGCGCCTCCACTCGTAGACCTGCTGCTCCGCCTCGGCCATGGATATCCCATAGGCCTGCTGGATTCTGCCTGCGAGCATGTCCAGCCGGCCGTTGATCACATCCAGTTGTTCGTCGGTGAGTCTGCCCCACTGTTCCCTGATCTTGCCCCTGAGCACTCGCCAGTCGCCCTCGATTTGATCCGCGTTCATGGTCCGCTCCTCCATCGATGCCCAGTTGCCACGCCAAGGGGTGGATTGGCGTCGCGAGCCATCAATCACTAGCCGCCACTCAAGCTCAGGCCGGAGGTGTCAACACTCTTCACACCCTCCACGCCCTGTGCCAGCTCGACTGCAGCAGACTTGGATTCTGCATTTCCCACCGTCCCGCTGAGCGTCACCACGCCGTTGGTCGTGGTAACGCTGATTTGCGAGGTCTTCAATCGTTCATCGCCGAGATATCTCGCCTTGACTTCGTCGGTAATGGCCGTATCACTGATTACCGCTCCAACGCTGTCGCTGTGAGGCAGGGGCTCGGCGGTTTCGGCGGGGTCCCCAAACGAAGTTCCGCTGGCACCTATCCCGGCGGCCAGCGCTGCCGCAATCAGCGTGTTGCGAAAGAGCGATTTTCGATTTTCAAAAGTTCTCATCTTGATCCTCCGGTGTGACCCCGTGAGGGGCAGGTACGCAAAGCATGTGTTGCGGCTGCAAGGCTGACAGGCGAGCTATTGCGGCGCCGCAGGCTTCTCGCTCAAAGTGTCGTCGGAGGAGTCCGACACCTTTCCTGCGGTTTCCCCTTGCGGCCACCAGGGTGCCACCGCCACAGCCGTGGGCAAGCACAGGTGGCCGCAAGGGGAATGCGGGCCGTGTGCTACGGACTTCCACTCACAGTTTCAGTGACGGTCCGCGTCCGATCGCTCATGGCGCCACTTCCAGTACTCACGCTGCTGGTCCCGGCCCAGGCTGCGGAACCTTCGGTACGGCTCGTGCCGCCCTTCAAGATAGATCCGAAATACGCTCTCCTCGTCCCTGTTCCAATAGTGATAGTCGGTGTAATCCGGGTCGTACACCCGGAAACCGACCGCGCAGCCAGCACTACTCAGCGCCAGGCCGCCGAGCAGGGCAACAAGCACCCCCGCGGCGATGCATCGAGATTGCTTGCTCATGATGAGGTCTCCAGATCAACTGGCAATGGGCGTAATCCTGAGCCCGGCCAGGGACAGGTCGCCCATCAGGCCCTGCTCGCCCAGCACAAACGCCAGGACCGGGCGGCGCAAGGTCTCCATGTCATATTCGACACCCGCACCCTTCGACGCCACGGCGACACCGGCATCCGCGCCGATGGTCCAGCCTTTGCTGCGCTGAAAATTCTCACGCGCCTCCTTGGTCATGAACAGGATCACTTCGGAATGCTCGGCGACGCCCAGGGTCGCGCCGAGCGAGGCCCCGCCCACCTGGAAGTGCTTCACAATCTTTCCGTTGACCAGCAGCGCGCCTTCGCCGTGCAGGCCGCCCACTCCAATGCCAGCCTTCGTCACATGCGGAAACACGAGTACTGCCGCAGCTTTGCTTACCAGCTCATGGTGCCCGGTATGTTGAGCGTAAAACGCCTGCAGCGTCGCCTGCACGCCTGCATCGATCTCCGCCGGACTCATGGCCGACGCCCAACCGCACCAGGACAGCGCGAACGCCAACAGCGCTGAGTTCACCATCATCTTTGCGTATCCCTTCATGTCTGCATACTCCATCGGCCGGATATTTCGGCGCAGTGATACTCCCATCCGTGGCGCGATCGCCTAATCAGCCGAAGACGACAGCTGTTGCAGGAATTGGCCTACACCGCACCCCGTCGGGGTGCCGGTCTTTCCCCCCCGGCAAGCCGAAGCTGATCGGCGCCGTCTGGCGGCGCCGATGATCGTGATCACTATCGAAGTTCCGACGTCTTGGCAAAGGCAGTCGGCGCCTTGATTCACGCGCGGACTGCGCCGCTACGCGCCTTACCCGGAGCGAAAGCCGATGCGCGCGTGCGTACCGTCGCAGAACGGCTTGTTGGCGCTGCCGCCGCAACGGCACAGCCGCGCCTGCACCACGCGGGCGACGACGCGCCCGGTGCCGCTGGTAATTTCGAGATTCCCGCGTACCCGCAACGGCCCGTCGGTTTCAGGATCTATAGTCAGAGGACCGTCGCGCACCGGCAGCATGTCGGCCTTGCCGGTTGGGGGCTCGCCGGTCGCCGCGAATTGAATCTCGTGATGCGAGCCATCGCAAAAGGGTTTGTTCTTCGAGGCACCGCACCGGCACAGGGTGGCGCGATATTGAGTAGCCTCGCCGCCGAGCCGCAGGTCCGCGCGCACCGCGTACGGACCGCCTTCACGAACGGCGATCAGATTTACCAGCGGCGCCTGTTCCTCCGGCTTGCCGTCCTTGCGCCGGTAGCGGATTGCGCCGGAAGGACACACATGCGCGATCTCGACCAGTCGCTCTGCGTCCATGGCGTCCGGATGAATCCACGGACCGGCTACGTTGGCGAGAAACACATTCGGTCCCCAGGTGACACAGTAGCGCGAGTGGATGCAGCGCTTGCCCTCGTACAGCAGCGTCAGTGCCTGGCCTTCAATTTCTTCCACGCCATTGCGCACGGTGGGCACCGGCGGCGCCCCGGCGGCGCGAGGCGGCGCTGCCGGTGCCGCGCTGGCCTGCGTGTCTGAAGCTGCGGCCTCGAAACCGCGCGCCGCACGAGCCGCGAGATCGGCCAGCAGCCGCGCCGCCTTCTCGGCGCGCGCATCGCCGGGCGCGTCGAGGGCGGCGGCGCCCTCTGCCAGCTCGCGGGTGCGCTCGATGAAAAACCTGTCGGCGCCCCGGCCCCGCGGGAGCGGCGCGGCATCTCGCAGCGCGACAAAGGACATGCCGGCGTTACATTCCGGGTTGGAAGGGCCCGCTGGCAGGCGTGCGGCACGTTCGCCATACAACGCGACCGCATGCATCAGTCCGATCGCCAGGTCCAGCGCCAATGACTTCTCGGGCGAGGGCCGCGGCACGGCATAGGTGTAGGCGATCAGGCGCATCATCAGCGCGTAGGCCGTGTTCGCCAGGTCCACGGTAGCCGCGGCGTCCTCGTCTTCGATCCAGACGCGGCCTGAGGGCCGCATGGGCGTGCGTTGCACCGGATTCGTCGCGGCGGGAAAAGCCGGCGTGAACGCCGGGCTGGCCTGCCGCAGCGCCGCCAATTCGGTACGGATCGCAATGAATTTCTGGTAGTGCGAGCCGACGGCATCGAGCGGCGCACCCTCGCCCTGCTCGACGATCGCGGTGAACGCAGCCAACGCGGTCTTGGCGCAGATCACCGGCTTGACACCGGTAAGGCTGACCTCAGTGGGGGAGAGCTGCAACGCCGGATCGCCGCAAAACGCCTGCGCCTCTCCCACGTCGGCCACAAAACTCGCCAGGCTCTCGCTGAGCGTCTGATAAAACGCACCGACGGTGTCGTAGTCCACGCCCATTGGCATCAGGCGCGGCCGGCGCGTGCCACGCTTGAAGACGAATTCCGGCGCAAAGCCCTCGCCATCCGGCTCGGGCGAACCTTGCGGGCGCTCCAGGTGGATGAAATGCTGGAGCACCGCATCGCTGAACGGCGCGAGCTTGACCACGACGCCGGCCGGCAGGCCACCCGGATCGAGCGGAAAGTTGCCGCGGCCAAAACGCGGCGAGCCGCCGAGCGCCGCGGTGATGTTCCAGACCGCGGATAAATGTCCCATCTCATCGGTCGCGACGTTGAGAATGATCCGTCGCCAGCGTTCAACGGCCTCCGCCTCAGCGGCGGACAATCCTTCCGCGGCGCCCGAGCGCAGGCTGAAGGCCGCGTACAGGTAGGTGCACATGAGGTTGTGCTCAAGCTCAGCGGCTTCATACAGCGCGTGCAGCAATCGCTCGCGCGAGGCGGTGCGTACTTCAACGTCCATAGATTCAGTCCTCGGAATCCGGATTGCTCGCTGTACCCGCGGCCTGCGGACCACGCCATCGGTCCCACCACGGCTCGCGCAGGGTGCCCTTTCGGACGCCTAGATTACAGATCATTTCGGCCGGCATAAATCGCCGCCGAAGGGTTCGGGACCGAGCTTGGAATCGTGCCACCCGCGGACGTCTTCCGACGGCCCGCCACCTGATTCGAAGCCTGACGTAGCGTGTTGCGGGAGACTCGGGGAATAGAATGTTCACTTATGGATCAGTGAGTTACCAGGTCACTGGCACCGGGATACGGTTCCAAATCGCATCGGCGAGCCAGACCTGGCACGACAACACCACCCGAGACTCCCGCAGCCGCGTGGTCTGATTCCCGGGGGTTCCATCGCATCTACCGGGCCAGGGCATCGGGATTTTTGTGCGATGGCAGCACTGTGACGCCGGCCAAGGTGTTGTGCGGGAATGACTGCCGCGGGATGTTCGGTGGTGCTTTACTCAGCGGAGACCTCGCCCGGCCCTTGGCCGGCCATCGTGATCCAGCGGGCTAATTCATGTTCGAGACCGGGTGCCGACAGCAATTCCCTGCTTTTCTGCCGGGTTTGGCTGCTGGATCGATTCCACGAGCAGCGCCAGCGCAAAGGCGAGCACCGCCAGGGCTACGAGCGGCACGACAACAGCCGTTCGGAGCAGGGCGGAAACCATCTGGATCTACTCGTATTAGAGGTGTGAGGAATGCAACGTCGCACGACGATCCGGATGATCGGGGTGCCCGTCTTTGCGCCGTGCGGAAGCCAGCCGCTGTATCGTCGCCTGCGCGTCAGTCAGCCCTGCCTGGCGCGTGGCCTCGCCCTGGGCCAATCCCTCCGCGTAGACGAACGTCACATCCGTCAGTCCGAGCAGTGCCAGAAAAGTGCGCACGTGCGCGGTCTCGCTGTCGCGCTCCGTGCCTGCGTACTGTCCACCGCGGGTTGAGAACACGTACGTCTTTTTCCCTTTGAGCAAACCCTCCGGTCCCTTCTCCGTGTAGCGAAAGGTGACGCCGGCGCGCGCGACGTGATCGAACCAGGCCTTGAGCTGCGAAGGGATGCCGAAGTTGTACATCGGCACACCGATCACGATGACGTCGGCGGCGCGCAGCTCCTCGATGAGCCGGTCCGAATGATCAACGGCCGCCTGCTGTACGGATGTACGTTCGGCGGGCTGAGCCATAAAGGCGGCGAAGCGCTCGCCGTCGAGGTGCGGCAGCGGCTCCAGCGTGAGGTCGCGCACCGTCACCTCGGCATCCTGCCCCCGCGCGAGCTGCGCGACGAAGCCGTCAGCCAGACGCGTCGACTGGCCACCGCTGGCGAAGATGCTGCTGTTGATCTGCAGAATGTTCATGACCTGTCCTGTTCCGTGTTGAAGTTATTCCCTAGCCGTTCGATCGCTGCGTTGCGCGACAATCGTCCTTCAGTGCGAAGCCGCTGACCGATGCGGCGGATTTCCGCTTCACCGCGCATGAGCGCCTCAGCGCTCGTATGGACTGAGTAGTAGCCAAGTACCAGGGGATGCGGATGCTTGATCGCCGACCCGAGAACGAAGGAGGTCGTCCCCTCGGCCTGGACGTAAATGTCAGCGGCAGATTCCTCGAACACGACGAGCTGTCCGGCAGGAATCGCTTTCGCCGCATGAAGTTTTCCTTCGTCGACCGCCAACCACGCGACGTTGTGGCCCTGGGGTGGCGTGTAGTGCCACCGCTGCCCATCGTTCAAACGCACGTGGAAGTAGTTGATGCCTTCAGGAGCGCGGATTGGGCTGCGGGCGGGTCCAAGACGCCCCAGGATCACACGGACCGGCCCCGTTTCTTGCACCGCCTCCGGTTCGATGTACTGACTTTCCGGCGATGCGTTCTCCACCGCGGCGGGAAGCGCAATCCACAACTGATAGCCGCGCAGCGCTTCGCCCTTCAGGGCACCGCCGTCGTGCCAAACGCCGCTGCCCGCCTTCATCCATTCCAGGCCGCCGGCGCGCACCTGACCCTTCTTCCCCGTCGTGTCCTCGTAAGTGAGCCCTCCCCTGAGCACCGTCGTGAGGGTCGCGATGCCGGAGTGCGGGTGAATGCTGCCCAGGGGCTCGGGTGTCCAGGGCACCTTGAAGTGATCGAGGAACACGAAGGGTTTGATCAGCTCACCTAAATCGGAGGGGCTGACGAGGCGTGTGATCGGGCCGTGCCGCAGACCATTGGTGTTGAAAACAATGCGTCGCGGCCCGACGTTGCGGGTCCAGCTCTGAATAGTCGAAGGCTCAAGGCCAAAGTCCTCGAGCTCAGCGACGGGGATTGGCTTGCCCATTTCCTGCTCCTCGAATCTCGATGGGCACAGGATAGGCGCCGGCGCTATATCTGAAAAGCCTATATTTCTAGATCACATATATCGTGTTTTCAGATGACCATCCTGGCGCCTCCACCTTGCGACCGTGGTCCCAGACATACGCTGTCAGGCAGTCCCTCAAGTACAGGCCCGAGAGGCGGCGGGCGTTCGCTGAAAGGGATTCAGGCGCAGGCGTAGCGCCTGTTGGAGCACTTGCCATGAAGCGTCAACGGATTTTGATCGGTCGCGGTCTCGGCGCCGGCCTCGTCGCCACGATCGTACTTTCGCTCGTGATTGCCCTGAAACAGGCACTCGGGATACTTCCACAGCTCAGCACGATATCCGTGCTGGCGCAGATGCTGGGCTACCAATCCCTTGCGGTCGGTTGGCTCGTGCACTTCTTTGTGGGCGTCATCTTGTGGGGTCCGCTGTACGCCTGGATCGATCCCAAATCGAGCTTTCCACATTGGTTCAATGGGATTATGTTCGCGAGCTGCGTGTGGCTGGGGTTGATGCTCGTCATCATGCCGATCGAGGGGACAGGTCTCTTTGGCCTGCAGCTGGGTCTCGTTACCCCAACTGCGACGCTCACGCTGCACTGGATCTACGGGGCGGTATTGGGCACCGTCTTCGGCAGCTCGAGAATCTGGGTGACCCCGATGGCCACCCAGAATTCCTCCCCGGTGCCCACCTGAATATCCCCTTCCGCGTGGCTTCATAAGTCAAGCGATGGCCTCATGGCCGAGGCAAAATCGTCGACCACCTGCTGACTGGACGTCGTGGCAACGGGCATGACTGATCGCAACCAGGCATCGCCCGGTCCCCGCAGAACTCGCGCAACCACCTAATCATGCCGAACGGGCCGCTCGCGCTCCAGGGGCCGGCGGGTCGGAACGTGCGCGACTACGGAGGTCGCGTCCGTTCCCGCGCGAAGTCGCATGAGTACCTCGGCAGGCTTGTGCACAGCCACGCGCTTCAAGACGCACACGCCGGGTTAATCAGTCGCTGCCGCCGCCGCGGCCGAGGCCGAGGCCGAGGCCGAGGCCGAGTGTCCGTAATGAAGCTGCAGGGCCGAGTCAGGAATTTCCTGACGCCGGATTGAGCCGCTGGCCCAGTCGCGCTTGGGGGCGATCACCGGATTGAACGGTGACGCCGTCACACTACGCTTGCAGCTTGCACTGGGGAGTTCGCCCCTAAGCAATTTCCAGGCAATGCGGGAGGCAACGCCCACAGGCGTTCGCGGATCGTGTTCATGAGGTCGTCCACAAGCAGCGGCTCACACGGGTATCGGGCGATCCCATGACGCGGTCGCCGCGGATGCTGCTGATTGGGCCCTACGACCCGCTTTGCGGGGAATACACCTTCCTCGCTCCTCCACTTGGCGTCTGGCGGCTGGCGGGCGTGCTCGAATCCGCCGGGGTCGACGCCAGGGTCTTCGATCCGAACTGTTGTGACGGGCCCGTCAATCGCGCCCTCGAGCGTGAGCTGCTGGGATCCTCGTGGGACCTCATCGGCGTCTCGACCACCGGCATGACACTGCGCTTCGATCTCGAGCTGGCGCACCTGGCGCGGCGCCTGGCGCCGCGGGCGCTGGTAGTCGCGGGTGGCATGGAGGCGACCTTCCGCCCTGAGCTCATGTTCCGCCTTGGACCGTTTGATCGCGTCGTGCTGGGCGAAGGGGAGCGCCCGCTCCTCGAGCTGGTGGCGCGCCTGCGTGCGGGGGAGCCGTTGCTTGGGGTCAGTGGAACAGCGGAGCGGACTGGCGAGGGGCAGTGCTTGCGAATACCGCAGCGTGCGCTCGAGCGCGCGGAGCTGCGCGACACAATCTTCCGCATCCCCTACGACAAGATGCCCTACGGCCGCTACTGGGACCGTCTCGAAGAGGCGTACCGCGTCGGCGCCCTGCCGACAAAAGCTGCCCGCGAGGCCAGACTCGCCGAGATCCGCTCGGTGCGCCTGATCACGCTCAACTACTGCCCGATGGGTTGCACATTCTGCTCTTCGACAAACTTCCTGCACGAAGCCCAGGGTAGTGTCGCGGGCATTGCGCGGCTCGATGCCGATGAGTGTGTGCAGATGATTCAGCGTATCGTGAGCGCACACCCCGGCGTGCGCACGATCATCTTTCAGGATGACATCTTCGTGTTCACCAAGGATCGGCGCATTCTGCCGCTGTGCGAGGCGATCATTGCCGCCAAGGATGGCGGCACGGTGCCGCGGGAACTGCAGTTCATCAGCACCAACCGCGTCGATGCCATGTCGCACGAGCGCCTGAGGGCCATGCGGCACGCCGGATTCCGCGTGCTGGGCTTCGGCATCGAGAGCTTTTCACGCAACATCCTCTGCGAATTCAACAAGGCACATATCTACGAGCACATCCGCCCGACCCTGACATCGGCCCTGGAGTTACGCATCACGCCGTTCCTGGATCTCATCCTGAGCTCCCCCAGGGCAACGCTTGCGGACGTCGCGACGACACTGCGCGAAGCCTATCGTTGGCTGCGGCGGGGATGCGAAGTGGGCATGTATCCCTACGTGATTCCATTCTCGGGAGCGGCCATGGCGGCCGATCCCGAGCTGCGCGCGTTCACCGTTCACGAGCGCCGGGCGATCGCCGGCACGCAGATCACCTGGGAGCAGCCGAGCAAGATCCTGCCAATGGATCCGTGCGTGGGCGAAACCATCCTGCGCATCGAGCGCGAATTCGAGGCGGCGTTGTTGCAGCTGCAGCCGCGCGCCGCGCACCTGCCGTCGCGGTTGCGCTCGCTGTTGTGGATTCTGTGCTCGCTGCCGGTGATGGCCGAGCGGGGACTGCCGATTGCGGACGAGGAGGCCGTACGCCTGGAGCTCGACGCCAGGCTTCCGCAACTGAATGAGCCGCTCGCGATGGCGAGCTTCGCAAGCGCATGAAATCCACGCGACCCCGGCCGCCGCGATCACCATTCCTGCGGAGGCCGTGGTCGTGACGAACATCGCAGGATCTGCCGACATCGCCCCTTGCCAGCCACCGGCTTACTGGGAGCAGCGCGCTCTGCGCTACGCGGCCGAGGAGGAGGGACTCGCGGCCGTTTGCTCCTACGGAATGCCTGCGTACTACAACAGGGCCATCCACCGCAGCCAGCGTCTCGCTCTGGCACCGTGGCTGCAGTTACCGCGGGGAACAAGGGTGCTGGACGTTGGCTGCGGCGTCGGCCGCTGGAGTCATAGGCTCGCCGCACGCGGCGCCCAGGTCACCGGCGTCGATCTTAGTCCCACCATGATCTCCGAGGCTAAGCGGCGGGCTGCGCTGCGGGGTGTTGCGCAGCATTGCCGGTTTCTGCTTCAGGATCTGGCGGTGCTGGATGCGGGTGAGAGATTTGATGTCGTTCTGAGCGTCACGGTCCTGCAACACATTCTCGACCCGCAGGCGTTACGCGCCGCCGTGCAGCGCATGGCCGCTCACCTCGCGGACGGCGGGACCATGATTGTGCTCGAGGCCGCGCCGAGCCGCGCTGCCGGCAGGTGCGACAGCCGGATCTTCCGGGCGCGCCCGCGCAGCGACTATCTGCGACTGTTCGCCGATTGCGGCCTGCAATTGCGAACAATCAGCGGGGTGGACCCGGCGCCCTTCAGGCCCTGGCTGCTGCCCTACCTGCCGCGGCTGACGCGACGGCTCCGCACCACAGCGCTCGCGCTCGCCACGGCCCTGTCGGTCCCAATAGACGTGCCCTTCGGCCGCCTGGCGGTCGAGCATTCGTGGCACGCGGTCTTCATCCTGCAACGCGATGGGGGTTGATATGAGCAATGACAAGCGAATTGCAGTGGCTTTGGGCCTGTTCCTGCTGCTCGGGGTGCTGGCCCTGGTTGGCCGATCACACTATTCCGCACCAGCCGCCTCCGGCGCGGACGCGCTGAGCGTGAATGTCACCAGCCCGGAGGACCTCGGTCCGGGCTCGCTGCGCGAGGCGCTGTTCATCGTCGCGGCAGCCACCGGCAAGGCGAACGTCCTGATCAAGACCAGGAGAATTGTGTTGCGAACGGCCCTGCCGCCACTCACGAATGCGCACGGCGTGCGGATCGCCGCCGAGCAACCCGGCAGTGAGATCGACGCCCAGGGGCTTGCCGGCGGCCCGGTGTTGGACATCATTGGCGCCAACACCTCGCTGGAGGGGCTGGTGCTGCGCAACTGCCCCGCTGCCGCCGTGCAGCTGCGCGCCGTGCATTTCCACCTGCTGTCGAGCGCGATCGTATCCTGCGACGTCGGCGTTGATGTGGCCGCCAACGCCAGCGACGCTCTCATCGAGCACAACCGCTTCGCGAACGACCGCATCGGAGTACGCTTCGCCGCCCCGAGCCGCAACACGGTAGTCGCCGGCAACAGCTTTGTTGATGCCGCGGGGGCCGGGCTGTGGGCGGTGCGCGGCGAATCAGACGCCGGTCCTGCACCCATCAGCGTGCAGCAGAACCGCTTCACCGGGGATCACAGCGGAGTAGTGGCTGGCAACATTGCAATCCTTGTCGAGCGTAACGACTTCGCCGCCAATGCTCCCGACGCTGCAGTGCACCTGGTCGGCGCCGGCGCGGTGATACGCGCAAATCACATCAGCGGCGCGGCGGCCATGGGAATAGTCGCGGAGAATGCCCGCGAAGCCAGGATTGAAAGTAATGACTTCAATCATCTCAGCGCCTACGCCATCATGGTGCGGGGCTCAGCCGACGCGCTGGTGCGCGCCAACCGCGTCAATGACTGTGGCTACGGCATTGCGTTTGTACTCGGCGACGCGGGCCACCCAAGCATCGCCGTAGAGAACACCATCGTCGAGCCGAAGTTCGACGGCATCGACATAATTGGCGATTCACCGGTCCTGCGGCGCAACCAGGTGCTGAGACCACACGCTCTTGCGCTGCATGTGGTGGATTTCCACGAGGCCGGTGGACAGAACGTGCGGGCGCAGCCGCTTCTGGAAGGCAACAACTTCCGCGCGAATGCCCTGCAGGTGGCGTCCGACAACGGCCCCGCGCCGGAGGCGGCCCTCCGTGAATGAGCCATTCCCAACACAGCTCCTGCCGGCGCTGCACTCACGCGATTCGCGGGCGCATCCGCTTGATGACACCTGGCTGTTGACCATATCAACCATTTTGCTTGCGATTGCAGTGCCGTGGTTCCTGAGTGGCGTGAGGATCGACTTTTACGCCGCGGCACTGGGTCTGCTCGTGCTCGGGGCGATCCACGTCGGTTTCGCGGGACTGTCCAGGCGCACGAACCGCAACCCGGTTGGCCGTATACGCGCCCTCACGGCCCTGCACTCGCTTGGCGTCATCACGGTTGCGTTCATCTGGCAGCATGCCGGCGGGCTGCAGAACCCGGTGCTTCTGGTGGCCTTCGCGCTACCGGTCATCGGTTCCATTTTTCTCTCGCGCTGGCAGCCGTATCTGACCGCGACGCTGGCGGTCGTCATGGTGGGGCTCGTGGCCTCGGCGCAGGCACCGGAATTACGATGGTATGCCGCGGGGCCGGGCAGTGCAGCGGCCTGGCTGAGTGCGCTGATCGGCAGGGCGGCTGTAGACGCGAGTCCGCCGTTCGCGGGCTTTTACGCACCTTCGACGTATTTTGTCGTCCTGCTCGAAGTATTCGTGATCATGCTGTTCGCCTGTGCGGTGGCCGCGGAGTATCTCGGAACCCTCTTCGACCGACTGCAGACTCAGGCGCTCGTGACCCGCGCCGAGGCGGTGCGCAGCCAGGGGCTGTGGTCCGCGCTCGTGGAAGGCTTGCCGCTGCCGGCGGTGCTGGTGGATGCGGATACCCATGAGATCCTGTGCGTGAGCGCCGGCGCGCAGGCGAAATTCTTCGCCACTTCAAAGACGCTCATTGGTCGCGACCTCTTCCAGGCCCTGGATTTCTCCTACCCCGAACCCATCGAGCGACTCGTCAACGGCGCAGGTGGCGCAGAGCGACTGAGCATGGTTCGTCTCCGGGACGCGCTGCTGGCAACCGAGGTACACGTGCAGCACGTCGCGCACAACGGGCGTCGCCTGGCCCTGGTGCTGATCAACGACACCACGGAGGCCTTCTGCGTGCGGTCGGCGCTCGATGTGGCCGAGCATGCTGCGCTGGTCACGGACTCCCAGGGGCGAGTTCTGGCTTTCAACAGAGCGGCCCGGGCGATTTTCACCGGAGCGGAAATCGGAGCGAGCGTATCGCAGCTGGTGCCGCAGGCGGACGCGGAGCCACGCTGGTGGGATCCGGGGCTGAGCGGCCGCCGCAAGATGCACGTCATGGTGGCGCGGCGCACGTACCAGGTCACCAGCTCGGCGGTGCCGCTGCCGGGAGAAGATGCGCGCCTGTACGTCCTCGCATTCCTGCCGGCGACGCAGTTGGCGGCGGCCGATCAGAGCGCCACGGGGCTGACGGCTCTGGTGCGCCGGTCATGAGAGCGGCCGCTGCGGCAGTGGGCCTGGCTCTTGGGGCGTGCGGCAGTCCGGGCGCCGTCGCCGATCCGCCGGCGGCGGGTGCCGCTGCGGACGACCGCCTGGTGTTCAGCGCTGACGGGTCGACGCTCTCGGGCGGCGGCGGCACCGGCAGCGGCGGCTCAGGAACATGGTTGCACTACTTCAGCGCCGGCAATGTAATCGGAGCGGGCGCGGAATATCAGCAGATCGCAAACGCGCACTGGACCGCGGGCACGCTCAGCGCCTCCTTGGGCCTCGGGCAGAGTCCGGCCAAGACACACGCATACGCCGAGGTCCACGAAGGCGCCGGGGACATCGGAACGCGCGCCTTCCACTACTCGCTGGTGGTCGCGGGCGTCCTCGGCACGCTCACGCCGCGGTTTTCCGTGCAGGTCGAGGAGCGGCGCATCGATATCGACACGAGCTACGGCAATCTGCCCAAAGTGGCCCTGTCGTTTCGGGCCACGCCGGCGCTGAGTGCCACGGCGTCGTACGCTCACTCCGCGGGGGGCAATCTGGGAACGAGGCTTACTTCATTGCGCCTCGACTACAGTGCCGGCAGTCTCAGCGGCATGGCGGGCGTCGTGTGGGGTCCGGCCGCGCCCGCCGTCTATGACCTGTTCACACTGAGCCTGACACCCGGCGCATCGCTCACCGAGGGCTACTTCGGCATTGGCAAGTCCATGGGACGCACGACGTGGCTGCTGGTCGGCGATCACCAGAATGTGGCCGGGACCAGCCGCACCACGATCTCACTGACCTGCGCCCTCAGTCTGCCTGCACAGGGCCAACTCCATTGAGGGCGGGAACACTCAAGCGTCCCGCACACTGGCGGCCGGCCGTGATCGTCGCGGCCGTGGTGGTCCTGGCCGGCGCGCGCCTGCTCACTCTGAGCGCGCACCAGCGAGCCGCTGAGCTGCGGATTGCGGCCCAGAGCGCGGTGTCGAGCCATGCTCGCCTGATTGAATCCGAGCTGGAGAAGCTGCTCCAGGACGCCCGCGACGAAGCGCGGCGCGCGGCAGACACGCCACGCGCCGTGCCGCTGCTGTCCGTGGTTCCGCCGCGCAACGCCTTCTGGATGACGGACACGGGCACCGTACTGCGCGCAGGGGACGCCGATCCTACCGTGAGTCGCGCCCTGGCGAGTGAATGGGCGCTGGGTAGCGGCTCTGGACACGGGGCGGCCGGGTTCTTTGGGCCGGTACGCTATGGCAGCCAGTGGTTCGTCGCCGCGCAAGCGGCCATCAACGTGCCGGCGACGAATGGGACGGTGGCAACCCGCGCGCGGGTGGTGGCGTATGAAGGTCTGGACGCGCTGCTGTTGCGGGCGCACTTCGGACAACTCGTGCGCGAAGGCTACGATTTCGCGTTGCTGCAGAGCCTGCCGCTGAGCCCCGTGCAGCGCGTGTTCCATTCCAGTGGCGGCAACTTCACTGACTCGGTGAGCGGCGCCATCATTGCACCCGGGGCACCTGCGTCGCGGTCCTCCTCCGCTTACCTCGAGCTGGCCATCCGCCCTCGGAGCGGCTGGAATCCGGCACGATACCTGGCCACCGGGATCGGTCTGGTCGCGGTGCTCGCGTGGCTGCTGGCCTGGGGCACGCATGACCTGACGCACAGCCTGAGCCGCACTCAAACCGCGCTGGCGGCGGCACGCGGACGCCTGCGTGGGGCTAATGCGCGCCTGGTCAATGAGGTTGAGAAATATGAGGCACTGCGAAAGAGCCTCGAGCACGCTCGTTACCACGATCCTTCCACCGGGCTGCCGAACCGCCGCTACTTCATGGATCAGCTCGATCGTGCTCTGCGCCAGATGCGAACCCGGCGCCTCCAGCGCATTGCGGTAGGCCTGATCCACATCGACCGCTTCACGCTGATCAACGATACGCTGGGCCATACAGCCGGAGACGAACTGCTGCTGCATGCGGCAAAGCGCTTTGAAAAAGTGCTCGAAGGATCTGAAACCGTGCTGGCGCGCTGGGGAAGCGGGCAGCTGGCGCTGCTGGTGTACCCGGTACAATCCGCCGCTGGCGTACAAGCCATTGCCAGCAATCTGCAGGAAGCGTGTCAGGAGCCGTTCGCATTGCGCAAGCACCGGGTGCGGATCGCTACACATATCGGATACACCTGTATCGACTCGGGGCTGCAGCGCACTGAGGAGGTGCTGCGCGAGGCCGATATCGCCCTGTCGTTCGCCAACCAGCAAAAGGGCCCGCTGAGCGTCGGCTACACACCCGGCATGGGCGGTGCCGCGATGAGCCTGATCGGACTCGAGGCCGACCTGCACATCGCACTCGATCGTCACGAATTCGGCCTGCTGTTCCAACCGATCGTTGATCTGCACGGCGGACGTGCGGTGGGCGTCGAAACTCTGCTCAGGTGGCGGCATCCTGTCCAAGGTCTGCTGACGCCCGACAAGTTTCTGGCGATCGCGGAAGAGGCAGGCGTGATCGTGCCGGTCACACACTGGGTCATTGAGCGGGCGTGCAGACTCGCTACGGCATGGCGCCAGCGTCTGCCGGCAAACTCGGATTTCTACATCAGCGTCAATCTCTCCGCCGCCGCCTTGAGCGACCCGGGGCTGCACCAGTACGTGGCGCGTGTCCTCGAGGTCACGCACACCCCGCCCCGGTATCTCAAACTGGAGCTCACAGAAGGCGGCCTCATCAACAACGTGCGCATGGCCCGGGAAGTGCTCGATGCGTTCCACAGCATAGGCGTCGAGCTCATGCTGGATGATTTCGGCACAGGAAATTCATCGCTGAGCGACCTGCAACGATTTCCATTCGACTACGTGAAAATCGATCGGCCCTTCGTCAACCGGACCGGGTCGGAGCGCGCCAACACCGCCATCACCGCCGCCATTCTGCAGATGGCTTCAAGTCTGGGGCTACGGGCGGTCGCGGAGGTTGTCGAGACCCAGGCCGCCGCGCAGGCCTTGGTGCAGATGGGGTGTAATTTCGGTCAGGGATATTACTTCTCTGAACCGGTGGAGGCAGAGGCCGCCCTCGAGCAGTTGCGCAGTCGCGCCTATCCGACCTCAACCGTGTCGACAATATCGGCGACGGGACTCGAGCGAAACGTTGTTGACACCGTGATTGCAACACTGACGCCGGCGGATTCGGCCACGGCGCCGCTCGCCGATTCCCCGACCCAGCTGCTGCCGGAATCACCCACGCTGGTCTCCCCCTACTCCCCTACCGTGAAGCTGCCGGCGCCGAGGAGTCAGGCGAGCACCACCGACGAGGACGAGGCCGCTCCGCGGGGCCGATCCCACATTAAACATGCCGAGCAATCATGACGAAACCATACGGCCTGGGCAAAGCAGTCAAACCAGGCGGGATGCCCGCGTGAAGATGACACGCTCCTGGACTTTGTTCGCGCCGCTTGGCGCGTGCGCATTGCTGGCGGGGTGGATTGCGCTCTCGGCCGCCAATATTCGGCCGGGGGACCTCTCGCTGCTGCTTTACGGATTAGCGGGCCTGATCGTGTTCACGGATGCGCTGGATTTTGGGCTGCGCCTGTATGTGCATCGCCGACATACCGCGGCTGCTTCCGACTACGGAAGGACTGAAATGTCCCGGCTGTCGATCGATCTCACGTCGGTGCGACCCGATATCCCACGCACGGTAAACGCCCGGCCGTACGCGATCGTCGCCTCGATATTCAATCTCGAGGATCAGCTGGACGAATTCATGGAGCGGATGCAACCTTATCGCGACCATGTCTGGCTCATCAGCGACGGCTCAACGGACAACACCGCGAAGCGCCTGCGCCAGGCGGGTTGGCGCTGTCTGGAAGAAGAGGTGAATCGTCACAAGCCGGGCGCGCTGCAGCGTCTGCTTACCGTGTTGCCGCCACGCATTGCGACCGTCATGGTCATCGATCCCGATGTCAGAATCTGCGGCCGGGGTGAAGGCAGTTCCGTGGAACTCGAACGCGTAGTGGCCGACCTGCAGGAGTCGGGGGCTGCGGCCGCCTGCCCGCGTGTGGCGATCGAGCGCGACGGCTTTCTGGGGCGCTTTCAGGCGCTGGAGTACGCCCTGGCGTTCGTGGTTGGGCGGCGCAGTCTGGCAGATTTCGGCGTCACCTCCGGGGTATCGATTTACAGGCGCGATGCACTCGAGCATGCCCTGACCCAACATTCACTGTCGATTTATGCCGAAGATCTCGAAAATGCGATTATCCTGCTGCGCGACGGTGAACGAATCTACTATGACGGGCGCCTGTTGGTCAGTACCGAAGGGCCGGGCTCGCTAGGTCATTGGTTCTCGCAGCGGGTAGGTTGGTACTACGGGCTGCTCAGAGTTTATACGCAGCGGTTCCACGAGCTCTGGCGCATCGGTCGCCGCACGCCATTTGCGATGTACAACTTCATCGTCTACATGGGTGTGATCGCGCTGGGTCTGCACCTGCTGAGGATCGTGAGCGCCGCGCTGCTGCTGGTAAGCCTGGCTGCCATCCTCGACAGTCTGTTCCTCCTCCATCTGCTGCCGGATGTCCGGGTGACCAACCCGGTGTATTTCATGGCTGCGATCGGCAGCTACCTCGCGCTCGGAGCACTGGCGCTGTTCATGGTCGTACCGAAGAGGGAGCGCGCCTATATTGCACCCATCGTGCCGGTCTACTTCCTGTACGTGTTGCTGCAAATCGTGCCCGTCACGGTTGGATTCGGCAATTGGATAGCGCTGCGGCTGTGGGGCCGGCGCCTGTTTCGCGACCACTACCAGTCGCACGACGAAGGAGTTGCCGTCGAGAGGCACGGGTCCAGTGCCGTGGCGGTAGGCATGCCGGCAGCGCCTGGTTGAGCAGCACCGCCAGCAGCGGGCGGCTCGCTACAGCCGATCACCCGACTGCACGTGCCACGACAGCCTTGCCCAGCCGCGCACCGTGGGCTCGTGGCGGCTCTCCGGCGCCAGAGCCATCATGAATCCCGGGCGCACGCTCAGTCCGATTCGGCGCGCGGCCGCGGCATCGTCTGGGCGCGTCGAGTACATGAAGAAATTCTGCCGGCGGCGCCGCGCGTAGCTGGCGAGCGTGCGGATCGCTGCCACCCGCTCACGCGCAGTGGCGTCGAGCCACTGCAACCGGTCGGTGTCACCGACCTGCTCAAGCAGGGCTCGAGAGCTCCTGCCCACACACAGCGACTGTATCGAATGTGGCCGCTCCACCATCTGCGATCGCCACGAGCGCACGTCCGGGTAGTGAAAGCCCGCCTCGCCGGGCAGGCTGTGCAACCGCGCGCCCGCGCGCGTCGGCCAGGTGTCCGAGACCGGCGCGATACACAGGCCCAATGTGCTGGTGCGAGACGCGCTCAGTCTGCCGGCGGAAAAGATATACGCGCTCGGCACCGCCGTGGCGCCCAGCCGCACGAGACCGCGGCCGGTGGCGTTGTCGGCTGTGACAAACCCAAGCAGCGCGGTGCAGCCGCGTGATGCGCTTCGCTCGATGGCGCCCTCCAGCAAGCGTGCATAACACCCCCGCCCCCGTTCGCCGGGCTCAGTGCAGGCCGCGACCACGACGCTAACCGGGTGCAGCACGGCGTCAGGCGTGCGCAGCAGCCGGTAAGCCAGGCCACAGCCCGCCACGACCTTCTTATCGTCCACCAGTATCAGCCGATCGGGACTTTCATCAGCGAAGGGGCGTTGCAGATACCATCGGCACATGGCCTCGGTCCAACGAGTGGCAAAACACCGCGTCAGAAAATGCGCGCCTATGTCGGCGCACATTCCCACGGGGTTGACCAGGAACCTCAACTCTGCGTTAGCCGACATCGAGCCGCCGTCTCGGCAAGTGTTGTCCACCACAGGGCCTCACCGTACTTGCGCTTGAGCTCCCGCCAGAGCCGCCCGAGAAAGTCGCAGTAGGCGGCATCAAGTCCGTCTAGCATGGTGATGCCGCCGCCGGACTTGAAGATATGGGCCTTGATGGACAGCAGCCCTCCGGCCTCGATAACAGCGTGCGCGCGCTCGAAGCTGGACGTGGCCTGAAAGTTGGTAGTGAAATGGACCAGGCGTCCTGACCCGGATGTGGCGTGCGTGGCGTCGTCACGGGTTGCGCATCGGATCCAGCTTGGCTGCAGGAGGGAGGCGCCTAGCAGCCCGCTGCCGGCCGTACGTGCACCGCTCCGGACCGGGGTATCCAGGTCCCGCGCCGAAGTGACGAAGTGAAAGTCCGCGTCACTCAGCGCCTCGCACAGCGCAGGCGGGGTGCGCCATGCGGGGGCAGCAAAGCCCGGGGCGTGGCGCAGCCCCGCACTCCGGAAGATATGACGAGCCTCCTGGAGCAGCGCGCTACACTCGCTGCGCGACTGCTGCTGAAACTCTACGGCCATGCGCGGACCCGGATGGGCATGATTCAGCCCGTGCACGGCGCACTCGGTGCGCGGCAAAGCGTTCAGGTAGGCGACAAAGGCCGGAAAGCGATCGACTCGAAAGTGACCCCTCGGGGTCAGGGGCGCCCAATGGATGCGCTCGCGCAGCAGGGGAACCCGGGTCAGCCATCCCCGGGTCGGAACAAGGCGCCGCAGGCGCCAATCGGGTGTGACAAACAGCGTGACCCGCAACTGCGGATGCCGCTCGAGCAGCCGCTCAACGTTGCCGAGTACGCCGTGGCCCAGGTCTCCACCGGCATCGAATTCGTCCCGGGACGTGGCCGGGTGGATGTCATCGACATTGAAACATACGGCGGCGCGCTTGCCTTCTGGCAGCCAGCCGTGACATTCCGAGAGCGTCATCGCAAGCGCGTCCATATAGCCCCTCTATAGCGGGCGCTGTCACTCAAGACAATCGGCCGTTCTCCTGAGCTGCGCTCCGGTAAAGGCCCGACAGCAGACAACCGCGACCCCGCCCAGAGGCCATCTCGCCAGGAGTCGGCCTGTTCGAAGCCCTTGGGCTCGATGACCGCACCGATCCGCCGCGCTGGACAGCTCGGCCACCTGCAGGGCCCGGGAACACCATTGTCCAGGACCTTAGGGCGAAAAGACGCGTCGCCCGCAGGAAACGCGGGGTGACTCGACTACTCCCTGGGCGGGCGGACGCCCGCCCAGCATTCAAAGAAGTTGGCCACGAGGGCCGCTGCAATTCCGGAAGACTCGAATGCCCTACGCTGCTTAAAGCGATTGGACGCCGCCGGGATACCACGAGCAGGGGAAGTCGCTAAAGCAGCTCGTCCTTGGCGCATGCCCTGATGGACTGAGGTACCGCGTCCTCCGCAACCTCAACCATTTCCGTACCAATTGCGGTGGCGTGCGAGAGCCGGTATCGGTAGCCGTCGCGAATAACTGAAGGTGGTGAATTCTGACGGGATTTGAACAAGCGCGTCACCGACTGTCGATCAGCTTCCGACAGGCTCTCCACGGCAATCTCGCCCTGGCTTCGGATGCGGGAGCCGGGGTTTCCATAGCCCGCGAAGCCGCCGAGCTTCTCGACCTTCAGAATGCCCATTGCGTGGCCCCTTCCACCCCGCCCTTTGTACTACAGCCCGACCGCCCTCCAGGCAGTATCAACAGCGGTATAGACGGAAGGTTCGCCAGTAAATGTGCTTTTCGCCAAGGATCGCGTGCGGTTAGCAAAGGCTTTCATCTTCAGGTTGGGCGACGGTGGGAATGTGGTCAAGGCTGCGTACCATAGCCGCCCTGCCTTGGTCCAGCTGCTGCCGCCGATTGCCGTTGCAGCTTTGTAAAACGCAAAGTTCGGGATCCCGCTGCTGTAATGGGGATCCATACCCTTCTTGAATTGAGAGAACTTCGTGGGCTGAGGAGCCAGGCAGTGCTTCGCTGCAGGATCGGACATGTCGCGTAGGCACGTATAGCCCTTGGCCAAGGCCGCAGGCCCCATAATATCTTTCCCGATCAACCAGTCGGCCTGTTGAACCGTCTGTTGCGCCTGCCACTGGCGGAACATCGAACCGAACACATCGGAAATGCTTTCGTTCAGGCCGCCGGCTTCATCCTGATAGCTCAACTCTGCCGTGAACTGCGTGACACCGTGCGTCAGCTCGTGACCGATGACATCGTTGCTGTTTGTGAAGTCCACAAATATCTGGCCGTCACCATCTCCGTACGTCATCTGCTGGCCGTTCCAAAACGCGTTGTTGTAATTGACTCCAAAATGTACCGAGGACATTAAAGTCATGCCTGCGTTGTCGACGGAGTTTCGCGAAAACAGTGTTTGGTAAAAATCAGCGTTGGATCATTCGACGCACCCGGATTCGGTACCGGAACCCCGGGGAGTGCGGTCGAGTGACCGCAATCGTAGACAGTCACCATCGGTGGGGCAGCAGCTACTGCACCGGCTGTGAGCATTGCCCTGGCAGCAGAAGATAGCCGCGCTTGCGCGGTCCGCGCTGTCCGCCACTCCACTTCAAACTTGGCAGCGTCCGCGAAAGACTTCCGTTGGGCCGCCGACAGGGACTTGTCCCTCGAAAACCGCACGAGCACCTTTGTTGGCACAATGAAACATCCGCAATGCATTGACGCTCCCTCCCTAGACAGGCCAATAGCAAGAATCACGGTTGACCACTAATACAAAAATAGATGTGTTTTCCGCCTGCCACGAAGCTCGCGCCCGACAAACGATGGCGCTGCTGACCAAACCCCGTCGCCCGATGCCATGCGCGGCCAAGGCGAGCAGGTTCCGGCTTGGTGGCCACAAATTGCACCGTGAAAGGACCGGATTCTCCCCAATTCCTGCCGGCAAGCCCCGACACCACGGCAGCATACTCTTCGCGATACAGAATGCCTGCGCTGGTGTGGCACAGATCTGTTCCGCGCCGTAAGCAGCCCGAGTAGAGCCCTATCTAACTCGTTGTAGCTCGCGCGCCTGGACGGTTTCGAACCGCCGACCACCTGGTTCGAAGGCGAAGGAGTGATTTTCAAGGTTCTTGATTTTCAACCACTTGGCGGGCCCGCCCTCACTCGAATCCGGCACCAAGGGGCACGTCCGCGCACCAATTGTTGAATCTGCGCTACGTTCAATCTGACCGGCTCGCCTCTTTACAGAATCGCCGGAAAACCGCGCGCAGCAGAACCGTCGCAGGACTGGGCCGATACCAGTTTCATTAGCACCTGAAGACAAGTTGGATGGGGCAGATCGGCTCTCGCGCGGCGGCTCCGCGCCCCCGTGAAGCCTCCTTGGCAGGAGGTTTGGATTCGAGGGCCAGGGCCTAGAACGATCAGGGAAGCGCGACAGCCGCTATGTTGTCAGGTCCCGAGACAAAGGCGACGTGCTCGTCTGCGGAAAGCACCAGCTGCAAGATCGAGTCGGCGTAGCCGGTGGCTTCCAGACGACCCAACGATGGGGAAACAGGAATATCCGCACCGATTTGCGGGAAGACATTGAAAGGTCCCACTGCGCTGCCTATGTTCACGATGGCAAGGTGCGAGGCTCCCTGGCCGTCGTAGACGAGGATTACCGCAGTCTGGCCATCGTTACGCAATACCGCAGAACTGTGCTTCGGCAGAACGCCCAAAACATTGCCCGAACGATCTGCAACCGCGCCATTCCTGAGCAGCAACTGCTGGCCCGTGGCATCCGCTGCCAGGAAATTCATGCTCCCTGAGTTCCAGTGGCCGGCCTGCGAAAGCACGCCCTGCGGGGCCACGAATTGATGGAATCGCGTATCCAGCAGCGCAAAGCCTCCCAGCGTTTCGGATAGCACGAACCGGCCATCGGGACTAGTGCCCAGGTCGGCGTCAAGATTGGACGACAGGGGATAGCTCCGGTATGAGAATCCCGCCTGCACCGGTGGCCCTGCGCCGCCGCCGATCAGGTCAAACTCCGCCAGGTCGCCAGCCACAGTTGTACATCCCGGATGAGTGGCCAACAGGGAGCCATACTCGGTCGCGGCCAACCACCCCGCCCCAGACCCGGCGCAGGTCGAGACGGCGGGAGCTGCAACTTGCGTGGTAGTAGCTCCGGTATCCACATCCTGCGCCCAGATGCCGTCGCTGGTCGATACATACAGTTCGCGCCCGTTGCGGCCGAGCACAAGTGTGCCCTGAGCCACGAGTGATATCGGCGTCAGCGTCTGCCAGGCGCTGCCATTCCATTGGTAGCGCGCCAAGTGCTGGAGGTCCAAAGCCACGCTATAGAGCCGGCGACGCATATCGTCGTAGTAGAGTCGATAGTGCGGCGCGCTGACCGATGCCACCAGACCCGCGCCCGGCGCTGAGACCACTGGGACCGACTGCACTTCGGCATAGGAACGTCGCAAACCCAGCGCGTTGGCGAAGTCGATCGCGTAGCGCCCCGCCGACAACGCCGGCAACGTCAGGTTCAGCGTCTGGCTATCGACCAGAGCCACAGAGCTGCCAGCTGGCAGGCCACCACCATTGATTCGCAGTTGTGCGAGATCGGTAGCCTGAAAGTCTTCTCCAATCAGCTGCACTGTTCCCGGCGCGCCTGCGGCGATCACCGCCGGAGCAGCCGTGCTGCCACGCGGCAGCCGCACCGTAATCGTCAGCGGCAGGCTTATATCCGCGCTCAGTAGCGTCTTGTCGGGTGAGATAAAATGGAATACTGCCGATAGTTGGTGAGTGCCGGGCATTAGCCCTGACAGCACCTGCCTGCGCAGCGAGATCACTACGTTCGTCGGCGACCCCGCAGTGTCACCGGCGAACACGCTGGCAATGAACGGCGGCTCGGGCAGTCGGGTTGACTGATCCGGATACAGGTCACCGTCTGCCGTCCAAGTCAGCGCGAGCGAGGAATTCTGCCCGAGCGCGGTATCGCTGACCTGCACGGTCTGCGACAGTTGCGCGTCGGTGGTAGTACTGTCCACACTGAAAGTGAGAGCCGTCGGATTCAGTGTTGGAATCACCCTGTTTATCTGCAATGTTACCGCCAGATCAGTTTCGACCCGGCTAACGCTGTCGAAGACGCGGATATAGTCTACGTACGCAATGGAGTAAGCGGACAGTAGCTGCGCCGCCGCGTTGAGTGTCGCAGTGATCGTGGCGGGACCGGCGCCAGACATAGCGGTCAAATCGATCCAGGCCGGCTTCTGTGTGATGGACCACTGCGTGCCGCTGCCGGTAATCGCCAGTGTCAGCAAATTAGGCGCCGAAACGCTGCTGCCCTGCACGAGCGTGAAGGACGGCGCCGGGGAACTGGCGATGCCCAGTCCTTCGCGAACGGCCATGCTGACCGTCAGGTCAACGTAAGCCTGATGAGTAAGATCAGCGTCGGCGGTGGCGAAACGCAGGGTAGTCAAGTAGTTCCCAGGAGCGATGCCGCCGGGAGCGACGCTAATAGTCACAGTCGCCTGCTTCGTGGTGGCCAACGTCAAACCGCTGACAGTTACCCAGTCCGGCTTGGTCTGTCCAGGCAGAGTCCCGACGGCCGCGCCGGCGCCGCTGAAGTTGATGGTCAGGAGTGTAGATGCGGGCGTCTCATTCTGAGCGACGTAAAAACTGAGCGACTGCTGCGATATGGAAATCGAGTTACCGCCGCTACCTCCGCCGCCTCCTCCGTCACCTCCACAAGCAGTCAATCCGAGGATCGCCGCTGCTGCGAGTCCAAACCATCTACTGTATCGGGAGACCGCAAGGACCATGTATCACTCCCCTGTCAGCCACTATTGTTATTGGGCCGTTTGGCTCATGTACTGACTGCACTGCACTGTATGCGCAATGCACATCTGGGTCCATCAGCCCCCTCCCTGCACCACGCTGCAGACCCATGGCTGGAATGCATGCTCGCATCTTATGTCTGGTGTTCGAAATCTGGATGGCGCCGGGCAAGCAATCAATTGACCAGGGCGCTGGAGGCAGTGGCAGTCACCTGTCCAAATACCGCAGAGGTACGTGTGTGAGCCGCGCTGACGCCAGCAGATGCATGCCGATTCGTAAGCGTCCACTGTCAGGGAGCATGGCGATCCTCGTGACCGGGCCGCTTTACCTGGCGCAGAACAGTTGTCTGTTTAAGCCACCGTTGTAGGGGCCCGGGATTCTGGTCCACTAGCTGCGTGTGTCTGCGGCGTTTTCCTGCAGCATTGGCCGCACGAATTCCCGAGGGGAACGACTGTCGAAAGAGCACAGCGAGGACGAGTGTCATTGCAATCCCGCCGCATGTCCCCTGGGATCGCAGGACCAGGTCTGCGTACTTCGGGCTAAAGACGCGCTGGTATCGCGCCCCGCCTCGATTCAGGGCCCGTATTCTTTCCGGGTCGCTTGCAGGCCTGTACTTTGGGCTTGAGACTGAAAGACTGCGTCCAAGACACGCGGCTCTAAGGCTTGCTCATGTGGACGGTCATTTCCAATTCAAACCCCGGTTCCGGGATCAGCAGTCCGGGCGAGTTGAATGCGCCCCGAACCCCTACAGAGCCAGGGTGTCACCTATGTGTCCGGAACGGACTGCCTGAATTTCGCGCGCCCGGACGGATTCGAACCGCCGACCCCCTGGTTCGAAGCTCGTACGGTAACTTTTAACCACTTGTTTTGGCTCAGTATCTTCGCGGGACGCCCGTTGCAATTGTCACGACGAAGCGCAGCTGGGCAGCACTGACCCCGCAAAACGCCCACAACCACATGGCCTCGTCGCATCGAGCCGACCACATTTGAAAGACCAGTTGGTTGGGGAAAATGGTGGCATTCCGGCCGTCCGGAAGTGACATGATGATGCTCATGAATAAATACTTCATGCCGACTTTGCTGGTCCTTCTTTTTGCGCCCGCGGTCGGCGCTGCAGATCAGTGGTGGAAGCACGCGGTGGTTTACGAAATCTATCCGCGCTCGTTCCAGGATTCCAATGCGGACGGCATCGGCGATCTCAAAGGCATCGAGTCGCGCCTCGGGTATTTGTCCGATCTTGGCATCGATGCAATCTGGATTTCGCCGATGTATCCCTCGCCCCAGGTCGACTTCGGCTACGACATCTCCGATTACGAGGCCGTTGATCCTCAATACGGTACGCTCGCCGACATGGACCACCTGATCGATCAGGCGCGCCACAAGCACGTCCGGATCGTGCTCGATATGGTGTTGAACCATACGTCCGACCGCCACCAATGGTTCATGGCGGCCGCAAGCTCGCGCACCGATCCGAAGCACGACTGGTACGTGTGGAGTGACGGCAAACCGGGCGCCGGCCCGACGGCCCATGAAGGCCGGTTGCCCCCCAACAACTGGATTTCTCTCTTCGGTGGCTCCGCGTGGGAGTGGGTCCCGGCCGTACACCAGTACTACTACCACTTCTTCTACAAGCAGCAACCCGACTTGAACTGGCGCAATCCGGCCGTCGAGAAAGCCATGTTCGGCTCAATCAAGTTCTGGCTGGATCGGGGCGTCGCGGGCTTCCGGCTGGACGCGATCACCACGTTGTTTGAGGACCCCGGACTGCACGACGCGCGCGAGCTCGGCGGCACGAACGAGCAGGGCGATCCGCGTCTGGACGAATCCCTGGTGACTGGTCTTCCCGAGGTCCACGATGTGCTCCGGCGATTGCGCGCACTCGTCGATTCGTATCCCGATGACAGGGTACTGATCGGGGAAATCTATCTTCCAGATACCCATAGTCTGGACGCGTGGTACGGCGGCGCTAAACAGGATGAGTTGCAGCTGCCGATGGACATGGCGTTTGGATTTCACGGCAATCACGACAAATTGGACGTGGCGGTCTTCCGCAGCCGCATCGAGGAGGCGCAGACCCTGCCGCACGGCGGACAGCCCCTGTTCGTCTTCGACAATCATGACAACGTCCGTTCGGTCAACCGCTATGGCGACGGGGTCCACGATGCCAGCATCAGCAAAATCCTCGCGACGCTGCTGCTCACCAGCCGGGCCACCGCATTAATGTATTACGGCGAAGAGCTCGATATGACCACGACGACGCCGACCCGCCGCGAAGACGTCAAGGATCCCATCGGCATTACCGGCTGGCCGAAGGAAAAGGGGCGCGATGGCGAACGCACGCCAATGCAGTGGGACGCCGGACCGCAGGCTGGTTTCAGCTCCGCGGCAGTGACGTGGCTGCCTATCCCGTCAAGCTATCGCAAGATCAATGTCGCAACCGAGTCGAAGGATCCGCAATCGGCGCTGCGCTGGTACCGAGAGTTGATCGCGTTGCGCCGATCCGAACCCGCCCTACGTGACGGCGCGATCACGATGCTGGATCGCAAAAATGGGCAGGTCTTGTCATACATACGCCGGTCCGATTCGGGCGATGCCGTCGTCGTTGCCATGAATTTCACGGCGCAGGCGCAAAGGGTCTCGCTCGACCTCTCCGGCAACCGCGGCGCATCGCCAACCGTAAAGACTCTTCTCACCGATGCGCCGGAACTGCGCACAGCGAGTTCCGCGCAGCGGTTGAGCCTGCCGCCGTACGCGACCTGGATCGCGAAGCTGCGCTGATGGCGAGTCGCGCCGGGCCCGGCGCTCGGCCTCTCCTGCCAGACCGCCACATCTACCGCCTGCATGGATGAACGCCGGTAGCGGCCGGCGCGCCGGCTACGTGGACGATATCGCCGTGAACGGGCCGCCCGGCGGCACGAGCGCGCCTGCGGAGGCGACGTGGGACTCGAGCCTCGTCGGGACCTGCTTGGGCACAGGAGTGCTCGGATCAAGAGGCACTGTTGCCAGCCGGAATTGACGAATTTGACCGAGGCTGCCGACAAGGTTTGCACGACAGCGTCCCGAGTACTCTCGCAACCACCTGGCTTCAACGCCGAATCAGTTAGCGCGAGGAGAGCCGATTGTCTGATTCGAGCGGAGTGAATTCGCGCGCCCGGACGGATTCGAACCGCCGACCACCTGGTTCGAAGCTCGACGGGGCGTGTCGAGACGCCATTGGAGTCGAATTTGTTCGCCTATGAATCAGTAACTTAGTAAATCACCGCCACCGGGCCACCGTTGCAGATGGCACGACGGATCATTACAGAGCATCACCGATTACCGCGAAAGTCCCGCAAACGCCTGGCCACCTTCTCGGGCCCGGATGCGTGCGCCGCACGGGCAGCAGACCCACCACCCCGGTCCGCTCAGGTCATATGTGACTTGGCAATCGGTGCCTCGGACCGGTCATGCGACAACCTTGCACGCCCGTTGACTTTGCGCTAGATTGCATCGCAAGTGCGATGCAGATGGAGAGTGTGATGGCTGGTGCTAAAACTCGAACCATTCCGCCGCTTCGAGTATCGGAGCAGCTGCGGGCCGATGCGGAAGGCGTGCTTGGTCCGGGTGAAACTCTGTCCGCCTTTGTTATGGACGCCGTTTCCCGCAGTATCGATTTTCGCAAAACACAATTGGAATTTCTCGCGCGTGGTATGGCCAGCGCCGAACGTGCGCGGTCGCTGGGCGGTTACGTACCTGCCGACAAGGCCATCGCCAGGCTACGCAAGCGACTTGCGCGTACGCCACGCACCCGGCCGTGACCCATAAAGTACGGCTAACTGCAGAGGCGCTCGAGGACCTCGATCGGCTATACGAATTTCTTGTCGAACGGGATCGGGATGCGGCCGAGCGGGCACTTGCGGCAATCGAACGGGCGTTTGATCTACTAGCATACTCGCCATTCTCATGCAGAAAGGCGCTGCTCCAGAGGAATCCCCGCTGGCGAGAACTTCTGATCTCATTTGGTCACTCGGGCTATGTCGCGCTATTTGAGATTGAAGACCATCAGTCCATTACAGTTACCGCCGTGCGCCATCAACGCGAGGAGGACTATCATTGATCCCGAGCGACCGCGCTCCAAATCAGAGAGTGCTGACCGCCTTACCCATGTCTTCGGCCGATATAAACCGTTACCGATGTGCTCGGTTGGGACCTTGGTTGTGGCGTAGCTCGCGCGCCCGGACGGATTCGAACCGCCGACCACCTGGTTCGAAGCTGTCTGGAACAATGGACGACTAGATCGGACGAAATCTTCTTTGTAGTCAAATCGGAGACTAACCAAACCACTGCCACCGGGTCATCGTTGCAAATCTCACCACCGATCGCAACAAAGCATCATCAACTTCCGCGAAACTCCCGCAACCACCCAGCCTTTATCCGCCAGTCCTGCCGCAGACGATAGACCATGAGGTCGGAAGTTTGAGCGCCGCACGGGTAGCAGGCCCGCCGGCGCGGGCGCGATGTAAATTCCGACTAAAGCTGATGCAGGTGCATTGATCACCAAACGCGCCTCGGCGGAACGCCCAAGCCCTACGAACGAACGATGGCGTGAGTGTGTCGGCGTTTTCGAACCGAACGGGGTAAGCGAGACGGTCGGCCGATGCACGTTTGCCGCGCCATGCGAACTGATCGCCCGCGTACTCACACAGCGCGCAATGCGGCCGCCACTGACGCGCGTCCGGCGTGTACCGCTGGGAGGAGACCTCCGATCAGGCCCATCGCCAGCGCGCAAACGACGCCGAGCGCCGCGAGCGATGGGGTCACCACCAGATGAAAGCTGTAGCCGAAAGGACTAACCGACATGCCTTCAAACAGTGCCCAGGCAAGCGCGCTGCCGAGGAACGCACCGGGCAATGAGAGCAGAATCGATTCGAACAGCGTTGTCGCGATCACGGTAGCCGGGTGAAAGCCGATCGCGCGGAGTGTCGCCAGCTCGCGCCGGCGCGAGTCGACGATCGAGTAGAGTGAATTCACCGATCCGAACGTCGCGGCGATCGCCATGATTCCACCGAGGAAGTAGCTCACGAAGTTCAGCAAGCCGTTGAGCGGCTTGAAGTCGTCCTCGGTCGCCTCACGCTCGCTTTGCACCTCAAGGTGCAAGGACGGATCGGCGCGAACTGCAGCGCGAAACGCCGCGAAGTCTGCCGCGGATTTCAGCGTCAGCGAGATCCGCTGGTAGCTGTTCCGACCGAACGCCGACATCAGGGTGTCCACGTCGGCGTAGACGATGCACACTTGGGAATTGCCCTGCTCGAAGTGCCCGACGACAGTCCAGTCGGTGCCGCGAATCGAGCGATGGTCGCCGATCTCGAATCCCGTGAACTGGCGTGCGCACGGTGCGCTCGCGGCGAGCTCGTGCAGGCCCTGTCGAAACATTCGCCCCGCGGTGGCATGGAGCTCTGGTTCGTCAGCGCCGATCTCGCCGCCGACGCCAACGAGCGGAAAGAATATCCGCACGCCCGTCACCCGCCGCCGCCCCTGCTGCGGCACAATGGCTTCCGGCACGACGACGGGCTCGCCCGTGGACGACCTGCGGATGTACGGCAGACCCTGCACTGTCGCAAGCTCGTCCCTCGGGATATTGCCGGCAATGCCGCGACCGCCGACGCTCGAGATCACGACGCGATCGGCCCGCACGTTGCCGAGCTCCTCCTGGCGCGAGCCGGCGCCCATTGCGAGCATCGACACCAGCACGCCGACCGAACAGGTCACGCCGACCATGATCGCGAGCGCGGACCCGGCACGATGCGGAAGGCCAGCGAGGTTAATCTGTAGCAGCGCCATGAATTGTCGGATGAAGGACATCGGCAGGCTACTGCGCCCCAAGCGCGGTCGCGACTCTAAGCCGTGCGGCGTGCAGGGCCGGGAGCGCCGCGCTCGCGCACGCCGCAAGTGCGCCGAGCGCGAGTCCGATCGCGACGGTGACGCCGGGCAGCGAGATGCCATGCACGAAGCGTGCGGCGAACGGGAACACCAGCGTCGCGAGCGCGAGCCCGCCCAGCGCCGCCGCACAGAAGATGAAGATCGCCTCTGCGAGAATCAGCAGAAACACGGAGCAATCGCTGAACCCCAGGGCCTTCAGGATCGCGAGCTCGGGCGTGCGCTCACGTGTCGATTGCATCAGCATCGTGGCGGTCGCGAACAGCAGCGCTAGGAACACGGTGCCCACGATCGCGTGGATCAGGAAATTTAGATCGCCAATCGACTGCACCTGCTGCTGGGCCAAATCGCGCAGCGAGCTCGTCTCGGTCTCATTGGGCGAGTTGGCAAATCGGCGATCGATCTCGTCGGCCACGGCGTCCGCGATCTTCGGATCAGTCACCGCCACGTTGATATGCTGCACGGTTCCCGTGTCCGTTGCCCGCGCTTCGTCGACATAGTCGTAGTTGACCAGGATCGTGTCGTTTCCGCCGCCGACGTCGCTGTCGGTGTAGGTACCCACGACGTCGAAGGTCCAGTTGATCGAGCCGTTCTTCTGTGCCAAATTGGTCTGGAGCGGGATCCGATCGCCGATTGTCCAACCATATTTCGTCGCGAGATGCGTGCGGATCAAAGTTCCGGTTCTCGTCATGCGGAGCGCCTCGGCGTATTGTGGCGCGACCTGGAACGTGAAGGTCGAAAGCCAACCGGGGTTCGGACGGACCGCGACTATGCCAATCTTCTGCGAGGGGTTCTGGTAAATCCCGCCAAAGAGCTCCACCGGATCGGCAAATTTGACGCCGGGCAGCGCCTGAATCTGCGTGAGCAGACCCACTGGCAGGGGGAACGAGAACAACCCTGAACGGCCGTGTACGAGCAGCAGGTCCGCCCTCGCCTCCGCGACCGCATTATCGACGCGACGAGCGGAAGGAATCTCATGCGGTGTTTCCGCGCTAGAGCCCGTGCCTCGGATTTATCTTAGCAAACCGCACGGGGTGAGTCATTGTCACCGGGCCCGGCACATTCGCGGCACATCGACCGCGATCGTAGGGACCGCCTTGCCGGCATCAGCGCAATGGATTCGCTGTTCCCCTGCCTGAATCGGACGGAATATTTGCTGACTACCGTCACGACTCTCACACGGTGGAGCCGCCGCGCGACCACAGGCTCTGGATGCCCTCCAGGGTGCGGCCTTTTGTCTCCGGGATATACAGGCAAACGAAGGCCGCGGCCAGCACGCTCATCGCCCCGTATATCCAATAGGCGAAACCGTGATTGAACATGCCGTTGAGGACCGAATTTCCGTCCAGGACCTTGAAGGACCAGGAAACGAACAGGTTGGCGATCCATTGAGCGGCGACCGCTATGGCAAGGGCACGGTTCTTGATCGCGTTCGGAAACATCTCCGAGAGCAGCACCCAGGTTACCGGTCCCCACGACAGTGAAAACCCGGCGCTGTAAATCACCACCGCGCACAGGGCACCCGCCCCAACCAACCGGGCCTGGAATAGGAAGCCGAGCGCCAGCATCGCGACGGCCATAACCAATGCACCGACGATGAGCAGCGGCTTTCGTCCCCAACGATCGACCGTCAGGATGGCGATGATCGTGGACAGCGCGTTTGCCAGACCGACGATGATCGTCTGCCAGAGCGCTGTGTCCGTGGTCGCACCCATATTCTTGAACATCAGCGGTGCGTAGTACATCACCGCATTGATGCCGACTAGCTGCTGGAAGACGGACAGAATGACGCCGGCCACGAGGACGCGTGAACCAAAGGCGAACAAGCTGGGTGCCACCCTGTCGGTCCGCACCCGAAGCGAAGCTTCGATGTCTGCCACCGTCGCCTGCGCCGCGCCATGGCCCAGTAAACGAATCAGAATCTGCAGGGCCTGCGCGCTGCGTCCCTGCATCACCAGCCAGCGGGGCGTGTCGGGAACGCACAGCAGTAGCCCCGCGAACAGCGCAGCGGGCGCAGCTTCCGATGCCAGCATCAGTCTCCACCCGGTGCTCCTAATCCACGCGTCGTCGCCCTGGGACGCTATCGCCCAGTTGACGAAATAGACCAGCAGCATGCCGAACACGATCGACAATTGGTTGAAGGAAACCAGCCGC
>WNFI01273670.1_pt1 | contig 108560 bp, 97 predicted proteins | sample 5400471 | NCBI WGS metagenome assembly WNFI01 (sample SAMN13153348, study PRJNA577476) | soil metagenome | isolation source: 100 cm saprolite on Douglas fir-dominated hillslope | place: USA:California | collected 2013-09-17
GAAACATGTCCACAACCGTGTCCGAGATCCGATCCGCAACCTTGTCAGGGTGCCCCTCGGACACCGACTCGCTCGTGAACACGAAATCGCCCTTGCGCATGCATCTCTCCTTAAATGCCCCGGGGTTATGGCGGGGCGCGACGGCCGGGTCGTGTAATCGTTTTGTGGCTGCTTTTCTGAGCGCCTCGCGGCCAGGTGCGCCTGACCACGGCTTGGTCACTGGCGGGCGGGATCAGAATTAGGTGAGCTAAAGGCGCCCGTATCTGCCCGAAAAGAAGGCGCGTCCATCATGCTGGATGGATCACCCGCGGAAATCCGAGTTCCCCAGGGCGAAGGTCCGCCGGCGGCCGCGCTCATCGATGGCACTGCGCTGGCCGCGGGCCTGCGCGCCCGTCTGGCGGAGCGCGTGCATCGGCTGAACCGCCGGCACGGCGTGACGCTGGGGCTCGCGGTCGTTCTCGTGGGCGACAATCCGGCGAGCCAGATCTATGTGCGCGCCAAGATCCGCGCGTCCGAAGAGGTGGGCATCAGCTGCGTCCGGCACGATCTGCCGGCCAGCACGGTCATGCCGGAGCTGCGGCAACTCATCTCGCAGCTGAACCAGGACGACCGGGTCGACGGACTCCTGCTCCAGCTGCCGCTGCCGCCGTCCATCAACCCTGACGCCGTGATCAACGCGCTCAATCCCGAAAAGGACGTCGACGGACTCCACACCATCAATGTCGGCCGGCTCGCCGGCGGACGGCCGGGCCTGGTCCCCTGCACGCCGCAAGGCTGCATGCTCCTCTTGCGCTCGGTGCGGCCGGCGCCGGCGGGAGAGCATGCGCTGATCATCGGCCGCTCGCAGCTCGTCGGCCGGCCCTTGGCGCAGCTCCTCCTGCAAGCCGATTGCACGGTGACCGTCGCGCATTCCAAGACGGCGGACCTGGCCGCGCTGTGCCGAAGCGCAACCGTCGTGATCGCCGCCGCCGGGCGCCCCGAGCTGGTGCGCGGCGACTGGATCCGGCGGGGTGCCGTCGTCATCGATGCCGGCATCAACCGGGTCACCGCACCCGACGGAACCAGCCGGATCGTCGGCGACGTGGCGTTCGCGGAAGCGGCGTCGCGAGCGTCGGCCATGACGCCCGTACCAGGCGGGGTCGGACCGATGACGGTCGCCTGCCTGCTCGAGAACACGTTCGCCGCCGCGTGCCGGCGCCGCAGCCTCGATCCGGCGACGGTTTAACCTGCGCTAAACGATGCCCAAAGCATCAGCGTACACCTGCATCCCGACGACGCTCCCGCAGCCGTTCAATCCACGGAACTAACGGCGGTCGCGGCGGCTTCCCGTTCAGGCTGTAACCTCGAAACAGTGAGGGCGGGCCATGCAAAGGCTTCCGACTGGATACAGCGGTTGCATACTGGCGGTTTTTACGGTGCTGACGGCCGCCGCGGTCGCCGGCTGCAGCGACACGCGACCGACGCTAAGCTCCCAGAACTTCGACAGCAGCGGCGCCACCACTTACACCTCCGAAGGGATGGGCACGCGCGGCGGAACCAACGTGGATGGCGCCGGGCCGGGCGGACCACGCGATCCCTACCGCTACACCAGACCGCCCCCCTATAACCCGGCGGTGCCGTCTCCGCCACCGGGCGGCGCGGTCCGCTGACACCCTCTCGGTCGGGCTTGTCGTTACTTCGTCGTCAGCCCGAGCGGCTTGCCATCTGACGGCTCGGCGCTGTGCCGGGTTGCGATGTCGTGCTCTACTTGCGCGAAATCCCGGTGCAGTCCGCCCCACCGCCGGACCGGGCGGTCCTCGCGATCCGTATCGCTACACGACACCGAATCCGAACGCGCCGCCGCCGGCCCAGTACGCGGCGCCGGACGGCACGGTGCGTCCGCGCTGACCTGCGGGTGGCACTCGGCTGACCGGCGAGCAACATTCCGTGCGCGAAGCACCATCGCGGCGCATGCGCATGTGTCGTCGAGCACATATGTCCAGGGCGTCACCGGCGACGAGGGTTTTAGTCAAATTATGCGCAAGCGGCAGGGCCCCTAACGCGGTGGTTCCGATTGTGGGCAGGGGTTTGCTACAATCGGTCACGTCGACCTGAATGCCACGACACCCGCCACATCCCGACCTTGCGGATCGAAGCACCGTATTGGTCGTCGAAGACGATCCGGTCCTATCGCCGCTGACACAGGCCCAACTCGCCGATCGCGGCTATGCCACGCGGGTGGCCCGCACCGCCGAAGAAGCGCTCGGCATCCTGCGGAGCGGCGAGCGCGTGGATGCCGTCTTCTCGGATATCGTGCTCCCCGGGGACGCGAGCGGCCTGCAGCTCGCGCGCACCATCCGCGAGGAGTTTCCAGCCGTCCCGATCCTGCTGACCACCGGATTCGAGGCCGCCTTCGAGGTGGCACGAATCCGGGGCGTCGAGACCATCGCCAAGCCCTACGACGTCGAGAAAATCGCGGATCGCCTCGAAGAGCTGATCAAGGGCGAGGCCGGCTGATCGGCTGGACCGCTCCGGGCGCGTCCTCTCCTTATCTCCTTATCATCATCTCCTTATCATCGTCGGCATTATCTGCTGCATCATCTACGCCCGAATGTGGAGGAACGAAGGCGCGGAGATGAACGCGAATTAATGCGCCCGCTATCGGCGTGCGAAAACTCCGTGCCTAGATTCTAAAGCGCACAAGGCGTTTTTCAGCAACGGAGTTGGCGCGATGCCTCGCGAACCGCAGTTTTTCGATTGGCTGTCATTTGGGAAGATCCTGGGCCGCAACCTCCTCGTGGCCGCCGGTATCCTGGCCGCGGTCGCCGCCGCGTTCGTCGGCGGCCGCTATGCCGAGCGCGGGGTGTTCAGATCATCGCCGGCGCAGCTGGGCTTAGGCGTGAAAGCGCTGCAGACCGGCGACGACAGGTCCGCGCTCTCGTTACTGAAGCCGCTCGCAGATACGGGCAACCCGCAAGGGCAGTATTGGCTGGCCGACCTCTACGAGAACGGGCTCGGCGTGGATCGCGACATGATCACGGCCGTCAGCCTGCTCGAGCGATCGGCGCAGCACGGCTTCGTGCCCGCCGAGCGGCGGCTAGGCGAGCTCTATTTGAACGGCGACGAGACTCTGCAGGACTTCGGAAAGGCGGCCTCCTGGCTGCACAAGGCCGCGGCCGCCGGCGACGGCGGCGCGCAACGCGACCTCGGGCGCATCTACGCCCTCGGCCTTGGCGTGCCGCGCGACCCGGCGGAAGCCTATGCGTGGTACGAAACCGCGGCGGTCGACGGCGACCGCCTCGCCTCGCGCCGGCGCGATGACCTGGTGACGCGCATGTCGCCCGATGACATCGCCCGCGGCCAAGACCTCGCCAAGACGATCGCGGCGGACGCCAGCCGGGCCAAGGCGTAAGGAAGCGGACCATCGAGCGCCTGCCTGGCCGCGGGCCGGCGCCCGCTGAGAGCGGTTGTCATCAGGGCGTGCGGACCGTATGGTGTGACCGCGATTTCCGAACGTGTTCACCGTCTCTCCAGCAAGGTCCGCTCATGCGAAAAATCGACATCTTCCCGCACATCTTCCCGCGCAGCTATTTCGACAAGATGGTCGAGATCATCCCGAACAAGGGAGCGATCCGGCGCTGGATGGAGATCCCGATCCTCTACGACCTGGATGCACGGCTGCGGATGATGGACAGCTTCGGGCCGGACTATCAGCAGATCCTGACCCTGTCGATGCCGGCGATCGAATACGTGGCCTCGCCCGATAAATCGCCCGAGCTCGCCAAGATCGCCAACGACGGCATGGCGGAGATCGTCGCCAAACATCCGAAGAAGTTCCCGGCGTTCGTCGCGTCGGTGCCGATGAACAACGTGAAGGCCGGCCTGGTCGAGATCACGCGCGCGGTCGAGACGCTGGGTGCCAAGGGCATCCAGATCATGACCAACGTCAACGGCCGGCCGCTCGACGACCCTGAATTCGGGCCGATCTTCGAGAAGATGCACTCCTACGACCTGCCGGTGTGGATGCACCCGACGCGGCCGCAGAAATTCGCCGACTATCCGAACGAGCAAGGATCCAAATACGACATCTGGTGGGTCTTCGGCTGGCCGTACGAGACCAGTGCGGCGATGGCGCGCATGGTGTTCTCCGGCTTCTTCGACCGCTGGCCGAATCTCAAGATCATCACCCACCATCTCGGCGCCATGGTGCCGTTCCTCGAAGCGCGCGTCGGGCTCGGGCTCGACCAGCTGGGGACCCGCGAGGCCGCCGAGCCGCACTACACCCAGATCATCCAGGACATGAAGAAGAAGGGCCGCCGGCCGGTCGACTACTTCAAGATGTTCTTCGGCGACACCGCGATCAATGGCTCGAAATCGGGCACCATCTGCGGCATCGACTTCTTCGGCTGCGACCACGTGCTGTTCGGCACCGACTGCCCGTTCGATCCGGAGGGCGGCCCGATGTTCATCCGCGAGATCATCAAGGTGCTCGACGAGATCGACCTCACGGCCGACCAGCGGAACAAGATTTATCACCTCAACGCCGAGAAGATGCTGCGGCTGAAATAGCCGTCAGCCGTCAGCAACTAGCGGTCAGCAAGGACCGGACCGGAGATGGCCGCCAAGGGACGCCGCAGCGGCCATCATAATCCGGCCTATGTTGCGGTCCGCGGCTCGCAGGGGCCGCGGCGTGAGTTCAAGATCACGGTCGGCCTGCGCGCCGGCTACGGGCCGCATGGCCGGATCTACGACCTGGAGCAGGCCGTTCGCGCCACCGATCAGTGGATGATCGGCCGCATCCGCCGCGGCGAGACGTTCCTCACCGGCATGTTCACCCGCGGCGAGATCCTTTATGCGCGCTCGCCGCCGCACACCGACCGCGAGCCGGTGGCCATCTTCTCCGGCGAGGCGCTGCCGCTCGAGGCGCGCACGCTCGACGATACCACGGTGGAAGCGCTGCTGAACGAGCTGGCCGCCGAGATGGCGCGCACCCTGGAGCAGGAGGAAGTCTACATCGCCTATCGCGACCGCACGTGGACTTTGAGAAAGAGTCCCTCAAGCGCCGGGCGGACCGCATCCGCGGTCCTTGGCTCCCGCGCGCATAAGCGCGCGCGGCCGTAGTCACGGCCGTTGTCTAAGGTCCGGCGAAGCGCCGGCCTTTTCAGAACGGATACGCCGTCGCGCCGGGGCGGACGGCGATGCGCTTGGCCTCGGCCTGCTGGCTGACATACGCCTCGCGGATCAGGCGACGCACTTTGACCACGTCGACATCAGGAATCAGCAGGTATTCTTGCGAGCGCGCGGTGACGAGGTCGCCTTGCGCCTCGGCAATAGCGGCGTCTTCAGCCGAGACTTTCTTGAACCGCGGCAAGGTCAGGTCGGCGAACACGCGGCGCGCATTCTCCCGCTCGGCCTCGCTCTTGGCCCGCCAGGCGGCGTAGCGCACGATCTGGGTGCGTTCGCCGTCGATCGGGAACTGCCACAGCCGCGCCGTATACGGCGTGGCGCCCGGTGCCGGAACAATCGGGTTCGTGGTGAGGCACGGCAGCGCGAAGCGGTCGCCGCTTACGTCCTTCGTGAAATGCCCGTGATGCAGCGCGTTGCCGGCCTTGTCGGTCGCGACGCCGCGGATGCCGTGCGAGGTCTTGACGATCCGCACGCGCCGGTCGACCAGCGGCACGTCCGGACGCTCCGCCGCACCGGCGGTCCAGGACTTGTTCGCCACCGCCTGCGATTCCGAATGCAGCACCACGGCGTGAAAGCCGTCGCTGCCGTCAACGGTGAGCAGCCAGTTGGCCTTCCACACCTCGGTCGGCATGCGGAACCAGATGAACTCGTCCGGCCGGGTCAGCTCCTCCGGCACCTCGCTCTCCAGCGGCGGCGGCGGCATGGCGACAGGATCACCGAGATAGGCCCACACATACCCGCCGAGCTCGGCCGCCGGATAGGCCTGAACCCCCGGCCGCCGACCTTCCCGGGTCTGATCGGTCTCCCACGGGATCAGCGTGCACTGACCCGCGCCGTCGAACCTCAGGCCGTGCAGGATGCATTGAAGCTCGCCGCCGAGCACGCGGCCGGCCGAAAGCCTGACGCTGCGGTGCGGACAACGGTCGCGGACCACACAGGGCTTTCCGGCCGCGTCGCGCCAGGCGGCAAGCGCTTCACCGAGGACCGTGAAGCCGACTGGGCGGTCGGCCGGCAGTTCCTCGGATTGCAGCACCGGATACCAGTAATTGCGCAAACCGAGCGGCAGCCCCTCGGGGATCATCGGTGCGATCTCGCGGATATCATTGACGCCGAGCGGCATGCGTTTCCTCGTCCGAAGTCCCCAGTTTAGCGCAAATCAAGCCCCCCTCAAGCCCGCGGATTGTTCACCGCATTCAATGAACCACGGAGACACGGAGGTCACGGAGTAAGAAAAGCAAGTCTTCCTCTGTCTCCGTGCTCTCCGTGCCTCCGTGGTGAAACTTCAGGATCACTCCATCCCAGCGGCCGGGAGACTGGATCGCTTCGTCGCCCGCAACGGGCTCCTCGCGATGACATGGGCACTGTTGCTCGCGCTGCGCTTCTCTGCGTGCGCCTGGAGGGATCCTCACTCGATGAACTGGTTGGTGTAGAGATCGGCGATCGGCGTCGTGCGCTCGACGATGCCCTGCTTGAAGTAGAACTCCTGCAGGGCGGCGAGCCGCGCCTCGTCCATCTCACCCAGCCGGCGCTGACCCGGATAGACATATTCGTTATAGAGCTGGAACACCTCGGACATCTGCTCGTCCTGGCCGGCGCGTTGTGGAACCGCTTTCACGTAGTCGCCCGCGGCACCTCGCGGATCGTCCATGATGTCCTTCATGCCGCGCAACGTCGCCCGGACCAGGCGCCGGATCAGTTCAGGGTTGTCCCTGATCAACGCGTCCGAGGCCAGCACCGCCTGCGCCATGCTCTGAAAATATTCACTCGACGGGATGACGCGGATTTGGGCGCCGGCGCGCCGGACATCGACGATCCAGTCCGGGACCGCGGCCATCGCATCGGCCTGGCCGGCGAGGAAGAGCTTCCAGATGTTCACCGCCCCCGCCGCCTGGATATTGACGTCGTTCTTGGTGAGCCCGTCCTTGGCCAGCATGCCGAGCAGCGCGTAATACGTCGTCTCCTGGTACGCCGAGACCGTGACGATCTTGCCCCTGAGGTCGGCCGGCGTCTTGATCGGCGAGTCGGCGTGGAGCACCAGCTGCATCAGCCCCTTGCCGCCGAGCAGAGCCACCGACCGCACCGGCACGCCATTCGCCCGAACGATGATCGGCGTGTCGCCCAAGGCACCGCCGATCGCGGCATTGCCCACGCCCACCTGCTTGGCGACGTCCGCCCCGCCCTTTCCGACCTCGAACGTGACGTCGAGACCTTCCGCCGTGTAGTAGCCGCGCTGCAGCGCCAGCATCCATGGCCCGAAAGCCGGCAGGAAGATCGGCGCCGGCAGCAGATACGTCACCGCCTGGCCCGCCCTGGCACCCCCTGGAGCGGCGGCCACCGCCGCGGCGATGATCATCGCCAGGGCCGTCCCCCGTCGCGTCTTTGCCCTCATTCCATCCCCTCCGTCGACCGGCTAAGCTACGGCGAAGCCGCAGGGATCATCAAGGACGGCGGGGGAGACGTATGGACGGGGTTCGGCGCAAGCTCGTGCTGATGGCAGCCGTCGTCACCGTCACGTCCGCCTCGACGATCGTCGGTCAGGCGGCCGAGATGGAGTACCCGCGGCGGCCGGTGCGCATCATCGTGCCGCTCGGTGCCGCGAGTGCCGTGGACCTGCTCACCCGCGTGCTGGCGCAAGGCCTGAGCGAGGCTTGGGGCCAGCAGTTCGTGGTCGAAAACCGGCCGGGCGCCGCCGGCACGGTCGGCGCACAGTCGGTGGCCAAGGCGGCGCCGGACGGATACACGCTGCTGGTCACGACCAACGCGCCGCTGACGACCAATCTGGCGCTCTATCGCGACCTCGATTACAGCTGGAAAGATTTCGAGCCGATCCTGGTCGTGGCCCAGGCGCCGGTGGTGCTCGTTGTCAACAACAGCCTCGCCGTGAGATCGGTGACCGACCTGGTCGCGGTGTCGAAAGCGACGCCGAGCGGCCTCTCGGTCGCCACGACCGGCAACGGCTCGATCGGCCATTTCGTCATCAGCGACCTGCGGCGGACCCGCGGCGCCAACCTCGCCAATGTCCCATATCGCGGCGGCGTGCCCGGCGTCAGCGCGGTGTCGACCGGCGAAGTGCAGGCGGGCGTGCTCGACACGGGTGCCGCCACATCGTTCATCCTCGACGGGCGCGTCCGGCCACTGGCCATCGTCGGCGATCACCGCTCTCCTCGCCTACCCGACGTCCCGACCTTGGCCGAGCTCGGCATCTCGGGGGCCGACATCATCGCCTGGGTGGGCCTGGTGGCCCCCAAGGGCACGCCGAAGGAGATCGTGCACAAGCTCGCCGCCCAGGTCGCGGCGCAACTGCGCGATCCGCAAGTCCGGCAGAAATTCGAGGAGGCGGGCGTCGAGCCGGTCGACGGCAGCACGCCGGAACGGTTCGCCGGCTTTCTGCGCGACGAAGTCGCGCGCTGGCGGCAGCGCGTCCAGGACGCCGGGCTCAAGCTCGAATGACAGGAAAGGTGCCGAGATGACCGGGAGAATGGCGGGAAAGATCGCGATCGTGACCGGTGCCGGCCAGGGGATCGGCGCGGTCACCGCGGCGCTGTTCAGCGCCGAGGGTGCCAAGGTGCTGCTCGTCGACCAGAGCGCCGAGACGCTGGCGGCTGCCGCCGCTTCCATCCGAAACAAGCAGCCGGATGCGACGCTCGAAATTCTGGCGGCTGACATCACCGAAGAGACGGCGGCGGATCGCGCGGTCGGCCTTGCCGTCGATAAGTTCGGCGGCCTCAGCGTGCTGGTCAACAACGCCGCGGTCCGCGACGTGGCACCGGTCGCGGCCGCGGATCCCGCGGAGTGGGAGCGCGTGCTGACCACGAACGTCGTCGGGACGGTCCGGGTCTGCCGTGCCGCCCTGCCCGCCCTGAAGCGCAGCGGCCACGGCAGCATCGTGACCGTCTCGTCGTGCTACGCGGTCCGCGGCCGGACCGGCTTTGCGGCCTACGACGCGTCGAAAGCAGCACTGCTGGCGGTCACGCGGTCGCTGGCCGCGGAGGCAGCGCCGCACGGGGTGCGCGCCAACGCCGTGTGCCCGGGCGGCACGCTGACGCCGTTCACCATCGGACGTGCGTCCGCGCGCGGGCGCAGCGAGCCGCAGATGCGGGCCGAACCCAAAGCCGATGCTTTGCTGGCGCGGTGGGCCGAGCCGATCGAAATCGCCTACCCGATCCTGTGGCTCGCCTCGGACGAAGCCTCCTATATCACTGGTACGGTGCTGATGGTCGACGGCGGGAGTCCGTAACGTCTTGTAAGGTTCGGCCGATTGTCCGCGCCCGCATTGCCGCCATGCAGATAAAGACTCCCTGATAAAAAGAAACCGTTAACCACTCTTGCCTAAATTGCGGGCATGAATTCCGAATGGGAGAAGTTCTCCGAGGCGGCCCTCGCCGGAAATTTTTGCAGCCCCGGCGAATGGCGCGTCTGCGCTAACGACGCCGCCAGCCCCGACCGTGCGCCGTGGAATCCCAAGGTCCGGCGCTTCTTCGAGTATTGGATGTCGATCTCGCCAGCCGGACGGCTGCCCGGCCGCCAGCACTTCGACCCGTTGCATATCGCGCCGATCATGCCGAATGTCTGGATGCTCGACGTGGTCCGCGAGGACGCGCTCCCCCGCTTCCGTTATCGGCTCGTCGGCACCCGCGAGGTCGCCACGTTGCAACGCGAGGTGACGGGCCAGTGGTTCGACGAGGTGCATCCGGAACCCGCGAACAATCCGATCTACGCCCGCTTCGCCTATATCATGGACAACCGGGTGGGCACCTATCGCAAGGGGCCGGTGGGCCTCACCCATCACGAGGACCACCACATCGTCGAGAACTGCATGGTACCGTTCTCCAGCGACGGCGCCGCCGTCGACATGATCGGCATCTGCTCCATCCTGTTCTATAGGAACGGGGCCGAGGTGACCTGAGCGTTAGTCCCTCAAGCGCCGGGCGCGGCGCATCCGCGCCGCTTGGCTCCCGCGCGCATAAGCGCGCGCCCCCGCCGTCGCGGGCGTGATCTGAAGTCCGGCGAAGCGCTGGCCTTTTCGCTCATTGGTAAGCAATCAGCGAGGGCCATGTCCGGTGACCCGAGCCGCGACCGCCGCCGGATCCTCGGGCGGTCGATTGCCGCGCCAGACGACATGCAAATCGGGGCGCGCCAGGATGAGGTCCTGGCCGTAGATGTCTCGAATCGCGGCGTCCGGCACATCCAGCACCCCGATCGGCGCGCCCAAGGACCGCATCGCGGCCACCAGCGGCGCGACGTCCACCGTCGTGCCGCCGAGCCGCAGGATGGTGTACCCCTCGCCGATTTGGTCCTGAATCGCAGCGCCGTCGTCGCGCCAGACGTGCGGCAGGCGCGCCCCGGGCCAAGTCGTCGGATGGCAGTCGCGGAATGGCTGCTCGGGCCCACCGGGGACGTTCCACACGATCGGTGAGTCGACATAGCGGTAGCCGAGCTCGGCACCGATCATCTCGTTGGTCTTGCGCTGCTCGATGTCGGCGACATTGGCGAGCTTGGAGCGCGCGGCGGCACCGGCGGGCGTCGCTTCCCGGATGTCGGGGCGCCACTGCGCCCGCCAGGCGCGCCGGCCGAGCGAGGCGTAACGCGAGGCGCCGACATTGCGCTCGCCGACCTGGCGGCGCTCGATCTCATAGGACCGCAGCAGCTCCGGCCCGCCCCAGCCCTCCAGGGTGCCGGCGAGCTTCCACGCGAGATCGATCGCGTCGCCGACGCCGGTGTTCATGCCAAGCCCGCCGGTCGGGATCATCAGATGGACGGCGTCGCCGGCGAGGAACACGCGGCCGTCCTGGTAGCGCTCGGCGAGCAGCAGGTTCTGCCGCCACGGATTGCACGCCAGCATCTCGTATTTGACCGGCGCGCCGACGGTGCGTTCGAACATCGCTCGCATCGCAGCGTCATCCGGTGCGACCGAGTGCAGGGTGAAGTGCCGGGTCGAATCCTGCACGATCAGCTGCGTCGCCTTGTCGTCGGCCACGTGATAGTGGCGGCCTTTGCCCGGGCCGCGGCCGATCGGGATCATGCCGAACAGGTCATCGGAGCGGTACAGGGCCTGCCAGAGCTCGAGCAGGTTGTACTCGCCCCACAGCTTGATCCCCAGCCGCTTGCGCACCGGGCTGGCGCCGCCGTCGCAGCCAACCAGAAAGGCGGCGCGGATCGAAGCCACGGCGCCGCCCGGCCCCTGCACCTCGGCGGTGACGGCCGCTGCGTCCTGGGTGAACGACACGAGCTGATGCCCGTAGCGGACGCTGACCGGGGGCAGCGCCTCGGCGGCGGATTTCAACAACGGCTCCAGCGTGTATTGCGAGATCAGCTGGTAGGGCTCGAGCGGCATCGTCCCGTCGCGGCACGAGCGGATGCGGTCCTTGGCGGCGGCCACCGAGGGATATGGCAGGTGCAGGAGCGGCGGCTCGACCATCGACAGCACGACAAACACGTCCATCGGCACGCCGGCCGGCAGGCCGGCGGCGCGGATCCGGTCGGCGAGCCCCAGCCGGCGGTAGATCTCCATGGTGCGCGCGTTGCAGCGCTCCATCTTGGGCAGGAATTGCGGGGCGTCCTTCTGCTCGATCAGGGTGCAGCTTATGCCGCGGCGGCCAAGCGCCACCGCCAGCGTCAGGCCGACCGGGCCGGCGCCGGCGATCAGAACCTGGGTGTCCAAAGGCTGCGCCATCCGCCGGCATATTGACTTGCACCGGCAAGCAGCGTCACCTTTAAATTTCGCTGATGCCGCAAAGGATCAATCCATGCCCGCTCACGATGAGGGCCATCGCCATAACCATGATCACGGCCACGACCATGCCCACGGGTCGGAGCTGTCCGACCCCCAGGCCCGGGTCCGCGCGCTGGAAACGGTGCTCACCGAAAAGGGCTACATCGACCCGGCGGCCCTCGACGTGATCGTCGACACGTTCCAGACGAAGATCGGACCGCGCAACGGCGCCCGGATCGTGGCGCGGGCGTGGAGCGACCCGACGTTCAAGAAGCGGCTGCTCGAGAACGCGACGGAGGCGGTCAATGCGCTGGGCCATGTGAGCCCCGTCGGCAGTCATCTGATCGCGATCGAAAACACGCCGCGCCAGCACCACCTGATCGTGTGCACGCTGTGCTCCTGCTACCCGTGGGAGGTGCTGGGCCTGCCGCCGACCTGGTACAAATCTGCGCCCTACCGCTCACGCGCCGTGATCGATCCGCGCGGCGTGCTGCGCGACTTCGGTGTCACCCTGCCGTCCGATACCGAGGTCCGGGTCTGGGACTCGACCGCCGAGACGCGGTTCATCGTCCTCCCGATGCGGCCGGCCGGCACAGAGCGCTGGGGCGAGGAGAAGCTGGCCGATCTCGTCACCCGCGACAGCATGATCGGCACCGGCCTGGCGCTGCGCCCGGATCAGGTCGGTCACGCCAAGGAGCACGCCTGATGAACGGCGTCCACGACATGGGCGGCATGCACGGCTTCGGGCCGGTGCAGCCGGAACCGAACGAACCGGCGTTCCACGAGACCTGGGAGGGACGCGTGCTGGCGATGCAGCGCGCCATGGGCTATCTCGGCCTGTGGAACATCGACATGTCGCGGGCCAGCCAGGAAATGTTGCCGCCGCAGGTCTATCTTTCCGTGTCTTACTATCACCGCTGGGCGCTCGGTCTCGAAGACCGGATCGTGAAGCACGGGCTCGCCGGCGAGGACGAGATCGCGGCCGGCCGTTCGCTGCACCCGCCCAAGCCCGTGAAGCGCATCCTGACCGCCGCCGACGTCGGCAAGGTGATGAAGCGCGCCCATTTCGAGCGGCCGCCCGCGGCACCCGCGCGCTTCAAGCCGGGTGACCGCGTGCGCACCCGCAACATCAATCCAGCGACGCACACGCGTCTGCCGCGCTACGCCCGCGACCGCGTCGGCGTCGTCGAGGCCATGCGCGGTTGCCACGTCTATCCGGATTCGCTCACGACCGGCCACGGCGAGGATCCGCAATGGCTTTACACCGTCGTCTTCGACGGCCGTGAGCTGTGGGGCGAGGGCTCGGACCCGTCGGTCAAGGTCTCGATCGAGGCGTTCGAGCCCTACCTCGTCGCCGCATGAGCATGCCCGCGAGCACCATCGACCCGGCGGCGGCCCGGCGCGCGACGGCGGCAGTGCCCGGCATTCCCTGCGGCAGCGACGGCCCGGTGTTCCGCGAGCCCTGGGAGGCGCAGGCGTTTGCGATGGCGCTGGCGCTGCATGAGCGCGGCCTGTTCTCGTGGCCGGAATGGGCGGCGACCCTCGCCGAGGAGATCAAGCGCGCGCAGGCGGCCGGCGACCCGGACACGGGCGAGACCTATTACCGGCACTGGCTCGCCGCACTCGAGCGGATCGTGACCGCGAAGGGTGCGGCCGATCCGCGAACGCTGGCACGCACCAGCGACGCGTGGAAGCGCGCGGCGGAGCGCACGCCGCACGGCACGCCGATCGCGCTGACGGCGGCGGATTTCGCGTAGCGGGAATTCACCACAGCGACACAGAGGCACAGAGGCACGGAGATCGAGACTCCTCTCACCTCTGCGTCTCCGTGCCTCTGTGGTGAGATCGCCTTTAATGCCGCTTCGCGGCGCTCAGAAATCGAGCTTGTCCTGGACGGCGGCGATTCCCGCCTTGGCGCACGCCTCGTCGTTGTCGCCGCCCGGCCCGCCCGACACCCCGACCGCGCCGACCAGACCGCCGCCGGCCTCGACCATTACCCCGCCGCCGAGTGCCACGACGCCCGGCAGATTGCGAAGCCCCGCCTGCGCCATGCCGGGCCGGCTGGCGGCCTCGAGATCGGCCGTGTTGGTGCGAAAGCTGACCGCCGTCCAGGCCTTGCCCGCCGCCGTCGCCGGGGTGTGCGGCCCGGCGAAGCGGTCGCGCAGCATGACCTGGGTCACGCCGAAGCGATCCACGACCGCGACCGCCACCTGGAACCCCCGCTTGCGGCAGTCATCGAGCGCGGCGCGCGCCAATTCGAGCGCCATGTCCGGGGTCAGGGATTTGTAGCTCAGGATCGCGTCCTCGGCGCGCGCCGGTGTCGCCAGCAGGAACGCCGCGATCAGCAGGACGGAACAGCAGTGACGGCTCATCGGCGCCTCCGGAAAGTTGCGGCCCAACCTAGCCATGCGAGCGCGTGGGCGGCAAGGCTGGTCCCGCCGCGCGGCCCGGCTCAGCGCACGCCGCCGGTATTCTTCACCGGCCCGGTATAGCGCTCGAATCGCTCGCGCAGCTCCGTCAGCCGCTTTTCGTTGGTGAGAAACTCCCGATAGCTGTTCACCACTTTGTAGGACAGCACCGGCCTCAGGCCGGCCGGCGGGTCGACGTCCGAACGCGGCGACCACGTGCCCATGTTGCGCTGCTGTTCCGGTTCGAGAAACCAGGTGAGGAACAGCTTCGCGGCATTGGGATGCCTGGCCGCTTTGAAAATGCCGGCCACGTACGGCCAGATCGGCAACGGGTCGACGGTCGAAATCGCGATCGACTGCGGCTGGCCATGAGCCCGCAAATCAAGGGCGATGCTGAGAATCGCATCCAACGTAACGGCGTTGTCGCCCGATGCGATGCTGCGCTGGACGCCGAGATGCCCCTGAATGAAGTTCGGCTGATTCGCCATATAGCGGTCCATGTAGGACCAGCCGTATTTCTTCACGATGCTGTCGAAGACGTAAAGGGTGGCGTCATCGTCGGCCGGATACGCGGCCACGAGCTTGCCGCGAAATTGCGGCTTCAGAAAATCCTTGGCCGATTTCGGCACATCCTCCGGCTTCACCAGGGCCGGGTTGTAGACATAGGGATGCGCATTGACCTGGACCGCGGTGTAGGCGCCATCCGTGTCCTTGAAGCTCTTGTCGATCTTCTCGGAGCCGGCGGGCCTGAAGGCGAGCAGCACGCCTTGCTTTTTCCAGCGGACGAAATCGCCCAAGGTCTGGAACATCGCCATATCGACGTCGAGCTTCTTCGCCGCGAGCTGCGCATCGATCTGCTTGTCCAGCACGTTGCTGAACCCGCCGGTGACCGACACCCTCACACCCGGAAAGCGCTCCTGGAAGGCCTTGGCCGCGGCCTCCCACGGGGCGGCCGGGCCGCCGGCATACAGCACAAGCGCCGTCTCGGCCTTGGCGCTGGCGTAAATCTGATCGAGCGGCTCCGCCGCGGCTCCGATGTTTGGCGACGCAAGCAGCGTCAGCGCGACCGCCGTGCGGAGCGCGCGCGGATAGGCCCCAGACATATGTTCCCTCCCCTCGCGATGCATCGCTCCGGCCGGACCGCGGGAGCGCTTCTCGGATACCGCGCCAAGCTTAGTATTCCCGGCCGCCCGCGGGAAGATGCCGGCCCCGCAGCCGGCTCGACTATTTAGGGCTAAGCGCGCTGCGCCTCGCGCAGCGGCGGTGCCGCATCCGCATCGGCGTCGGGCGGGACCAGGCAATTCGCCGGCAGCATGACGACGACCGTCGTGCCCTCGCCCAGCCGGCTTTCGATGGTCAGCGAGCCGCCGAGCAGCTCGGCGAAGATGCGGCACAGCGGAAGTCCAAGCCCGCTTGTCCCCGGCTTGCGCGCCAGGAGATGAGAAAAGCCGCTGAACGGCTGCGCCACGAAGTCGATGACCTTCGGATCGATGCCGATCCCGGTGTCGCTCACGCGAACGAAAAGAGCGCCGTCTTCGGCCAGCGCCGCGGTCACGGCGACGGTGCCGCCGGCCATCGTGAACTTGACGGCGTTGCTCAGGAGATTGAGCAGGATTTGCCGCACGACCCGCCGCTCGGTCACCAGGTCCGGCAGGTCCGGTGCCAGGTCCCGCCGCAAGGCCACCGAGCGCGCCGCGGCGAGCGGCGCCATCACCCGCCATATGTCGTCGAGAACCTCAACGACGGCAAAGCGGTCGTGGCGCAGCTCCCAACGGCCGGAGGTGGCCTGGGCGAGGTCGAGAATGTTGTTGACCACGCCCAGCAGCTGCTCGCCGCTCTGCTGGATGTAGCTGCCGTATTCCCGGTAGCGCTTCTCGCCGAGCGGACCCAACGCCTCCTGGGTGATGATCTCCGCGAACCCGATGATGGCATTCAACGGCGTGCGCAGCTCATGGCTGGTATGCGCCAGGAAATTCGATTTGTTCAAATCCGCCTCTTCGGCCCGCGCGCGGGCGCGCTCGGCGGTATCGCGCACCTCGTTCGCCTGGTCGCGCGCGGCCCGCAGGTCCCGTGTGAGCCGCTCGGTGCGCCGCATGTCGAAGATAAGGCCGGCGGCGAACAGGACAGCGAGCAGCGTAAATGCACTGCCGACGGCGGTCCGGCTGCGCATCTCCTCGCGCCAGGGAGCCAACTCCTTGGCCAGATCGACGCCGACATATACGGCGCCGGCGGCCGATTTCAGCGACGAGTAGCTGGCGGCTTGCATCGCGCCACCGAACGGCGACGGCCCGACATAGGTCCCCGCCGTCTCCTGGCCCAGACGACCCATCAGGTCGCTCCCGGGGTCGAGGGTTTCCGCGACCTCGGCCTGCGGGCCACCCGAGGCTTGCGGCGCTCGCACCAGCACGGCCCCATCTCGCAAGACGATCGCGGCGGCGTTGACGCCCAGCGAGCGCATGAACGTCAGAAAATAATCCGGCCTGACGCTCCCGAAAACCACGCCGGCAAATTGCCCGGCGTCGTCTTCGACCCGCATGCTGACGGGAATCGCCCACTCATTGTTGATCCGCACCCGCAGCGCCGCGGCAACGACCATATAGGACGACCGGTTGTTGCGATGCCAAGCGAAGTAAGGACGGTCATCGATACGGCCGTACTTCGTCGCGTCGTCGCGGACGCTGAGGACGACCTTGCCGTCGTTGTCGGCCACCGCAAGGGAAAAGAACATCGGGATGGCGCGGACCGTTCGCCGAAGCACCTCCTGGATGAATTGCCGATCCTGCGGAAGCACGATGCCGGTCACATCGGGGCGCACGTCAAACTGCCGTAGTGCCAGGCCGACGGATGAGAACGCGGCATCGACGAATTCGCGGAAGATCACCGCCCGCGCCCGGCTACGCTGCAGCGCCTCGTCCACCGTGTGCTGATAGGCCTGCGCGTTCTCGCGCAGGATGACCGCCCAGCCGGATGCGACGGCAATGAGGACCGCACATCCAATCGCCCACGTCCGAATATGTCGCGACATCGATCCGCCCCCCCGATCCCGCTGTGTGGATTTCTATCATGATTTGCGCGATGGGGCGAATTAAGGTCATGTAAGCGAGATTCACGCCGGCGTGATCGGTACGGTGGAAACGTCGGCGCGGCGGAGAGCGTCTGGGAGGGCTGAGACCAACGATGAACAAGCCGGACTATCGCCCGTTCATCCCCTCGCCCACGCAGTCGAAGATCGCGGGCGCCACCGCGCGCGCCCACGCCGAGGCGCGGCTGAAAAGCCCGCGCGCGCAGGAGCTGTTCGGCGGCTGGAACGGCCTGCTCGGGGCGCCGTTCACCGGCATCACCACCGACGGCCAGGTCATCGCCGACCTCTACGCGCTCAGGCCGGAGGGCGCCCCGACCGCGGCGATGGTCGAGGCGGTGACGGCGCTGCTCGGCCAGCTGTCGCCGTCTCAGATCGCCGCGACGTGCTTTCCGATCGGATCCGAGCAATGGCGGCGCTGGCAGAACACCGAGCTCTATGTCGAGAGCTACGGGCTGCGTCTGGATGAGGTCTCGGACGCGGTGCGCGATGCGGCGATGAACGTGCTGCGGGCGAGCCTGTCCGCCAAAGGCTATGCGATGTCGCGCGACGTCATGCGCCTCAACCGCTTTCTCGGCGATCTCGTCGGCGGCGCCCATGTGCTCGGCGAATGGAGCTACATCTTCTGCCTCTTCGGCACGCCGTCGCCCACGGATCCGTGGGGATGGCAGCTGTTCGGGCATCATCTCTGCCTCAACTGCGTCGTGATCGGCAGCCAGATGGTGCTGACGCCGGCGTTCATGGGCGCCGAGCCGTCCTATGCCGATACCGGCCCGTTCGCCGGCGTCAGCCTCTTCGAGGACGAGGAGCGCGCCGGGCTCGAGCTCATGCGCGCGCTGTCAGCCGATCAGCAGCGTCAGGCCATCGTCGCGCATTCCATGATGGGCGGCGACCTGCCGCCCGGCCGACGCCATTTTGCCGACAACCTACATCTCACCGGCGCCCGCCAGGACAACCGCATCATTCCGCATGAAGGCCTTGCGGCCTCGGCACTGTCGCCGCCGCAGCGCCGCCGGCTGCTCGACCTGATCGCGGCGTATGCGGCGCCGCTGCCGCCCGGGCCCGGCCAGCTGCGGCTGGCGGATGTCGAACGCCACCTGGCCGAAACGCATTTCTGCTGGATCGGCGGCTTTGAGGAAGCCAGCGCCTTCTATTACAGGGTGCAGAGCCCGGTCATTCTGATCGAATTCGACCATCACGCCGGCGTATTTTTGACCAACGCCGAACCGGCGAAATTCCACGTCCATACCATCGTACGCACGCCAAACGGCAATGATTACGGCGTGGACCTGCTTCGGCTACACTATGAGCGGGCGCATCGGGAACACGGGAACGGGGAATGAACGACAACTTGATACGGTAGACGCGTGCAGGAAGAACCAAAACGACCCGAGAATTTAGCGACGTGGCATCCCAAGATCCGCGAGCTGTATGAATATTGGACAAAGATTCATCCCGCGGCCGGCAAGCTGCCGGGGCGCGCCCATTTCGATCCGATGCGGGTGGCGCACCTGCTGCCGCATGTGATGCTGCTGGACGTCGAGGGGCGCCCGCCGCGGTTTCGCTACCGTCTCATTGGGACGCGCATGGTGGATTCGCTGGGCGCGGACCTCACCGGCAAGTGGCTGGATCAGGTGCACGCCCGCGACGGCACCAGCAGTCCGCAATTCCCCTCCTACAGCAAGGTCGCGGTCGAAGCCCTGCCGGAGTGGCGGCGCGGCAAGCCACACTTCTCGAGCTATATCGACAAGTGCACGGAGATGGAGCGCGTATTCATGCCGCTGGCGGCGAACGGCACGGATGTCGACATGATCCTGACCATCGCGGTGTTCTTCGACCGGGCGGGCCACGAACTGTAGGCCGGCCGGCCTCGCTTGCCGGGCACGCCGGAAGCGGGCATCCTGACCTCAAGCCCGGACCACCGGGACCATCGAGGGGGGAGGACCGCATGTTCCAGGCCTGGCGCCGCAGACTTATCATCGGCCTGTCGGCGATCTTGATCGCGGCAACCCTGCCAGGCGTGCCGCTCGCCCCCGTGTCGCGAGCCTGGGCGGCCGACCCGGTCAAGGTCGGGTTCAGCATGAACATCACCGGCGGCGGCGCGGCCGTCGGCAAGCAGATCCTGGCCGGCATCGAGCTGTGGCGCGACGACGTCAACGCCAGGGGCGGCCTGCTCCGGCGCCCGATCCAGCTGGTCTACTACGACGATCAGAGCAACCCCGCGAACGTGCCGGGCATCTACGCCAAGCTGCTCGACGTCGACAAAGTCGACCTGCTGGTCGGCCCGTACGCGACGAACTTCGTGGCGCCGGTGATTCCAGCCCTCATGCAGCGCGGGCTTACCACCGTCGCCATCCTCGCCAACGCCGCCAACAGCGAGTTCCACTACGACCGCTATTTCGTGATGAGCCCGAACGGGCCCGACCCGAAGAAGTCCTATTCGACCGGCTTCTTCGAACTCGCCGCGGCGCAGAGCCCGAAGCCGAAGACGGTGGCGCTCCTGGGGCTCGACGCCGAATACGGCAAGAACGCCGTCGACGGCGCGCGCGAGAACGCGCAGGCCATGGGCTTCGAGGTCGTCTACGACCGCAGCTACCCGCCGACGACCACCGACTTCGCGCCGGTCATGCGGGCGGTGAAGGCGACCAATCCGGACCTCGTCTACGCCGCGGCCTACCCGCCGGATACGGTCGGCATCGTGCGCGCCGCCAACGAGGTCGGGCTCGATGTGAAGATGTTCGGCGGCGCCTTCGTCGGCCTCCTCGCCACCCCGATCAAGACGCAGCTCGGTCCGCTGATGAACGGCATTGTCGGATACATCCCGTATCTGCCGGCCAAGAGCCTGATCTTCCCGGGCACGCAGGAGCTGCTCACGCGCTACCAGGCCGTCGCCGCGACGCAAGGGATCGATCCGCTCGGCTACACCTTCCCGCCAATCGGCTACGCCGCGTGCGAGGTCCTGGCGCAAGCGGTCGCCGAGACCAAAAGCCTCGATCACGGCAAGCTCGCCCAGTACATGCACAAGGCGAGCTTCAAGACGGTGATCGGCGAGATGAGTTTCGGCCCGGACGGCGAATGGACCAAGCCCGGTGAGATGTTCTACCAGTTCCAGCATGTCTCCGGAAACGGGCTCGACCAATTCAAGGGGGACGCCACTCAGCCGCTGCTGTGGCCGGCGAAGCTCAAGACCGGCGAGCTGATCTATCCGTATGCGGCGGCAAAGAAATAGGGTCATGAACGCTCGGCGGTTCGTCCTGGCGGTCCTTTTCGGCCTGGTCTGGAGCGGCGCCGCCCTTGCCGAGACCTACCCGGCGCGGCCGGTGCGGGTGGTCGTGCCGTTCCCGCCGGGCGGGCCGTCGGATGTGCTGGCGCGGGTGATCACGCAGAAGCTCACCGAAAGCTTCAGCCAGCAGTTCTATGTCGACAACCATGGCGGTGCCGGCGGCACGATCGGCGCCGGCCTCGTGTCGCACAGCCCGGCCGACGGCTATACGCTCCTGTTCGGCAGCACGACCATCCTGGCGGTCAGCCCGACCATGTATCCGAACCTCCCTTACGACCCGGCGGCGGCGTTCGCGCCGATCGGGCTGTTCGCGAGCGTGCCCCTGTCGCTGGTTGTCAACCGCGAACTGCCAGTGAGCTCGGTCCCCGAGTTGATCGCCTATGTGAGGGCCCGACCCGGCAAGCTGTTCTACGGCTCGGCCGGCAACGGCACCCAGGTCCATTTCGCCGGTGTCCTGTTCAAGAGCCGCGCCGGGCTCGACATCGAGCACGTGCCGTACAAAGGTGGCGGCCCGGCCATGGCGGCGATGCTCACCGGTGAGTTCCAGTACATGTTCGACACGCCGCAGAGCTCGCTGCCGTATGCGCGCGACGGCCGCGTCAAGATGCTGGCGCTGACCAGCCTGACGCGCAGCCCGCTCCTGCCCGAATACCCGACCATCGCCGAAACCGCGCTGCCCGGCTTCGAGGTGATCTCGTGGAACGGGCTGGTGGCGCCCGCCGGCACGCCGCGCGAGATGGTGACCCAGGTCAATCGCAAGCTCCGCGACCTCACCAACAGCAAGGACTTCGTCGATGTCCTGGCCAACCTGGGGGCCACGCCGACCTATTCCACGCCCGAAGAGATGGGCGCGCTGCTCAAGCGCGAGCTGGTGACGTGGAGCAACGTCGCCAAGGAGAACGGGATCAAGGCGGAATAAGGAGGTCCAACGCCGGTTCGGATTACGATTTTTAATCCGGCGCTTGAAAAAGCCTCGTTTGTCAACCGGTCCTGGATCGCACACGCTCACCGGCATGAGTCCGGGTCGGCGCTTTCCCATCTCGTTGCACAGCCTGTCGGTCATCGCCGGAGCGTCGCTCATGCTCAGCCTCAGCATGGGCATGCGCCAGAGCATGGGCTTGTTCCTGGCCCCGATGACCGGTGCCCATGTGTTGACGGTCGGCGATTTCACGCTCGCCATCGCCATCCAGAACATCGTCTGGGGCGTGACCCAGCCGTTCATCGGGGCCCTAGCCGACCGTCACGGCACCCGCGCGATGACCCTCGCCGGTGCCGTGCTGCATGCGGCCGGGCTTGGTCTAGCGATCATGGTACCGAGCGTTCTCGGCTTCACGATCGGCGCCGGTGTCATCGTCGGCGTGGCCCAGTCGTGCACGGCCTTCAGCGTGTCGATGGCCGCGGCGGCGCGCACCGTCTCCCCCGCGCAGCGCAGCCTGGTCCTCGGGATCGTGTCCGGCGCCGGCTCGGTCGGCACGTTCATTGCGGCGCCGCTCGCGCAATCGCTTCTCAGCCAAGACGGCTGGCAGATCGCGCTCATGGCGTTCATCGGCCTCGCCGCGGCGATGGTGCCGGCCGCGATGCTGACCGGCGGCGCCGACCGCCAGCCGGCGCGGCAAACCGCCGGATCCGAGGCCGCGAGCCTTCCCGACGCCCTCGGTGAGGCGTTCGGGCATGGCGGCTACGTGACCATGGCGGTCGCCTTCTTCGTGTGCGGACTGCAGCTGGCGTTCATCACCAACCACCTGCCGACCTATCTGTCGCTCTGCGGGATGGATCCCATGCTCGGCGCCGAGATGCTGGCCACGGTCGGCTTGTTCAACGTCTTCGGCTCGCTGCTGTTCGGCTGGCTGGGCGGACGCGTTCCCAAGCAGATCCTGCTCGGCCTCGCCTACGGCCTGCGGTCGCTGATCATGGCGGCGTATTTCATCCTGCCGGTCAGCCCCCTCTCAACCCTGGTCTTTGCCGCCTTGATGGGCCTGCTGTGGCTCGGCGTGGTGCCGCTGGTGAACGGGCTCGTCGCGGACATCTTCGGCACGCGCTTCATGGGCATGCTGACCGGTGTTGCGTTCCTCAGCCACCAGATCGGCTCGTTCGTCGGGGTCTGGGGCGGCGGCGTCGTTTACGAGACGCTGGGATCGTACGACCTGGCCTGGAAGGCGTGCGTCGCGATCGGGCTCACCGCCGCAGTCGCGCAGGTCATGATGACCGTGCGGCCGACCGCCCGGATAGCCGCCCCAGCGTAAAACCGAATCATTCAGTCGCCGGGCTGAGGTGCCGTCGGCGCGTCGCCAGCGACCGTGGTCCGCTGCATCAGCCGCTTGTGCCGTACCCCGTCATACGGCGTGGCGCGGTGCATGAGGCAGCGATTGTCCCAGATCACGAGATCGCCCTCGCGCCATTTGTGGGCGCAGCAGAACTGCGTCTGAGTCGCGAACTCGGTGAGCTCCTTCAAGAGCGCCCGCCCCTCGTCCACCGGCCAGCCGACGATGTGCGAGGCGTGCGCGCCGAGATACAGCGACTTGCGGCCGTTCACCGGGTTGGTGCGCACCAGCGCCTGGCGGACCGGCGGCGCCTCGGCCTTCTCCTCGTCGGTCAGCACGCGCGGATCGATGAGGCCGCGCGAATAGGCGAAGCTGTGCTCGGCCACAAGGCCGTCGATGCGCCGTTGGGTCGCCTCGGGCAGTGCCGCGTAGGCCGCGCGCATGCTGGCAAACTCGGTGTCACCGCCGTCCGGCGGCACGATCCGCCCGGACAACAGCGAGCACAGCGCCGGGATGCGTTTGAACGAGCTGTCGGTGTGCCAGAGGTAGTTGCCCTTCTGATAGACCATCCGCCGGTCTTCGGGCGGGATGACGCCGCCGGTCTTGATGTCGAGGTTCGACTGGCGGGCGAAATAGGAGCCGCCCGCCGGGTTGGCCTTGACCGTCGTCTCCAGCGGACCGAAACGGCGGCTGAACGCCACCTGCGTCTCGTCGTCGAGACTCTGGTCGCGGAACACGAGCAGCGAATGCTCCTCGAACGCCGCGCGAATCTTATCGAACGTCGCGTCACTCATCGCCGCACCGGTGTCGATGCCGACGATCTCGGCGCCGAACAGCGGGTGAAGGGTGCGAACCGTGACCGCCATGTCCGGTGTCCTACTCCACCTGCATATGCGCGTCCGCGATCACTTTGCGCCAGCGGTTCGTGTCCGCGACCAGGAACCGGCGGAATTCTGCCGGCGTTTCCGGCTTGAAGCTGCCGGCCAGGTCGGCGAGCCGCTTTTGCATGACCGGCGTCTGCATGAACTTGGTGATCTCGGCATTCAGCTTATTGGTCACATCGGGCGGCGTGCCCTTGGGCGCAAACAAGCCGAACCAGATATAAGCCTCGAAATCCGGATAGCCGGATTCGATCAGGGTCGGCGTGTTCGGCATCGCCGGCGAGCGGGTCTTGCCGGTCGTCGCATAGTCCTTGAGCCGGTCGGCCAGGACGTGCTCGCGCGAATTGCCGATGGTGTCGAAGCAAATGCTGACCTCGCCGGCGACCAGGGCCGCGATCTCCGGTGCCGCTCCCTTATACGGCACCTGAACGATGTCGAGGCCCGCGGCTCCCTTGAACATTTCCATGACCATGTTGCCGCCGCTGCCCGCACCGGGAGAGCCGTAGCTATAGGCGCCGGGCTTGCGCCTGATCTCGGCCACCAGCTCCTTGAGAGTGCTGGGCGGAAACTTGGGATTGGCGACGAGATAATACGGCGTCGTGACGACGTTGATCACCGGATCGAGATCGGCGTTAGGGTCGTACTCCTGGTTTTTGTAAAGGAAGGGACTGATATGGCTGCTGGTCGCGGCCATCAGCAGCGTGTACCCGTCCGCCGGCGACTTGACGACGATCGAGGTGCCCAGCACGCCCGTGGCACCGGGGCGGTTGTCCGCGACCACCGGCTGGCCCCAGACTTCCAGAAGGTGCTGGCCGATCAGGCGGCCATACACGTCGGTCGGCCCGCCGGGTGCAAAGGGCACGACCAGCCGGATGGGCTTCGTCGGATATTGCTCGGCCGGCGCCGCCCCGACCGAGAGCACCGTGGCAAACGCCGCTAGTGCGAGCGTCAAGACCGCTCGTTTCATTGTCTCCTCCCTCGCCTGTATTCAGGCCGGTTTTATCGCGGGCCGCGCTGGGCGGCACTTGGCCCGCTGAACTTACCGCCGAGCCGCTCCGGGAGGAAGACGCCGGCGACCGGCTCGCCATACGGCCCCGGTCCGTCCTTCTGGCCGACGATCACCACCTTGTCGAGATTGCCGGACTTCTTGCCGGCCAGCGCGTCGTTCAGCCAGTCGGCGAGGAAGCCGTAGAAGTCGGCCATGCCGAAATTCGACGTGCCGCGGGGCACGTGGAAGTCGTTCTCGCACACCCACACCTCTTTCGGCGGTGGGACCAGCTTGTAGACCTCGAGCACGTCGTCGAGCGGCGCCAGCGGATCATACTCGCCGACCACCTGCAGCGACGGGCAGCGCACCTTGGGCGCCGCGGCGTCGAGGGTCATGGCGTCGGCGAGCTTGTCGAACTCGGCCTCGTCGTGGATGCCCGCCATGTACATGAACACCTGCTTGAAGCGCGGCGAGGCCTGCTCGAAGATCGCCGCCTTCGGCCCGTAGCAAGCCGCCGCGGTGGCGACCGCCTTGACCCGCGGGTCCAGGGCCGCGATCCGCATGCCCCAGAACGAGCCGAACGAGAAGCCGGAGACGACGATCTTATCCGCGTCGACCTCGGGCCGCCTCGCCAGCCAGTCGATCGCGGCAACGCCGGCGCGCTCGTAGTTGTCGGCGGTGACGCGGATCTTGCGGATGTTGCTGGTCCCCTGCCCCGGCCCGTCGATGTGCAGGCAGTTGAGGCCGCGCTGCACGAACGGGTGTTGATAGGGGTTGAGGATTGCCTCCTTGGTCATATCCATGCCGGGGCAGAAGACCGCGGTCGGCGCCTTCTTGCGGCCGGGCAGCATGTGGAACACGCCCTGGATGTAGCCGCCCTCGAACGGGATCTCCACGCGCTCGATCGGGTGATCGGCGTGCCGCATGATGCCCTCGAAGCACTCGAGCAGCTTGCCGTGGAGATAGATCTTCTCCTGGTTGTCGTCCTCGAAGATGGCGTGCTGCGCCTCGCGATAGTGCTCGACCGCGTTCCAGTAGAGCTCGCGCGCCGTCTTGCCGTGCCCCGCCGCCTCGGCCGCGCGCGCGATGGTCTCGTAATGGCGCGCCACCCGCTCGACGATGCGCGGGATCATCGCATAGGACTTCACCTCCGGCGGGACGATCCGCTGGTCATAGGCGAAGTTGATCACCCGGCCGGTGGTCTTGACCATCCAGTCGAGCAGCCATTGCTGATTGTCGCGATTGCGCTCGAGTTTCATTGTGACGCTCCTCCCTTGAACTGTCGGGGCCCGTTCATCCACGCCGTGGATCGCCCGCATAAAGCGGGCGATGACGAATGAGACCAAACGGCCCTTTTCTTTTCCGTCATGCCCCGCTTTATGCGGGACATCCACCGATGACGCGGAAGAAAGTCAGAACAGATCGAAATACTCGCGGTGCTCCCAGTCGCTGACCTCGCTCTCGCTCGCCTCTTTCTGATAGCGCGCGATCTCCGCGTCCTTGATGTGGACGAAATAGTCGATGAATTGCTGGCCGAAGCCGGCCCGGTAGCAGGCGTCGCTGCGCAGCGCCGTCAGCGCCTCGGCCAGCGACTTCGGGAGCGGCTGGGCCTTCGTCTCGTAGGGCGTATCGGCCGCCGGACCGGGATCCTTTTTGCGCGCGATCCCGTCGAGCCCAGCCAGGATCTGCGAGGCCATGTACAGATAGGGATTGGCGGCCGGCTCGCCGATGCGGTTCTCGATCCGGTAGCTGCCGAGCTCGCCTGGGCTGCCGACGACGCGCAGCATCGCGCCGCGGTCGTCGCGGCCCCAGATCACCCGGTCGGGAGCCAGGACATAGGGGCGATACCGGCGATATCCGTTGATGGTCGGCGTCGCGAACGCCGCACTGGCAACGGCGTGGTCGAGCAGCCCGGCCAGATAATTCATCGCCAGCGGCGACAGCGGCCGTTCGTCCACCGGCGCGAAGGCATTGCCGGCGGTCTTGCGGTCGCGCAGCGACTGGTGGAGGTGCCAGCCGCTGGAGCAGACCTGCGGCAGCTTCGGCCGGCACATGAAGGTCGCGTGATAGCCGTGTCGGCGGCAGATCTGCTTCACCGCGCTGCGCAACAGGACCATGGTGTCCGCCGGCTCGAGGTTGCTCCCCGGCCGCAAGGTGAACTCGCACTGGCTGGGCCCGAGCTCGACCTCGAGGCTGCGCAGCGGCAGCTCCAGCGCCTCGATATGGCCGCGCAGGATCTCGAAGATCTCGTCGAGCTGGTCGTAGCGCTGCTCGAGCAGCAACTGGTAGCCCTGGGTGAGCAGGCTGACCTCGGGCGGAGCACCCGGCTGGCCGGCGTCGCCGGGCGACAGACGCGGGTTCTCGATCTTGAAGATATGGAATTCGACCTCGAGGCCGGCGACATAGTCGAACCCGCTCTCGCGCAGCCGGTCGAGCACGCCCTTGTAGATCTGGCGGGTCGAGAACGGGACAGGCTCGCCGTTGGCGAAATAGAGATCGCACAGCATCCAGCCGGTATGCGGCGCCCACGGCAGGACCTTGAACGTCGCCGGATCCGGCACCATCAGGATGTCAGCGGCGCCCTGCATACCGGCGAGGCCGAGGCCGGCGCCGCGCGTGAACACCGGAAAGACCGACCGGCACGCCGTGTCCTTCGCCAGCAGCGACGAGACGAACGTGCAACCGTTGCGAAACGCGCCGTCGAGCTCGGCCGCGACCAGGCTCTTGCCGCGCAGAATGCCGTGCTGATCCACCGCCGACAGGCGGATCACGCCCAGCGAGCGGTTGCGAACCTGGCTCGCGACTTCGACCGCGCGCTGCCGCTGCTCGGGGGTCCAGAGCGCGTGCTTCGCTATAAACCCAGGCATTGTTAGTTCCCCCACCTCTCCCCGACCCTCTCCGCCCCCGGGGGCGGAGAGGGAGCGAGCAAAGCGAGCGGGTGAGGTGGGGGAAAATCCTTACGCGGCACGCGTCGGCTCCTTCGCCCACGCCGCCCCGGCGCGGCACCTGGCGTAGGTCTCCCGCCAGTATTTTTCCCAATCGCCGGTCGGGCCGATCCCGTCGACGGTCATCGGGCCCTGGATCTTCCGCGCGGCGTCGGGGTCGAGCACCATGGGCGGGCGCTGGCCGCCCTCGGCCTGGTCGATCGCGTCGAGGTAGAGGCGCCGGTACTTCGCGATGGCGACGTCGGTCTGGCCGAGGAACTCGCGGGTGCGGTCGTGGATATGGCCCTGCGATTCGACCGCCCACTGATCATGGACGTTCACGTCGGCGCCCATGCCAGTGTAGGTCGCGTGCGTCTGCTCGTGCGGATCGAAGCCGTACGCGTTGTCGCGGTTCCGGCGCGGCTTGTAGTCGGGCAGCGTGTACAGCTTCAGCCGCGTATCGCGCATCTCCGCCTTGTTCACCGGATCGCCGAAGCTGGTGAAGATCGCGTACCAATAACTGGTCACGTCGTCGACCGGCACGTGCCACTGGGTGATGGTCATGTCGGCCGACAGCGGAATGACGAACGCCTGCGGGAAATAGAGATGCGTCACGCGGATATGCGTGCGCAGGTCGTCGATCTTCCGCCGCGTACAGATGCGGAAGCCGTAATCGGCGGGCTGGGCGTCGATCTTCGGCCGCGAAAACTGGCGCATCACCTGGGTGATGGTCATGTCGGAATCGGCCGTCCTGGCGCGGAACGGCCGGCCGTAATTCGCCGCCGGATCCTCGTCTTCGGTAAACCTGTGCAGGAACGAGGTGTGCGCCGGATCGATCCCGACCTCGAGGATCTGCAGCCAGTTGCACTCCACGAACCCCTTGAACGCGAACGTGTATGCGTCGGGGGCGACGAAGCAATCGAAGTCCGGGAATGCCGGCGGCGCTCCTTCGCCGAGATAGGCGAAGACGATGCCGCTACGCTCGACCGCCGGATAAGCGCGCTGGCGGACGTGCTGGCAAAGATTGCCGCCGTCGGGCTCGCCGGGGGTTTCGAGGCATTTGCCGTGCACGTCGAACAGCCAGCCGTGGAACGAGCAGCGCAGGCCGCCGTCCTCGCGCCGGCCATAGACCAGATCGGCCCGGCGGTGCGCGCAGTGGCGATCGAGCAGGCCGTAGCGTCCCCTTTCGTCCTTGAACAGGACGAAATCCTCGCCCAGCAAGCGCACCGGCTTCACCGGCCGCGGCCCGGTCAGTTCCTCGGCCAGGGCCGCCGGCTGCCAGTACATCCGGAGCAGCTTGCCCGCCGGGGTTCCCGGACCGATCCGGGTCATGCGCTCGTTCGTTTCGGCCGATACCATCTCTGTCCTCCGCGTGCGTTACCTTCAATGAAGATACCGGCCTCGGGCGAACCAGGGAAGCTTCGGAGGCGGCCCCCGCGGTCAGCGCCCGAGATGGGCGTCGAAGAAGCGCTGGATCTCCTCGAAGCACTCCTTGGTTTCCGGCACGAAGGCGTTCAGCGAGTATTGCGCGTGGGACATGCCCTCGAACACCTGCAGTTCCGCCACCACCCCGGCCTGACGCAGCTTGCGGTGGGTCCGCGCCGCCAGGCTGAGGAACAAGTCGCGCGTGCCGGTGGTGATGAGCGTCGGCGGAAAGCCGCGCAGATCACCGTAGACCGGCGACAGCAGCGGGTCCTTCGCGTCGTGGCCGTGGGCGTAGATCTCGGCCGAGCCTTCGAGGAACCCCTCGTAGCCCACCTGGAAATTGTCGACCAGCTCGTTGGTGAAATAGGTGTCGCCGGTTTTGGTGATGTCGACCCAGGGCGAGCCGGGCGCGATCGCGCCGGGGAGCGGCAGCCCTTCCTGCCGGGCGCGCAGGACCAGCGCCATGGTGATGCCGCCGCCGGTGGAGGTGCCGAACACCCCGATGTTCTGCGGCTTCACGGACTTGATCTCCTCGCGATAGACCGCGATCGCATCGTCGATGGCGGCGGGATACGGATGATCGGGCGCCAGGCGATAGTCGACCGAGATCACCCGGGCGCGGCCATACGCCGCCATGATCATCCCTTCCCGGGTTCCGGCCTCGCCGGGATTGAGCACATAGGCCCCGCCATGGAAGTGGATGAGCAGCCGGTTGGCGTTCTCCGGGGCGATCGAGGCCGGGCTCAGGATGAACGCCTTGACGCCGGCGACCGTCGCAGGCTCGAGCGTGACCCCCAGCCGCTTGCGCGCGTCGGCCAGCGGCGCGATGGCGCGGGCGGCACCGGCCGCGACTAGCTGATGCCATTCCTCGGTGCTCTTCGGCTTGACGTTCCACGTCGGCGGCGGCGGCGCCCCGATCATCGCCCGCAGCTCCGGGCTGACCGTGTCGGGAACCGGAATTGTCTTTGCCGGGATCTGGCGCGGTGCCGGCGCATCGGCGGCGTGCACCGGCGTATGCGCGACGGCGAGAGACAGCGCGGCGATAAAGCCGGCGCGCAGCATGATCATGGTCGTGTCCTCCCCGGGTATCGTCGAAACCAGCCTATCAGAAGGCGTCACCTCACGGCAGATAGCCGAGCAGCCGCCACCACAGGTAATCGAGCGGCAGCAGCACGACGATGGTGATGGCGGCGAGCGCCAAACAGAGCTTGCCGGCCGGTCGCGGGCCGACGCCGCCGAGCTGCAAGGCGATCACCATCGGCGGCGATTCGAATGGCAGAAACACGGTCGAGAAGATCACGACCTGCAGCATCAGGACGCTGAGCAGCGGCAGCCCGCTCGCGGTCGCGAACTCGTTGGCGAGCGGGGTCAGCACGGCGGGAACGCCGGTCGCGGTCACCAGCGCGGTCAGGCCGGCGCCGATGGCCGCCAGGGTCGCGACGTTCGACACCGTGTGTCCGGGGGTCAGGTTGGCCCAGTCCAGCAGCGCGGAGCTCACCCGCTCGCCAAGGCCGCTATCCGCGACCAGGGCGCCCACGCCGAGGATGCTGCCGATGTAGAAGACGGGCGCCAGATTGAATCGTTCCGAGAACATTTTCGGCGTCACCACGCCGATCGGGGGCAAGACGCACAACAGCCCGGTGGCGAGCGAGATCCACGCCGGCGAAATGCCGTGCAGGAAGTCGGTGGCGAACAGCAGCAGCGACAGGACCAGCAGCACGGCGAGGATTTTCTCGTCGCGCGACATGCGGCCCGGCGGCCAATCATCGGCGGGCGTCAGCTTGTGAGGCTCGGGGAACAGCCGGCAGACCAGCCAGATCAGGACCGCCGTCTTCAGGGCGCCGAGGATCGGAAAATGCAGCAGCAGGTAAGGCCCGTAGGTGAGCTCGATCCCGTACTGCGATTGTGCGGCACCAAGCAGGATGCTGTTCGGCACGTTCGCCGGCAGGATCGCGGTCGCCGGCATGAAGCTCGCGGCCGCCGTGGTCACGATGAGGCCGGTATGGCCAGACCGGCCGGGGGTGAGGCCGAGATGCTCGGCGAACGCAAGCACGATCGGCGTCAGCAGGAGCACGCGGCCGCCGGTCGACGGCATGAGGAACGCAAGGCCCACCGAGGCCAAGGCGACGGCCGTCACGGCGCGCGGATACGAGCGCCCGGCGCGCGCGAACACCAACCGCGCCAGCCGCCGCCCGAAGCCGGTCGTCTGCACGGCGATGGCGGTGATCGAGCCGCCGAACACCAGCCACCAGGCGGGCGACACGAACCCGGACAAGATCACCTCCGGCTTGCCCAGCCGGAACAAGATCGCCAGCAGAATGAAGACGAGCGACGTCGACGGCTCGCCGAGCAGATTGAACGCCCAGGACGCGATGATGAAGGCGATCAACACGGCGGACCCGACCAGACGCCAGGAGTCCGGCATCTGATAGGGCAGCGCCCACAGCACCGCGATGACGGCGGCCAGGAGAGCCAAGTGGCCATACCGGCTGAGCAGCGACGGCCAGACACCGAGCGCGCCGACGTGCCTGGTGAGATGGGATGAATCGTTCATGGCAGCCGCCACCGGACTAGCAGAGAGAGCGGCGCATGGCTATACAATCGCGGCGCAGATCCCGCCTGCCCCGCTCACATAGCTGCCGACTTGTCCGAACCTCTCGCCGCCGAAGCCGAAACTGCCGCCGAGACCGCCGCCCCGAACCGGCCGTGGGTGTTCGCCGCCGCGTTATCGGCGATGTTCATGGCGGCCATCGAGGGCACGATCGTCGCCACGGCGATGCCGGGCATCGTCGGAACGCTGGGCGATTTCGAGCTGTTCAGCTGGGTCTTCACCTCTTATCTGCTGGCGCAGGCCGCGACCATCCCGGTCTATGGCAAGCTCGCCGACCTCTACGGCCGCAAGCACGTGCTGTTCTTCGGCATCGGCGTGTTCCTCTTCGGTTCCCTGCTGTGCGGGTTTGCCTGGAGCATGGCGTCGCTGATCGCGTTTCGCGCCCTGCAGGGGCTGGGCGCCGGGGCGGTGATGCCGGTCGCGCAGACCGTGGTCGGCGATCTCTATCGTGGCGAAGAGCGGGCCCGCATGCAGGGGTTCATCTCCGCCATCTTCGGCAGTGCCGCGATCCTCGGGCCGATTGCCGGCGCCGTACTCGTCCAGCATCTCGGCTGGCCGGCGGTGTTCTGGATCAACATCCCGCTCGGCCTCATCGCCGCGGTGATGCTCGCCGTTCTTCTGCGCGAAACCGTGCAGCGGCGGAACGTCCGCATCGACTGGCTCGGCTCATTCCTGATGACCGTGAGCACTGGAGCGCTCATGCTGGCGCTGGTGGATGCCGCCTCGCTCGGCGGCACCGCGATCGCCGCATTGATCGCGTTCGCGCTCGCGGCGTTCGTGCTCCTGCTGCTGAACGAGCAGCAGGCCGCGGAGCCGGTGCTGCCGCTTCGGTTGTGGCGCAACCGCCTGGTGGCGATCGGCAACGCGAACAGCTTCATCTGCGGCGCCGCCGTCATGGCGATCATCGCGTTCCTGCCGGCCTATGTCCAAGGCGTGCTCGGCCGCTCGGCGTTCGTCGCCGGCCTGACCCTGATGGCGATGTCCGCCTTCTGGTCGATCGGCGGCTTCGTCGCGGGCCGGATGTTGCTGCGCTGGACCTACCGGACGACGGCCCTGGCCGGCACGGTCGTGGTCATCGCGGGCAGCGTGATGATGAGCCTTCTCGACCCCGGGCGCGGCGCCGCCTGGGCGGTCGCGGCGGCGCTGGTGATCGGCTTCGGCATGGGCCTCACCAACAACTGCATGGTCGTGGCGATCCAGGCCAACACCACTTGGGCCGAGCGCGGCGTCGCGACGTCGAGCATCGTCTACACGCGGATCGTCGGCAACGCCATCGGCACCGCGGCATTCGGCGGCATCCTCAATGCGGCGTTGTCGGCTTACATCACCGGCGGCGGCGACCTGGTCAACCGGATGATGGACCCGGCGCTGCGCGCCGCCCTCCCGGCCGCGTCGATCGCGCCACTGCTGCACGAGTTCGCGGCCGCCCTGCACACGATCTTCCTGATCAACCTCGGCCTGGCGCTGCTGGTCGTCGCGATCGTCGCGGCACTGCCGCGCAGCCTTGGGCTGAAGCGCGCTTAGTGCGCGCCGTGATCGTCACGAGATTATAAAAGCGGTGTTTGACAATCCCGAGGATTTCCGGCGCCTACATCCGTTATTTGTGACGCTGCCGGTGGACGACATGGCCGACGTCGCCGGATGCGCACCCATTCGCACCGGTGCTGGTACTATCGCGACCGCGGATGAGTGCCGTAAGCCGACGGTACCACAGCACTCATTGTGTGCAACTTTATACAGCCAGAGCATTTTTGGCTGGAGATACTGCATCATACGGTAGAGAATGCGATCGTATGATCAGCAGCCACGTCACCGCATCGAAACATGACATTGCCGCCGGCATTGAGCCGATGCGTCTCCGCGAAGCTTGGCGCGGCATCGTCGCAGCCTATGCTCAGCCCATTACCCACCGGGCCATCGTGCAGATTTCCGGCACAGTGTTTTCGTTCCTGGCTCTGACCGCAGCGCTCCTTTTCGGCATCGACCATGGCGTGTGGGCGACCATGGTCCTTGTCCTGCCCGCCGCGCTGCTCCTGGTGCGGCTCTTCATGATTCAGCACGATTGCGGCCACGGCTCGTTTTTCAAATCACGTCACGCGAACGACATGCTTGGGCGAGCGCTAGGGGTGCTGACCCTCACGCCCTATACGTTCTGGCGCAAGCGGCACACCGTCCATCACGCGTCATCCAGCAATTTGGAGCGGCGCGGCGTCGGTGACGTCACGACGCTGACGGTCCGCGAGTACTTGTCGAGTCCGCTGTGGCGGCGCCTTGCCTACAGGCTTTACCGGCATCCACTTGTCATGTTCGGGGTCGGTCCAGCCTACCTTTTCCTGATCCGCCATCGTCTGCCGATTTGCAACCCGCTTCGGCATCCCAAGACGTGGGTGAGCGTGCTCGGCACCAATGCGACGCTCGGCGCAATTTTTGTCGTGATGGCCGCGACGGTCGGGCCGGCGCCATTCCTGCTGACTTACATGCCGGTCCTTCTATTGGCCGCAACCATCGGCATGTGGCTGTTCTACGTGCAGCATCAGTTCGAGGACACGTGGTGGGAGACCTCGGCCCGCTGGAATTTCCACACGGCCGCGCTGAGCGGTTCTTCGTTCTACGATCTTCCCAAAGCGCTTCACTGGATAACCTGCCATATCGGCCTGCACCACATCCACCATCTGTCGAGCCGGATTCCGAATTATCGGCTGCGCGAGTGCTTTGAGCAGAATCGGGCGTTTTTGGCGACCCGGCGGCTATCTCTGTACGAAAGTTTCAAATGCCCCCGCCTGGCGCTTTGGGACGAGAAGCAACGCAAGCTCGTGCCGTTCAGTCAGGCTCGGCGCGGCCACGAAACGGACCAGTAACAAAGTGAGCGCTCATGCGGCGCGGTGCCGTCAAACGACAGCGAGGCGATTATTTCCAACCGAGGACCGGCGGCTGACTAATTAGCCACGTTCAGGACAATCCCGTCGTCCTACGAAGCGACATCCTGGCGCGCGAGGCCCGTGGTTGGCCCCGATGCGTGCGGATGCCAGATCGGCGACAATATGCGTCTTTTGTATTTTACCGGATCCCTCCTGGTCGCAGGGTGCGTTTGGGCGACTTCGGTTTCGGCCCAACATCCGACGATCAACGATCAGATGAACACGCGCGCACTGACGCCGCCCCCGGAGGTGGATAGCTATCTAAGCGTGGCCGTGGCGCAACTGCTCGTGGCCCTCGGCTTGAACCTTCAGGGCATGCCGGCCAGCGAGCTGCGACGCATGTATGTCATGCGTCACCCGCACCCGCTTGCGGCGGTGCCCGCAACGCCTTTGCCGGACCAATCCCTCCAATAGTCTCGGCCCGGGTCGTCCCCTGCCGCAGAACGGCCAGACATTCGCTCGACCAATGGCACGGGCCGTTCCGTCAAAGGTGCCTGATCGGGCGTATCTTTCGAACCCGCGCGCCACAACGCGCCCCGGGATCGATTTTCGAAGCTGCCGCGTCCAAATCACACGAAAGACCGATACTGTGAATCCGATTATTTTTGAGAAGCTCGCCCGGAAGATGTACGAAGCGAACGATCCTGGCGGCATGCCCTGGGTCTATTGCGGCTGGGATGTCCGCAAAGCCTGGATGAATAAGGCTCAGCAGCGGCGCGAAGGCATCGGCGTCGCCGAGGGCTTCCATTTTTGGCAGAAGATGAAGTCGCTATTTTTGTCCTGAGCGCGCAGGTCAGCCGGCACGATCTCTCTTTTCTATCGCCAGTGCGTGGACAAACTTGCAAAAGCGACGGCGCCGCTGACGGGCGCTATCCACGACAGTTCGTTGGCGTTGAAGGCGACCCAATCTTTCCAGCCCTTCAGCACAGCTTCTTTGCGGCTGCGTAGGGGGAGACGCGGCACGTCATGGTCCGCTCCTTACCGAGCGAAACCGGTTCTATAATGCGGGTTCTTCTGGGAAGGACGGGCGAGCTTGGCGCGCACCGCTTCCGTGAAGCCCTGCATCCATCGTGCCCGCTCCCCGCTGATCCGGTAGGGATTCTGCGCCTCTGCCCGGGCGTCGATGGCGGTCAAGGTGTCGTCGATCTGCTCGCTCATGCCGGCAACCCATCCTTTGGCATAAAGGCGGCTCAACTCGAACGGACTGGCGACGGCTGTTTCGGCATCCGGCGCCGGTTCGCGCACCGTGATGGCAGTCTGCCGCAACGCCCGTACCTGCGGCGTCGTTGCCTTGTCAACCGATTCACCCGTCCCGTTTTTCTTCTTCAGCGGTCGCTTCCGGTCGCTGGAGACTGCCGGGGCCACGGTCGTGTTGAAATCCCCGAGTTCCGGAATTCTTGATAGAGGGACGCGGTGTTTGCTCATAGGCCTCTCCATGAGAAATGGTGCTGCGGCTGAATTCGACATCGATCGGCGGTTCTGCTCAGCGGTGCCGGCGTCCTGTACATCGGGTGAGCCTCGCTCGAACCGAAGCGCCGTCGGAGGCCTGGACGGCGAGGGACACGCCCTCGCCGTATCGTCAGACGTTAAATCGTCTTTTTGGCTTCGGGCACGCCAGCTTTGGCGGGCTGCGGTGTCAATGCCGCGGGGGCCGGTCCGGAAGGCGCCGCCTGAGCAACGGTCGCCTGAACCCCTTCAGGGGCCTTGGGCGTGACCGGGGTCGAGGCGATCGGAGAATTGTTATCAGCCATGTGACAGGCCTTTCGTTGGTGCGACAATGAGTTGTCGCTGCCTTTACTTGGGGGCATTTCATCCGAATACAATGATTTACTTTTGTATTTCAGGTAAATAGCATAATACGTCAACGTTATCAGTGGATGCAAACCAACAAATATTTGCGGCCGACTGCCTGCCGTGCCGCCCGTCGTAACGGACGATGCCGAGCCATGCGGCCGGCCGTCCGACCCGCGGCGCGACTTAATATCCCGTCGTGATTTAAGCAGCGGCGTTCCCATTAGGTCCACTAAGATAGCGAAGGTCGAATTGTTGTTAGAGGACCAGTGCTCGCCACTGCCGCTGCTAGCTACGTTGGGGCTTCCGCTGATCACGCTCGATATTCATCACCGCACGACCTACCGCTACCGTCAGCCGGTGAGCCTCGGGCCCCATCGTCTCATGCTTCGCCCGCGCGAGAGCCGCGATCTTCGCCTGATTTCAAGCGATGTGACGCTGACGCCCGCCGCGGCGGTGACCTGGGCACATGATGTCGCCGGCAATGCCGTTGCGACGGCCACGTTTCAGATCATGACCGACACTCTCGTGATCGACAGCCGCGCAGAACTCGAACTCCACGCCACGCCCTGGCCCATTTTCGACATCGCCGGCTCCGCGCTTTCCTACCCTTTCCCCTATGCCAAGGATGAATGGATCGATCTCGGCGCCCTGGCGGCCCCACAATACCCGGACGCGGCGGGGAGGCTGCGGGCTTGGGCGCGGGCGTTCATCCGCGGCAATCCGACGGACACGCTGGCCCTGCTCAAAGACCTGAGTGCCGGCGTCTCGGAAGAGATTTCCTACCAGAGCCGGGAGGATGAGGGCACCCAATCGCCGACACAGACACTCGATCGCGGCTGGGGATCCTGCCGCGATTTCGCGGTCCTCTTCGTCGAAGCGGCGCGCAGCCTTGGTTTTGGCGCGCGGATCGTCTCCGGCTATCTCTACAATCCGGATCGAAGCAGCGTCGGGTCAAGCGGTGAAGGGTCGACCCATGCCTGGGCTGAAGTCTATGTGCCGGGCGCGGGCTGGATCACCTTCGATCCCACGAACCGCAGTGTCGGCGGCCTCAATCTGATCCCCGTCGCGGTCGCGCGCGACATTGGGCAGGCATTGCCGGTGGCCGGCAGTTTCGTCGGAATGACGGACGCGTTCCAGGGGATGTGGGTGGAAGTTCTCGTCACATCGTAGTCCGGCACCACCCCCCGGGTTCAGGAGCCTCGCGCTCATACCGCGGGGCGCCGGCCGGTGCCGCCACGTGCGCCGGGAGCGCCATTATTACTTTCGGGCTTGTCAAACTCACAAAATAACGGTGGCGTATATAGTGTTTGTTATTTCCGCCGATAAAATAATTACCTCTCATATCATTGGGTTTTTCAGAGTATTATTTATTGCCCGCCTTGAGCGGAGCCCTATCGTGCTTACGTGAGTGGCTGGCGAAGTGGCGCCGACGGCGCGCACAAAGGCCCAGCGCGGCGGCTTCAAGGCCCGCCGCCCTCAAAATTCTAGGATCAAAAATGAAGTTCAAACCATTGCACGACCGTGTCGTCGTGCGCCGTGTCGAGGAAAATTCGAGCACCGCCGGCGGCATCATCATTCCCGACACCGCCAAGGAAAAGCCCATGCAGGGCGACGTCATCGCGGTGGGCCCGGGCGCTCGCAACGAAAGGGGCGAAATCGTGGCCCTCGACGTCAAGGCCGGTGACCGCATCCTGTTCGGCAAGTGGTCGGGCAGCGAGGTGAAGATCGACGGCGAGGAGCTCCTGATCATGACGGAGTCCGACATCCTCGGCATTCTCGACGGTGCCGCCTCGGCTCAAAAGAAAGCCGCCTGAGAAACTCAAACCTAAGGACAGATAACATGGCAGCCAAAGAAGTCGGATTCGGCGCTGACGCCCGCCAGCGCATGCTGCGCGGCGTCGACATCCTGGCCGATGCGGTGAAGGTCACCCTCGGCCCCAAGGGCCGCAACGTCGTGCTCGACAAGTCGTTCGGGGCTCCCCGGATCACCAAGGACGGCGTCACCGTCGCCAAGGAGATCGAGCTCTCCGACAAGTTCGAGAACATGGGCGCCCAGATGGTGCGCGAGGTCGCGGTGAAGACCAGCGACCTTGCCGGTGATGGCACGACCACCGCGACGGTGCTGGCGCAAGCCATCGTCCGCCAAGGTGCGAAGGCCGTGGCCGCGGGCATGAACCCGATGGACCTCAAGCGCGGCATCGACAAGGCCGTCGCGACCGTCGTCGAAGAACTCATCAAGCGCTCCAGGAAGGTCGCAACATCGGCGGACGTGGCGCAGGTCGGCACGATCTCGGCCAACGGCGATCGCACGATCGGCGACATGATCGCCAAGGCGATGGAAAAGGTCGGCAAGGAAGGCGTGATCACGGTCGAGGAGGCGACGAGCCTCGAGACCGAGCTGGATATCGTCGAAGGCATGCAGTTCGACCGCGGCTATCTCTCGCCGTACTTCATCACCAACGTCGAGAAGATGACCTGCGAGCTCGAGAGCCCGTACATCCTCATCCACGAGAAGAAGCTGTCCGGTCTCCAGCCGCTGCTGCCGCTGCTCGAAGCCGTGGTCAAATCCGGCAAGCCGCTGTTGATCATCGCCGAAGAGATTGAAGGCGAGGCTCTGGCCACCCTGGTGGTCAACAAGCTGCGCGGCGGCCTCAAGGTCGCGGCCGTCAAGGCCCCGGGCTTCGGCGATCGCCGCAAGGCGATGCTGGAGGATATCGCTGTCCTGACCGCCGGTCAGGTCATCAGCGAGGACCTCGGCATCAAGCTCGAGAGCGTCACCCTCGACATGCTCGGCCGCGCCAAGCGAGTGACCATCGACAAGGAAAATACGACCGTTGTCGACGGCGCCGGCAAGAAAGCCGACATCCAGGGCCGCGTGGCGCAGATCAAGGCGCAGATCGAGGAGACCACCTCGGACTACGACCGCGAGAAGCTCACCGCGTCGATGACGCCATGCACGCCACCAAGGCGGCGGTCGAGGAAGGCATCGTCGCCGGCGGCGGGGCGGCCCTGCTGCATGCAACGCAGCTTCTCAAGACCCTCAAGGGCGCGAATGACGATCAGCAGGTCGGCATCGACATCGTCCGCAAGGCTCTGACCTCGCCGACCCGTCAAATCGCGGAGAACGCCGGAGCGGACGGTGCGATGATCGTCGGCAAGCTGCTCGAGCAGAAGAACGTCAATTTCGGCTTCGATGCGCAGAGCGGCGAATATGTGGACATGATGAAGGAAGGCATCATCGACCCGACCAAGGTCGTGCGCCTCGCTCTGCAGGATGCGGCGTCGGTTGCCGGCCTCCTCATCACCACCGAGGCGATGATTGCCGAAAAGCCGGAGAAGCGTGCAGCCTCTGCCGCCCACGGCGGCGGCATGGGCGGCGATATGGATTTCTAAGTCCCGCTGCGGATAGGAGACGGACGATGGCCTATAGCGAATCGCTCATCGACCACTACGAGAACCCGCGCAATGTCGGCACGCTCGACAAGAACGATCCTTCGGTAGGGACCGGGCTTGTCGGGGCGCCCGCCTGCGGCGACGTGATGAAGCTGCAGATCAAGGTGAGCGCTGACGGGATCATCGAGGACGCGAGGTTCAAGACCTTCGGCTGCGGCTCGGCGATCGCGTCGAGCTCGCTCGTCACCGAATGGGTCAAGGGCAAGGCGATCGACGAGGCGGCCACGATCAAGAACACGCAGATCGCGAAGCATCTGTCGCTGCCGCCGGTGAAGATCCATTGTTCGGTCCTGGCGGAGGATGCGATCAAGGCGGCGGTGGCGGACTACAAGCGAAAGAACGGATTGTCCGCAACGCCGCCGGCGTAACCAGCGGCCTTCCGGGAGTGGACGTAACCATGGACATCACAATGCCGATACCGCTGGTCCACAGCGCGCCCCGGATGAATTTCATGTCCGGCGCCTGGGCGGGCGGACACCAGCTGAAGGCAGCGGGTTACGTGCTTGCCGGCCTGATCGGCCTGGCCATGGGGCCGGTGTTCTTCATGGCCATCGACCACACCGTGGTCGTCCGGTGGTCCAACGCCATTCTCGATCTGATCAGCAGCCCATAGTCGGACGCATCTCCTCATCTCATTCCCATGGACACCCGCAACGACTGCGGGCATGACCGGACGAGTGAGTGCGCGTCGGCCTCGGACTGGCGTTGGCCGCGGGATCGCAGCTCAACAACGACAAGGGAGGATATCATCATGGGCGCCAACCACACTGGCGCGGGACACCATACGCTGGCGGCGGAGCATCACGAGCAGGCGGCCCACCACCACCGGCAGGCCTCGAAGCATTACGAAAAGAAAGATCACGCCAACGCGGCGCATGAATCTCTGATCGCCCACGACCACACACGGCGGGCCGTCCACCACAGCAACGAGGCGGGCAAGTACCATGCCGAGCGACACGGCAAGGAAACGTCTAAGTAGAAGACCATTTCGAATCGCGCCTTAAGTCCGTTGTAGGGCGGTTCCCGATCAGGTCTAACCCGGACGCGTCATGTCCCGGGTCATCCTCGATAAGACCCTTGCATCGATTTTCGGAAAAATAACCCGTGCAAAGGGTTCGGTGCCGCGATTTCACCAGCCCCCGCAGGCGCTTGGCGGGGACCCTTGCACCCTTGCACGGTTTTCCGGGGTCACATACACACGGCCAAGCCGCTTCGGCTTGTCTTCTCCATCCATGGTTCCAGCGGCACGATGGATTGCCCGGTCGTGAAGCTTGTCCTCGGGCCGGCCTTCGGCCGGACCCGGGGGCCGGGCAATGACGAAGGATGGAGGCGGTGCGGCGCGAGCGGGATTACTCGGCGGCGGTGCGCACACCCTGGCCGCCCAGAAGCCCCGCGGCGATCAGCGCCGCACGGAGACGGGCGATCTCCTCGGCCGACAGCTTGACCAGCGGCGGCCGCACGACTGCGCGCGGCAGCTTGCCCTGGAGGACCAGGGCCTCCTTCATGCGGTTGTGCATGTCGACGAACGGGTCGGCGTAGAACGCCTCGGTCATCGGCCGGATGCGCTCATGCACGCGCCGGGCTTCGGCGAGATCGTTCGCCTGCACGGCGCACCACAGCTGAGCCTGGAGATCGGCGATGACGCTGCCCGCCCCCGACAGCAGGCCCTTGCAGCCCAGCACCAGCGAACTGAGCAGCCAGGCGCTGTTGGTGGACAGCACGTTCACCGGGCGCGGCAGGCTCTGCAACGCCCGGATGTGGTTTTCGTGCAGCGGCACCTGCGGCGTCCAGTCCTTCAGCGCGCGAATCGTCGGCACCGACGCGACGAGTTGCAGCAAGGTGTCGAATGGATAGCCCTGGTTGCCCTGCAGCGGATACTGGAACACGATGATCGGCAGATCGGAGGCATCGGCGATCCGCTTAAAGTGCGCGATCACCATCTCCGGCCGCTGGCCGAGGGTGAATGGGCCCGGCGGAAAGACCAGCAGCGCCGACGCGCCGCCGGCCTCTGCCATGCGCGCGATCCGTGCCGCTTCGAGACTGCCCTCGGCGTAGACGCCGTGGACGATCGGCGTCCTGGCGCCGATCTCGTCCTGGGTGATGTCGAGCACCCGGCGCTGCTCGTCGAAGGTACAGGAGCCGACCTCGGACGCGTGCGCGTTGATGGTGACGGCCGTGACGCCGTTCACCGCCGCCACGTCGCTCAGATGCCGGCGGAACGATGGCTCGTCGATCGACAGGTCGTCATGAAACGGCAACAAACAGGCCGGAATGACGCCCTGCGGAACGTAGTTCAGATGGCGAGGCATGGAGGTCCTCTGGTCTCTTATGCACGAAGTTTAGCAGGCCGAGTGCCGAAAGTCCCCCGCCTCACCCCGGCCCTCTCCGCCCGCTGCGCTGCGCCGCCGCGAAGCGCCGCCGGGCGCGAAGAAGAGGAAGAAGAGACTGGGGGGCGGAGATGGAGGGACCCGCGCAGCGGGAGGATGAGGTGAGGGAGCCGATGGGCTATGTTCCGCTCATGGCGCACCCGTTCCCGTCATGGCTCCTGCCCATCCTGATTGCGCCGTTCATCGGCAGCTTCCTCGGCGTCCTGATCACGCGCGCAAAAGCGCCGGGCACGATCCTGTGGACGCGGTCGATCTGCGACGCGTGCGGACACACCCTGGGTGCGTCCGATCTCGTCCCGCTCGTCAGCTGGGTGGCCACCGCCGGCCGCTGCCGCTATTGCGCGACCAGGATCGGCCTGTTCTATCCCGCGATCGAACTGACCGCGACCGGCGTTGCCGTGTGGTCGGCCGTTCTGACGTCGGGCTGGCTCACCTGGGCGACCTGCGTGTTGGGTTGGGCGTTGCTGGCGCTGGCGTTCATCGATTGGCGCGAACTGCGGCTGCCGGACTTTCTGACGTTGCCGCTGATCCCGGTCGGACTGGCGGTGAACTGGATGCTTGGCGGAGTGCCCCTTCTTGTGGCCGGGGTGATCGGCAGCGTGGCAGGTTTCTTGTTCATCCTCGCCGTGCGCTGGTTGTACGCGGCAATACGGCACCGCGAGGGCATCGGGCTCGGCGATGCCAAGCTGTTTGCCGCCGCCGGCGCCTGGGTCGGGTGGATCGGCCTCCCCAGTGTTCTTTTGGTGGCTGCGCTTTTTGCGCTGGCTTCGTCCTTGCTCCGGTATGTCGGTAAAGATAGGCTTCGCTCTGACGAGCGTGTGCCGTTCGGGACATTTTTGTGCCTCGGCATTTGGCTCGTCTGGCTGTACGGGCCGCTCGCTTAACGCAACATTAACCATAAGCGCGCAGGGTGCCCGGCGAACACACGACGGGGGCGCACCCCAGTAGGAACACCGAGCGGGTGCGATGGCTGTCACCGAAAGGTAGACAGCAGTGCTGCAAGACCGTCCGAGTTTTGAAAAGTCCCTCGCCGCCCGCCTGATTGCCGGCGGCAAGCTCGATGAAGCCTCGGCCGAACGCGCCTTCCGCGTGCGGGCGGACAGCGAGGAGCGGCTCGAGCAGATCCTGACCAAGCTCGGCCTGGTCCAAGAGCGCGACGTCACAGAGGCGATGGCGCGCGAACTCGAACTCGACCTGGTGGCGCCGACCGATTTCCCGGATGCGCCGGTGCTGGAAAGCGCCAGCGCCAAGTTCCTGCGCCAGGCGCAGGTGGTGCCGCTCTCCGAAGCAACCGACCGCATCGTGCTCGCGGTCACCGATCCATTGAACGACTACGCGGTCCGCTCCCTGTCGCTGCTCGCCGGGAAGCCGGCGGAAATCCGCGTCGCCGCTCCGTCCGATCTCGAGCTCGCCTATGAGCGCCTGTACGGCGGCGAGAAGGGCGCCCTCAGCGAGATCGTCGACGAGATCGATCCGGCCGACGGCGATGACTCCGGCGACGACATCAACCGTTTGCGCGACCTCGCGAGCGAGCAGCCGGTCATCCGGCTGGTCAACCTGCTGATCGCGCGCGCGGTGGAAAGCCGCGCCTCGGACATCCACATCGAGCCGTTCCAGGACCGGCTGGTCGTCCGCTACCGCATCGACGGGGTGCTGCGCGAGGGTGCCACACCGCCGTCGCGGCTGCGCGCCGCCGTCGTTTCGCGCATCAAGATCATGGCGAAGCTCAATATCGCAGAGCGGCGGCTGCCGCAGGACGGACGCATCCGCATCGCGATCCGCGGCCGCGACTACGACCTGCGAATCGCCACCGTGCCGACCCTGCACGGCGAGGGCGTCACGATGCGTATTCTCGACCGCGCCAGCCTGGTCGAGGACTTCACCGTGCTCGGATTCCGCGAGGACACGCTGAAGCGCTATCTGGGGCTTCTCGACCTGCCGCAAGGCATCCTGCTGGTCACCGGCCCGACCGGCAGCGGCAAGACGACCACGCTCTACACGAGCCTGCTGCGGCTGAACACGCCGGACAAGAAGATATTCACGGTGGAAGACCCGATCGAGTACCAGCTCGAGGGCGTCAACCAGGTGCAGGTCAAGACACAGATCAAGCTCACCTTCGCCGAGATCCTGCGCACCTTGCTGCGTCACAACCCCGATATCATCATGATCGGCGAGATGCGCGACTTCGAAACCGCGCAGATCGCCATCCAGGCTGCACTTACCGGCCACCTGGTGCTGTCGACCCTGCACACCAATAACGCGCCGAGCTCGATCACGCGGCTTTTGGACATGAAGGTCGAGGATTACCTCGTCACCTCGACCGTCAACGGCGTGATGGCGCAACGCCTGGTGCGCCGGCTGTGCCAGGTCTGCCGCAAGCCGCGGCCGCTGCTGCCGGAGATGATCGAGCGCCTGGGGCTTGCCTCCCTGCTCAACGGCCACGAGCCGACGCTTTACGACTCAGTCGGCTGCGAGGAATGCCACGGCAGCGGCTATCGCGGCCAGATGGCGGTGATCGAAGTTCTGCCGGTCTCGGATGAGATCCGGCGGCTCATCCTCAACCATGCGGAAGCGCGCGAGATCCAGCGCGTCGCCATCGAGGAAGGCATGCGCACCATGTATCACGACGGCATGCTGAAGGCACTCGACGGCGAAACGACCGTCGAGGAAGTGCTGCGCGTGACGCGCGATGTCTAACCGCCATCCACGAATGCGTGCGGCACCCCCCACCCTAGCCCTCCCCCTCAAGGGGGGAGGGAAAAAGAAATTCACCTCCCCCTCGAGGGGGGAGGTCGGCGCGTCAGCGCCGGGTGGGGGTGTTCCGTCGATCTATATCAAAGGGTATTAGGCGAGATGCCAGAGTTCCACTACGTCGCCGTCGACGCGGGCTCGCACACGATCGAAGGCCGCATGGACGCCCTGACCAAATCGGCGGTGGTCGAGCGGCTGCACGCGTCGGGTCAGGTCCCGATCCGGGTCGACGAGATCGGCCTGATGACGATCTCCAACCTCGACCTCGGCAGCCTGTTCCGCGGCCGGCAGATGCCGCGGCGCACGCTGGCCCTGATCACCAATCAGCTGGCCACGCTGCTGCATGCCGGCCTCGCCCTCGACGAGGCGCTGGGCATCCTGTCCGAGCTGGTCGAAAAACCGCGCGAGCGCCAGGCGCTCCGGACCTTGCGCGAGAAGATCAGCGGCGGCGTCACGCTCGCCGACGCGATGGCGGCCCAGCCGAAAGTCTTCCCCAATTTCTATATCAGCATGGTCCGGGCCGGCGAAGCCGGGGCCAGCCTCGAGGCCGTCCTCGGCCGGCTCGCCGAGTTCCTCGAACGCTCCGAGGCGTCGAAAGAGCACGTCAAATCGGCGCTGATGTACCCGGTCATCGTGCTGGTGACCTGCTGCGTGTCGATCGCCATCCTGATGATGTTCGTGGTGCCGCGCTTTCGGCCGCTGTTCGAGCAGGCCGGCGCCGCGCTGCCGCTGTCGGCGCAGATGCTGATGGTCGTGTCGGACGCCCTGCAGGCCTATTGGTGGCTGGCAGCCCTGCTACCACTCGCCGCCGTACTCCTGATCCGTTGGCAGTTCAAGAACCCGGCCACCCGCGCCTGGTGGGAACGGCGGCTCCTGAAGACCCCGCTGGTCGGCGACCTGATCGGGAAGGTCGAAGTGGTCCGCTTCAGCCGCACCCTGGGCACCCTGCTGAAGAACGGCGTGTCGCTGCTATCGGCGCTGGTGATCACCCGCGAAACGATCGGAAATCGCGTGTTCGTCGACGCGGTCAGCGTGGTGCTCGACCGGGTCAAGACCGGCAAGGGGCTGGCCGAGCCGCTCCTGCAGACGAAGGTCTTCCCGCCGCTCGCCATCCACCTCATCCGCATCGGCGAGGAAAGCGGCCGGCAGGAGGAGATGCTGTTCAAGATCGCCGATATTTTCGAAACCGAAACGCGCCGCAGCATCGACCGGATGCTGGCCCTGCTCGGCCCGCTTCTCACCGTCGTGCTCGGCCTCGTCGTCGCGGGCGTGATCGGCTCCATTCTGACGGCGGTGATGAGCGTCTACGACCTCGCGATGTAAGGAGATGATCATGCAAGCGTTGAGAAACCGAATTGCCCGACTCAGGACAGATGGGCTCAGGACAGACGGGCGCCGAGAAGCGGGCTTCACGCTCGTCGAGCTGCTGGTCGTGCTGGCCATCCTCGGCTTGCTGGTCGCCGTGGCGACGCCGCAGGTGCTGAAATATCTCGGCAAGGCGAAGATCGACACCGCGCAAATCGAGATCAAGAGCCTGTCGACCGCGCTCGACCTGTACATGATCGATGTCGGCCGCTATCCCACGCAGCAGGAGGGCCTGACGGCGCTGGTTGCCAATTCAGGCAATGTCGCGTCGTGGCGCGGGCCCTATCTCAAGGCGATCACCGTTCCACTTGACCCGTGGGGCCACCCCTACCAGTACCGGATCCCGGGCCAGCGCAGCGATTACGACCTCTATTCGACGGGACCCGACAATGACAGCAACGGTCCGCAAAGCGCGAGCCGCTGAGGCCGACAGGACGCGCGGCTTCACGCTGCTCGAGCTGGTCGTCGTCCTGGCGATCGCGGCGGCGCTGTTCGCGCTGGCGCTGCCGAGCGGAGCCCGGCAGCGCGACCACGCGGAGATGGCCAACGCGGCGCGGACTGTCGCGGCGGCCCTTCGCGCGACGCGGAGCAAGGCGATCACCGTGGGACGGCCGGCGGCATTCGCGATCGACATCGCCAGCGCCCGCTATGGAGCCGCGGGTGCGCGCAGCGCCGAACAATTGCCGCGCGGCACCCAGGTGGCGCTGGTCACGACGGAGACCGAGCGGCGCGGCGACACGACCGGCCTCATCCGCTTCTACCCCGACGGCAGCTCGACCGGCGGCGGCGTCTCGCTGAGCCGCGGCGGCGACCATTTCCAAGTCCTGGTCAACTGGCTGACCGGCGGAGTGTCCATCCATGAGCAAGCCGCCGCTTCCCGCTGAACCCCGCGACGGCGGGTTCACGCTGCTGGAAATCCTGGTCGCGTTCACCGTCGCAGCCCTGATGCTGGCCGGCATATACGACGTCTTCTCGCGCGGCCTGCGCGCGAGCACGGTGAGCCGCCGTTCGACCGAGGCGCTGATGCTGGCACAGTCGAGCCTCGATGCCACGACCGGGGTGCCAGTGGCGCCCGGGCTGACCACCGAGGCGATCGGCGACTATGAGCGGACGATCGACGTGCGTCCCCGCCTCGACCTGCTGCCGCGCAACGCGCAGATTTCCGTCATCCCTTACGAAGTCGTCGTGCGGGTTGCCTGGCGCGACGGCGTTCGCCCGCGCGACGTCTCGCTGTCGACGATCTGGCTCGGGCCCCCCTTGTCGCAGCTGTCCGGTCGGGACTCACCATGAGGAAAAGCGACTCCCAGTCCGGCTTCACGTTGATGGAGCTGCTGATCTCGGTGAGCATCTTCGCGTTGCTGATGGCCATGCTGTTCGGCGGCCTGCAGCTCGGGACGCGTCAGGTGGGCCGGATCACGGCGCAGGTCGACCGTTCGGCGCAGATCGCCCTGGTGGAGAATTTTCTGCGCGCCCAACTCGCGGCGGCGCAGCCTCTTGCCGGCGCGGCATCTGGCCCGAAAAACCTGCAGTTCAACGGTCAGCCCGACGGCGTCGATTTCGTTGCCGCGGCACCCGAAAGCCTTCCGGCCGGCGGTCTGCAAGTTCTGTCGGTCCGCTTCGTCGCCGGTGAGACCGGCCGCGACGGCCAGCTCGTCGTTGACTGGCGGCCGCTGCGCGATGATCCCGACGTTCCCTCGCCCGCGCGAACGACGGTGTTGCTCGACCATCTGCGGACGGCCCGCTTCGTCTATTACGGCCCGCCGCAGGCCAAGTCAGCACCCGACTGGCAGGACACATGGCAGGATATGCCATACCTGCCGCTGCTGGTGCGCGTGTCCGCGACGTTCGCCGACGGCGAGCCGATGCCGGGCCTCGCGGTGGCTCTCCGCCTGTCGTCGACGGTTGCCGAGCTCCAGCTCAATCAGGGCGGCCGCTTCTGATGCGCGCCGCGGCGACCAGCGCCGCCAGCGTTGTATTGACATCCGTTGATACCCATCTCAATCTCGCAAATGGACGCGCGAGCGGGAGCGCGCCCCATGAACGCTTAAAAACTGTCCCTTGGCTGTCGAGAAAGGGGCGCCGGATGGGCGGCGCGACGGCGGAACCGCCGAGGATGTCTTCACCGCGCGGGGTCCCGGTGAAGGGATGGGAGCGTCGTCGCAGGGCCCGCGCCGCCGGCCGGCCGGCTGGCCACAGCTTTGTCACAACCCGTCTTGGTCTCGCGAACGTGCCCGCGGAGCTTCGCGATGCCTGACGCCGCATCCCTCGCTGCCCGGGCGCGCGACGCCGGCCTCCTGCTGCACCGGTTCCTCGAGTGGTGGGTCGGCGAGCTCGGGGCCTTGCTGCCAGACCGGGTGCGCCGGCGGCTGGACCGGGGCTCATCGCGTCTGGTCGTGCTCATCGACAACGGGCACGCGACCCTTCTCATGGAAAATGGCAAAGCTCCCGAGGAGATCGGGACCTTCGACCTGACGTCGGCACAGGATCCGGCAACCGACGTCCGCGCTCTTCTTCGCCGGCGGAAGCTCGCCGCCGCGGTCGCCGAAGGCCGGGTCGAAACATGTGTGCGCATTCCCGAGGACAGGGCTCTGCGCGCGACGATCGAGCTGCCGCTGGCCGCCGAGGGCAATCTCGATGAAGTCATCGGCTTCGAGCTCGACCGTCACACGCCGTTCAGGGCCGACCAGGTCTATTGCGCGCCACGGGTCATCGGGCGCGATCTTGCAACCAAGCGCCTCACCGTCGAACTGACGTTGGTGCCGCGCCCCCTGGCGGACCAGGCCTTGGCTCTTGCCGGCGATCGCCTGGGCCTTCCGGTGACGCGCCTCGACGTCGCCGCGGGTCGGGGCCAGTCGGCCGCCCCGGCAAACCTGCTCCCGCGGTCCCTCTTGCCCCGCCGCCAGCGTACCGGCGCCCTCACCTACGCGCTCGCCGCCGGCGCCGTTTGCCTCGCGGTCATCGCGGCGTATGTCCCGCTCGCCCGCCTGCAGCGCGAAGCGGAGACGGCGACGCAGGAATTCGCGTCCGTGCGCGCCGCGATCGCGCTGCAGCGTCAGATCGATGAGCTGCGGAAGGAACAGCGCTTCCTTGTCGATCGCAAACGCGAGGCGCCAACGGTCTCGAAACTGCTTCTCGACACGACGCATGTGCTGCCGGACGATACGTTCCTCTCGTCATGGCAGCTCACGGGAACAGAAATCCAGATCGGCGGCACGACCAAATCGGCGGCTGCCTTGATCCCGCTGCTCGAACAGTCGCATGAGTTCCGCGACACGGCGTTCCGGACCCCGGTCACTCAGGATCCGGTCACGGGCCGCGAAAGCTTCTACATCGCGGCCCAGGCGGCCGCGGAGCCCCCGCCGTGAGCCTCAGAGTATCGCCAGCGCTGCAACGGGTGGCCGCGGTCGCCATCCTCGTGATTACGGCCGCCGCCGTCATCTTCGGCGGCATCCAGCCGCTGGTCGCGGCTTACACCGACACGCGGGCGACCATCGACCGCCAGCGCGCGGCTATCGATCGCGCCAAGGCGACGGGACTCGATCCGGCAGTCCTGCAGGCGGAGCTGTCGCGGCTGAAGCAGCGGCAGGGGGCGGCCGCCGGGCTCATCGAGAGCCCCAACGAATCGCTGGCCGCGGCGGAACTTCGGGAGCGGCTGAAATCCACCGTCGAAACCGCTCGTGGCGAGCTCCGCAGCACGCAGACCCTTCCCTCGCGTGCCGAAGGGCGCTTCCGCCGCGTCACCATCCGCGCCCAGGCAGCGGTCAAGATCGTGGCCCTGCAGCGCGTACTCCATGACCTTGAATCCTCGTCGCCGCTGCTGTTCCTCGACAATTTCGAGATCCGCGCGCGGCCGGATCAAAGCGGCCGGGCCGGTGCGACCGAAGACCCGAATCTCGACGTCCGCTTCGATCTCTTTGGGTACATGAGGACCGCGCCATGATCGCCCTCCGCCCCGGTTCGGCGCGTCGTCGACTGCTCCTGCTCGGAGCGCTGTGCGCGGCTTTATGCGGCGTGATCTTAGCCGAGCTGTCGGATGCACCGCCGCCAGCCACCCCAATCCCGCAGGCTGCCTTGCGGCCGCAGTCCACGGGGGCCGCCGGCGATAACCGCCCGTTCTCCATGCCGCCGCGAAGCGCGTTTGCCGAAGTGATCGAGCGGCCGCTGTTTTCGGCGACCCGGCGGCCGCCAGAAGCGGCTGCCGGCGTCGCGGCGGAGGCGCAAGTCGACTTCGTGCTGGTCGGGATCGTCACGTCCAGCGATGAGCGGCGCGCCCTGGTCCAGCACGGTCAAACGGCGCGCGTGGAGCGCATCAGCGAAGGCGACTCCCTCGGCGACTGGAGGGTCGAGTCCATTCTGCAGGATCGGGTGGTCTTCCAGCGCGCCGATATCCGGTTGGAGCTGAAGGCCAGGGATCGCACGGTCTCGACCGTCCCGCATCGGCGTCCCGGCGGCGCCGAGGCGGACGCGGTCGTGACGGGCAGCGGTCCGGTCCAGGGTTCATCCACCAACCTTACAAGCGTGCCGGCCCCGCTCAGCAAGGATTGACCGGACCCTGGAGTACCGCGCATGAGCGGAATCCCACTGCTACATTGCCGGCCATGCCGACCCGCTTGAAGCCACAGTCAGCCGACGTCTCCGACGATCCAGATCGCGAGCGCGGCATCGCGCTTATCGCCGTCCTGTGGATATTGATCCTGCTCGCGACGCTCGTGCTGGGCTTCGTCGCCGACGCGCGCACCGATCTCCGCATCGTGCGCAACAACAACGAGGCCGCTCAGGCCCGCAGCGTCGCGGACGCCGGTGTCACGCTGGCGATCCTGGCCGTGTTCGATACCGCGCCCGCGACGCAGTGGCGCGGTGACGGCCGGGCGCACAACCTCTCTTATAACGGCGGCACGATCCGCGTCCGCATCGAGGATGAGGACGGCAAGCTCGACGTGAACAAGGCGTCATCCCAGGCGCTGCGCAACCTGTTCGATATCCTCCGCGCCGAAGACCCGGCTACGATCGCCAACGCCATCGACCAGCAACGGCGGTCGGTGGCGGAGGCGGCGAAACTCGGCGGGAATCTCGACGCCGTACCGCCGCCCGCGTTTCTCGCCATGGAGGAGCTGCGCGGATTGCCGGGCATGACCAGCGATCTCTATAACCGGCTCGACCAATTCGTGACGATGTATTCGGGCAATCCCGGCGTGGATTCGCAGACCGCCCCGGCTGAAGTGCTGAAGAGCATGCCGGGCGCGCAACCGGCGCAAATTGACGCGGCGCTCGCGAGGCGCGCGCAAGCCGCCCTTGCCGCGGATGCTGCAGTGCAAACAGGAGGCACTGCATCGGTGGCGCCGCAGCAGGCGCTGCGCGTGTTCAGCGTCGTTTCGGAAGGCGTCACGGCGAACGGCACCCGCTTTGTCCGCGCTGCGGTCGTGTCGCTGACCGGCGTTCCCGAAGCGCCGGTGCATTTTCTGGCGTGGCGCGAAGGCCGCCGCGACAACGCGACACAGGCTGTCACGGCAAACTGACATCCACCTGACACGCCCGGCGGCAAGCGCCTCGCCGGCAGGGCTAGTGCCTTGCAACTCGCAATATATTAGGTGTCAGGTTACGCGCTCACGAACGGTACGTCCGTAGCCTAAAAATACACACGCCTCCTTTGCCCATTGCGGCGCCAGACTGCCCGTCAGTGGGGCAACACGATGACCAAAAAGGAGGAACGAAGATGAGTGGAAGCCGCGCTTCCTTAACCACCACAGCCCGGCGATACAGCTCTGCGTTGTATTTCGCCGCGGCTCTGGCCCCTGCAGCTCTGTGGACCGGGGGATCAGCTCAAGCCGCCGACGAGACCTTCAGCCGGATCGCCACGATCCAGGTGCCCGGCAATCCCCTCGCGTCGTTCGACATCAGCTGGGTCGATCCGGTCAAGGAGCTGTATCTCCTCGCCGACCGCTCCAACAAGTCGCTCGATGTGTTCTCGACCGACAGCAACACGCTGCTGTTCCAGGTGCCGGGCTTTGTCGGATTCACCGGCAACAACGACACCTCCGGACCCGACGGCGTCCTCACTGTACATCATCAAGAGGCATGGGTCGGTGACGGCAACAGCACCGTGAAGGTCGTCGATCTCAAGACGCGCAGCATCGTCGATACGATCTCGACCGGCGGCACGGCTCGGGCCGACGAGTTGTGCTTCGATCAGCGCGACGAGCTGATCATGATCGCCAACGACGCGGACAGCCCGCCCTTCGTCACCTTCATCTCGACGAAGCCCGGACACGCGATCCTGAAGAAGATCCCCCTGGCGAACGCCACCAACGGCCTCGAGCAGTGCGTGTGGTGGCAAGAAACCGGCCTGATCTATCTGGCGGTGCCGGAGATCAACGGCAATAAAGGTCATGGCGAGATCGCGGTGTTCGATCCGAAGACGCTGTCGCTCGTGAACGCGTTCCCGCAGAACTGCGAGCCCGCCGGTCTCACCATCGGGCCCGACGGGCAGGCGATGATCGGGTGCAACGACACGAACGGCATCCGGATCATCAACCTGCGCAACGGCAGCGTCGTCCAGACCTTCGCGATCAACGGCGCCGACGAGTCGTGGTTCAATCCCGGTGACAACCACTACTTCGTCGCGGCCGCGAACAACACCGGCGGCCGGGTGCTCGCGGTCATCGATGCCGATCCGATCCACCTCGACCAGACCATCAGCACCGGCGTGGGCGCGCACTCGGTCGCCGCCGACCCACAGACCAACCACGTGTTCCTGCCGCGGCGGCCGATCCCGAGCGATCCGGCGTGCACGCATGGATGCATCGAGGTCTACGCGGCGCAGCATGACGACGCGACCGAACATCGGCAGGAAGCCGCCGAGCATCACTGACGACCGGGCGGCGTGAGCGCGGAAGAAACCGCGCTCACGCACGCCTCGCCATCAAATAATCCACAGACCAGATGCCGGTCCCCGGCGTGAATTTCGGCATCGTGCATTAGTTGTCAGGTTGGACTGACACGAACGGACGGGCCTAACCCGAAATTTCGCGGACGAGCCTAACCCGAAATTTCGCGCGCCTCCTCCTTCGTTGAGTGTCAGACTGCGCCCCGGGGCATGGAAAATATCGAAGAGGAGGACGGATATGACTGGAAGCCATGCTTCCTTGCGCGCGCTGTATTTCGCTGCGGTTTTCGCACCAGCCGCGATGTTGGCCACCGGACCGGCTCAAGCCGTCCCCGATGAAACGTTCACCCGAATCGCCACCATACCGATACCCGGCAATCCTCTCCTGTCGTTCGACATCAGTTGGGTGGATCCGGTCAGCGAGCAGTATTTCCTCGCCGACCGGTCCAACGCGTCGCTCGACGTGTTCTCGGCGAGCGCCAATACCCTGCTCTTCCAGGTGCCGGGCTTTATCGGATTCACCGGCAACAATAACACCTCCGGACCCGACGGTGTGCTCACCACGACCCCCACCGAAGCGTGGGTCGGCGACGGCAACAGCACGGTCAAGGTCATTGATCTCAGCTCGCGGAGCATCGTTGACACGATCTCGACCGGCGGAAAGTTCCGGGCGGACGAGATGTGCTTCGATTCGAAAGACCAGATCGTGGTGGTCGCCAACAACGCCGATACCCCGCCCTTCCTCACCTTCATCTCGTCGAAACCGGGACACGCGGTTCTCGGCAAGCTCCCGTTCCCGACTGCGACCGACGGCATCGAGCAATGCCAGTGGTGGAGCCAGACGGGGCTGGTCTACCTGTCGGTGCCGCAGATCAACAATGCCAACGAGGGCGGCGAGGTTGCGGTGATCGATCCGAGGACCAGAACGGTCGTCAACGCGTTCCCGCAGAACTGCTCGCCGGCCGGCCTCGCGATCGGTCCGAACGGCCAGGCGCTGGTCGGATGCAACGGCACGAACGGGATCCGGATCATCCGCCTGACTGATGGCAGCGTGGTCCAGACCTACAACGTCAACGGCGCCGACGAAGCGTGGTTCAACCCGGGCGATGGCCATTACTTCGTCGCGGCCGCAAACAACACCGCCGGTGCGCTGCTCGCGGTCATCGATTCCCTCTCGACGTCATTGGATCAGACCATCGGCACGGCCGTGGGTGACCATTCGGTCGCAGCGGAGCCCTCCTTCAACCACGTGTTCGTCCCGCTCCGGCCGGTGCCGACCGATCCGGCGTGCACGAACGGCTGCATCGCGGTCTATGCGGCGTCGGGCATCGACGATCCGAACATAGCCCTCCAGGAACTGGTTCAAATGCACGGCGGCAATATCGGTGACTGACCACCGGAGCAGTTGACCACGACAGCAGGGTGAGCGCAGAACGCGCTCACCCGCCTTTCACCACCAGGGGATGACTTTCGAGACCCAGCGCACCCAGGTCGGGCGCGCGTCTTCCGTTGGTGGGATGTTGATTTCCCGCGGATCGGCATGCGCCGGCAGTTGCGAGGCGTCCCAGCCGCCGCCCAGCGCCTGGATCAATACGACACTCGCGGTCAGCCGGTTCTGCAGGATGGTGAGCTCCGTCTGCTCGTTGGTGAGCGCCACGGTCTGGACGGTAATGACACTCGTATAGGCGACGACACCGGCAAGATATTGGTTCAGCGTGAGCCGCTCGGCCTCGCGGGCCGCACGCACCGCGTCCGCCTGAACCACCGCCTGCTCTTCGAGAATGCGCATCTGCGCCAGGTTGTCTTCCACCTGCTGGAACGCGGTGAGCACGGTCTGCCGGTAGTTGGCCACGCTCTGGTCGTACGCGGCGCGTGCGACCTCGACCTGGGACCGGCGCAGGCCGCCGTCGAACATCGTCTCGGCGAGGGTCCCGCCGACCGACCACAAGCGGGTCGTCGGCGAGAACTCGGCCCTCGTCTGGAGGCCGGCATAGGCGTAGGTCCCCGACAGGGTGAGGGTCGGATAATAGGCGGCAATGGCGACGCCGATCTGCGCGTTTGCCGCGGCGATGCGGCGTTCGGCGGCCGCGATGTCCGGCCGCCGCTCGAGCAGGGCCGACGGCAGGTCGGGCGGAATCACGGGAATCGTGAACGCAGCCGGTGCCGCGGGCAGCGAGAACTCCGACGGCGCCTTGCCGATGATGACCGCGATCGCGTGCTCGAGCAGCGCCCGCTGCACGCCGACATTGATCGCCTGGGCGCGGGTGCTGTCGAGCTGCGCCTGGGCCTGGGCGACGTCCGAGCGCGCCGCGGTGCCCGAGCGATAGCGGTTCTGCGTGATCTGGAGGGACCGCGTAAAGGCTTCGACGGTGGCGTCCAGGAGACGCTTCAGCTCATCGTTCACGCGCAGCTGGAAATAGGCGCTGGCGAGCTGGGCCTGTGCGGACAGCCGCGCCGACATGAGGTCGCCGGCGGTTGCCTGCGCCGTCGCGAGGTCGCCTTCGACCAGCCGGCCGATACGGCCCCACAGATCGAGCTCCCAATTGGAAAGCACGGCCTGGAACTGGTAGCGCGTGTGCGGGTCGCCGACGAAGGTCGTGCCGCCGCCGGTGCCGATGCTGCCCGCGCCCTGCTGCGACCGCGTCACAGCCGCCGACGTCCCGACGGTCGGGAAATACTGGGCTCGCGCCTCGCCGATAATGGCGCTCGCCTGCCGGAACGCGGCCTCGAACGCCTTGAGATTCTGGTTTGAGATTTCGACCTGGCGTTCGAGCCCGTCGAGGACCGGATCGCTGTAGATCTCCCACCACGTGCCGCGGGTGAACGCGTCCGCGGGCTGGGCGACCTTCCAGCCTTGAGGCACCTCTTTGAACGCGGCCGATGTGGCCGCCGGGGGCCGGACGTAATCGGGCCCGACCGTGCAGGCGCCGAGCGCCAGCACAAGCCCCGCCGAGAGCGACAGCCACAGCATCGTCACCTCAAGCATCCCTCAGCGTGCGTGCATCGCCGAGCGGCTGCACGCGGCGGTGCCATTTCTGCTGGCTCCACAGACGGAAGCGGTCGAGATACAGATAGATCACCGGCGTCGTGTACAGCGTCAGCATCTGGCTCACGATCAGCCCGCCGACGATCGCGATGCCGAGCGGCCGCCGCAGCTCCGCCCCTTCGCCGAGGCCAAGCGCCAGCGGCAACGCGCCCAGCAAGGCCGCCATCGTCGTCATCATGATGGGACGGAACCGCAACAGGCACGCCTGATAGATCGCGTCGCGCGAGCTGAGGTTCTGGCTGCGCTCGGCGTCGAGCGCGAAATCGATCATCATGATCGCGTTCTTCTTGACGATGCCGATGAGCAGGATCACGCCGATCAATGCAATCAGGCTGAACTCGGTGTTGAAGATCATCAGGGCCAGGACCGCTCCGACGCCGGCCGACGGCAAGGTCGACAGGATCGTGATCGGGTGCACGAAGCTCTCGTAGAGCACGCCCAGCACGATATAGACCGCGACAAGGGCGGCCAGGATCAGCAGCGGCTGGTTCGCCAGTGACTGCTGGAATACCCGCGCCGTGCCCTGGAACGTGCCGTTCACGGTGGCCGGCACGCCGATCCGGGTCATCTCGCGATGAATGGCGTCCACCGCCTCGCCCAGCGAGATATTGGGCGCCAGATTGAATGAGATCGTGCTGGCGACGAACAGCCCCTGATGATTCACGCCCAACGGCGTGTTGCCGGGGCCGAAATGGGTGAAGGCGGAGAGCGGCACCATCGTCTCCGCCCGGACGCTGACCGCCGAACCGGCCGACGCGCTCGTCCGCCCGGTCGTGCCGAGCTGGTTGGTCCGCTGATTGCGCACCGCACTGTCGGTAGCGGTCGCGGCGGCCGGTGCCTGCCTGGAGCGCGCGGCGGATGCGGAGCTGGCGGTGCCGGCGATCGCATTCGTCGCCTGGGTGCCGTTGAAGTTGCCCGACGTGCTGACATAGACGTCGTTCAGCGTCTCGGGGCTCTGCCAGTACTCCGGCGCCACCTCCATGACCACGTGGTACTGGTTCAGCGGATTGTAGATCGTCGACACCTGACGCTGGCCGAACGCATCATACAGCGTGTTGTCGATCTGCGCCGTGGTCACGCCGAGGCGCGCCGCGGTATCGCGATCGATTACCAGATCCGTCTCCAGCCCCTTGTCCTGCTGGTCGGAATTGACGTCGCGGAGCTCGGGGGCGCGCTGCAGCGCCTGCGTGATCTTCGGCGCCCATTCGCGCAAATCGCCGAGATTATCGGCCTGTAGCGTGTACTGATATTGCGCGTTGGTCTGCCGCCCGCCGGCGCGGATGTCCTGCACCGCCTGCAGGAACAGCGTGGCGCCCGGCACCTGGGAGAGCTCGCGTCGCAGCCGGGCGATCACCTGGTCCGCCGAGAGGTTGCGCTCCGACAGCGGCTTCAGCGACATGAAGACGAATCCGGAATTGGTCTGCCCGCCACCGCCGGTGAATCCGACGACCGTGTCGATCGCCGGATCTTTGCGCAGGATCCTGATGAAGTCCCGCAGCTTCTCGCGCATTGCCTGATACGAGATGCTCTGGTCGGCCTGGATGCCGCCGACGATCCGCCCGGTGTCCTGCTGCGGGAAAAATCCCTTGGGCACGATCGTGAACAGGTAGACATTGAGGCAGAGGGTCGCCAGCAGGACGGCCAGAATGGTGCGCGGATGCCGCAGCGCCCATTTCAGCGTGTGGTCATAGCGCATCAGCGTCGCGTCAAAAAAGCGCGCCAGGCCCCGCGACACGCGCCCCGGCTGACTCGCCACCGGCTGACGGCGAAGCAAGCGGGCGCACATCATGGGCGTCGTGGTCAGGGAGACGACCAGCGACACCAGGATCGAGACCGACAGCACGACGGCGAATTCCCGGAAAATGCGGCCGATGATCCCGCCCATCAGGAGGATCGGGATGAACACCGCGACCAGCGAGAGGCTCATCGACAGGACGGTGAAGCCGACCTCGCGGGCACCCTGCAGCGCCGCCTGAAACCGCGGCATGCCGGCTTCCATGTGCCGCGACACGTTTTCCAGCACGACGATCGCGTCGTCGACCACGAAACCCGTGGCGATGGTCAGCGCCATCAGCGACAGATTGTCGATGCTGTACCCGAGCATATACATGACGCCGAAGGTGCCGATCAGGGACACCGGCACGGCGACGCTGGGAATGAGCGCCGCGCGCCCGTTCCGAAGGAACAGGAAGACGACCATGATCACCAGCGCGATCGAAATCAGCAGCGTGATCTGGATGTCGTGCAGCGAGGCGCGGATGGTAGTCGAGCGGTCGACAGCCACGTTCACGTCGATATCGGCCGGGATCGAGGCTTGCAGCTCCGGGAGGACCTCCTTCACCCGATCGACGGTCTCGATGATGTTGGCGCCCGGAGCCCGATACAGGATAACCAGGATCGACCGCCGGCCGTTTGCCAAACCGGTGGCGCGCAGATTCTCCACCCCATCCGTCACCTCGGCGACATCGGACAGCCGCACGGGCGCGCCGTTCCGGTAGGCGATGACGAGATTGCGATACTGATCGGCTTCCCGCGCCTGATCGTTGGTATAGATCTGATAGCGGCGGTCGCCCTGCTCGATGGCCCCCTTGGGCGCTTGCGCGTTCGCCGCGTTCAGCGCCGCGCGCACGTCTTCGAGCCCGATGGCATAGCGGAACAGCGCGCTGGGGTTGATCTCGACGCGGACCGCCGGCAGCGATCCGCCGCCGACATTCACCTGGCCGACGCCGGGCATCTGCGACAGCTTCTGTTCGAGGACCGTCGTCGCCGCATCGTAGATCTGGCCCGGGCGCAGCGTCGTCGATGTCAGCGCCAGCACGAGGATCGGAGCGTCCGCCGGGTTGACCTTGCGGTAGGTCGGGTTATTGCGCAGGCTGGTCGGCAGGTCGGCACGGGCCGCGTTGATCGCCGCCTGCACGTCGCGGGCCGCCCCGTCGATGTTCCGATCAAGCCCGAACTGCAGCGTGATCCGCGTATTGCCGACACCGCTGTTGGACGTCATCTCGGTGACGTTGGCGATCTGGCTGAGATGGCGTTCCAGCGGCGTCGCGACGCTGCTCGCCATCACCTCGGGGCTGGCCCCAGGCATCTGCGCCTGGACCGAAATGGTCGGGAAATCCACCTGCGGCAGCGGCGCCACGGGAAGGTAAAAGAAGGCGATCGCGCCGGCCAGGGCAACGCCGAGCGTCAACAGGGTGGTGGCGACGGGCCGCCGGATGAAGGTCTCGGAGAGGTTCATTCTGCCGGCCCCTGGATGTCCCCCTCCTCGTCCCGGGGAAACCGCCGCCGCACGCGGCGGGCGAGACGATCGAAGGCCAGATAGATCACCGGCGTCGTGAACAGCGTCAGCACCTGACTGACGATGAGACCGCCGACGATCGACAGGCCCAAGGGGTGGCGTAGCTCCGATCCGACGCCGGTGCCGAGCATGAGCGGCAGGGCGCCCAGCAGGGCCGCCATCGTGGTCATGAGGATCGGCCGCAGCCGCAGCAGGCAGGCCTGGTGGATGGCCTCGCGCGGCGACTTGCCCTCGCTGCGCTCGGCGTCAAGCGCGAAATCGATCATCATGATCGCATTCTTCTTCACGATGCCGATCAGAAGCACGATGCCGATGATCGCGACGATGGTCAGGTCCTGCCGCGCCAGGATCAACGCCAGCAGCGCGCCCACACCGGCCGACGGCAGGGTCGACAGAATCGTGACCGGATGGATGAAGCTCTCGTAGAGGACGCCCAGCACGATATAGACCGTCACGATCGCCGCCAGGATCAGCATCAGCTCGTTCGCAAGCGACGCCTGGAACGCCAGCGCGGCCCCCTGGAAGCTCGTGACGATGCCCCGCGGCAGGGCGATGTCGCTCTGGGCCTGCTTGACCGCGGCGACCGCTTCGCCCAGCGACACGCCCGGCGCGAGATTGAACGAAATCGTCGTCGCCGGGAATTGCCCGATATGGTTGATCAAGAGCGGCGCCGTCTGCTCCTCGACATGCGCAACAGCGGACAGCGGCACCTGTCCGGTGCTCGACACTGACGACGGCAGGTAGATCGAGCCCAGCGCCTGGAGCGAGTTCTGCAGCGACGGATCGGCCTCGAGAATCACCCGGTACTGGTTGGACTGGGTGAAGATGGTCGAAATGATGCGCTGGCCGAACGCGTCATACAGCGCGTTGTCGACCGTCGCCGGGGTGATTCCGAAGCGCGCCGCGGTGTCGCGGTCGACCTCGACATAGGCCGACAGCCCGTTGTCCAGCATGTCGCTGGCCACCTCCTCGAATTGCGGCATCCTCGACAGATGATCGACCAGCTTCGGCGCCCATTCGGCCAGCTCGTCGGGATTGGCGTCCTCGAGCACGAACCGGTACTGGGTGCGGCTGACGGTGGCATCGATGGTGAGGTCCTGGACCGGCTGCATGTACAAGGAGATGGCCGCGACATTGGCGGTGGCGCGCTGCAGACGGTGGATCACCTCGGTGATGTCGGCGGTCCGCTCGGCGTGGGGTCTGAGGTTGATCAGAAAGCGGCCGCTGTTCAGCGTCATGTTGGTGCCGTCGACGCCGATGAACGACGACAGGCTGTCGACGTCCGGATCCTGAAGGATCACCGCGGCCAGGGCCTGCTGGCGCTCGGCCATGGCGCCGAAGGAAATCGACTGCGGCGCTTCCGAAACGCCCTGGATCAGGCCGGTGTCCTGGACCGGGAAAAAGCCCTTCGGGATGACGATGTAGAGGCCGACCGTCAGCGCGACGGTGGCGACCGCGACGATCAAAGTCGCAGCCTGACGGTCGAGAACCCAAGTGAGCGCCCGATCGTAATGCCGGGTCAGCGCGTCGAAGCTCAGCCGGCTCCAGCGCGCGAAGGCCGACTCCCGCTGTTCGTCATTGCGCCGCAGAAGCCGCGCGCACATCATCGGCACGAGGGTCAGGGACACCACTGCCGAGATGAGAATGGTCACGGCGAGCGTGATCGCAAACTCCCGGAACAGTCGGCCCACCACGTCGGCCATGAAGAGCAGCGGGATCAACACCGCGATCAGCGACACGGTCAGCGAGACGATCGTGAAGCCGATCTGCCGCGAGCCCTTCAATGCCGCGGCCAGCGGGCGCTCGCCCTCCTCGATGTAGCGGGCGATGTTCTCGATCATCACGATCGCGTCGTCGACGACGAAACCGGTCGCGATGGTCAGCGCCATCAGCGACAGGTTGTTCAGGCTGAAGCCCAGCAGGTACATCGCCGCGAACGTGCCGACCAGCGACAGCGGCACCGAGAGACTCGGGATGATCGTGGCCGGCAGGTTGCGCAGGAAGGCGAAGATCACCATCACCACCAGCACCACGGCGAGCGTCAGCTCGAACTCGACATCGCGCACGGACGCCCGGATGGTGACCGTTCGGTCGGTCAGCAGATGCACCTCGACCGCGGGCGGCAGGGCCGCCTGGAGCTGCGGCAGCAAGGCCTCGACGCGGTCCACGACTTCGATCACGTTGGCGCCGGGCTGGCGCTGGACGTTGAGGATCACCGCTGGCGACGTGTTCATCCAACCGGCCAGCCGCGTGTTCTCCGAGCTCTCTTTCACCTCCGCGACATCGGACAGGCGGACCGGCGCTGCGTCCTTGTATGCGATCACCAGCTTGCGATAGTCATCGGCACTCTGCAGCTGGTCGTTGGCGTTGATCGTATAGGCCCGGGCCGGGCCATCGAAATTCCCCTTGGGCGTGTTGACGTTGGCGTTGGCGATGGTCGTCCGCAGGTCGTCGATGTTGAGGCCGTAGGTCGCGAGCTTGCGCGGATCTGCCTGGATGCGGACGGCCGGCCGCTGACCGCCGCTGATGCTGACCAGGCCGACGCCCGGGAGCTGCGATATCTTGTGCGCAAGCCGCGTGTCGGCCAGGTCCTGGATCTGGGGCAGCGGCGTCGTCTTCGACGTCAACGCCAAGGTCAGGATCGGCGCATCGGCGGGGTTCACCTTGGCGTAGATCGGCGGCGCCGGCAGATCCGCCGGCAAGAGATTGCCCGCCGCGTTGATCGCCGCCTGGACCTCCTGCTCCGCCACGTCGAGGCTCAGCGACAGGTTGAACTGCAGCGTGATCACGGAGGCGCCGGCCGAGCTGTTCGACGTCATCTGCTGCAAGCCCGGCATCTGGCCAAACTGACGCTCCAGAGGTGCCGTCACCGACGACGTCATGACGTCCGGGCTGGCACCCGGGTAGAAGGTCTGGACCTGGATCGTCGGATAATCGACCTCGGGCAGCGCGGCGAGCGGCAGGAACTGGTAGCCGATGATGCCGACCAGCAGCACCGCGATCATGAGCAACCATGTCGCGACCGGGCGAAGGATAAACGGGCGAGACGGGTTCATCGGCGTCGTCCGAAGCGGCTATGCAGCGCCGCGGCGCGCCGGATCATGGGCCGCCGCGGGGGCGCCGGCCCTGACCTGGCGGGTTGGCGCCCGGAGCCGGAGCCGAGGCCGGGGCGGCCGCGCCGGAGGTGTCGCGCAGCGCCACCTTGGCGCCGTCGCGCAGCTTGTCGGCGCCATCGACCACGATCTGCTCGCCCGGGGAGAGGCCGGATTGCACCGCCACCCTCTCCCCGTCGACCGGCCCGAGCTTGACCGGCTGCACGGTCACCGTGTCGTCGGGCTTGATCACGTAGACGAACGTGCCGGGTGCACCGCGCTGGACGGCCGCGGCCGGGATGACGGTCGCGTTCTGCAACACGTCGAGCAGCAGCTGCACGTTCACGAACTGGTTGGGAAACAGCGACTCATCGACGTTGTCGAACAGGGCCCGCAGTTTCACCGTGCCGGTGGTGGGATCGATCTGGTTGTCGACGGTGAGAAGCTTTCCGGTCGCGAGCTTCACCGTCTGATTGCGGTTGAACGCGCTCACCTGCAGCTCGGCTCCGCTGCGCAGCCGCTTCATGAGCGCCGGCACGTTGTCTTCCGGCAAGGTGAAGATCACGGTGATCGGCTGGACCTCAGTGACCACGACCAGGCCGGAGGCATCGTTCACCTGCACGTAGTTGCCGGGGTCGACGAGGCGGAGCCCGACGCGGCCGCTGATCGGCGAGACAATGCGGCAATAGACGAGGTTGAGCTTTGCGTTGTCGACCATGGCCTGATCGGTCTTGACGGTCCCCTCAAGCTGGCGGACCAGCGCCTCCTGCGTCGCGAGCTGCTGCTCGGCGATCGAATCTTCCGCCAGCAGCTTGCGGTAACGCGCCACGTCCACCTGGGCGTTTTTCAACAGGGCCTGGTCGCGTGCGAGCTGGCCCTGGAGCTGCTCAAGCGCCAAGTCATATGGCCGGGTGTCGATCTCGGCGAGCGGATCGCCCTTCTGGACCTGCTGGCCTTCCTGAAAATAGATGCGCGTGAGCTGCCCGTTGATTTGCGTGCGGACGGTCACGGTCGCGAGCGGCGTCACCGTGCCCAGCGCATTCAGCGTGATGTTGACGCTGCCCTGCTCCACGGGTGCCGCGACCACCGACATCGGGCCTTCGGACGCAAACCGTCCGCGCGGCGCCTGTTGCGCCGGCCGGCTGTGGATCCACCAAGCGACACCGCCCACCAGCAGCACGGCGAACGCGATCCAGCCGATCCGGCGCCAAAGCGAGCGACGCGGCCGCACCGGCTGACCGACGCTCTGGTCGCGCAGATTCCACTGAAAGTTCAAATCGTCCATCCCAACCGTGCCGTGAGCATAGCGAAAAGGCGAAAACGGCGCGACCCGGCCCGGGGAAAACGGGGCGCCCCGGGGCCAGCGCTGAGGCCACTAACCGCCTGTCGGAACCACAGAATTCACGTCGGACGGAGCCGAGTCCTGCTATGATCATATTCCTTCGGCCGCCGATTTTGTGTGTCATATTGCGGTGCTAGCCTGCTCCTCCTTCCGACCAAGCCGGGCTGAAAACGCCATGCCGCGCTCCCGCCTCAGCCGCCGCGCCGTGCTCAAAACCGGGCTTGGCGTCGCCGGCCTGATTGCCGCCCCGGCTCTGTTCGGGTGCACCGAGCGGCGAAGCTGGTCGCAAGGCGATCCATTCACCCTCGGAGTCGCGGCGGGAGATCCGTCACCGGATGGTTTTGTGCTGTGGACCCGGTTGGCGCCGGAGCCGCTTTCATTCGATCCCGCAACACCCGGCGGCATGACGGACGGCCGGGTCCAGCTCGGCTACGAGATCGCGGCCGATCCCAGCCTGCGCTATATCGTCCGCCGCGGCACGGCCCTGGCCGGGCCCGAGGACGCCTATTCGGTGCATGTCGAAATCAGCGGCCTCATGCCGGGGCGTCCGTACTGGTACCGCTTCTTCAGCGGCGACGCGACGAGCCCGGTCGGTCGTGCCATGACGCTCCCCGCGGCCGACAGCCAGCCCGACCGGCTGCGCTTCGCGTTCGTGTCCTGCGCCAATTACGAGCACGGCTATTTCGCGGCGTATCGCCATTTGGCCGAAGAGGAGCCGGATCTCGTGCTCTTCCTCGGCGACTACATCTATGAGTACATCGACCCCCGGCCGGGCATGGTCCGGCGGCACAGCGACGGGCTCGATTGCGTCGATCTGTGGACCTACCGCAATCGTTACGCCCAGTATCGCCTCGACCCCGACCTGCAGCGGCTGCATGCCGCGGCGCCCATGCTGATGACGTGGGACGACCACGAGGTGCAGAACGATTACGCCGGCGAGTGGTCGGCCACCTTCATGCCGCGCGAGCTGTTCCTGAAGCGCCGAGCCGCGGCGTATCGCGCCTTCTACGAGCACATGCCGGTGCGTCCGCACCGCTCGCATCCGGACGGGCCCGCGATGCAGCTGTACGACCGCTTCGCCTTCGGCGACCTCGCCGAGATCTCGATGATCGACGGCCGGCAATACCGGTCTCGCGAAGCCTGCTATGCGCCGCCGAACAAGGGCGGCGGGCATCTCGAGGGCAACGAGTCCTGCCCCGAGCGCCTGGATCCGAGCCGTTCGATGATCGGGGGCGCCCAGGAAGCGTGGCTGTTCGACGGGCTCGCGCGCTCGAGCGCGCGCTGGAACATCCTCGGACAGGACGTGCTGATGGCGCAGTTCCGGCAGCGCCGGCCGCCCGATCCGGCTTCAGGCTTCTGGACCGACGGGTGGGACGGATACCCGGCGAGCCGCGGCCGTCTGCTCCAGCAGATTCACGAGCGAGGGGTGCGCAACGCGGTCGTGCTCAGCGGCGACATTCACGCCTTCTTCGCCAACGACCTGAAGCCCGACTTCGACGACCCGCGCTCGCCGGTCGTGGCCACGGAATTCGTCGGCACCTCTATTTCAAGCCGCGGCCCGAATTACGACCAGTTCATGGCCTCGATCCCGGACAACCCGCATATGAGGTTCTTCGACAGCCGGGTGCGCGGCTACAGCACGGTCGACCTCACGCCCGGGCAGATGACGGTGCGCTTCCAGGCCCTGTCGGACGTCGCCGACCCACGGGCGACCGTGTCGACCTTGAGGACCTTCGTCGTCGAGGACGGCCGCGCTGGCGCAGCCGCCGGCTGAACTCACCGCGGCGCCGTCAGCCGACGCGCACTTTGGCCAGGAACTCGTCGACCTGGCCGCGCAGCGTCTCTGCATTCCTGGCGAGATCGCCGGCCGCCTCCAATACCTGCCCCGACGCCTGGCCGGTCTGCCGAGCAGCTTCCGTCACGAGCGAGATGTTGGACGAGACCTCGCTGGTTCCGGCGGACGCCTGCTGGACGTTGCGCGCGATCTCCTTGGTCGCGGCACCCTGCTGCTCGACCGCCGCGGCGATCGTCGTCGCGATTTCGTCGATCCTGTCGATGGTTTGACCGATCGTCTGCACGGCGGCGACCGACGCTCCGGTCGCGGTCTGCATTTCGGCGATCTTGGCGCTGATCTCTTCGGTGGCTTTGGCCGTCTGATTGGCCAACGACTTGACTTCGGAGGCGACGACCGCGAAACCCTTGCCGGCGTCGCCGGCGCGCGCCGCCTCGATCGTCGCATTCAAGGCCAGAAGATTGGTCTGTCCCGCGATATCGTTGATCAGCTTGATCACGTCGCCGATGCGCTGCGCGGCCGAGGCCAGGCCCTGGATCTCGGCATTGGTGCGCTCGGCCTGGGTCTTTGCCTCGCCGGCGACGCGCGCCGAATCCGATACCTGGCGACCGATCTCCGCGATCGAGGAAGACAGCTCTTCGGCAGCGCTCGCCACGGTCTGAACGTTCGTCGAGGCCTGCGCGGAAGCGGACGCCACGGCCGCAGACTGCCGGTTCGCATCGTCGGCCGTCGCGGACATCGATCGCGCCGTGGCCTGCAGCTCGGTCGTCGCCGATGAGACGGTCTGCACGATCGTCTTCACGCTAGCCTCGAACTCGTCGGCCAGCTTGTTCATCGCTGAGCGCTTCTCGGCCGCGGAGCGCTCCTTCGCCTGCTCCTGTTCGAGACGCAGCTTGTCGGCCTCGATCATGTTGTCCTTGAACACCTGCACGGCGGCGGCCATCTGGCCGATCTCGTCTTTGCGGCCGGCGCCTGGAATCTGAACCGACCTGTCGCCGCCCGCGAGCCTTTGCATGGCCCCGGTCATGCCCGTGATCGGGCGCGCGATGCCGCGGCCGATGAGCAGCGCCGTGCCGAAGGCGCCCATGGCGAGGGCTGCAATGATGGCGCCCGTGCGCAGCGCGTTCTGGCGAGACGCCGCGTCCACGTCGTCGAGGTAGATGCCGGAGGACACAAGCCAGCCCCAAGGTCCGACTGCGCTGGAATAGGTCACCTTGCGCACGGGCGGCGTCTCGATCGCCTTGGGCCACAGATAATAGGTGAAACCGCCGCCCGCCTTGGCGGCGGCGATCATATCGCGCCCGTAATAGGTCCCGTTCGAATCGTGCGCGTCGATTGTGACTTTGCCTTCCTGCGCCTTGTTCTGGCCGTGGGCCAGGATGAGGCCGGCGGTGTCGCGGACCATGAGGTATTCGGTGCCGTCGTAGTGAACGGCGCGGAGCAGCTCCTTGGCGAGCTCCTTCGCGGCATCTTCCGAGATCTCGCCCCGTGCCGCCTTTGCGGCCAGCTCGTCCACGATCTTCGAGCCGGCTTCGACGACGACGCGGGCGCGAGCCTGGCGCTCGGCGAGCGTCACATCGGCGATGACGCGGACGGACACGAACCCGACGACCGCCAAGGCCGCCACCGCGATCACGGGAATGAGAAGCATCCGGGCGTTAATGCCGCGGAACGAGACGCGCATGCGATTCCACCTCCTGGACGACGTTGCCGATGGGACCATAGGTGGGAATGGTTGACGCCCGGTTACTCGGTGACGACAAAGCGATGTAATCCCCGGCGGAATCGCTTCCGTTGGTGGCTCTTGGACTTTAGTATAGCCCCTCGCTCGTGGGTGAGGCGGGGAGGGCTTGCGGCGTGATTGGACTGGTCCGGCTGGCGCTGCGCCGCCCTTATACGGCGGCGATCACCGCCTTCCTCATCATGCTGCTGGGTGGGCTGTCGCTCACCCGGATGATCGTCGACATCTTCCCGGTCATCGACATCCCCGTGGTCATGGTCGTGTGGAACTATCCGGGCGTGTCGGCCGAGGACATGGAACGGCGGGTCGTGCTCGTCGCCGAGCGGTCCTATTCGACGACCGTGAACGGCATCGACCGGATGGAATCCCAGTCCATCCCGAGCACCGGCCTGATCAAGATCTATTTCCAGCCCGGCACGGACATCGGCGGCGCGCTCGCGCAGATCGCCGCGGTCAACGACACCGCACTCCGCGTCATGCCCCCGGGCATGACGCCGCCGAACGTTATCCAGTTCAACGCCACCAACGTGCCGGTCGTGCAACTGGCGCTGTCGAGCAAGACGCTGTCGGAACAGGCCATCTTCGACTACAGCCTCAACTTCATCAGGCTGCGGCTGTTCACCATTCCCGGCCTCTCGACCCCGGCCCCGTATGGCGGCCGGCAGCGCCAGATCACGCTCGACCTCGATCCGTCGCGGCTGGGCGCCCAGGGTCTCTCGCCGAGCGACGTTGTCAACGCGCTGCAGGCGTCCAACATCATCGTCCCGGCCGGCGTCGCCAGGCTGGGGACCCGCGAATACAATGTCGGCCTGAACTCGAGCCCGACCGCGGTCGAGCAGTTCAACTCGCTGCCGATCGGCATCCGCAACGGCGTGCCGGTGCGCCTCGGCGACGTGGCGCGTATCAGCGACGGCTTCGCGACCCAGCAGAACATCGCGCGCATCAACGGCAACCGCGCGGTCTACCTGACCATCCTGAAGCACGCCGATGCCTCGACCCTGGCGGTGGTTGACGCCGCCCGCGAGATGCTGCCGCAGATCCAGGCCGCGGCGCCGGAGGGGTTGGAGCTGAATCTCGACTTTGATCAGTCCGTGTTCGTCCGCGCTGCGGTCGCCAACGTCATGCACGAGGCGGTGATCTCCTCGATCCTGGTCTCGCTGATGATCCTGCTCTTCCTGGGCAGCTGGCGGAACACCATCATCGTCGCGATCTCGATCCCGCTGTCGATCTTCGCCGGCATCGCCGGCCTGTTCCTGGTCGGCCAGACGATCAACCTGATGACGCTCGGCGGCCTGGCGCTCGCCATCGGGTTGCTGGTCGACAACGCAACCGTGACCATCGAGAACATCCACCGCAACCAGGCCCTCGGCAAAAAGCCGACCGTCGCGATCCTCGACGGGTCGGCCGAAGTCATCCAGCCGCTCACGGTGGCGACGCTCGCCATCTGCATCACCTTCTGCCCGGTGATGCTGCTGTCGGGCGCGTCGCGTTATCTGTTCATCCCGCTGGCGATCACCGTCGTTCTGGCGATGCTGGCGTCGTATGTCCTGTCGTTCAGTGTCGTCCCGGCGTTCGCCCGCTACATCCTGGTCGATCACCACGGCGAGGAGCATGCCGGCGGCATCGGGGCCGCCATCGAGCGGACGTTCGAGCGCTTTCGCGCGGCCTATGGCCGGGCGCTGGAGCGGGTGCTGCGCCATCGCAATTTCGTGCTCGGCTGCGCCGGAGCGCTGGCCGTCCTGACCGGCGCCCTCGCGACCGTGCTGGGGACGGATTTCTTCCCCAGCGCCGACGTCGGCATCCTCAAGCTGCATTTCCGCTCCCCCTCCGGCACGCGGCTCGAGGAGACCGAGCGCCTGGTGGCGCAGGTCGAGCAGGAGATACGCGACATCATTCCGGCCACGGAGCTGCGCACCATCAACGCCAATCTCGGCGTGCCATTCTCGTTCAATCTTGCCTTCGTGCCCAGCGACAACGTCGGCTCGATGGACGCGGAGATCCTCATCTCCCTCAATTCTCCGCATCGCCCGTCGGTCGAGTACATGCGCCTGATCCGACAGCGCCTGCCGAACGCCCTGCCCGGCAGCCAGTTCTATTTCCAGACGGCCGACATCGTGAGCCAGGTGCTCAATTTCGGCGCCTCGGCGCCGATCGACATCCAGATCGCCGACCCGAATTTCGAGCGCGGCTTTGCGACCGGCCAGCGGCTGCTCCAGGAGCTGCAGAAGATCCCGGGCGTCGCCGACCCGCATGTCGTGCAGGTCCTCGACTATCCGGCCCTGCTCGTCGAGGTCGACCGGCAGCGGGCAGCAAAGGTCGGGGTCACGCAGCGCGACATCGCCAACAATCTGCTCACGTCGCTGTCGTCGAGCCAGCTGGTGGCGCCCTCCTACTTCATCAATCCGCAGAACGGCGTGAATTACCCGGTGATCGTGCGCATGCCGGTGGAGACGATGTCGACGGTGCGCGACCTCATGGACATTCCGGTCAGCAAGCCCCTGACCGACGTGGCGCCGCTTCAGGCCGTCCTTCCCATCGCCAGCCTGCCGCGCGCCCCCGGCTCGCGGCTCGGCGACGTGGCGGCGGTCAACCTCAGATCGAGCGCCGAATCGCTCAGCCACTACACCATCCAGCGCGTCATCAACGTCGCCGCGAATATCGACGGGCGCGACCTCGGCAACACCGCGCGCGACATCCAGGCGGTGATCACCGCGGTCCAGAAGGATCTGCCGAGCACGGTCCGTATCGACATCCGCGGACAATATGAAGTCATGCAGAGCTCGTTCCGGGGCCTGGCCGGCGGCATCGTGCTGGCGGTGATCCTGGTCTACGCGCTGCTGGTGGTGCTGTTCCAGTCGTGGGTCGACCCGTTCATCATCATGCTGGCGGTGCCGGGTGCCCTGGTCGGCATCATCTGGATGCTGATCCTCAGCCACACCACGATCAACGTCGAATCCCTGATGGGCGCCATCATGTCGATCGGCATCTCGGTGTCGAATTCGATCCTGGTGGTGAGCTTCGCCAACGAGCTCCGCACGCGCGGCAACCTGACGCCGCTTCAGGCGGTGGTCGAATCGGGCAAGACGCGGCTGCGGCCGATCCTGATGACGGCACTCGCCATGATCATCGGCATGGTGCCGATGGCCCTCGGGCTGGGCGACGCCGGCGAGCAGAACGCGCCGCTGGGCCGGGCCGTCATCGGGGGCCTGATGGTGGCGACCTTGACGACGCTGTTCCTGGTGCCCATCGGCTACACGCTCTTGCGCCGCAAGCCGCCAAGCCTCTATGTACTCGATAAAAGGTTTGAAGCCGAAGCGGCAGGGCGGACATACGGGGACGACAGACATGCGTAAGCGGAAGGCGTTGAGCCGGTTCCACCTCGCGGGGATCGTCGTGGTCGCGATCGCGACGGTGGCGGTCTTCATGTTCTGGCGGGCGCAGGGAACGGGCCTCGAGCAGGCGCGGGCGGCGCGACTGTCGGCCATGGCCGCCGGACCGCGGGTGCAGGTGGTCAGCGTGACAGCAGGCCCCAGCGAGCGGACGATCACGCTGCTGGCGGACGTGCGGCCGTTTGCCACGGCCATCCTCTATGCCAAGGTCAGCGGCTATCTCAAGTCGATCAAGGTCGACAAGGGCGACACGGTAAAGGAAGGCCAGGTCCTCGCGGAGATCGATTCCGCGGAGACCGACCAGCAATATCACAGCGCCGTCGCCGATCTCGAAAACAAGCGCCGCCTGGCCTCGCGCAACCGCGAGCTCCTGACCCGCGGCACGGTCGCCCCGCAAACCGCCGAGCAGAGCAACACCAATGAGCTCATGGCGACGGCTCTCGTGGCTCAGCTCGCCGCGCGCCGTTCCTATGAAGTGCTGCGGGCGCCGTTTGGCGGCACCGTGACCGCCCGTTTCGCCGATCCCGGTGCCCTGGTGCAGAACGCCGAGACCAGCCAGACCAATGCGCTGCCGGTGGTCACGATCTCCGACAGCAGCAAACTGCGGGTGTCGGTCTACGTGGCACAGCCCGACGTTCCCTTCGTCCACCTCGGCGACCCGGTCGAGGTCGTCGACGCGTCGAACCCGGAGCGGAGCGTCACCGCCGTCATCAGCCGCACCTCGGGAATGCTGGATCCGCAGACCCGCACATTGCTGGTCGAGGTCGACGTCGACAACACGAACAACTTCCTGGTGCCGGGGAGCTTCGCGTATGTGACGCTGCACGCCCCCCTGCAGAGCTACCCCCGCATTTCGGTCAACGGCCTGCTCATCCGTGGGAGCAAACAGACGGTTGCCGTGGTCGGGAGCGACGCCCGGGTTCAACTCCGTCCGGTCCGGGTCGCATCCACCGACGGCAGCGTCGTCGACATTGCCGACGGTCTGAACATCGGCGAGCGGATCGCGCTCAATCTCCCGGATGAAGTCGTCGACGGTGGTCGCGTGCAGCCGGTCACGGCGGCCGCGGCGCGGTAACGCCTAGTCGAGCTTCAGGTCAGCGACCGCGACGATCTTCCGCCAGGCTTCGGTCTCTTCCTGCAGCCAGTGCTTCGCCTCGTCCAGCGAGGCCGATGGCAGGGCGCGGATATATTGCGGGGCGAAGATCTTGTCGGCTTGCGGCGACTTGACCGCCGCCGTCGCCGCCTTGAACAGCGCGTCGAGGATCGGCTTGGACGTGCCCGCGCGGGCGAACACCGCCTGCCATTGCTGGGTGCCGATGCCGGGATAGCCGGCCTCCGCCATCGTCGGCACATCCGGATAATCCGCAAGCCGGTTGTCCGCGACGGCCGCCAGCGGCCTCACATGGCCGGCCTTGATCAGGGGCGCCGTGGTGGCGACGTTCAGGAACGCGACCTGCTCTTCTCCGGCCGCCATGTTGGTCACCGCCTCGGTAGCGCCGCCCTTTAGCGGGATATCGATCATGTCGAGGCCGGCCTTCTTCGAGAACATGATCATGTCGTAATGGGGGAAGCTGGCCACGCCGACCGTGGCATATTTGAGCTGGCCGGGGCGCTGCTTCGCATACGCCACGAACTCGGCGACGCTCTTGGGCGGAAAATCATTGGTGGTCGCCAGCAGAAACGCCGGCAGATCGGCCAACCGGGTGATCGGGATGATCGTGTCGGCGTAGTTGAAGGACATCTTCTTGCTGAACAACATCGGCGTGATGGCGTTCGTCGACACATTGCCGACGAAGAGCGTATATCCGTCGGCGCGCGACCGCGCGAGTTCCTCGAGCGCCACGATGCCGAATGCGCCGGGCTTGTTCTCGACGACGAAGCTCTGGCCGAGGCTCTGCCGCATGCCTTCGGCCATGACCCGGGCCAGGATGTCGGTGGCGCCGCCCGGCCCATAAGGGACAAGGATTTTGACCGGCCGGCTCGGAAATTTATCTTGCGCCGCCGCCGGCCCGGCGACGGCGAGCATCACGGCAAGCGCTGCGGCTGAGCGGCGGATCGTGTTCATGTCGTCTCCCCGTGTTTCTTTTTACGTGCTTGGCGCCGGCCGTCCCCTACTCCGCCGCCTGCGCCTTGGTGCCGTGCAGGCTGTGCGATCCGTCCTTGGCCGTGAAGAACACCACGTCCGCCTCGGGCGTCGCGATGGCGCTGTGCACGGTGTTCGCCGGGATGTAGATCAGCGAGCCCGGCGGCACGAGCTGGCGCCGGCCGTCGATGGTGAAATCGAACGTGCCTTCGAGGACGTAGATCCACTGCTCGTTCGGATGGCTGTGCGGCTCGGACGTCGTTCCGGCCGGAATCCGCATCAGCGCCACGATCATCCGGTCGCCCTCGACACACGGCCCGAACGCCGTCGAATAGGCCGGGCCGCCTTTGATGGGGTCGACTTTCGTCAGCTCGAAGAAGTACTCGCCGGGTCCGGCGCGTTTGGCGCCGGGAGTCCGCGCGACCGGCTGTGCCGCCGCGTTCGCCATAGGTCTCCTCCACGTATCAGGCCTCAGCCCATTTCGGTCGACTGTACACACCAGGACCACGGACTGGCAATGCAACCGACGACCGGGGCATCGCCGCGGACTCGTCCGGAACTCCGTCGCAAAGGACGGCGTTGACCGGATTTTCAACATCAGAACGGGATTACCGCCCTTGTCGTGGTGGAAATTCGGGGCCGTCTATCAAATCGATCCGCGCTCGTTCCGGCGCTCGATCGCGACGGCGAGCGCGTCTCGGGCTCGCTTCACCGCCGGCCCGACGGAGGCGTGATCGCGAAATCCGCCTAGGAGCCGTCCACGGCGAGCTTGGAGGACGTCGCGAGTTCCTTGCGAAGCTCCGTGAATAAAAAGTCGAATACGATGCGGATCTTGAGCGGAACGTACTTCCGCGACCGATGCACCAACGAAACGGGCACCCCCTGCGGCTCAAATTTTTTCAAGATTCGCGTTACCTCGCCCGCGCGCAGAGATTTGTCGAAAAGCCACTGGGGCATGACAGCGATCCCAAGGCCGGACAGACAAGCGTCCCTGATGAGCTGCGCATTGTTCGACACGAAGCTGCCGGAGACGTCGATAGTTGTGCGGCCGTCCGGCCAATTGAACGTCCAACCGCGACCAACGGTCGGATTTGTGAATATCAAACATTGGTGCTGAATGAGATCGTCGGGGGTCGCCGGCACGCCGCGTCGCTTCAAGTAATCCGGCGAAGCTACGGCAACCCGCGATGCTGTCCCGATTCGCTTTGCGATTAAGTCGCCCGTCACCTGTCCGAGCCGGATCGCAATATCGATATCTTGCTCGACAAGATTGGGGGACAGGTCGCTGACCACGATTTCAATTTTGATCGGCGGGTAGAGCGCAAGGAGCTTGGCAGCTCGCTCGACCAGATAACGTTGTGCAAACGCATACGGGCTTCCAATCCTTACAACACCTGACGGGATACGCCTTGCCCTTCCAACTTGGCCCTCCGCCTCTTCGACCTGATCCAGTATGCGTTGGGCATAGGCGAGGTAGGTCACACCCTCGGACGTCAGTTTCACGCGCCGGGTTGTCCGGCTCAGAAGCCTCACAGCGAGGTGACATTCGAGAGCGGCTACCTGCTTGCTCAAGTTGGGCTGGCTGATTCCTATTTGCTCGGCAGCCAGTGAGAAGCTGCCGCATTGCGCGACACGAGTGAAAGCCCGCAGGCCATAGATCAGATTCACAGATCACCCAATCTATTTATTCAGGATTGGAATGAGTTATAGGCTGTTTTGCGCTCTAATGAAAACGGCGCCGATCCACTACGGTCTGCGCCTGAAATTGCGGATAAGAGACGAGTGGAGCTTGCAAAATGATCACGCTCTATCACCACAACATTTCCGTGTGCGCTCAGAAAGTGCGAATTGCACTCGACGAGAAGCGCATCCCTTGGGAAGGCCGTGAAGTCGATCTGATGAAGGGAGAGCACCTCACGCCGGAGTTTCTCAAGATCAATCCGCGTGGGCTCGTGCCGGTGCTTATCCACGACGACGCGACAATCTGCGAATCGACCGTGATTCTCGAGTACATCGAAGACGTGTTTCCCGAACCGGCCCTGCGGCCGTCTTCGCCGGTGGCGAGGGCGATGATGCGAATGTGGACGAAAGTACCCGATGAAGGGCTTCACATTGCGTGCGCTTCCGTCACGTACGCTGCTGCGTTCGTGCATCAGCTACGGGAGCACCACGACAAACGGCAATGGGAAGAGCGCTTAAAGCAGTTGCCCGATCGGGCGCGTGCGGCGCGCCAACGCCAAATTTTAGAGCAGGAATTCGAAGCACCATTCGTAAAGGACGCAGTTCTGCTGCACGCAAAAGTGCTCAAGGAAATGGAGGCGACGCTGTCTCGGCTGCGATGGCTTGCCGGCAACGAATTTTCGTTGGCCGATATCGCCATCATACCCTATGTGACCCGGCTGAATCGTCTCGGCCTCGATGGCATGTGGACGGGATTGCCCAACGTCGCCAGGTGGTTTGCCGACATGCAGGCACGCCCCAGTTTCGCGTCGGCAATCACCGCATTCAGAACGAACGCCTACGACGACGAGCTGAAAAAGCGCGGGACCGATGTCTGGCCGCAGGTGAAGGCCTTGCTGGTGGCCTAGATAAGCGGGCCAGAGACTGTGCTCCCCACCCGCGCAATGTGCCCGAATGGAACGCCGACCTCCACTCGCGCCTCGATGTCAGGCACGCCCCCGCCTCTCGAGGGTTTTTCAGCAGCCTGCTAGCCCTTCGCCAAATCCTGCAGGGTCACCGCGGAATCCGCGAGGCGCTGGCGGTCGACCGGCTTGTTGATCTGCATCAGCCGCTTGGCGAAACGCAGATCGCGCGGGCTGTTGATCGCGGCCACCGCCTCGATCTTGCCGTCGAAGAGGAAGAACTCCAGGAACTGGTCCTTGGCCCGGTCGCCGCGCACGACGGTCGCGTCCGATTTGTGCGGGATGCCGAGCAGTTGCAGGTTGAGATTGTATTGGTCCGACCAGAACCACGGGATCTCGTTGTAGGGCTCGGCCTTGCCGAGCATCGCCTTGGCCGCGGCGATGGCCTGGTTCTGAGCGTTCGCCCACGATTCCAGCCGCACCCGCCGGCCCATGAATTCGTTCGGATGGTTGGTCACGTCGCCGGCGGCGAAGATCGCGGGATCGGCGGTGCGGCCAGACGCGTCGGTGACGATGCCGTTGTCGACCTCGAGCCCCGCCGCCTGGGCCAATTCGACATTTGGCACCACGCCGATGCCGATGACCACGATCGAGACCGGCAGATCGGTCCCATCCGACAGCACGGCGCGCTCGACGCGCTCGGTCCCTTCAAACGACCGCACGGTCGTGTTCAATCGGAACTCCACGCCCTGCGCCGTGTGGCGTTCCTGCAGATAGTCGGCAAGCCCTTTCGGCAGGGCGCGGTTGCACACCTGGTTGGCGAGCTCGACGACGGTGACATGCGCGCCGTGCTTGCGCGCCGCCGCGGCCGTCTCGAGGCCGATCCAGCCGGCGCCGACGACCAGCAGCCGTGTCTGGGGACCCAGATCGCGCTTGATCGCCAACGTATCGTCGATGCTGCGCAGATAGTGGACGCCGGGAAGGTCGGCGCCGTCGGTGTTGAGACGCCGGACCCGGCTCCCGGTGGCAATCAGCAGCTTGTCATAGGCAAGCGCCTCGCCGCCGGCGAGCTCGATGCGCTTTTGCGGGCGGTCGATCTTGTCGACGCGGGCGCCGGTGCGGATCTCGATGTTCTGCGCGATCAGCTTGTCCGGCGGCCAGATATAGGTGCTCTCCGGCGGCTTCAGCCCCAGCAGCACGTCCTTCGACAGCGGTGGCCGCTCGTGCGGCGGATAGGGCTCCTCGCCGATCAGGATCACGCGTCCGGCGAAGCCCTGGTCGCGCAGCGTCTTGGCCCCCCAGCCGCCGGCTTGGGCGGCCCCGATGATGATGTAGGTTTCAGTCATGTCATTACAAACTGCTGTTGTTTTCGTCACCCGGGCCGAGCGCGGCGAGAGCCGGGGTCCATCTTCCCGGCGGATAAATGGACCCCGGGTCGCGCGGCTTTCGCCGCTTGCCCGGGGTGACGAGTTCTCTTATAGCCGCCGGCGCTAAATGACAATCGTCGCGTCGCGATTGCGGATCGCGCGGACCACGCTCAAGGCCGCGAGCATGGACGTCTTCGGGTTGGCCGCCAGCGCCTTGCCGCGGAGCTCGATGAAGAACTCGCCGGACGCCCCCTGCACCTCGATCCGGTGAATGTTCCCGTTGGCGGCCGGATCGGCGATCAGGGTGCATTCTGTCTTCTCGAACCCGAGCCCGGCCAGTGCGATCGTCGCCGCGACATTGGCATTCTGCGGATAGAGGCGCGCCGCCTCGTCGGCCGGACCGGTGAACAAGGTGACCGCCGAGGTCACGCGGTCGAGATCGGTCACCTTCTCCGCCGGCGTGCCTTTCCAGCTCTTCGGCGGCTTGCGCGAGGTGTAGCGCACCTTGGTGATACCGGCGACCTTGGCGGCACCGATCGCGTCGATGCCGCCCACCGCACCGGAGACCAGAAGCATGCGCGCCCGGCCCTCCTTGGCGGCCGCGGCGAGCCGGTCGAACAGGGCGCGGTCGGCCAAGGCACCGGTCGAGGCCACCAGCAGGTCGATGCCGCGGCGCAGCAGCGCCACCCCGTGCTGGCCCAGGGCCTGATGGCCGGCGCATTCGACGGCCAGCCCCGGCTCGCCGGTCAGATCGTCGACCGACGTCAGGACGTCGGCATCTTGGGGGAGTACGTCGCGGGCGTGGGCCACCTCGCTCGGCAGCACGATGCCGGCGGCGACGCGGACCCCCTCGTCCGATTTCAGGTGGGTCAGCACTTCAGTCGCCATGGCGCCGGCGCCGATCAGCACGATCTTCAGCATGGTCACACCTTTGCCCGCACCGGCGGCCCGGCGAAGCGGCTGGCATAAGGGCCGATCGCGGTCATGTCTATCTCGACCAGGACCGGTCCCGGTTGATCAAACGCGGCCCGCAGCACGTCCGCGGCACGCGCCGTGTCGTCGAGGCGGAGATAGCGCAAGCCGAGGGACTTGCACAGCTCGGCGAAATTCGGCGTGTGCAAATCGACATAGTGCTTGCGGCCGCCAAAACGCGCATCCTGGATGTTGCGGATCACACCGTACCCGCGATCGTTCATCACCAGCAAGACGATATCGGCGCGCTCCTGCACCGCCGTGGCGAGCTCGCCGAGATTGAGCTGCAGCCCGCCATCGCCGGCAAGGGCCACAGTCCGCCGGCCGCCCGCGGCGAGGGCGGCACCGATCGCCATCGGCGCGCCCATGCCGATGCCGCCGCCCAGCGCATGCACGCCGTTGCGCGGCCCGGCGAGACGCAGATAGCGGTTGCCCCAGGTGCTGTTGGAGACGGTCACGTCGCGCACCCAGATGAAGTCGCGTGGGGCTGCCGTCTGCAGCGCGTCGACCACCGTATCGTAGGGCTTGAGACCCTGCTTCAGCGCCGCTTCGGCGGCCTCCCGCGCGGCGCGGATATCGCCGGCAAACCGCGGATCGACCCGGAGCTTGCCGGCCAGCCGGTCGGCCAGCCCATCGAGGGCCGGGGCGCTGTCGCCGACGACGAACAGATCCGTCGCGTAAGAGCGGCCCTGGCCTTCCGGATTGGCGTCGATGCGATAGAGCGGCCGCGGCAGCTTCAGCGTATATTTGAGCGTCTCGTTGCCGCGCAGGCGCGAGCCGACGACCAGCATCGCATCGCACGTCGCGTAGAGCTTCTCGACGTCGGGCGAGACCGTATAGGCGCCGAGCGACAGCGGGTGATCCTCGGGCACGATGCCGCGGCCTTGCGTGCTCGTCACCACCCCGAACCCCAGCTCGACCAGGCGGCGAACCGCGGCGCCGGCGTGGCGCGCACCGCCGCCGACCCAGAGCAGCGGGCGTTTGGCGCCGCGGAGCGCGGCGGCGAGCCGATCCAGGCTCGCGGCCGCGGGTGCGGCGACCGGCACCGGCAACGGGTCGAGATCCGGCGGGCGGTCGATCATCGCCTCCTGGACGTCGATCGGGATTTCGACGCTGACCGGGCCGGACGGTGCGGTGAACGCCGTGCGGACGGCCTCCTTCAAGGTCCCCAGCGCCGTCTCCGGCGACCATACCCGGTACGCGCGTTTGGACACGGCGGACAGCATCGAAAGCTGATCGACCGCTTCGTGGATATAGGCCCATTGCCGGTCGAGATACGGCAGCTCGATTTGTCCGGTCAGGTGCAGCAGCGGCGTGCCGGCGGTCTGCGCCTCGACCATCGCTCCGGCGGCGTTTCCGGCGCCCGTCCCGGTGCTGGTGATCGCGACGCCGAGCTGTCCGCCGACCCGGGCATACGCATCGGCCATGTTGACCGCCCCCGCCTCGCCGCGGCTCGGCACGAAACGGATGCTGTTCCGCCGGGCGAATGCGTCCAGGATCGGCAGGTTGTGGATGCTGATGACGCCGAACGCGGTCGTCACGCCGCAGCGCTCGAGAAACGCGGCAACGGCCTCACCGACGGTGATGCGCTCAGACATGCTGCGCCTCGCCTCGCCGGACGAGTGCCGCACCGGGGGCTCGGCCCCTGCGCGCGGTTTCCGGCGCGTCGAGCATGGCGGAGATCGCGTTGGCCGTCGCGCAGACTTTATCCTTCAGCTCGCCATGAACGACGCCGGTGGGAATGGGGATGCCGAGCGCCGTCACGCTGATTGCGGCGGTGACCCGGCCGCTGCGGTCGCGCACCGGGGCCGCCACCGTGGTCAGGCCGGGCTCGAAGAACGAAGTGGCCGCCACATAGCCGCGCCGGCGGTCCTCGGCCAGCAGGGCCTCGAGCTTGGCAATCGTGGTCGGCGTCTGGTCGGTATAGGACGTCATCGGATGCCCCGCGTAGAGTGCGCGCAGCTCATCGGGCGGTAGGTCCGCGAGCAGCGCGCGGCCGATCACGGTCGCGTGCGCCGGCAGGGTGGCGCCGACGGCGATGCTGCTCGAGATCGTGGCATGCCCGGGATATCGGCTGAGATAGACGATCTCGGTCCCGTTGCGGGTCACCAGGTGCGCCGAATAGCCGGTCTCGTCGCGCAGGCGCGTCAACAGGGGCTCGGCGAGATCGACGACGTCGAGCGAGCCGAGATATTCGAAGCCGATGGTCAGCACGGCGGGGCCAAGCGTGTAATCGCGGTCGCCGTTGGTGCGCTGCAGGAAGCCCATCGATTCCAGAACCCGCGTCAGGCGGTGCACGGTCGAGCGCGGAATGGCCAGCTCGCGTGCGATGTCGGGAGCCGCGATGACCGGCCGGGTGCGCTTGAACAGGCGCAGGATGTCGAGGCCGCGGGTCAGCGCGGGCACCGGTGAGCCGTCGCCGGACGGTTTGCGGGTTTTGGTCATGTTTATGCGCCGATGAACGCCGTCAACTGGCCGTTGAACGCGGCCGGATCTTCCACGTACGAGGCGTGGCCGGGCCCGGAGAGCGAAATGAACTTCGCACCCGGAATCGCGGCGGCGACGCGTTTGACCACGTCATCCGGCGTCAGCGTGTCGTTGGAGGCGCCCATCACCAGGGTCGGCACCTTGATGAACGTGCCGTCGGCCGCCGTGTCGGCGAGGCCCAGCATGCGCGCCGCCTGCGCGTAGCCCTCCGGCCGCAGCTGACGCTGGATGGCCTGCACCGCTTCAACCGCTTCCGGCCGCGCATTCGCGGACAGCAGGCCGGGTGCGCGCTTGGCCGCGATTCCCTCGGGCCCGAGCTCTTTCATCTCCTTGATCCGGGTGTCCACCCGGGCGCGGCGAATATCCTCCGGCGCCGTCGCATAGCCGGGCGTCGGATTGGTCAGGATCAACGCCGTGAGCCGGTCGCCGTGGCGGCGCGCGAAGGCGGCCGCGATGGCGCCACCCAGCGAATGGCCGAGCAACACGAAACGCTTCAGCTCCAGCGCGTCCACGAGGTCGAGAGCCGCCCCGGCATACTCCGCCGGCGTCGGCGCCTCGGCCGGCAGCGGATCGGAGCCGCCGTAGCCGGGCGCGTCCCAGGCGATCACCCGGAACTTGCGACCGAGCTCCTGGAACTGATGCCGCCACGAGCCCGAACCCGAGCCGATGCCGTGCAAAAGCACAAGCGGCTGCCCCATTCCGGATTCTCGAGAGGGGCCCGCTTCGCGGTAGGCGAGCGTCCGGCCGCCGACCTTGACCCGCCGGAGTTCTGGAAGGACTGGGTTCACTTGGCGGGCCGCTTGATCTTCGCCAGCGGATGGTCCGGCGGATAGGTGGGCGTCATCGGCTTGGGCGTGCCGAGCATCACGCACATCAGGCAATCCTCCTCGCCGATATTGACCTCGCCGCGATACACGCCGGGCGGAATCGAGATCAGGTCGCGCTCCTTCAGGACGGTCTCGTAATATTCGCCGTCGCGCTCGCACGTCACTTTCACTTTGCCGCGGAGCACGAAGAAGATCTCCTCGACGTCGGTGTGCAGATGCATCGGCCCTTCATGGCCCGCCGGAATGAGCATGGTCGAGAAGGTGAAGTGCTCCGCCGGCACGACATTGGCGTCCGCCGACACGCCCGTGCCGCCGGTGCCGACATAGCGCATCTGGGCGCGGCCGTATTTCGGATCGAAATCAGCCTGAAACTTGAGCGCGTCCCAGTCGTAGCGCCGGGTCTCGAAGCGAGCGACCCGCGCGTCGATCTGCGCCTCGAGGCTGTTGGCTGCGGCGGGTTTCGCGGCTTCGGCGGGTTTTGCGCTCATGGTTGCGTCTCCTCAATGCTGCTCAGTGCGTGACAAAGCCGCCGTTCACCGGCAGAAGCTGGCCGGTGACGAAATCGGCGGCATCGGACAACAGGAACATCACCGCCCCGACCACGTCGTCCGGCATCTGCCGGCGCGGCATGGCGCGGCCCTCCACATAGAGTTGATGCCGCTCGGCCGGCACATGTTCCGTGGCCTCGACGATGGTGAGGCCGGGCGCCACCGCGTTGACGGCGACGTTGTCGGGACCGAGCTCGCGCGCCAGCGACCGCGTCATTGCGATCACGGCGCCCTTGCTCGCCACGTAATGCAGCAGCCGGGGTGCCCCCCACAGGGCCGTGTCCGACGCGATGTTGACGATCTTGCCGCGGCCGGACTTCCGCAGGTGCGGGGCCGCGGCCCGGGTGACCAGCCAGGTGCCGCGCACGTTCACGCTCATGACGCGGTCCCAAGTCTCCAGATCGATCTCGTCGAACATCTTGCCGCCAATGCCGGTGGCGATCGCGGCGCAGTTCACGAGGCCGTCGAGCCCGCCCAGCCCGTCTGCCGCGGCCCGCACGGCCGTCTCGATCGACTTCGGATCGGCCAGATCGATGTACTGGAACTGCGCCTGGTACTTCTCCTGGCGCAACGCGGCGACGGTCGCCTGCCCCTCCTTCTCCAGAACGTCGGCGACCGCGACCCGTGCGCCGGCCGCGCACGCCGCCTCGGCGAAGGATCGCCCGAGCCCGCGCGCGGCACCGGTGATCAGCACGCGCTTGCCGGCCAGGAGGATGGGACCCGTCGCCATGCGCCTATTCCGCCGCGGCCCGGCCGGCCAGTGCCGCTGCCTGCGCCTCGGCTTCCTTCTGGATGAGCCGGCGGACATGGGCCATGCCGGTGTCGTGCTGATAGAGAAATTCATGCTCGCGGGCGTCGGCGGCCATGTTCTCCAGGACGACCCGGTCCTGCTCCAACACGTCCCAGTGCAGGCCTTCGAGCCGGTTGCGGTAGAGGAAGCGCCACACGCCGCGCTGCCAACCCTGCACCTTGCGGCAGCGCCAGAAGAAGACGCGGCAATGCCCTTCGTCGACCGGGGTCACGAAGCCGATGATGAAGAACGATCCGCCGGGCCCGGCGTCCTTCCGGTACGGGATCGACAGGCGCATCCACTGCGCACCGGTGTCGCCCCATTCCGTCCAGTCGAAATTGACCCCGCGCTGGCCTTCTTTCTCGAACATCAGGCCAAACTGGGTCTTGCGGATGCGCATCACCGCCGACTTGTCACCCTCGGCCATCGAATGCGACGCGGCGTGCAGATAGGCGCCGTGCATCGGGTCCATGACGTTCTCGACCGCGTAGCGGTAGTTGCATTTCCACGCCGCGGTGCAGAGCATGCTGCTCCAGTCCGGCGAGGCGAGCTCCTCCGGAAGCTCGAGCGGCGCCGGCTCGGCATGCAGCGCGTCACCGAACCACACAAAGACGCCGCCCTGGTGCTCCTGCACCGGATAGCCCTTGATGCAGGTCTGTCCCTCGAGCGGGCAGTTGGTGGCCGCGGGGACCCTGGCCACCTTGCCCTCCGCCGTCACCTCGACGCCGTGATACCAGCAGGCGATACGGTCGCCGAGGTTCCAGCCCAGCGACAGCCGCGCGCCCCGATGCGGGCAGCGGTCTTCCAGCGCATGCACCTGCCCCGCTTCGTCCCGCCACAGCGCGATGCGTTCGCCGAGCCGCGTCAGCCCGACCGGCTTGCGGCCGACCATCCAGCTCGGCGCCACCGGATACCAGCGGTTCCGGAGGCCGAGGGTCACCAGGTTGTCGACTTGGGAATTCGGGGTTGGATTGGGCATGGGGCCTCTCAAACGACGTCCACGCTGCGAACCGGGATGTAATGGAGAACCCGGCCCTCCGCGACGATCACGGCGACATAGGCAAGAATGCCGATCAAGGTGAGGAGGATGATGGTGACGAACACCATGGCGGTGTTGGCGGCGCCCTCGCCGAACACGAGCAGATATCCGAGGCCCGTGTTGCCGCCGACGAGCTCGCCGACCAGCACGCCGATCACCGCCAGGGTCGAGCCGATCCTAAGGCCCGCGAACAGCGGCGGCATGGCAGCGCGGAACTCGATTTTCCAAAACACCTGCAGGCGCGTGGCGGTGAACGAGCGCGCGAGGTTGACCATGTCGTGGTCGACGGTGCGGATCGCCGTCAACACGTTGACCATGATCGGAAAGAATACGATCAGCACCGCCACCAGGATCTTCGGATAGACCGTGTAGCCGAACCACATGACGAACAGCGGCGCGAACGCGACCTTGGGTGCAATCTGCAGCGCCAGGATGTAGGGCGACAGCACGACCTCAGTGACCGGCGACATGCCGAGCACGTAGCCGACGACCATTCCCAGCAGAGCGCCGAGCGCGAAGCCGACGATGACCTCCATGGCCGTGACCGCGGTGTGGTAGAACAGGTTGTCGCGGCCGATCATGCGAAAGAACTCGTGGTAGCACTCGGCGGCGGTTGGCACGATGTAAGAGGGGACGCCGATCAACGGCGGCCCCCACTGCCACGCGGCGAGGAAGAGGACGAAGACGGCAAGGCTCGCCCACGTCTCCCAACCGGTTGCTATGCGCACGGCTTTGTCCAACATCGTCGGCCCTAACGTCCCACGTCGTCGCCTGACAATTCACCCCCACCCCAACCCTCCCCCATCGAGGGGGAGGGAGGTTCTTCTTTGTCCCCTCCCCCCTTGTGGGGGAGGGTTAGGGTGGGGGGTGTTATCCGCATGGTGCGCTGCCCGTCACTCCACGAACTGGTTGGTGTAGAGCTCCTTCACCGGGGTCGGCTTCTCGATGATGCCGTGCTGCAGATAGAACTGCTGCAGGTTGGCAAGGCGCGCCTCGTCGATCGCGCCGGGCTTGCTCTGACCGGGATAGACGTACTGGTTGTAGAGCTTGAACACGCGCGCCATCGCCGCTTCCTGGCCGGCGCGCTGCGGCACCGCCTTCACGTAGTCCTTGGCCGCGCCGTCGGGATCCTTCACCACGTCCTGCCAGCCGTGGAGCGTGGCACGGACCAGCTTCTTGATGAGCTCCGGCCGCTCCTGGATCATCTTGTCGGACGCGATCACGACCTGCGCCATGCTCTGGAAATAGTCGTTCGCCGGGATGATGCGGATCTTGGCCCCGGCCTCGATCAGGTCGCCCTCCCAGTCGGGCACGCTGGCCAGACCCTCGGATTGGCCGGCGAGGAACAGCTTCCATACGTTCACCGGCCCCGCGGCCTGCGCGTTCACGTCGTTCTTGGTGAGCCCGACTTTCGCCAGCATGCCGATCAGCGCGTAATAGGTCGTGTCCTGATAGGCCATGACCGTGATCGTCTTGCCCTTGAGGTCAGCCGGACCTTTGATCGGCGAATCCTCGCGCACGACCAGCTGCATCAGGCTGCCGCCGCCGAGCAGGGCCACGGCTTTCACCGGCACGCCGTTGGCGCGCACGATGATCGGCGTGTCGCCGAGGGCACCGCCGATCTGCGCGTTGCCGACGCCGACCGCCTTCGCCGTATCGACGCCGCCGCGGCCGGACTCGAACGTCACGTCGAGATCCTCCTTCGCGTAGTAGCCGCGCTGCACGGCCACCATCCACGGGCCGAACGCCGGCAGGAACGCCGCCGCCGGCAGCTGGTAGGTCACCTTCTCGGCCGCCTGGCTCGGCGCGGCTCCCGCGACAGCCAGCCCCGCCGCAACCGCCGCCGCCGCCATCACACGCTTGGTCCCCATCGGAAATCTCCCGGTCTTATGAATGAGTGAAACTCGGCTCATTTTCGTCCTCGCGCAGATGGAGCAGCGACATCAGCTTCGGAATGAACTGGCCGACGCCCGGCTGCTCGCGCCGCTTCATCGGGTTGTCGCGATACGGCAGATCGACCACGATCTCCTCGACGATCTCGCCGGGCCGTGCACTCATCACCAGGACGCGGTCGGAGAGCGTGATGGCCTCGATCAGGTCGTGGGTGATGAACAGCGCGGTCTTGCCGGTCTCCTTCAGCGTGCGGCCGAGATCCTGCTGCAGGATCATCTTGGTCTGCGCGTCCAGGGCCGAGAACGGCTCGTCCATCAGCAGGACGGCCGGATCGACGGCGAGCGTGCGCGCCAAGGCCGCGCGCTGACGCATGCCGCCGGAGAGCTGGTGCGGATAATGCCGGGCGAACTCGCTGAGGCGGCACTTGCGCAGCAACGCCTCGGAGCGGCCATGCCGCTGATCGGCCGCAACACCCTGGATCTCGAGCCCGAACTCGACGTTCTCGCGGATCGTGCGCCACGGCAGCAACAGGTCCTTCTGCAGCATGAAGGCGACGTGCGGGTTGGGCTTGGTGACCTTCTCGCCGTCGACGAAGACCTCGCCATCGCTCGGCCGGTCGAGGCCCGAGCCCATGTTGAGCAGGGTGCTCTTGCCGCAGCCGCTGGGCCCGATCAGCGAGACCACCTCGCCGTCAGCGATCTTGAGGCTGACGTTCCGGACCGCGGTGATGAACGCCTCGCCACGGCCGTTCGGCTTGTGCGCGCCGTTGAAGCGGTTGGGGAACCGCTTCGTCACGTTGCGGAATTCAAGCCGGGCTGCCACGGATCGTCTGCCGTTCCTAGGCGCCGAGCCGCGCCATCTCGGCGGTGAACGACGCTTCGGTCCACGCGGCCCCGTCGGGCCCCTTCACCCCGCGCTCGTTCAGGCGGCGGACGATGCCGGCAAGCTCGTAGATCTCCTCGGCGAAGATCGCCTGCAACGCATCGCCGAGCGCGTCCTCATAAGCGGTCGGCGCCGCGGCGCGGGTCTGCCAGCAGATGTTCTGTGCCTTGTCGGGGTGCTCGATCGACGCTTCATCGCCCTTGGCGCCCACGGATGACCCGGGCCAGTCCTTCAGGGCGATGTTGTAGGTGTCCATCGAACGCTCCTTCCCTCCTAGACGTCGATCAGGATGTCGTTGCCTTCGACCTTGACCGGATAGTTCTTCAGGTCCTCTTCCGCCGGCGGCGCGACGCACTTCCCGGTGCGGATCTCGAAGGCGGCCTGGTGCAGCGGGCACTCGACGCGCTCGTTCTCGATGAAGCCCGACGACAGCAGCGCATAGGCATGCGGGCACACGTCGTCGAGACAAAAGAAGCTGTCGTCCAGCTTGTAGATCGCAAGCTGCTTGTCACCGATGGTGACCGGAACCGGTGCGTCCGGCTTTACGTCCGCCACGGACGCCACGCGCTGCCACGCCATTGCCCTCGTCCTCCGTCGCTTTTTGATTGTTCCATATATGGGACATTGTCCCATACGCTAAACATAGCCCCTGGGCCCGTGCGGGGTCAAGCGGCCCCTATGGTCCTAGCAAAAAGCTGGTAGTAAGAGGAGCGCTCCCGCTTTCCTCCATGAGGCGACGATGGATTTCGAGTTCTCAGCCCGCTCGCAGCAGCTCCGCGACCAGCTGATCGCCTTCATGGACGCGCACATCTATCCCAATGAGCGCGTCTACGAGGAGCAGGTCACGCGCGGGCCGTCGCGCTGGCAGGTCGCGCCGATCATGGAGGAGCTGAAGGCCAAGGCCCGCCAGGCGGGATTATGGAACCTGTTCCTGCCGGAGCATGAGGGGGGCCTCAGCAATTTCGACTACGCGCCGCTCTGCGAGGTCATGGGACGCTCGCCCATAGCACCCGAGGCCTTCAACTGCTCCGCTCCCGATGTCGGCAACATGGAGGTGCTGCTGAAATACGGCACGCCCGAACAGAAGGAGAAGTGGCTGAAGCCGCTGCTCGCCGGCGAGATCCGCTCCTGTTTCGGCATGACCGAGCCCGACGTGGCGTCATCGGACGCGACCAACATCCAGAGCCGCATCGTGCGCGACGGCGATCACTACGTCATCAACGGCCGCAAGTGGTGGTCGACGGGAGCGCCCGACCCGCGTTGCAAGATCGCCATCTTCATGGGCAAGACCGATCCGCACGCGCCGCGCCACGCGCAGCAGTCGATGATCCTGGTGCCGATGGACACACCCGGCGTGAAGGTCGTCCGCCCCCTCACCGTCTTCGGCTACGACCACGCGCCGCACGGCCATGGCGAAGTCATCTACGAGAACGTCCGGGTGCCGGCGAGCAACATGCTCCTGGGCGAAGGCCGCGGCTTCGAGATCGCGCAAGGACGGCTCGGGCCGGGACGCATCCATCACTGCATGCGCGCGATCGGCCTCGCCGAGCGGGCCCTGGAGGCGATGGTCCACCGCGTGAAGCAGCGCGTCGCGTTCGGCAAGCCGCTGGCCGAGCAAGGCGGCATCCGCCAGGACATTGCACACTCACGCATCGAGATCGACGAAGCGCGGCTGCTGACGCTCGCGGCGGCGCGGATGATGGACAAGCAGGGCAACAAGGCGGCGCGCAAAGAGATCGCGATGATCAAGATCGCGGCCCCCAACATGGCGCTGCGCGTGATCGACCGCGCGATCCAGGCGCACGGTGCCGCGGGGGTCAGCGGCGATTTCAACCTGGCGGCCGCCTACGCGCACGCCCGCACATTGCGCATCGTCGACGGCCCCGACGAGGTCCATCTCGAGGCGATCGCCAAGCTCGAGCTGGGGAAGAACAGGTAGCGGTTCGCAGATGCACTACAAGTTTGTTCTGCAGCGCGCAGCGGACGGCGGGTACGTCGCAACTGTGCCGGCACTGCCCGGATGCGTCAGCCAGGGCGACACGCGCGCCGAGGCTCTAGCCAATATCCGGGAGGCTATCGAGCTGTATGTCGAAGATTGCCGTGACGCCGGAGACCCCGTGCCTAGCCCGCTCGGCTGAGCTCCGTCATTGCGAGGAGCGCAGCGACGAAGCAATCCAGCAGGCCAAACTCTGGATCGCTTCGCTTCGCTCGCGATGACGAAAGCGCCTCTACGCCCCCTGCTCCGCCAGCCGCCAGCCGATCTCGGCCAGGCGCGGCGCGGTGCGGCCGAGCTGCTCGGCGCTGGCCGACGAGGCGTTGCCCTGGAGCGCCCGGGCATAGACGCCCTGGACGATCGCGGCGTAGCGGAACAGCGAGAACGCGAGGAAGAACGCCCAGTCGGCGCCGGGATCGCGGCCGGTGTGGCGGACATAGGTCGCGACATAGGCCGGCTCGTCGGGGATCCCGAGGGAAGCCAGGTCGACGTCGCCGAAGCCGCGCACCGTCGGCAGGTCCGCGGGCATGCGATACAGCATGCAGTTATAGGCGAGGTCGGACAGCGGATGGCCGAGCGTCGACAGCTCCCAGTCGAGCACGGCCACCACACGCGGCTCGTCCGGATGGAAGATCAGATTGCCCAGCCGGTAGTCGCCGTGGGCGATGGTCGTCTCGTCCCGGGCCGGGATGTGGCCCGGCAGCCAGTCGATCAGCCGATCCATGGCCGGGATGTCGCCGGTCTTCGACGCCGCGTACTGCTTCGACCAGCGCGCGATCTGGCGTTGGACGTAGTTGTCCGGCCGGCCGTAATCGGCAAGGCCCGCCGCCCGCCAGTCGACCGAATGCAGGCGGGCCAGCGTCTCCGCCATCGCCGTATAGACGGCACCGCGCTCGCCGGGTGCCAGGTCCGGCAGCCGCGGATCGGTGAACACGCGCCCGGCGACGAAGTCCATCACATAGAAGGGCGTGCCGATGATCTGGGCGTCCTCGCAGAGGAGACGCGCCGGCGGAACCGGGACGCCGGTGTCGGCGAGGGCGCGGATGATGCGATATTCGCGCTCGACCATATGCGCCGACGGCAACAGCTTGCCGGGCGGCTTCTTGCGCAGCACCCAGCGCCTACCCCCGGCTTCGACCAGGAAGGTCGGATTGGACTGACCGCCCTGGAACTGCCGGATCGCAATATCGCCCCGGCAGCCCGGCAGAAGCTCGCGCAGATAATCGGCGAGCCGCGCCTCGTCGAACCGATGCGCCTCGCGGACCGGAATGAGCTCCGCCGCGCTAGACATCTTCGATATTTCCTATTGAGGAAAGATCACCCCCACCCCATCCCTCTCCCCCAATCTTCAAAAGACTGGGCTCGGGGGAGGGGGAATTTTTTTGCGTGGCCTCTTTATCCCCTCCCCCCTTGCGGGGGAGGGTTAGGGAGGGGGGTATCGACGGCATATCTCTGTCTACACCGCTTCGGCGATGGTGATCCCGCCGTCGGCGACGATCACCTGGCCGGTGATGAAGGCGCCCGCCGGTGCTGCCAGGAAGACCGCAATGCCGGCGACCTCGGGCACCTCGCCGATGCGGCCGAGCGGCGCCATCGCCTCAACGCGCTTCAGCCGCTCTTTATCTTCCCAGAGAGCCCGGGCGAAATCGGTCCGGATGATGCCGGGGGCGATCGCGTTGACCCGGATGTTGTGGTGTCCCCACTCGAGTGCGAGGTTGCGCGCGAGCTGCATCTCCGCCGCCTTGGAGATGCCGTAGGTGCCGATCACCGAATTCCCCTTCAGCCCGGCGATGCTGGAGATCAGGATCACCGAGCCGTCCCGCCGCGCCGCCATCTGCGGGATCGCCATGTTGCACAGCCAGAACGTGCTGCGCAGGTTGGTGCCCATGATCTTGTCGAAGGCCGAATCCTCGATCTTCGCCAGCGGGCCGAACGCCGGATTGATCCCGGCGTTGCACACCAGCGTGTCGATACGGCCCCATTTGTCCAACGTCGTGTCCACCAAACGCTGCAGCTCGTCCTTGGACGACACGTTGCAGGGCACGGCCAGGGCGGCGTGGCCGCGGCGCGCCAGCTCGTCGACCGCGGCCGCGCAGGCGTCGGCCTTGCGGCTCGAGATCACGACTTTGGCGCCGGCGTCGGCCATGGCCTCGGCGATTCCGCGCCCGATGCCGCGGCTGGATCCAGTGATCAGCGCCACTTTCCCGCTGAGATCGAACAGAGAATTGCCCGCCATCGTCTCCTCATCCGTCTCATCTACTGTGGACATTCGTGCCGCCGACGGTCAAGCCCCGGCCTTGCCCGGACGCCGATTTAATCGTTAGATCGTGGCCAAGAGCCGCAGCTGACGGCTCGGCCGGACAGCAGGAGGAGCGATGCGCGGTTTGATGATGGATCAGCCGCTGCTGATCACGTCGCTGATCAAGTATGCGGCGCAGTATCACGGCGATACGGACATCGTCAGTCGCACCGTCGAGGGGCCGGTCCACCGTTACACCTATCGCGACGCCTATAACCGGATCCAGCAGCTCGCCCACGCGTTGATATCGCTGGACCTCGGCCGGGGCGACCGCATCGCCACGTTGGCGTGGAACGGCTATCGCCATTTCGAGCTGTATTACGCGATCTCCGGCATCGGCGCCGTGTGCCACACGGTCAACCCGCGACTGTTCCCGGCGCAGATCGAGTACATCCTCAATCATGCCGAGGACAAATACATCTTCGTCGACCTGAGCTTCGTGCCGCTCATGGAATCGCTGGCCCCGCGGCTGAAGCACGCACGCGGCGTCATCGTGATGACCGATGCCGCGCATAAGCCGGCCACCGCTCTGCCGCACGTCCTGTGCTACGAGGAGCTGATCGAAGGCCGGCCCGAGGGCTTCGACTGGCCGAGCTTCGACGAGTGGACCGCGTCTTCCATGTGCTACACGTCCGGCACCACGGGCAACCCGAAGGGCGTCCTCTACGCACACCGCTCGACAGTCCTCCACAGCTTCTCGATCACCAGCGCCGACAGCATGGCGCTCAGCGCCCGCGATACGGTGATGCCGATCGTGCCGCTGTTCCACGTCAATGCCTGGGGCATTCCCTATGGCGCGCCGATGGCTGGCTCCAAGCTGGTCTTTCCAGGACCGCATCTCGACCCCGCCAATCTCCTTGACCTGTTGGAGCGCGAGCAGGTCACCATGGCCGCCGCCGTGCCGACCGTGTGGCTGAAGGTCTGCGAGCACCTGGCGCAGACCGGCCAGAGGTTCTCCAGCCTGCGGCGCATCCTGTGCGGCGGTTCGGCGATGCCGGAGGCGCTGATCGTGACGCTCGAGGAGACCTACGGCATCGAGATCTGTCATGCCTGGGGCATGACGGAGATCAGCCCGGTCGGCACGTCCGGCCGGCTCAAGGCGGCGCAGGAGAAGCTGCCGCGGCCGCAGCGCACCCGCTTCAAGATCTCGCAGGGCCGGCCGCTCTACGGCGTCCAGTGCAGGATCATCGACGCCGCCGGCAAGGTGCTGCCGCATGACGGGACGACCCTGGGCGAGCTCTGCGTGCGGGGGCCGTGGGTGACCAGCGGGTACTATGGCGACGACGAGGCCAACAAATCCGCCTTCGATGCCGATGGCTGGTTCCGGACCGGCGACGTGGTCAGCATCGATCCGGACGGCTGGATCCGCATCGCCGACCGCACCAAGGATCTGATCAAATCCGGCGGCGAATGGATCAGTTCGATCGATCTCGAGAACGCGGCGGTGGGCCATCCCGACATCCTCGAGGCCGCGGCCATCGCCGTGCCCCATCCGGTCTGGCAGGAGCGGCCGCTGCTGGTGGCGGTGCGCCGGCACGGCAGCGCCCTGACCCGTGACGGGTTGCTCGATTTCCTACGCGACAAGGTGGCGAAATGGGCCCTGCCTGATGACGTCAGCTTCGTCGACGAGCTGCCGCACACGGCAACCGGAAAGTTGCTGAAAAGCGCACTCCGCGAGCAGTATAAGCGGCACAAGCTCACGACCTGAGTCGCGGCATGGACCAAGCATCGCTCGACAACATCATCCACGTCATCCAGGTGGCGCTGACCCCGATCTTCCTGCTCACGGGTCTCGCCAACCTGCTGTCCGTGTTCTCGACGCGCCTGGGACGGGTGGCGGACCGCGTCGATCTGATGTCGGCGCGTCTCGAAGAGGCTAAAGGCGAAGCTGCAGACCGGATCGCCGCCCAGCTCACCTATCTTCGCAAACGATCGCTGGTCCTCGACGCGGCGGTCATCCTCGGCACGATCGGCGGGGCCGCGACCTGCGGCGCGGCCCTGGCGCTGTTCGTCGGCACGCTGCGCGATCTGACCGCCGCGACCATCCTGTTCGCACTGTTCGGATTGGCGCTCGTTTCGACGATCGCGGCCCTAGGGGCGTTTCTGGTCGAGATGCTGATGGCCGGCAAGAGCATCCGCGCCCAGGCCTCGCGCACGGAGAAAATCGGGTCGCGCTGAGGCATCAGCGGCCGATTGGTGGGCCGCAGTTCGTGCGGCCCGCCATCAAGCAATCCTCGAGCTTCGATTCATTGTGCAGCGCGTTGGCGACCCAGACGCTGACGGCGATGAGAAGGGCGACGAAGACCAGGACGCCAACGTTGACCCACGGGCTGGGCTGATCGTCGTCCTCATCGTCCTCGTCGCGCTGGGGCGGGCGGGCCATCGCCTCCCGGCGCCTTCTGATAGAGTTCAGGTCATGGATCATGGTCGTTCCGTTACCCTAGACCAGGCGATTGCCTTTTTCGAGCGGGGGCAAATAGCGGACGCGGAGACGGCCGTTCGGGCCGTCCTGGCTACCGATCCCGCCAATGTCGAGGCGCTCCATTATCTGGGAGTGGTTCTCGCCGCCGCCAAGCGCTACCCCGAAGCGGAACCGGCCTGGGCCGCGGCGCTGCAGCTTCGCCCGGACGCCGCGGATACCCTCTATAACCTCGCCCTGCTGCACCAGATGGCGCAGCGCCACGACGCGGCGATCGAGTGCTATCGCAAACTCCTCGCCGCGCAGCCGGGCTCGAGCGAAGTTCTGCTCAACCTCGGCAATGCCCACCTGGCGCTGCACCGCGTCGACGCGGCGATCGAGGCCTATCGCGAGGCGGTGCGGCTCGATCCGGCGTCCGCCGTCGCTTTCAACAATCTCGGCCTAGCCTTGGCCATGGCACAGCGTGGAGGCGAAGCGGCTGCCGCCTATGCGGACGCGTTGCGCGTGGCGCCGGACGCGGTGGATCCGCTGGTCAACCTGGCCCAGCTCCAGCTGGCGGCGGGTCGCCTCGCCGAGCCGGCAGACTTGCTGCAGCGCGCCGTCCACCTGCAGCCGGGATTCGTCGACGCCCGGCGCGCTCTCGCCCAGCTCCACGAGCTCATTGGCGATGTCGAGGCCGCGATCGCGGAGCGCCGCCACGTGCTTGCGAGCCATCCCGATCGCGCGGACCTGCACCGCGAACTGATCCTGAGCCTGAACTTCGCCGACGGCGATGCCGGCAGCACGGTTGCCGAAACCTGCCGGGACTGGCATCGCCGGTTTGCGGCCCCATTGATCCCAGCCCGGCCGCAGAGCGGCTTAGACCGCGACCCCGAGCGCCGCCTGCGCCTCGGCTATGTCGCCGGGACGCAGTTCCGCTCTCATACCCTCGCCCACACGATGCTGCCTCTGGTCGAGGCGCATGGCGACGGCTTCGAGCTCTATTGCTATTCCGACCTCCCGCAAGACCAGGAAGATGACATCAGCGCGCGGTTCCAGCGCCGCACGGTCTGGCGGCGCATGACCGGCCTGTCCGACGAAGACTACGCGCAGGCAATCGCGGCCGACCGGATCGACATCCTCATCGATCCGGTGGCCTTCGTCGGCGGATCGCGCCTGCTGGCCCTGGCGCGCCGGCCGGCGCCGATGCAGGTCTCATTTCCGGTGATGGGCACCTCTGGCGGCGCCACGATGGACTACGTTCTGTGCGACGACCAGATCCTGCCGCCAGCAGCCGAGCATGACTATGCGGAGCGGCGCTTGCGGATCCCCTTCGCGTATTGCTACCGGCCGCTCGGCGAGCCGCCCGCAGTCGCGCCGTCGCCCGCACTCGCCGGCGGGCCCGTCACTTTCGGATCGATGAATTCGCTGCCGAAGATCAGCCGCCGCGCCATCCGCGCGTGGCGGCGGATCCTCGATCAGGTCGCCGGCTCACGGCTGCTCGTGAAAGCCGGCTTTCCGTTCCGCGACCCCGATGTGCGGCGGCTGTTTCTTCGCCGGCTCCAGGACGAAGGCGTCGATGTCGCCCGCATCGTCTTGAAGGATTGGGTGCCGACCCATGGCGATCATCTGGCCGCCTATGGCGACATCGACGTCGCCCTCGACTCGTTTCCCTATAACGGCGTGGTGACGACCTACGAGGCGCTGCTCATGGGCGTGCCGGTGGTGACGCGGACCGGCGCGCGGGTGCTGGACCGCTATGCGACGTCCATCCTGCGCACGGTCGGCTTCGACGAGGGCATTGCCGCCGATGACGACGCCTACGTCGCGCGTGCGGTGGCGCTCGCATCCGACCGCCGCCGCCTTGCCGAGCTCCGCGGCAGCTTGCGCGCCACGCTGCTGAGCTCGCCGGCCTGCGACGCCGCGGGCGTAGCGCACGCCATCGAAGCCGCGCTCCGGACGGCCTGGCGTGCCGAGTGTGCGTAGAGATTCGCCGGCGGCCCCTCTAAGATGGCACGCATGAAAAAACGCAACGCCGTGGCGACCGGCGGATTTCGCCCGCACGACGACCGGACGCAGCCGCGGCGCCGCATTCCCGGCTATCCGAATACGCTCACCCGCACGCCCGGCGGCCGCAGCTGGCCGCGGATCGTATCGCTCGCCGATTTGACCGGGCCGGTCTTCCCGCCCGAATCCGTGCTTCCCGAGGAGGCAGACCTGTCGCGCCCCGCGCCGGGCGCGCCGCGCGCCCTGGGGCAGCTGATCACCGTCTCCGGCCGCGTCCTCGATGAAGCCGCGCGGCCGGTGCGCCGTTGTCTGATCGAGATGTGGCATGCGAACGCGGCAGGCAAATACATCCATCACAACGACCCGTCGCCGGTGCCGGCCGATCCCAACTATCCCGGGCGCGGCCGGGCGATGACCGACGAGGCCGGCCGGTTTTCGTTCCGCACCATCAGGCCTGGCGGCTATGCGGTCCCGGACGGCGAGCCCGGCGCCAAGACCGGATGGTGGCGGCCGCCGCACATCCATTTTTCGCTCTTCGGACCCTGCTTCAGCGCGCGACTGATCACACAGCTCTTCTTCCCGGGCGAGCCGCTGAACGAGCTCGACCTGATCCTCACCAGCATTCCCGACAGGGTGGCGCGCGACCGGCTGGTCCTGCGGTTCCTTCCGCGTACAACCGGCAATTCGCGGGAGGGTGACGCGCCCCTCCAATACACCCAGGATTTTGTATTGCGCGGCCGCTTCGAGACGCCGTTCGAGATCCGATAACCATGGCGCGACAAAGGCGGGCCCCCGCGCAACGGCTCGTGCCGACTGCGCATCAGACTACCGGCCCGTTCTTTCCGGCACAATATATCCGGCCGGGCGATACCGATCTCGCCGGCGTGACGCGCCAGGGACCACCCGCACTCGGCGAGCCCTATTACATCCACGGCCACGTCCGCGACGCCGCCGCCAAGCCGGCTGTCAACGTGATCCTCGAGATCTGGCAGGCGAACGCGGCCGGCCGGTTTCATCATCCCGTCGACCGCTCGCCGGCACCGCTCGACCCGCACTTCGTCGGCTGGGGACGTACCTGGACCGACCGCGACGGGTTCTACAGCTTCATCACCATCAAGCCGGGACCCTACCCGGTCCGCCCGGGCGGCAAAGGCTGGTTCGCACCGCGAATCAATGTCCGCCTGATCGGCTCCGGCCTGATGCGCCCGCTGATCACCTGCCTGTACTTCCCCAACGAGCCGCTGAACGAGGATGATCCGCAGCTCGTCGCGATCTCAAATGCCGCCGCGCGACGCCGGTTGATCGCCACGCCGGAGCCGCATGACGCGGCACCCGCCGGCGTGAAGCCGCTGCGGTTCGATCTCGATCTCGGCGGACGTCAGACCTCGACCTTCTTGGACGACTGAGCGGCTTGGCCCCTCACCCGGCGAAGCTGGGCTCCGGCACTCCCGAAACACCCGGCCTGACCGCGAACAGGGCCCCGGCCAGCGGCTGCTGCTCGATCTGCTGCGGGTTGAGGCGCTGCCGCGCCGTGGTGATGTAGAGCGTTTCAAGGCCGGCGCCGCCGAACGCGCACGAGGTGGGCTGCGTCACCGGCATCTCGATGACCCGGTCGAGCCGCCCATCCGGTGTGTAGCGGCAGATGCGTCCACCGCCGTATTCGGCATTCCACAAACAGTCTTCGGCATCGACCGTCGAGCCGTCGGGCCGGCCCACCCGATCCTTCGTGTCGACGAAGACGCGCTCGTTGGCCACCGTGCCGGTCTCGATGTCGTAGTCATACGCCCAGATTTTGTGACGCTCGGTATCGGCGAAATACATGACGCGGTCGTTACGGCTCCACGACAGGCTGTTCGGAATGATGACCCCGCTGCGGACGACGCGCACGCTGAGGTCCACGTCCAGGCAATAGAGAGAGCCGGTGGGCTCGCGCGCCACCTCGCTCATCGTGCCGGCCCAGAAGCGGCCCCGGCGGTCGCAGCGGCCGTCGTTGAAGCGGTTGTCCGGCAGGTGATTTTCGGGATCGGCGACCTGTTCCAGCTTGCCGGTCTTGAGGTCGAAGAAATGGAAGCCCCTTTTCGTCGCCGCGACCATGCCATCCCGCGCCCGCAGGCCGATCGAGCCGACCGGATCAGGCAGAGTCCACGTCCTCACCTTTCCCGTGGACGGATCGAGCCGGTTGATCGTCGGACCGTAGATGTCGACCCAATAAAGCGCCTTGTCCCGGTCGTTCCACACCGGGCTTTCGCCGAGCAGATGCTTGCCGTCATATGCGCATTCGACACCGGCCATCGATCATCTCCGCTGGTCTGTCGGGGGAGCGCCCGTGGGGCGACGGACTAATGGCGATGCTGGCGGCCCCCTCCGGCGGGCGCAAGTGACTATTTTTCCCGGCTGATTCTGGGTGGGCCGTGCCCATCCCTTAGGCAAGCCCGCAAATTCATCCTGGCGATCCCCTCCCGGGCCGCGTAGAGTTTTTGGGCAATATGCCAATCTGGCGCCGTCCCTGGACGGCCGGGAGGAACGATGGATTCAGGTGATGCGTCGGCACCGTCGTCCCGCCGCGCGAATATTGATTGCGAGCGGTTCCGGCTGCGGCGGTTCATCGAGAGCCTCGCGGGCACCGACGAACTGGATGTCCACCCCGGGCCGGTCGAGCTCGCGGACGTCGCCCCGCCGCTCGACGGCAACCGCAAGGCCGTGCTGTTCCGCCAGGTCGGGCCCGAGCGCGCAGAGCTGGTCGGCAATGTCGCCGGCAGCCGCAGCCGCCTGGCCCGCGCCTTCGACGTGGTCCCACAGAATCTCCTACACGAGGTCCTGAAGCGGCTGCGCGGCAAGCCCGAGATCGTCGAGATGTCGCGGGCCGAAGCGCCGGCCCAGCAGGTGGTCCTGACCGGTGATGCCGCCGATCTGACGCAGCTTCCGGTTCACCTGCAGCATGGCGCCGACGGCGCCCCGTATATCTCCGCCTCCACCGATTTCGTGGTCGACAAGCGCACCGGCCTCACGAATGTCGGCATGCGGCGCCTCATGCTGCGTGGCCGCCAGGAAGCCGGGGTCGATCTCGTCTCGCCCAGCGACCTGCGGGCGATCTACGAGGCGAGCGCCGCCCGTGGCGAAAATCTGCCGGTGAGCTTCGTGGTCGGCTCGCATCCCGTGGATCATGTCGCCGCGGTCATGCGGCTGCCGGTCGACGAGCTCGGCCTGGTCGCCAGCTTGCGCGCGGCACCGCTGCCGGTGGTCAAATGCATCACCAACGACATCCGGGTCCCGGCCGACGCGGAGTGGGTGCTGGAAGGCTATCTCGACGCGCGCGGCCATGTCGAAAGCGAAGGCCCGTACGGCGAATTCCTCGGCTATTACGGCGGGGTCAAGCGCAACCCGGTGTTTCATCTGACGGCGATCACGCGGCGGCGCGACGCCCTGTTCCAGACGTCGACCATCGGCGGCCACGGCATGAGTCGCACCGACACCTCGCAGCTGAACGCGTTGCGCTGCGAGGCGCTGGTCTGGCGGGCGCTGGAGACCGCGGTGCGCGAGCCGGTGGCGGTTTACGGCACGCCATCGAGCGGCGGCCAGTTCAACGTCCGCATCGCCATCCGCCAGCGCGTTCCCGGAGAGGCGCGCAACGCCATTGCCGCCGTCTGGGGCTGCCTCGCCAATGTGAAGCATGTGTTCGTCGTCGACCCGGACGTCGACATCTTCTCGGACGAGCAGATGGATTGGGCGCTGGGCACCCGCTTCCAGGCCGACCGCGACCTGATCGTGGAAGGCGGCTTCCGCACCCTGCCGCTCGACCCGTCGCTGAACGGCGCCCGTGTCGGTGCCAAGGCCGGGTTCGACCTGACCTGGCCGTTCGGCATGCAGGGCAAGCTCGAGACCACGGTGCCGGAGCCGCCCCGGTTCGAGGGGCAGCGCTTCCCGTCGATCCGCGCGGCGCTCGAGCACGGGCCCAAATATTTCGAGGAGCTCATGGCCGCGGTCGGCAGCCGCGATGGCCGCGAGGTGGTGCGCGATCTCGACGCGCTGCGCCGCGAGCCTGGGTTCGAGCGCGATCCGCGCGGCCGCTACGTGCTTCAAAAGCCGAGTGGCAGCGCGTAGAAGCCAGCGGATGAATAAATTACTGATCGCCATGGATGCCCCGGACGTGAAGCTTGTCCTCGGGCCGGCCTTCGGCCGGTCCCGGGGGCCGGGGCATGACGCTCTTTTTATTTCGTCATCGCCCGCTTTATGCGGGCGATCCATCGCGGACATAGCCCTCTCTACGCGATTGTAAGCCGTTGCCATGGGCCTGATCGGCAAGCCGCTTCCGCGCATCGAAGATCTGCGCCTTGTCGCCGGGCGAGGCCAATACACCGACGACGTCCATCCGCCCGGCGCGGCCTGGGCGTTCGTCGTCCGCTCACCACATGCCCACACGGTCGTGAAGGGGATCCGCACCGCGCGGGCGGCCGCCGCGGATGGCGTGCTGGCGGTGCTCACGGCCGCGGACTATCGGGCCGACGGTCATCGCGGCATCGCGCATGTCGCGGTTCCGGCGGAGGCGGCGGATGCGTCGCGGCCGGCGTTCGTCGCGACGGCAGACTCGCCGATCTTCGAACATCCGCACCTGCCGCTCGCCGAGGACCGCGTGCGTTATCCCGGCGAAGGGGTCGCCCTGGTGATCGCGGACACACTCGAGCGGGCGCGCGACGCCGCTGAGTTGGTCGAGGTCGATTACGAACCCCTGCCCGCCGTCGTCTCCGTGCTGGACGCGATCGCGGACGAGGCGCCCCAGCTGTGGCCGGACGCGCCGCGCAACACGGCGTTTCGCGCCGCCTTTGGTGACGCCGAGGCGGTTCGCCGCGCGTTCGGCGGCGCCGCGCTGATCGTCGAGCACGAGTTCACGAACAGCCGGGTCGTGAACGCCCAGATGGAGCCGCGATCGGCCGTCGGGTTTTACGACCAGGGCAGCGGCGTCACCAAGCTGATCTCTGGCAGCCAGGGCGTGGTCCGCCAGCGCGTAGTCCTGGCCGGATGCCTCGGCGTGGCGCCGGAGAAGGTGCACGTGATCTCGCCCGATGTCGGCGGCGGCTTCGGGCCGCGCAGCAACCTTTACCCCGAGCAGGTGCTGGTCGCCTGGGCAGCGCGGCGGGTGGGACGGCCGGTACGGTGGACCAGCGACCGCAGCGAGGCATTCCTCAGCGACTATCAGGGCCGCGACATGGTGGTGCGCGCGGCGCTGGCACTGGCACAGGACGGCCGGATCCTGGGGCTGCGCGCCGATCTCATAGGCAATGTCGGCGCCCAAACCGTGTCGTTCGTGCCGCTGTCGAACGGCTACCGGGTGCTGACCAATGTCTACGACGTGCCCGCCGCCCATGCGGAGCTGCGCGGCGTCCTGACCAACACGGCGCCGACCGCCCCGTATCGCGGCGCCGGCCGGCCGGAAGCAACCCATGTCATGGAGCGGCTGCTCGACATGGCGGCCCGGCGGCTCGGGATCGACCGCCTTGAGATCCGCCAACGGAACCTCATCGCCAAACGCGCCCTGCCCTATAGCAATCCGATGGGCCTGGTCTACGACAGCGGCGATTTTCACGCCAACATGCAGGACGCGGTCCGGCGCGCCGATTGGGCCGGATTTCCCGCGCGCCGCGCCGAGAGCCGGCGCCGCGGCCGGCTGCGCGGGATCGGCATTGCGAATTACGTCGAATCGCCGGTCGGCGCCCCGCGGGAGAGGGTCGTCATCACGATCCGGCCCGCCGGACATGTCGAGATCGTCGCCGGCACGCAATCGACCGGCCAGGGCCACGAGACCAGCTTCGCGCAGGTGGTCGGCGAGTATCTCGGCCTTCCGCTGGAGCGCATCCGGCTCGTCACCGGCGACACCGCGGTGGTCGCGGTCGGCGGGGGCACGCACTCGGACAGATCGATGCGGCTCGCCGGCACGCTCCTGCTGAAGGCGTCGCAGGATCTGATCGAGCGCGGCCGGGCGTTGGCGGCTCCGCTGCTGAACGCCTCGCCGGGCGATCTGACCTTCAGCGACGGGAGCTTCCGCGTCTCGCATTCGGACCGCACCCTCAGCCTGTTCGATCTCGCCGGCAACGCCGAGCTTGCGGCCGCCGCGGAGTTCAATGGCCGCATTCCCGCTCATCCGACCGGCTGTGCCGTCTGCGAGCTCGAAGTCGATCCCGATACGGGTGAGGTCGAGATCGTCCGTTACACGACCATTGACGACGTCGGTCGGCCGATCAATCCGCTGATCGTCGACGGACAGGTCCACGGCGGCATCGCGCAAGGAGTGGGACAGGCGCTGAGCGAAAACCTGGTGCTGGAACCGGGCACCGGCCAGGTGCTCAGCGGATCGTTCCTGGACTACGGGCTGCCGCGCGCCGACCGTCTGCCGAGCTTCGACGTCTCCCTGGCCGAGGATCCGACGGCCGGCAACCCGCTGCGCGTCAAGGGCGGCGGCGAAAGCGGCATCACGCCGGCCACCGCCGCGGTGATCAATGCGCTGGTCGACGCGATGAGCGACTATGGGGTCGACGACATCGCCATGCCCGCGACGCCATTGCGGGTCTGGGAGACGATCACCGCTGCGCAACGTCGCATGCGCCGATAACGGAGGAACACCCATGCAGAGGATATTCGCCCTGCTCGCCGTCCTTGCCGCTACGACCGGCGGTGCCGCGGCGCAGACCTACCCGAACAAGCCGGTGAAGATGGTGGTGCCGTGGCCGGCGGGCGGCGTGGCCGACATCTGCGCGCGGGCCATCGGCGAAGAGATGCGGGCGACGCTCGGCCAGCCGGTGATCATCGAGAACCGGCCGGGAGCATCCGGCAAGATCGGCACCGAGGTGGTCGCGCGCAGCCCGGCCGACGGCTACACGATCATCTACACCAACCCGTCGAATCACACGGCGCCGACCTTCGTCGACAAGCAGATCGGATTCGATCCGATCGCGGACTTCACCCCGGTCATCCAGACCGCGGAGGCCAGCTACTTTCTCGTCGTCAACGCCAATTCGCCGTACAAGACGGCGAAGGAGCTGATGGCGGCGGCCCGCGCCCAGCCCGGGCAGCTCAACATCGCCAATGCCGGCCTCGGCAGCGTGTCGCATTTTGCTCTCGCCATGTTCCTGAGCTCGGCCAAGATCGACGTCGTCCAGGTCTCCTACAAGGGCGAAGGGCCGGCGGTGAACGACCTGCTGGCCGGTGCGGTCCAGATGATGGTGATGACCGGCGCCAAGCCGTTCGTCGACGACGGGCGGCTGCGCGCGCTGGCCACCATGTCCCCCGAGCCGTGGTTCAACCTGCCCGATGTGCCGCCGATGGCGCAGGCGGCCGATCTGCCGGGCTTCAAATTCGTCGGCTGGCAGGGCATCGCCGGTCCGGCCAAACTGCCAAAGGACGTGCAAAGCAAGCTGAACGCCGCGGCCAACACCGCGTTGCGGTCCGAGCGCGTACAGAACACGCTGCGCGAGGGTGGCATCCGGCCGACGGGCGGCGCGCCGGAGCTCCTCGAACAGGCGATCAAGACCGACCTCGCCACCTTCCGCCGGGTCATCGCCGAGGCGCATCTGACGTTCGAGCAATAGACGCTGCGCTTGCGCGCCGTCAGATCGCGTCGGCCGGCTTAGGCTCGCTCTTCGTCTTTAGCTTCGCCTTGCTCTTGCTCTTGACCTTCGCCTTGGCTTTGGGCGGAGGCGCCTGCTGCACGGCTTTCATTTCGTCGAGCGCGCCGGCGGTCTGGACGACGATCTCAGTCGCGGTCGCGACATCCTTGAAGAACAGCGCGCCCTGGTCGGCGACCACACGCATCCGCGTGGTGCTGGGCGTCAGATGCTCCAGGTCGATCTCGATCTCGCGCTGAGTGGCCGAGGCGGCAATTCTCCATCCGCCCGGCGTCGCCGTCTCCTCGGTCACGGTCATGTCCATCCGGCCCAGCGCCTTGCGCGCCGCCCAGTGCACGTCATCCGCAGGAGCCGTGAACGTCTTGTACGTGATGCCGGTCAGCGTGTGCTCGATGGCCATGACGCTCGCACCGGCGGTGTTGGGCGGCGGCCCGTCGACCTTGGCCGACCCGCAGCCTTGCAGAACGACCGCCGCAGCGGCCGCCAATAGCAGCTTTCGCATGATGACCCCCCTGTTTCTCACGCGCCAGTGCGCGTACCCCCACGAACTCGCCTGACCGAGCGATTCTCGCGGGCACGGGGTGCCACGTCCCGGGATAAAGCTGTGATCTTTGTGACAAAAAGCGGACAGACCCGCCGTGTCGCGGTACCACGCGGTGATTAGCCGCGCGGGATCGAGGTCCCGGTCTTGCGCTGCTCGAAACTGACCAGGTTCGAATCCCCGGGCTGCGGCGCGTCAATCTGCGAGGCGCCGTCGAGGGTCTCGCGGATGGCGCGGGCGAGCTCGTCCTGGCGGTACGGCTTGCGCAGCAGGGCCATGTCGCCGCCGGAATTGCCCTGGCGGGGGGCTCGGGGGTATCCCGACGTTAGCAGCACCTTCATGCCCGGACAGACCGCGGACGCACGCCTGGCCAGCTCGTCACCTGGCATCCCGTTCGGCATGGCAACGTCGCTGAAGAGAAGGTCCGTGCGCTCGCCGTTCTTCAACAGGGCCAGGGCGGCCACGCCGTCGCTGGCCGTGAGCACGCGATAGCCCAGCGAGCGCAGATTCTCGGCGACGATCGTCTGCACGTCCTCGTCGTCTTCGACCACCAGAATCGTCTCCGACCGGTCAGCCGCCTGCGGCACCGAGGCCGCGCCGTGCTTCTCGGACGCGGCCGGGACGCCTTCGCACACCGGCAGGAAGAGCTGCACCGTCGTCCCCACGCCGACGTCCGACGCCAGCTGGACGAATCCGCCCGATTGCTTGGCGAAGCCGTAGACCTGCGACAATCCGAGGCCGCTGCCGGTGCCGAACTCCTTCGTGGTGAAGAACGGCTCGAAGGCGCGCGACAGAACATCGGAGGGCATGCCAGAACCGGTGTCGGAGACCTTGATGCAGACATAGGGCCCGGGCGCCACGTCGGGATCGATCGCCGTGTAGCTCTGGCCAAGCACCACGTTGGACGTCTCGATCGTGATCCTGCCGCCCGATGCCGGCATCGCGTCACGGGCGTTGATGACGAGGTTCATCAGCGCCGACATGAGCTGCGAGCTGTCGATCTTCGATGTGTTCAAGGCCGGGCTGAGCTGCATCTGCATCTCGACCGTGTCGCCGGCGGCGCGCCGCAGGAGATCGCTGAATTCGTCGATCGCGCGGTTCACGTCGACCGTCTCCGGCCGAAGGATCTGGCGGCGGGCGAACGCCAGCAGCGACTGCGTCAGCTGCGCGCCGCGCCGGACCGCCCGGTGCCCGGCGTCGATCAGCTTCTTGGCGGCATCGCTGCTCACATGGCGCGTCAGAAGATCGAGATTACCGGCGATGGCCATCAGAAGGTTGTTGAAATCATGGGCCACGCCGCCGGTCAGCTGTCCCACCGCCTCGAGCTTCTGCGCCTGATGCAGTCGTTGGTTGGCGGCGTCGAGTTCGCGGGTGCGCTGCTCGACGCGCTGCTCGAGGTCGGCGTTGGTCTGTGCGAGTTCGGCCGTGCGTTCGGCCACGCGATGCTCGAGCTCCGCGTTCAGAGTCTCGAGCTGGCGCGTCTTACGAAACAACTCGCAGAAGATCCGCACCTTCGCGCGCATCAGGTCGGGGACGATCGGCACCGGAATGTAGTCGACCGCGCCGTGCTGATAGCCCTTCAGGCGGTCGACGTCGGTCATGGCGATCGCCGACACGAAGATGATCGCCGTCTTCTGGAACCGCGGATGATCGCGGATCATCTGCGCCAACTCGAAGCCGTCGAGATTGGGCATGACGACGTCGATCAGGATGACGGCGATCTCGTTCTTCAGCAGGTATTCCAGCGCCTCGGTGCCCGACCCGGCTTTGATGAGATTCTCTCCCAGCTCGCCGAGGATCGCCTCGTAGCTGAGCAGCTTTCCCGGCTGATCGTCCACGAGGAGGATATTGACGCGTTCTGCGGCGTTCATGCTGGTCTCGTTTTCCCCTGTTCCTCGGCCGACCTACCGGTGGAGCCACATACGCAGCGCCGACAGGAGCTGCTCGGTATTCACCGGCTTGGCCAGGTAGTCGGACGCACCCGCTTCCAGGCATTTCTCGCGGTCGCCCTTCATGGCCTTGGCGGTGAGCGCCACGATCGGCAGGCGGCGGAACGCTGGATTGGCGCGGATCACCTGCATGGTCTGATAACCGTCCATCTCAGGCATCATGATGTCCATCAGGACGATTTTGATATCTGCCGTGTTCTCCAGCAGATCGATCGCCTCCCGACCCGTCTTGGCGGTCACCACGCGCATGCCGCGCCGCTCCAGAACACTGCTGAGCGCGAAAATGTTCCGGGTGTCGTCGTCGACCAGCAGCACCGTCTTGTTGACGAGGTCTTCGTCCGAGCTGTGCAGGCGCTCCAGAAGACGCTGCTTCTCGGTCGGCAGCTCCGCCACGACCCGATGCAGGAACAACGCCGTCTCGTCGAGCAGGCGCTCGGGAGATTCCACGCCCTTGACCACGACGCTGCGCGCCATGGTGTGGAGCTGGGCGTCCTCCTCCGGCGAAAGCTCGCGGCCGGTGAAGACCACGACCGGCATGTTGGACAGGTCTTCGTCGTCGCGGATCTTCTCCAAGAGCTCGAAGCCGGACATATCCGGCAGCCTCAGATCGAGCACGATGCAATCGATCGGCTCTTTCTTGAGCGCCTCCAGCGCCGCCCCGCCGGTTTCGGCCGGGACGATATCGATGTCGTCGTGCCCGAGCAGCTCGGTGATGCTCAGGCGCTCAGCGGCGTTGTCCTCGACCACCAGGAGCCGCTTGCGGCGCGGCTTGCTGAACTCCTTGATCTTCAGCAGCGCCGATTGCAGCCCCTCGGTGGACGACGGCTTGGTGACGAAGGAGAACGCGCCGCGGGCAAGCCCGTGCTGGCGGTCCTCGTCGAGCGTCACGATCTGGACCGGGATGTGCCGCGTCGTCGCGTTCTGCTTCAGCTGGCTCAGCACGGTCCAGCCGAGCATATCGGGCAGGAACACGTCCAGCGACACCGCCGTCGGCTGGTATTCGCTGGCCAGCGTCAAGGCGTCGCTGCCGCGGGCGGCGACCAGGACCTTGAAGCCCTGGTCGTGCGCCAGGTCGACCATGATCCGGGCGTAATGCGGATCGTCCTCGACGATCAGCAGCAGGGCATCGCCGGGCTGCACCGAGCCCCGGTCGTCCGGGATTGGCTCCGGCGGCTCGGCGAGCGCGACCGCGGCCACCGCGGCCAGGGCCGGCGGCTGGTTGGCCGCGGCCGCAGCGGCCGCCGCGGCGGCCTTGGTCTGCGTACCGCCAGCCGGCCCCACGTATTTCAGCGGCAGGTACAAGGTGAACGTGCTGCCGACGCCGGGCGTGCTGCGCAGCTGGATCTCGCCGCCGAGCAGGTTGGACAGCTCGCGGCTGATGGCGAGGCCGAGGCCGGTGCCGCCGTATTTGCGGCTGGTGCTGGCGTCGGCCTGCTGGAACGCCTCGAAGATGATCTTCTGCTTCTCCAGCGGGATGCCGACGCCGGTGTCCGACACCTCGAACGCGACCACCGAGGGCGCATGCCGCAGGGTCGGGTGCTCCACGGTCCAGCCGGCGGCCGCCGGCGAGACGTTCAGGCGGACGCCCCCGTGCTCGGTGAACTTGAAGGCGTTGGACAGCAGGTTCTTCAAGATCTGCCGCAGGCGCTTGGAGTCCGTGATCATGCTGCGGTCGAGCTTGGGATCGATCTGCACCTCGAACGACAGCCCCTTGGTTTCCGCCTCGTGGCGGAACGGCCGGACGACCGTGTCGTGCAGGTTGGTGAAGAACACCTCTTCCGCGTCGACCGACACCGTGCCCGATTCGATCTTCGACAGGTCGAGAATGTCGGAGATGAGGTTGAGCAGGTCGGTACCGGCGCCGTGAATGGTGCGCGCGAACTCGACCTGCTTCGGGCTGAGGTTCCCGTCGGGGTTGTCGGCCAGCTGCTGGCCGAGGATCAGGATGGAGTTCAGCGGCGTGCGCAGCTCGTGCGACATGTTGGCCAAGAACTCGGACTTGTACTTCGAGGTGAGCGCCAGCTCCGCGGCCTTCTCTTCCACCGCGCGGCGGGCCTGCTCGATTTCCTGGTTCTTGCGCTCGACTTCGACGTTGCGTTCGGCCAGCTGCTGGGCCTTCTGCTCGAGCTGCTCGTTGGTCTGCTGCAGCTCTTTCTGCTGCGCCTGCAGCTCGCCGGCGAGCTGCTGCGACTGCTTCAGCAGGCCTTCGGTCTGCATCGTGGCCTCGATCGAGTTCAGCACGATGCCAATGTTCGAGGTGAGCTGCTCGAGGAACGACGTCTGCAGGTCGGTGAAGCTGCCCACCGAGGCGAGCTCGATGACCGCCTTCACCTGGCCTTCGAACATGATCGGCAGCACGATCACGCATCTCGGCTGCACTTTGAACAGCGACGAGCTGATCGGCGCCACAGACGGCGGTAGGTCGGTCACCAGGATGCGCCGCGCGTCGGCCGCGCACTGCCCGACCAGGCCCTCGCCGGACCGCAGGCGTTCCGGATGGCCGCTGAGGCCGTCATCGGAATACGCAGAGAGCAGCGACAGGCTGTTCTTGCCTTCGGTCTCGACCAGGTAGATGACGCCGTTCTGAGCGTTGACCAGCGGCGACAGCTCGGACAAGAGCATCCGGCCGACCGCGGCCAGGTCGCGCTTGCCCTGAAGCATGTTGGTGAAGCGCGCGAGGTTGGTCTTGAGCCAGTCCTGTTCGGTGTTGCGGTCGGTGGTGAGCCGCAGGTTGTCGATCATCGTGTTGATGTTGTCTTTCAGCTGCGCCACCTCGCCGCGCGCTTCCACCTGAATCGACCGCGTGAGGTCGCCCTTGGTGACGGCGGTCGCGACCTCGGCGATGGCGCGGACCTGGGTGGTGAGGTTCGCGGCCAGAAGGTTCACGTTACCGGTCAAGTCCTTCCACGTACCCGCGGCACCGGGCACGTTCGCCTGGCCGCCCAGGCGGCCTTCGACGCCGACTTCGCGGGCGACGGTCGTGACCTGGTCGGCGAAGGTCGCCAGCGTGTCCGTCATGTTGTTGATGGTTTCGGCGAGCGCCGCGACCTCACCCTTCGATTTGACGGTGAGGTTCTGCTTGAGGTCGCCGTTGGCGACCGCGGTCACCACCTTCACGATGCCGCGCACCTGCTCGGTCAGGTTGGCGGCCATGACGTTCACGGTGTCGGTCAGGTCCTTCCAGGTGCCGGCAACGCCGGGCACCTGCGCCTGGCCGCCGAGCTTGCCCTCGGTGCCGACCTCGCGCGCCACGCGCGTCACTTCCGAGGCGAAGGCGTTCAGCTGATCCACCATCGTG
>WNFI01284770.1_pt1 | contig 107963 bp, 130 predicted proteins | sample 5400471 | NCBI WGS metagenome assembly WNFI01 (sample SAMN13153348, study PRJNA577476) | soil metagenome | isolation source: 100 cm saprolite on Douglas fir-dominated hillslope | place: USA:California | collected 2013-09-17
CGCGGCTCGAGCGAGCTGAGAACGTCGATCGGGCTGCAGGCGGCCACCGAGCACCGTGTACGGAGCCGGAACATCAGGCCGGCCAGCCAGACAAAGGGCGTCCCGGGCAGCTTGGTCGCGCTGCGCACGTTCTCGATCAGCAGCTTGCGAAGATCGCTGAACGGGCTGTCGAGGACGAGCGCCTGGACGCCGGGCTCACCCGCCGCTCCGAGCAGGGAGACGACGGCGCCCATCGAGTAGCCGAGCAGGCCGATTCGCGCGCTGGGTATGCGCTTGCGCGCAAAGGCGATCGCCGCCTGAAGCTCCAGCACCTCTTTGATGCCGAAAGTGATCGGCGCGCGGTCGCTGCCCGGCATGCCGCGATACGAGTACAGGACGACGTTGAAGCCCTTGCGCCACAGCGCGACGGCGATCCCCAGCGCTCCCTGGCGCTGTCCCTTGTGGCCGCCCGAGATGATCACGGTTTGCGGCGAGCCGGGCTGGCGAAAATGCCAGGCGCCGAAGTTGATACCGTCCGCGGTGGTGAGCTCCACCTCTTCGTAATCGGCCTGGAACTCGTACGGCGTGAAGGTGAAATCGTCGAGCCAGGCGGGCTTCGCCGGGAGGAACGCGCGCCGGTAGAGCAGGTACGACAGGGCGACGTAGAGCAATAGGAAAGCGAAGATCACGAGGCCGGCAAACGTCACTGGGGCCACCTCGGTCGAAGCTTAGCCTGAACGCTGCAAACGCGACCTCTTTGCGGGCTGGGCCCGACGTCCGGCGAGGCCTTCCTCGTATCGGCCGAGGACGAACAGCAGCAGGCTGAGCCGGTTCAGCCACCGCCGGACCATGGGGTTGGACAGGCCACCGGCCCGCTCGAGAGTCACGCAGCGCCGTTCCGCCCGTCGCGTGATCGCTCGCGCGAGGTCGAGGGCGCCCGATGCCGGGGTTGCGCCGGGCAGGATGAACCCGTCCGGCATCGTGACCTCGGCCTCGAGCTCCCCGATGAGCTGCTCCAGCCGACCCACCTCGGCCGCGCCGGTCGTCACGAACGTCTTGCCGGCCTCGGGATTCGTCCCGAGCTCGGCCCCGACCGCATACAGCCCGCGCTGCAGCTCCTCACAGATGGAAGAGACGTGCACGTCGGAGGCCAGGGCGCGCGCGAGGCCCAGCGCGCTGGAGGCCTCGTCGATCGTGCCGAAGGCCTCGATGCGCGGGTCGTCCTTGGCCGTGCGGCCGCCGCCCAGCAGTCCGGTCGTGCCGTCATCGCCCGTGCCGGACAGCTCGAGCATCGGCTTGTGGCGGGCTCCAGGCCCGGCCTTCTTACTCGAAGACCTTGCTGAGGTCGTACAGCTCCTTGGGCACGCGATGGGTTTCCTTGATCACTTCGGTCAAGGGCACCACCTCGACGTCGCCGTTGCGCCGGATCGGGATCACCCCGCTCTTGCCTTCGACGATTAGCTCCACCGCGGCAACCCCGAGGCGCGTCGCCCAGATGCGGTCGACTGGTGAGGGCGAGCCTCCGCGCTGCAGGTGTCCGAGCACGGTCACACGGGTCTCGAAACCGGTCTCGCCTTCGACCCTGCTCGCAAGCAGGTCGCCGATGCCTCGCTTGGCGAGGCGGATGTGGCCGAACGCATCTTTCTCCGCCTCGCCTCCCATGTCCCGGTCGAGCTCAGGGATGTGCGCGCCTTCGGCGACGATGATGATGCTGAACAGCTTGCCCTCGCCGCGCCGGCGGTACAGGTGGGCGACCACCTCGGAGAGCGGGACCTCGAACTCCGGGATGATGATCAGGTCAGCGCCGCCTGCGACGCCCCCCATCAGCGCCACCCAGCCCGCGTCCCGTCCCATCGCCTCGACGACCATGACCCGGTGGTGGGCCGACGCCGTCGTGTGGAGCCGGTCGAGCGCCTCGGTGACGACCCCGACGGCGGTGTCGAAGCCGATGCAGAACTCAGTCACCGAAAGGTCGTTGTCGATGGTCTTGGGGACGCCGACCGTGCGGAAACCCGCCTCGTGCAGCTTCGCCCCGACGCTCAGCGTGTCATCGCCGCCGATCGGGACGAGGGCGTCGATCCCGTTGTGCCGCAGCGCCCTGATCACGCGGTCGATGCCGTTCTGCTCCTTCAAGGGGTTGGTCCGCGAGGTGCCGAGGATCGTCCCTCCCTGGGGCAGGATGCCGCGGACGTCGGCGGGCTTGAGCTCCTCGATCAGCCCCTCGCCGAGGCAGCCGGCCCAGCCGTTCTTCACGCCGCTGACCTGGTGTCCCAGCTGGAAGGCCCGCCGCGCCACCGCGCGGATGGCCGCGTTCAGCCCGGGCGCGTCGCCGCCTCCAGTGAGGACTCCTATGCGCACAGAAATAGGTTAAGGCGTCCCGCTCAACCGCTCCAGGAGGTCAACCACAGTGACGTCGGCCAGCGAGCTGAGGAGGAGGTCCGCCTGGCTGAGGTCGAGGCGGGCGGTGATGCTGTTGGGAATCGCCACGCACCGCATGCCCGCGCGCTTGGCGGCGGTCACGCCGTTGGGCGAGTCCTCGATGGCGATCGCCTCAGCCGGGGTGACACCGAGGCAATGCAGCACTGCGACGTAGAGGTCGGGCTCGGGCTTGGCGTGCTCGACGTCGTCGCGGCAGCGCAGGCAGTCGAAGCGGTCGAGGATGCCCAGCCGCACCAGGTGGCCGCGGACCCAGTCGCCGGTCGAGCTAGACGCCACGCCGAGCTTCATCCCAAGCTCGCGCGCCTCGTCGAGTCGCTGCACCACTCCGGGCAGCACGCGCTGGGCGAGGATCATCTCGGTCCGGCGGCCGACCCGGCGGTCCAGCACCTCCTTCGGCAGCGGGCGCCCCAGCCGCTCCTCCAGGTGGTGCTGCGGATGGAAGCCGGCCTGGGTGGAGCCGACGATCTGCACCCACCGCTCGAAGGGCAGGTCCTCGCCATGGGCCTCGTAGACCTCGAGCCAAGACCGGTAGATCGGCTCTTCCGTGTCGAGGATCAGTCCGTCGAAGTCGAAGACGATGGCTCGAATCACTGACGCAAAGATTAGGATCGCGGGTGCTGTGACCCAGGATCGAACCCAGCGCAAAACCGGCTCGATCGGTTGGGCCAGCGCCACCCTGTCCGGGCTCGCGCTCGTGACCGTGGCGCTGATGCTGGTGGTGCTATTCGGCGTCCTCGACGCCCTGCGCTACAGCTCGATCGCCGACTTCTTCACTCCCGATCCAACCGCGGCCGCAGGCACCCTCGGCCTGGTGGGCGGGGCCGAAGGCGTGACCCTGAGCATCGTCCTGCTGGGCGTGATGTTCGGCATCCAGACGACCTCAGCCCGCTACTCGCCGCGCATCATCGACATCTTCACGCGCAACGCATTGAACGCGTTCGTGCTGAGCTTTGCGCTCGCCTCGATCCTCTACACGTTCCTCGTCCGCTCCGAGGTCAAGCCGAACTTCGTCCCGATGGCCAGCGTCGCCGTCGCGGAGGTGCTCGCCATCGTCAACTTCGCGCTGCTGTTTCCGTATGTGCTGTACATCTTCGAGGTGATGCGGCCCGAGACCCTGGTCCAGGGCATCATGCGTAGGGCAGGACGCGACCTTCGTCGGGCCACCAGGAAGACCGACCTTCGGCGCTCTCGCAGCGCATTGATGACGTCAGTCGCGCAGGTGACAGACATCGCGTTCGCGTCGATCCAGCTCGGTGACGTCCCGGTCGCGGTGCTCGGCATCGATGTGCTCGGCCAGTTTCTATCCCGCGACTACATCCCGGCCAAGAAGAACCTCGACGCCGAGTGGTACAGGGTTGGCCACGGTGAGCTTCCGGGCGCGTCCGACCAGATCATCGCCGAGGTCAATCGCGCCAGGACCTGGTTCGGCTACCTGGTCCTCTCGAGCTTTGTCGACATGGTCGGACTCACGCCGATCCATCGCAAGGAAGCGGTGTATGCGATCGCCGTGGCGACGCGCAACATCGGACTCGCCGCCATCGAAGCCGGCGACGCCGAGGCAGCCGAGCTGTCCCTTCGCTTCTTCAACACCTACCTCCGCACCTCGATCAACCGCTCAGCACCCACTTTTGCGTCCGGGATCATGAACGAGTACCGGCGCTTTGCGATCGGAGCCCTCGAGTGGCGACGTGACCTTGCGGTCGAGGCGGCGGCGCACCTCCTCCGCTATGGGAGGCACTTCGATGAAGCGGGGATGCCGGCGATCTTTGGCGCGGCCGCGGAGGACGTCGCGGACCTCGCGATCGAAGCGCGCGTGCGCGACCCACAGGTGTCCTTCCGCCTGGCGCAGCTCCTCGTCCGCAACCTGCTGGACCTGATCCCGAACGCGCGCCCGATCGGACTCAACGGTCTTTTCAAGGGCGTCGCGAAACTGACGTGCTGGGCCATGGCGTCGGACCAGAAGGACATCGCCTTCGTGCTGGTCGAGGGAATCGCGGCGGCGCCGCCCGATTTCGTCGAGGCGGCGCTGAGCCGGATGGAATCCATGCAAAACGGGCTCTTCTGGGAGGTCAACGAGCGCGTCGTCGCCTTCGACTGGCTGGAGGAGCCGCTACGCGAGGAGATCCCGCGGCTGCGCGCGGCACTGCGCCGGACCAAGAGCTCGGGCAACGGTGCGCTGATCGACCACGAGGACGCGCCCGTCATCGCGCAAGACCTGGTGAAGCCCGAGCCTGCCGCCCCTGCGGTGGCTACTCCGACTGCAGAGCCGGCTGGTTGATCATCGCGGTGGAGGCGGTCTCGAAGTACTCGAGTAGCGCCTTGCGCACCGCGGGTGCGAACTCCATCGACTCGACAGCGGCGGTCATCTGGCGCAGCCACGCGTCGCGCTCGCGCTGTCCGATCGAGAAAGGCTGGTGGCGCAGGCGAAGCCGGGGATGACCTCGGCGCTCGCTGTAGGTCGCGGGGCCGCCCCAGTACTGGATGAGGAACAGGGTCAGCCGCTCGGTCGCGGCGGATAGGTCTTCTTCGGGATAGACCGCGCGCAGCACCGCGTCGTCCGCGACGCGTGAGTAGAAGCGGGACACCAGCCGCCGGAAGGCGTCCTCTCCGCCCGCGAGCTCGTAAACGCTCTTGTTCAGCACCTATGCGATGGTAGGGAGCCCATGTCGCGCGAGATCCGCTACGGGTACCTTGGCGCCCTGGTCGCCCTGATGGTCCAGTTCTTGATCGGGATGGCCGTGAACCTGTTCGTGACCGTGCCGCGCGACCATCCTGGGGCCAACCCGCCCGAGTACTTCACAGGCGTCGCGCAGAGCGTGACGTGGGCCATCCTGCACGGCCCGATACTTCTCATCCTCCACGCCGGGCTCGGTTTGATCCTGGTGCTGTTCGGCTTCAGGCTGCTCGTGCCGGCCGTCCGATCGCGACACCGCCCCACGATCGTGACGGCAGTGATCGGCGCGGTGGCGATCCTTGGCGCCGGTTTCAACGGTGGCAGCTATCTCAACTACCACGAGGACTTCAGCTCGATGATCATGGCGACCTTCTTCGCCATCGCTGTCACGGCTTACGCGATCGGGATGTGGTTACTCCCGCGCGAGCAAGAATCTCGGACACCGGCCGAACGATCGCCTGCGCGGCCCTGAGGCCTGTCGCCTTCAGGTAGAGCTCGACGATCCGCCGCCCGACGGCGTAGCCGCCCATGTGCGGAACGCCGACCGGCTGCACGCCGATCCGCTCGGCGACCAGGTCACCGAGTACGTAGGGCGTCCACTCGGCAAAGCCGCTGCCCGTGTCGAATGCGCCGGTCACCTTCTCGAACGCCATGTCGAGCTCGGGTCCCTTCACTTCCGCATGCCACGCCCCGGTCGAGTCGGCGCCGCACACCTCGATGGTGAAAACCTCGGCCAGGCCTTCGTGGATCACCCACTCCGCCAGGTTGAATCCGGTGTCGATGTTCGGCGTGCGCAGGTTGTGCGCCAGCTCGTGCACACCGCACGCCCCGATGCGACTCAAGTTGTAATCGTTCGGCCATGCGACCAGAAAGATCGTGCCCGGCGTCGCGCCCATCCCGTAATAACCCAGCGTCTGTTCGGTGAACACCGGGTCGTCAGGATTGCCGAGCGTCAGCGTGACGTCGATATGCCCCGGATGGCGGATGCCCGGCAGCACCGATCGCTGGTACTCCCAGGCCCGCGCAAGCCCGTGCCGCAGCTGGCCCCAAGCGTCCGCCTCGACGAGGCGCCGCAGTGCGGGCGCGTAACGCGGGTCGTCGACGTTGACGCGAAAACCATCGCCGCGTTCGTGCGTCTGACGGAGCCGGTCCATGGCCGTCTTGTCGAAGGCGGAGATGCCGTTCATCTCCGCGAGGGCCTCGAGCCGGGCCGAGACGGGCAGCGAGAGCACGCTGGCGAGAGCGGCAGCGTCGTCGTGGACGTCGATCTCGATCTGGTCGTCGGTGGTCATGATCACAGCGCTAGGCCTGCTCGGTCGCGGTGCGAAGCGGTTCTTGCCGGACGGCGTAGCGCTCGATCTCCGATTCGCGCGGCAAGAACCACGCGATGCCGATGGTGACGATGACGAGGATCACGTGTGTCATCAGCGATCTCTGCAGCCCTATCGCGTCGCCGATGGCGCCGTTGATCGGAACGCCGATGGCCCCGGTCACGAAGCCGAGCCCCATGACGAGCCCGGATGCGAGGCCGGCACGCGCCGACATCAGCTGCTGCGCCATCAGCAGCAGCAGCGGCGCGGTGGACGCGGCGAGAAACCCGATGAGGATTGCGGTGGCGAACGCCCACGGGCCTGGGTAGAGCGTGAAGAGCAGCACCGCCGGCACGGTGAGGACGAGGGTGGCCAGGATCACGGTCCGCCTGCCGTAGCGGTCGGCGAGTGAGCCGCAGCCCACAGTCCCGACAGCGCTCGCCAGCACCAGCGTCGTGGCGAGCGGACCGTAGAACTGAGGTCCGTAACCCAGCTGCCGGTACCACGTCGGGGTGAAGGCCTGGAACACGTTGACCGTCCAGCTGCGCGACATCATCACCCCGATCACGACCGCCAGCGCGAGGACAGGCACCGCGTGCGATGAAGCGGCCACGTGGCGGACGGCGGCGGTCGCTGCGGTCGCCGTCCGCCGCATGCGCCACAGGAGATATCCGCCAGTGACAAGGCCCGGGACGACGAGCAGCCCTGTGCCGTGGATGCCGAGCCAACCGAACAGCAGGATCCCGATCAGCGGACCGCCGGCCACGCCGACCGTCCCGGCCGTGACGTAGACCGACATCCCGAGGCTGCGCCGCGCGGTGGCCAGGAGGGCGCGCACGTCCAGCGCGCCGAGGGGATGGAACGCGCCAGAGCCGAGCCCCGAGGCGAACGCGAGCGCAAGCAGCAAGGGGAAGCTGTTGACGAAGCCGATGACCGAGAACGTCAACGCCGTCCACGCCAACGCAAGCCCGGTGAAGCGAGTTCCGAAGCGGTCGGCCAGCAGGCCGAAGAGAGGTTGCGAGACAGCCGCCATACCGCTGTACGCGAGGCTCACCAGGCCCACGGTCGCGAAGCTGAGCTGGAACTTGCCGATCAGCAGCGGGTAGAGCACCGGGAGGACACCCACGTAGCTGTCGACCGTGAAGTGGCCGAGCATGAGCGTCAGCAGCTTTCCGTTGCTCAAGAACTCCCGCATGGACGTCTATGATCGCCGCGGTGGGCGGCCTCCTGTATCTCAGCCGCGCGGATGTCGAGCAGCTGCTCGATCTCGACGCGATGCTGGAGGCGCTTGCCCGCGCGCTTGTCGTCTACTCGTCGGGCGTAACCTCGATCCCGCCGCGGACCGCGGCGCGAACCGGCGAGGGAAATCTGCTGGGCGTGATGGCCGGCTACGTCCCTGGGATCGCGCTCGAATCGAAGCTCGTCTCGGTCTTCCCAGCCAACGACGCCCACGGGCTGCCCTCCCACCAGGCGTTGATCGCCATGTTCGACGAGGCGACCGGCTCGCCGCTGGCGCTCATGGACGGCACCTACATCACGGCGATCCGGACCGGCGGCACGGCCGCGGTTGCGACACGCGCGCTGGCCCGCGAAGATGCGGCGGTGCTCGCCATCCTCGGCGGCGGCGCGCAGGGGTGGTCGCATCTCGCCACCCTTCCGCGGGTCCGCGACTTCAAGGAGATCCGTGTCGCGTCCCGCAACCCGGACCGCGCGAATGATCTGGCCGCCCACCATCCACGCGCGCACGCCGCGGCGTCGTTCGAAGAAGCCGTGCGCGGTGCCGACGTGGTCGCCTGCTGTACCGACGCGCGCGAGCCGATCCTGCGGCGCGAGTGGCTGAAACCCGGGACGCACGTGAGCGGCGTCGGAGGCACCTTCGGACCTGAGATAGATCGCGAGACCATCGCGGCGGGGCGCGTCTTCGTCGAGTGGCGCGGCGCGGTCACGAATCCTCCGCCCGCGGGGGCTCACGAGCTGCAGGGCATGGATCCGGAAACCGTGACCGAGGTCGGCGAGGTGCTTTCGGGCAAGAAGCCCGGTCGCCGGTCGCCCGAGGAGATCACCGTGTACAAGTCGACGGGTCACGCCGTGGAGGACGCGGCGACGGCTCGGCTCGTCTACGACCGCGCGCTGAAAGACGGAGTCGGGGTCCGGCTTCCCCTCTAGACCTCGATCACGCGGTAAGGGATCGCGTTGACGACCCGCGTTTCCCGCACGCGGCGTTCCGGCAGCGTGCGGCCGTAGGGATGCACGTGGCCGTGGACCAGCAGGCGCGGCTGGAAGTTCTGGACGAGGCGAAGGATCGAGACAAAACCCACGTGGGCCGCGTCCTTGGCCTCGGCAAGCCCGAACGGAGGCGCGTGGGTGACCAGGATGTCGAGCTTGCGTCCCGCGCGGACGCGTTTGAGACGGATGCGAAACCCGAGCTTCAGCGCACGCCAGGCCATCTGCGGCTGGGTGTACTGGTTCGGTCCCTCCTTGTAGCGGAGGCTGCCACCGAGCCCCGCGATGCGCAGGCCCCGATACTCGACCAGCCGCCCGTCGATGTTGTCGCACCCCTGCGGGCCTGGGATTGGAAGCTCGGTGCGAAGTGGCATCCAGGTCATGTCGGGCCCGCGCACGGCGGCATCGTGGTTGCCCGGCACATACATCACGGGGACGTTCAGACGGCTGACCAGGTACTCGAGGTAGTCGAAAGGCAGGTCACCGCACGAAAGCACGAGGTCGGGCTTGATCGAATCGAGCCTGTCGCCGTAGAACGACTCATCGACCTCGTCGGCGACCGCGAGTATGCGCAGCGGTGGCTAAGCCCGTTTGAAACGAAGAGCGGTCCAGCTCTCGTCAACGGCGACGAATGCCACGGGCTTGTAGCCGGTCTCCGACGTGATCTCGCCGAGGACGTCGCGCTGGACCCACCACGGGGTCGCGGGCAGGTCGGTGACGCCGCCCGTCTTGCCGCCCTTCGGATAGGTGATCCACAAAAGGCCGTTTGGCCTCGTCGCGCGGATGGCCGAAGGTCCGAGGCGCCGCAGCTCGTCGACGTCCTTCACGAACAGCAGCACGGCGTCATAGGCCATGCCCTGGTGCAGCTCGGTGGTGACAGCGGCGGGTCCTGGCTTCAGCAGGCCCAGGTAACCGTCCGGGGCGTTGAGCACCACGAGCTGGTGCTCCGCGGCCAGGCGCAGCTTCTTCGCCAGGGGGCTGAGCCCGGTCTTGTCGGCCCCGACGACCGGCAACGAGCGCTGCGTGTCCAGGTGACCCATGACGGTGGTCACACATTAAAAGGAATGGCCCGACGATGAGCGCGGCGAACGCATATCATCCGCGGCGATGCGCCACCTGATCGGACCCATGGCGGCCGCCATGTGCCTGGTGGCCGCATGCTCGTCGGCATCGCCAAGCTTCGCCTTGACGGGGGCTTCGGTAGACCCGACCTACTTTTGCCCCGGCGGCGCAAAGGACGCGCCATATGACCTGCACGCCACGATCAGCGCCCACAACGGGACCGGCAGCGCGGTCAACATCCGATCGGTCACCGCGGAGATGACGCTTGCGGCGGTCAAGGGCGACTGGCTCGAAAAGGCCGGCTCGCGCTACGAGGCGGGCACGGTGCCCTACACGCCCGCGACGGTCGGACCGGGCTCGACCGCGGCGCTCAAGATCACGATCCCAAGCGCGTGCACGAGCGACAAGTACGGCGGTACGACGTCGAGCTACGGCGACTACCAGGTGACCATGCACGTCACGACATCAGCGGGGGCCTTCACGATTTCCGCGGCGAACCAGCACGAGATCATCGCCGCCTACTGATTATCCCGCGCGAAGTATGTCCATCGCCTGAAAGGGCGCGGGGGGATCAGGATCCCCCCGCGGAACCCCCCTTTGACATAGAGGACTGCCTGGAGCCGCAACAGCACGCCTGGGGACGCGCGGAATGAATCCGCGCTACAGCTCCACTTAGCGCCGCGATTAACCCGATCGCAGGATGTCCATCGCCTGGCTTCCGGCCGCGAGCCACTCCGGGTCGTTCAGCCACGTATCGACGCCCCACATGAGGACGACCTGCATGGGCTCCTGCCGGTAGTCGATCGCACTCTCGATCAGGTCGTCTGGAGAGAACGTGCTCGAGTCACCCCACGGCTGCGCCTGCATCTCGGCGAGCCACAGGTCCTTGCCCTGGCTGTGTGCGCGGTCGGCCCAGAACCCGATCGCCTGCTGCTTCCACTCCTCGCGCAGGTCGATGCTCGTCAGCCTGCGGAAGGCCACGTTCGGTCCGTCGACGTAGAGGTCGAGCCCGAGCGCATCGGCTGTCTGCAACGCGGCCGCGGGATGCCCGTCGGGACCAAACCGCGCGAGCAGCTGCGGCACCCACAGCTGAAGCATGTCAATCGTGGCGTTCATGCCGTCGTAGGTCGTGATCATGGCCTCGTGCTCCGGGTCAAGGAGATGCACCTCGTCCATCTCCCACGCGAGCTGCAATGGCGCGATCTGATCAGCCCCGGTCAGCGCATTGGTGACATAGTCCAGCGGCTCGTTCTCGACCTGCCACGCGTACAGCAGCGGCGACGAGCGGTAGCGCCTGATGCTCGTGTCGAAGTACGCGCGGTACGCGATGCCGCCTTGAGCCTGGCCAAGGTCCGGCTGCTGGCGAGGCCCCGCCCATGTCGGCTCGTGAAGCTCGGGATACAGAAAGTTCCTCGCGCCGATGGTCAGCACGACACGCGTCGTCGTGCGTGCCGTCTGGTTGTGGGCCGTGACCACAGCGAGCAATGTGTCGACGGAGCGGTAGTCGAGCTGGTCCGGGGCCGGCGCAACCTCCTCCCAGTAGACCGGAAGGCGCACCACGTCTGGGTTGGTGGTGTCGAGCAGCAGCTTGAGGTCTTGCGTTGGGTCGCGCTCGGCGTATTCGGAGGTCAACGGGCTGAAGCTGAACCCGGCAAGCGGTGCGGGCGGCGCCGCCTGGGGCCAGATCTCGCTCCCGAGGACGAGCGAGGCCGCGAGCATCAGGACAACTCTCTTCATCGTGTTGGCAGCGCACTGGAGGTAGCTGGCACGGGTTTTTGACCGATCTCCAGGATGGAGATCCCCATGGGTACTACCGCGTGACCGTGCATCTGGATGCAACAGCCCGTTTCCAGCCGCCTGTGTGGCTCGCCGGCTGATCAACGGTGGGATTCAAGAACCGTCCAACGGTGGTAGCCGCCAGATGGCTGGGTGCGCGTTTTGGAAGTAGGAGACGAATGGTGAGGTTCAGAAAGAAGTCCGACGCGCCCGACCTGCACACCCAGCTGGAGTCGCTGCTCGACCAGGTGTGGAAGTCGGAAAGCGATTGGCGACTCTGGGATCGCCTGGATGCCGCGGTCGCGCTCGAGACGCTGCGCAAGAAGCGTCACCAGGACCGCGACATCGACAGGGCGGCCTGAGGCTGAGGACGTACCTTGTTTTGGGGCTACAACGCCCGCTTGACCTGGGCGCGCACCGAGTCCGGCAGCGCGTCCCGCAGCCGCTGCGCCAATGTGCGGCGCCGGCGGCTCCGGTACACCATCCAGCCGACGATGCCGACGGCAACGACGGCGGCCACGAACCCAGCCGCGACGAGGGCCGCGGGCGGCACTTTCGGGACGTCGAGCTCCTTCATCTCGGCGAACGAATGCTCGATGCTCTTTCGCCCCGCACGGATCTGGTCGTCGATCTGGTCGGTAAGCATTCTCATGATGCCTCCTCGTTGCTGACTCGAATTCTCCCTCCGAGAGAACGATCTGGGGGCCAGTACTGGCGATGTCACGGGCGTTTTCGTGTTGAGGCGCCTCGGCTGCAAGGTTTGGGCGCCTCACAACTCGCATCCGGAGGGCAAAACCGTGAAATGCGAAATTTGCGACCAGGAATTCGCCAACTCCGTTGAGCTCGAAAAGCACAAGGAGCGGGAACACCCGATGGGAGACGGTGACGACGGCCTGGAGAAACCGGACCTCCTCCAGGAGGAGGAACCCCTCGCCCCGATCATCCCGGGTAAGAGCTAAAGCGTCCGTTTCCTGACAGGGTCCAGGGCCGGCGACGCGTCGGGCGTCCGCCGGCCTTTTCGTTTCAGGCGACGTTGCCGTACAGCTGCGGCTGCTGCGTGGGCGCCTGCGACCCGTCAGGGCCTTGCTCGTTGGTCACGGCCATCACCGCGTAACCGGTCAACGACCTGTCGACCAGGACAGTCCTGGCGCCGTTGCCGTCGGGCACGAAGACTGCCACCGGAACCGGGCTCCCGCCGCTGGGAATGAGCCACACCTCATAGACGCGGCCGGTGCCGGGTTGGGGCAGCCCGCGAAAGTCGACCAGGGCCACCCCATCCGACTTGAGGTCGATCACCGATGCCGAGGCGCCCGACATGTCCTCGTGGCCGGACAAGGAGAACCTTGCGACCTGCGTCGCGGCCGCTTGCGGTGTGTGGGCGACCTGGCCGATCACCACCCCGACGAGCAGGGCAAGCACGGCGACAGCGGCGAGCGCATAGGCCGGTATGCGACGGGGGCCTGACAGTCGCGGCGCTGGTGCCTTGGCGATCGGGCGGCGAGCGGCAGGGGAGCCGGCCGCGCTCCTCGTCGCCGCGGCCGCCGCGAGCACTCGCTCGCGCAGCCGAGCTGGCGGGGCCGTCTCCTCGACCGCAAGCGGAAGGGCGCAGACGACGCGGCGCAGCCGTGCGGCCAGCTCGCGACACGTCGGGCACGCTTCCGCGTGCGAGCGGACGACCTCAGCCTCATCCGGGTCGAGGGCGCCGAGCACCCACGCCGCCACCGAGCCCTCGAGCTCTTCGTGGTCAGACATCCACGGTTCCTCTGCCTCGCAGGAACGAGCCCAACTTCTCCAGCGCCAGGCGCATGCGGCCCTTGACCGTGCCGAGCGGAACCCGCGTCATGTCCGCGATCTCGGTCTGGGAATAGCCGCCGAAGTAAGCCAGCTCGACGACCTGTCGCTGCTCCGCGGGCAAGCTCGCCATCGCGTCGCGCACCGCTGCCTGTTCGATCAGCAGCGCGACCTCGCGCCATGGATCCGACGGAGAGACCGCGTATGCGGCTTCGGTCCGCAGCTCGCGCTCCTCTCGCTCGTGAGCGCCCCGACCGCGCAGGTAGTCGATGCAGCGGTTGCGCACCGACGTGAGCAGCCATGCCCGCATCGATCCGCGCTCGGCGTCGAAGGTCGCTGCGCGGTTCCACACGTTCATGAACGCGTCCTGCACAGCATCCTCAGCCCGGCCGGGATCGCCGAGCACGCGCATCGCAACTCCGTAGGCGAGGCCCGCGTAACGGTCGTAGAGCTCGGCGAGCGCCTCATGACTGCCAGCCGCGAGCCCCGCGGCGATCTCATGGTCGCCGCGCGCGGCTACGACTTTTCCGACTCCTGCAGTCGCCGTCCAGTCAGCTGACCCACCGGCGACTTCTTCGGCGGCTCGATCGCCCATTCCTCGTTCTCGATCAGCCGCCACGCCCAGCGCGGGTTGCGACGCACACGCTCGCGCGCCGCGTAGAGCGCCTTCGACATCAGCTTGATGCCCGACAGTCCCGGCAGCTTCCCGATGTTGGCATCGAGGTCGATCAGCTCCTCCTCGCCCTGCTCGTCGTCGAACAGGTAGAGCGCGAGCGCGTCGACCTCTTCCTGCTTCTTCACGCCCTGGCCGACCGGCACCCACACGCGGTCGAGCATCCAGCGGTCGACTTTCTGCGCGCGCTCGTTGCCGCTGAGCCATTCCTTGGCCGAGTTGAAGTAGAAGGCGTAGTGCCGGCGCTCGTCCTTGATGATGCGGCTGAGCAGGTCCTTCAACACCGGGTGGCCGGACTTGCGGATCAAAGCGCCGTAGCCGGTCAGGGTCGACAGCTCGTTGATCGCGCCGATCGTGAGGTAAACGGCGGAGAAATTCTTCATGAGCCACGAACCCGCCATGGTCGAGAGGATGCTCACGCTGTTCTGGACCCCGAGGTTCGCGCGCACGCTGGCGATCCGGTCCTGCGTGTCGAACTCGATGCCGTAGAGGTTCAGCAGGCGGCCGATGTTCTCCCCGTGCCACAGCTCCTCGTAGTTCCAGCACGCCAGGAACGCCGTGAGGATGGGGTCCATGCATGCGCGCGTGACGAGGAGGTGCGACAGGTAGAGGGGGACATGGTTCTCGATGTCCATCATGAAGTGGAGGCAGAAGAGATCGCCCTTCGAGAGCGGATGGGACGCCACGTCGTCCCATTCGATCCCGGTCACGTCGACCTTCTTCGACTCTTCCTTATAGCGCTCGATGCTGAAGCTCATATCAACCTCTACGAACTAACGCCCGGAACAGATCACGAGGTCTTGGCCAAATCCCAGCGTCCTCACACGGGAGGCTGAGCGACCGCGGCCAGTCTATGTCTCGACGCTCGCAGCGTGAGCGATCAACGAACAAAGGAGGAAAGCAGTGAACGGAGTTCGCAAGACAGTCGCAGCGGCCGCAATCGCGGGGTCGATGCTGGTCGGAGGCGTGGCAGGCGCGGTGTTGTATGGCGTGACCACCCTGACCGCGTCGGCCGCGACGCCGTCACCAAGCCCGTCGAGCTCCTCAACCGGCAAGTTCGTGCCCAACGAGGACCCGACGCACGAGGCTGGTGAGAGCGCGGCGCGTGAGGCGCAGGAAAACGCGGGCCAGGTACCGACCGTCCCCTGACCGGACGGCGGATCGTCAAAGGAGGACCGGCGAAATGCCGGTCCTTCGACGCGTCATGGCAGGAGCTGCCTCGCCACGAAGAGCACGTTCGCGGGGCGCTCCGCCAGGCGTCGCAGGTACCACGCGTACCACGCGTCGCCGTAGGTGATCAGGACCCTGACGTTGAACCCCTCCCTTGCGAGCCGGCGCTGCTCGTCGGCCCGGATTCCGTAGAGCATGGCCACCTCCATCTGAGATCGGTCGATGCCGGCCGCCTCGGCAAAACGCCAGACCTTCGCGACCATGTCGGTGTCATGCGTCGCGAGCACCAGGCGCACGTGCCGCCGCTTGACCTCCGGCTGCAGGAAGGCACACAGCGCGAGGTAGTTCCCGTCGACCTCCTTCTTGGCGGCGAACGCGATCTGGGATGGCTCGGCGTAGGCACCCTTGACCAGCCTGATGGCCGGCCTGGAGGGGAGGAGCCTGGCTACGTCGCTCACCGTGCGGTGGAGGTAGGCCTGCATGGCCACCCCAACGTGGGGATGTTCGCCTTTCAGGCGGGCGTACAGATCGAGGGTGCGGTCGGTGTAGGCACTTCCCTCCATGTCGATCCAAAGGAAGCTCTTGGCCTTGCCCGCCGCGCGGGCGAGACGCTCGAGGTTCGCGTACGCCGCGGCGGGGTCTATGTCCAGCCCGACCTGCGTCGGCTTGACCGAGATCTCAGCCTGGACGCCGCCTGAGGCGGCGAGGACCTGCTCGTAGTGCTCGACCACCCGGTTGGCGTCTTCGAGGTCTGTGACGTTCTCGCCCAGCAGCGTGAAGAGCGCCCCGATGCCGCCCTGCGCCTTGAAGTCGACGGCCGCCTTCAGTGCGCTGTCGAATCCCTCACCCGGCAGGAAACGCCTGACCGCCCGCCGGGCAAAGCGCCAGCGGGGCACGTGGGTGGCCAGCCACCGGTTCTGCGCGCACCAGAGGAGGAGCCTTCGCATCGGGCTCCCCAAAAGGTATAGGAGCGGGGGACCGCGAGGTCCCCGCTCAGTCGCTATGCAGGTCGGTTGCCCCCCAGCGAACACTCGACGCTGCAATAGGCCTCGTCCCCCCGCCGCACGGCGCCGAAATCGATAGGAGCGGCACAGGTGGCGCAGTAGGCCGCCGCCGCCGTCTGACGCTGCACCAGCTGCAGCGCAGCTCCCAGGCGGTCTGGCCGGGCCAGCCCCTCGCGCAGGGCGGTGCGCTCTGCGTCGCCCGGAAACCTTCCGCCCGGAAACTGGACCACGGTCATCGACCTGACCCCTCCATTCAATCGCTGCGCCGGTCTCGCCCGACAACGGCAAGTATCGGCGCGTCAGAAATCTTGTCGCCGTACCGATGTAGGAGACGAGTCTTACCAGTAGTACCAGCGACCCCCTTCCGCAGCGCGCACGAAAAAGCCGAGCACCCAGAGGATCAACCCGATGACGAGCAGGATCCAGAGGATGTGAAGCGCCGGCGCCAGCAGACCGCCCCCACCGAGGAGGAGCAGCAGCAGGATCACGACGATCAACGCAACCACGCTGTTTACCTCCTTCGAGCTGGACCCTCTATGAGCCAGCCGCGAATTCCGTCTCTACTGAGAAAAACGCCCTGCCGGAGGCGTAGCTATTTCGAAGGCGATGGCTGGGCGGTCGGCGAGGCGCCGCCGCCTCCGCTGCCCGGCACCGGCGAGGCGACCGTCGGGTTGTTGATGGTCGACGGAGCTGCCGACTGGCTGCCGAACCAGTTCCACTGCGTGAAGCCGAAGAACAGCAGCATCAGCACGAGCAAGGCCAGGATGGCGGCCGCTATGCTTGCGCCCGCTCCGCCGGTCATATCGCTTGTTTCCACCACCTCAGAGCCGGCAGGGCTCCAGTAGCGCCGGACGCTAGACCCACCGGCACCGAGGAGCACCGCAAGCACCAGGACGATCAACAGGACGAAAAGCAGAGTTCCCAAACGTATGAACCTCCTTTGAGTTCATTCGACGGGCACGCTGTGAGTCGCCGCTTGGGCCGCTCATCTCGATAACGCCCGACGCGGTGGCGTCTACCTGCCGCCGAGCTCGAACCAGGCCTAGCCGGTGGACCGCCGCTCGATGGCCTCGATGGGTGTCGGCTTCTCCTTCGACTCGTGCATCGGGCTCGAGACCAGGCCGCGTTGTGCCGGCTCGCCGAGGCGGAATCGGTTGAACACCGCGCCCAGAAGAACCAGCTGGCTGAGCAGGTAGAACCACGTCGCGAGCAAGAAGAAAAGGGCGAACTGGGCCCCGTATGTGTTGAATCCGCCCGCGATCCGGACGTAGAGAGGAAATGCAAAGGACAGGACTTCGATCAACACTCCCGAGAGCAGCGCGCCCGGTAGCACCTCGTGCAGCCGGAAGGTGCGATTGGGCACGAAGCGGTAGAACGCGACAAGAAGCGCGACCATGACGGCGGCGCCTGCGAAGAAGCTGACCGCGCCCGTCCCGTTGGACGGTACGAATGCGGCCGCGGCGTTCACCGCCACGGTCAACACGATCGCCGCCACGAGCAGCACCATCATCACCAGCCCCATGAGCCGTTGACGCAGCATGTCGCGCTGCCTCGTGCCGAAGATCCGGGTCAGGGCGAACTCCATCGTCGAGAAGATGCTGCTTGCGCTCCAGACCAGGCCCGCGAGCGAGACGACGCCCAGCCAGCTCCACGAGTCCTTGACCCCCTTGAGCGCACCCTGAATCTCGGGCTGCGCCGTGGCCGGAAACACCTGGAGGACCAGCGAGGTGAACCTTGCCTCGGTCCCAGGGTCGCGGATCGCCAGCCCGATGAGCGACAGCGCGCCTAGCATCATCGGGAATGTCGCCATGAAGCTGGCGAACGCGAGCGCGAGCGCGTAGTTGCCGGCCTGGCTCTCACCGTACGCGGTCAGGACGCGGGCCGGAAGCGTCTTTTGCGCGCGTTTGGCCAGGGTCTGCAACCGGGCGCGCGTGCCGGTCCCGGTGACCATTCAGGCGGTCGCCACCTCCTTGAGCTCCTCGTGGCCAGCGATCTGCCTCTCTCTACTTGAACGCGTCGCGAATTCCGCTTACGCGCCCTTACAAGCTTCACGGCGCCAGCAGAGAAACGCTGCCTGCCTCGCCCTTTACAGGGCATGCGCGTTGAATAGACGATGCAAACTCCGGGTGTGGAACCGCCACGGATCCTTCCCGAGAGCCTGGACCGGCGCCTTTACTTGAAGATCCACGGCCTGCCCCATTCGCCGGTCGGGGACCGCTACGTCACGATTCTTTCCGACCTGGGCGAGGGCCTCGGCTGGGTTGCCGCAGGCGCCGCTCTGGCGTGGATCGGCGGATCAAAGGGACGGCGGGCCGGCGTTGCGGCGGTGGTCGCCTCGCTTGGCACGACGTACCTGGTGCAGCAGGTCATCAAACCGGTTTTCAAGCGCAACCGGCCCTTCGTCGGGCGGGACGTGCTCGTGGTCGGGATCCGCACCACCGACGCGTCCTTCCCTTCAGGGCACACCGCGTCGTCGTTTGCGGCGGCCACGGCGCTGGCGGCTTTCTATCCCACGGCGACGCCGCTGGTCGTCGGCGTCGCGGCCGGGGTTGGACTCTCGCGTGTCCACCTGGGACATCACTTCCCGAGCGACGTGGCCGTCGGCGGCCTGATCGGGATCGCCAGCGGAGCGCTCGTAGCGTGGATCGTCAAGCGCTGAAAACAAGAAGGAGGGCTCGGCCATTGCTGGCCAAGCTCCCCCACTTCAAGAACGGGTCAACCACCCCCAGTACCGAATCCTCTTTTTGACGCGATTTTTGGCTCTCGCGCAGGCGACGAACCTGGTTCTCGGCCGGCCCTACCCATTGAGTTTTCCAAGCACTTCAGAGGCCTCCCCACGGGTGGTGAACAGGTCGGCCAGTGTGTCACCCATATGGCTTCTCCTTCTCGCTGGCAACGCCTATCCTGTGTCGTCCATGGCGATCCGCTCCGAGCTCGCAGGCTTCAGCACCGCCCAGGCGCGGCGGGCCATGGAGGGCCTGCCACGGACCGATTACGACGTGGTGATCAAGCCGCTGCGCTACCGCTCATCGCCACACCTCGCGGCGCTGTGCGAGTTCGAGGAGCGGCGAATCGTGCTGCAGGTTCCGATCCCGTTTCGGCCCTTCAAAGAGCCGGTGGTCTACGCCGCGCGGCGCAAGCGCGGCGAGGGGATGCGGTTCAAGTGGGCCTCTGAGACCGTCTATTTCCGCGGCAAGCGCGACGTGCTCCGATTTCTCTACTGCCACGAATGGCTGCACTGGTATCTCTACGAGGTGCTCGGCAAAGGTTCGTCGGCCGAGACGGCGTGCGACCGGTTCGCATTGCGCAACTTCCGCCGCCGGTACGTGAACACCGACGACGCCGACGCAGCGCTCAAGCGACGTCCCCTCAAGGCACGCGCGTCGGGCTGAGACCGCCGCGGTCTAAGAGAACGCGCCTTCGTCCTTGCGCACCAGCAAGATCACGGCCACCGGCAGCAGCACGTTGACCATCAGCGAGACAGGGCCGCGGTTGAAACCGAGCGGGATGAGCAGCAAGACGGCCGACCCGAACAGGCACACCGCCTCGATCGCGATCGCCAGTCCCCTCGCCCATCGCCGCCGCCACAGGACGCCGATGGCGACCAGGCACGTGAGGAGGGCGAGCAGCATCGTGGCCGCTGCAATCGGCGCCATGAACACCTCACCGGCAAGCGCGAAGGGAACCGCGGAGATGCCTGCGATGAGCCAGAACAGGCTCTGCATGAGGAGCAGCACGAAGACGGCTTCTGCGCGACCGGAGCTCTCAGCCTTGATCAATTTGCTTCACCACCCTGGAGTCGATGTCGACCGCAAACTTGCCTCCGGGGTTGTCGACGATCCAGACGTGCAGCATCGGGGGCACGCTGACATCGATCGCGCCTAGAGGACATGTCGCAGTAGGCGTCATGAAGCTGAATTCCACGCCGAATGGCGCGAAGCAGATGTTTTGATGCTGGTGCCATGCGGTCAGGGGCCCACCCGGGTCGGGACCGAGCTGGCCCAGGTGCTGCATCTGGAACATAGCGCCTAGCAGGACGGGACCGTGCTTCGAGTTGGCGTACACAAGGCCCTGCGGGTGCCGCGGATCCATCACGTAGGCGGCGAAACGCGGGTTCGTCCAGTGGGTCGAGGGCTGGTCCTGAGGTCCGCCTGGCCGGTAGCCGGCGGCCCAGGCGACGTGCCAGTCCCGGTAAGGGGCGATGGCGGCCGCCGTCTCGTCGTACAGCCGCTGCGCGGCCGCAGCCTGCTCGGGCGTGGCGACGCCGTTAGTCTGCTGAAGAATCGCGCCCGCGTGCGAATGCTGCGCGTCAGGTCGCGCCAGGTCGATCACCCACACGACGGACATCGTCATGACGGTCAACAGCGGGACCGCCACGCCAACCGCGCTCCAGCGCCATGCTCGATGCGGCTTGCCTGCCTCGCCGCGCACGGGCACCAGGACCAGGCCGAGGGTCGTGAGCTCGATCAGCTTTGTCGCGAGCGCGACCTGGTCCGGGCTGTCGAAGCCCAGCACGATAAAACCAAGGTAGCCGAGCAGCGTCATCGTGATCAAGCCGGCCGACGCGATCCGCCACCAGCGCCACGCGTAGAGCTGCGAGAGCACCAGGTACGAGACGCCGTTGAGCACGAACAGCACCGCGGTGACAGGCTCGCCGAGGTGAGTCCAGACCAGAGCGAGGTGGATTGCGCCCGCCACCGCCATGAGGACGGATGCGGCGAGAACGGTGCCCGGCGCTGCACGGCCGTCACGCCGGACCTTCAGCAGGAATAGGGCCGGTGGAATGGCGAGCAGGCCGGTGTAGAGGGCGATCGCGTGGTCAGGTGATATGTCGAACATGCCACGAGCGTGGCGGCGTCACTTAAGAAGCGCGTAAGAGCGGAAGGTCGACGAGAAACGCCGCGCCGCCGAGGATCGCGTCGCCCGCGATGACGCGGCCATGGTGTTCGGCCACGATCCACTGCGCAATGGACAGGCCGAGTCCGGCGTGCGAGCCGGTTCGCGCCGCATCAGCGCGGTAGAAGCGCTTAAAGATGCGCGCGCGGTCTCCGGTCGCGATTCCAGCGCCGTCGTCGCCAACGACAAGGCGAGCCCATCCGTCCTCGGTGTGGAGGCGAACCTCGACCGCCGCGCGCGCATAGCGAAACGCGTTGTCCAGCAGGATCCACAGCAGCTGGCGCAGCGTGTCTTCGTCGCCGTCCACCGAGGCTTGCTCGGTGACGCAAGACAGCTGAGTCTCGGGATGCATCCCGGACGCCTGGCGGCACACCTCGTCGACCAGGGACTTGAGGTCGACGGCGGTCAGCGCCAGCTGCATGCCCGAATCAGCTCGCGCCAGGGTCAGCATGCTGTCGACAAGCCTCGACATGCGGGCGCTTTCCTCCACGATGTCGGACGCCGCGGCCCGGCGAGTCTTGGGGTCCACGTCGCGCGACGCCAGAAGGCCCGCATTGGCGCGGACCGTCGTCAGCGGCGTGCGCAGCTCGTGCGAGGCGTCCGCCACGAACCGGCGCTGCGACTCGAACGCGTCCTGCAGGCGGCTGAGCATCCCATTGAAGCTCGCCGCGAGGACGGCGACCTCATCGCGACCACCGGTGGCGCTCAGCCGGCGGCCGAAGTCGCGCGTGCGGCCGATGTCCTCAGCCGCGACCGCGGTCGCCTTCAGGGGCGCCAGCGCTCTGCCGGCCACAAGCCAGGACGCGATGAGCGCCGCAGCGAGGGCCGGAATCGACGAGATGACCAGGAACACGACGATTCCCGAGACGTTGCTCTGCACCACCCGGGTCGACTGCCCCGTCAACACGTATCCGCCGGCGTATGGCAGCACATAGAGCCGGAGCGGGCCTTGCGTGGCAAAGGCCCCGCGATGCTGCCGCGCCTGGTCAAGCAGAGACGGAGCTGCGGCGGGCGGAGATCCATCCAGAAGTCCCGTCGTGTAGGCGATCGACCCGTCAGGCGTCAGAACTTCCACGAAGACATCGGGGCTGCTGCGGATGTCGATCGGCGCGATGGGAGCTTCAGGCACAGTCAGCACCGAAAGCGACGACGCGGCTTGATGCGCTCGCGTGCGAAGTGCATCGTCCTGGTTGGTCACAGCGGCGCGCGAGAGGAGCGCGTACAGGAGAAGGCCGAATATCAAAAGCGCCAGGGCGACGACGCCCGCCCCGAACAACGCGAGCCTCGCGCGCAGCGACACTAATCGTGCAGCGCGTAGCCCGCGCCGCGCACCGTGTGCAGGAGGCGGGGCTCGCCCAGCTTCTGGCGGAGATAGCCGACGTACACGGCCACCACGTTGTCGCTCTCCGCCTCGCCCTTCCAGACCGCGTCGATGATCTGCTCCCGGGACAGGACCTGCCGCGGGTGCCTCAGGAAATGTTGGAGCAGGTCGAACTCGGTCGCGGTCAGGTCGATCATCCGGTCGGCCCGCCATGCGGCGCGACTCGCCGGCTCGAGCCGCAGGTCGCCGAAGCGGAGGTGATCGGTGGGGGCGGCGCGGCGCAGCAGGGCGCGCACCCGAGCCAGCAGCTCCTCGTTGGCGAACGGTTTCACCAGGTAGTCATCGGCGCCGGAATCCAGGCCGCGCACCCTGTCCTCCGTACCGCCTAGTGCGGTCAGCAGGAGGATCGGCACCGGCCCGGTCGCGCGAAGCTTCCGGCAGACGGCGATGCCGTCCAGCCCCGGCAGCATGATGTCGAGGACCACCAGGTCGAAGGGCCGCTCCCGGGCCCTGCGCAGGGCATCCGGCCCGTCGCCCGCCGCTTCGACGTCGTACGCCTCGGCGCCGAGGACACGTTCGAGCGTCGCCGCGAGTCGCGAGTCGTCCTCGACCACCAGGATCCGGGAGTCTGCCATCCGAGCGATTTATAGCCCGGTGCTTGTGGATTTGATAAGAGATCGGGCACCTGTCGAAATCCGGCCGCCCCGTTCGTCGTGTCGGATGAGTCCAAAAGACATCACTCGCACAAGGAGACGACAGCTATGGCGAACTTCGTACTTCTGTACACGGGAGGCAGCGCAGGGACCTCGCCCGCGGAGCGGGAGAAGGTCATGCAGGCGTGGGGCGGCTGGTTCGGCAAGCTCGGCGACAAGATCGTCGACGCCGGCAACCCGTTCAGCGAACACGCGAAGAACGTTTCGAACGGCGGAGGGGTGCATGACGGCGCGGTCGGCAACCCGCCGGCGACCGGCTATTCGATCCTCAAGGCGGACTCGCTGAACGCCGCGGCCGAGCTGGCCAAGGGCTGCCCGGTCCTGGAGTCGGGCGGCAAGATCACCGTTTACGAAATCACCCCAGCGATGTAGTTCGGACCAGCTCCACCCCCGCCTGCGGCGGGACCTCCCCATGAATGGGGAGGACAACTACTCGACTTCGACTAGCGAAACTCGCTTCGTCGCAACGAGCCGGCCTCGGGCGCCCGAAAGATACGTGCCCGAGGTCGGCGCCACGTCCGAGTAGTCGCCGCCGATGGCGACCGTCACGTAGCCCAACCCACCGCGGCTCGCATGCGTGGGGTCGAAAGTGTGCGCGATGGCGTCGCCCGTTCCGTCATCGGTGGGCAGCACGACCTCCACCCACGCATGCGTCCCGCCCTGGCCGAGCAGGTGCCCGGAGACGTAGCGCGAGGGAAGACCGCATGCTCGGCACACCGCGAGCATCACATGGGCGTAGTCCTGGCACACGCCGGCGCCAAGCTCCAGCGCCTCGGCCGCGGTCGTGCGGATGCCGGTCGCGCCCCACCGATAGGTCATCGACTGATAGACCCAGTCGTTGATCCGGTCGGCCAGGGGGAGCCCCCAACCAGCCGCCGCGGCGAGGTCGTCGGCCGCGCGCAGGATCGTGTCGTCCGGCTCGGTCAGGGCGGAGGGTTCGAGCAGGTAGCCGTCGGCGAGCCAGCCGTCAGGGAGCCGGTTCGGCTCGGCCACCCTCCGCTCCACCGAGACCTCGGCGACGAACTCGATCGCGTCCAGCACGCGCGGCGCGAAGACGTCGACGACCATGTTGCCGAACCGGTCGCGCCGGTTCTCCAGCCGCGCTCCGTCGAGCCGTACCGAGACGTCGTGCCACAGCCTGCGCTGGTCGCCGAAGCGCTCCGGCGGGATCACGACGAGGCGATGATTCAGGTCGCTGATGGGCTCCGGGTATTCGTAGCGAAACGTCTGACGGAGCCGGTACGCGGCACGCCGGGCGGAGCCCCAGTCGACGGCGGCCGGGTCGATCGCCATCAGTTCGCCTCCTCGGCCCACACGGTCATGGAACGAAACGCAGCCGGCCCGAACGTGGTCAGCATCGCGACGTCGAGCGCGTCGCGACCGCGGCCGATCAGGACCCGGCCGACCCGCCGCGCGTTGTTGCGCGGGTCGAACGTCCACCACCGGTCGCCGAGATACACCTCCATCCAGGCGGCAAAATCCATCGGGGCCGGGTCTGGCGGCACATACAGGTCCGGCAGGTAGCCGAACACGTAGCGCGCCGGAATGTTCATCGCCCTGCAAAAGGTGACCGCGAGGTGGGCCAGGTCGCGGCACACGCCCCTGCCCTGCTCGAGCACGTCCACCGCGGTGGTCAGCGGGTTGCTCGCTCCGTACTGAAATTTGATGTTGTGGTGCACCCAGTCGCAGATCGCCTGCACCCTGGCGCCGCTGGGCTCGGTCTGGCCGAACATCTCCCACGCAATTCCCATGAGCTTGTCGGACAGGCAGTAGCGGCTGGGCAAGGTGAAGTGCAGGAGCTCGCCGGGCACCTCGTGGACCGGGAGCTGGGGCGCCGCAAGGGCGTCTGGGTCGGGCTCGTCCGGAACGGAGACCATCGCGTCATAGCGCAGCGCGAGCTCGCCCGGGGGCATGACCAGCCGCTTAACGGGGTTGCCGTAGAAGTCCGCGTACTCGTCGACCGGCACCGGCGGGCGGGTGGTCCACGTCTCGGTGACCAGCTGGTGGGTGGCGTCGGACCGTGGGCGCACCTGGACGGTGGCGACTGTGGCGGCGCTCACGTCGTATTTGAACTCGCAGCCGACCCGTAGCTCGATGGTTTTTGCAGGTTGCGGGATGGCGCAGACACTATAGCTGTGGGTTTCGTGAATCTCGATGCCAACTACCTGTCCAACGGCTTCTACGACGAGATGCTTGCGGCCGCTGGACGGCCGAGACCCGCCTACCGTCGACTCTACGATCACCTGAACCGACTCGGGCCCGACGAGCTACAGCGCCGGCACGGCCTGGCGATGCAGATGTTCCGCAATCACGGCATCACCTTCGCCGTCTATCCCGACGCGCAGGGCACCGAGAAGGTCTTTCCCTTCGACGTCATCCCGCGGGTCATCGAGGCCCGCACGTGGCAGCGCCTGGAGGAGGGCCTGAAGCAGCGGCTCCGCGCGCTGAACCTGTTCCTCGACGACGTCTACGAGCGCAAGCTGATCTTGAGGCAGCACGCCATCCCGCCCGAGATCGTGCTCAGCAGCTCGCTGTACATGCGCGAGATCGAGGGACTCCCGGTTCCGCACGGCATCCACAGCCACATCGCGGGAATCGACCTCGTGCGGGATCAAAAGGGCGATTTCTTCGTCCTCGAGGACAACCTGCGCACGCCCTCGGGGGCGTCCTACGTCCAGGCGAACCGCTACGTCATGAAGCGGATCCTGCCCGACCTGTTCGCCGGTTACCCGGTGCGGCCCGTCGAAGGCTACGTCCACGAGCTGCTGCGCCACCTCCGCTGGCTGGCGCCCCCCGGCGTGGACGAGCCGACCGTCGTCCTGCTCACACCGGGCATCAACAACTCCGCGTACTACGAGCACCTCTACCTCGCCAAGCAGATGGGAATCGAGCTGGTCGAGGGAACAGACCTGGTGGTCGACGACGACCACGTCTTCATGCGCACCACACGAGGACTTCGCCCCGTCCATGTGATCTATCGACGTATCGACGATGCGTGGCTCGACCCGATTTTCGGCCGCCAGGAGTCGCTGGTGGGCGTTGCCGGCCTGGTCAACGCCTACCGCGCAGGCAACGTCGCCATCGCCAACGCGCTCGGCAACGGCGTGGCGGATGACAAGGCGGTTTACGCGCTGGTGCCGCGCATCATTCGCTACTACCTCGGCGAGGACCCGATCCTGCCGAACGTCGAGACGTATCTCTGCGCTGTCGACTCCGATCGCCGCTACGTGCTCGAGCACCTCGACACGCTGGTCGTCAAGACCGTGGACGGGTCGGGCGGCTACGGCATGCTCATCGGGCCTACGTCGACCAGGGACGAACGCGAGGAGTTCCGGCGCCGGATCGAGGCGACCCCCCGTTCCTTCGTCGCCCAGCCGGTCGTCGCGCTGTCGGTCCAGCCCGTGCTCGACGGCGGAGCGCTGCGCCCCGGACACCAGGACCTGCGGCCATTCGTCCTGACCGGCCCGGACGTGTATGTCACGCCCGGTGGCCTCACGCGGGTCGCGCTGAAGCCTGGCTCGCTGATCGTGAACAGCTCGCAGGGCGGCGGGAGCCGCGACACGTGGGTGATGGCCCAGGGCGAGCAGCAGGAGCGCGAGGCGGATGCTTAGCCGCAGCGCTACGTCGCTCACGCTGTTCGGCCGCCACATGGAGCGGGCCGACCACCTCGCGCGCATCCTGGGCGTGCACGTCTCGCTGGCGCTCGACCGGACAGACGAGCCAGGACCCGAGTTCTGGGTCCGGTTCATGGAGCTGGCGGGGTGGCGCGGCAGCGACACCGGACGGCGCGACCAGGCCATCGAGATGGTGGTGGCAGGCACGCTCGGACCGTCCGTCCTCGCAAGCATCGCGGCCGCGCGGCTCGCTGCGCAAGCGGTCCGGCCCTCCCTTCCGAGCGAGCTCTACGAGCAGGTCAACGCGCTCCACTGGCGCAGCCGGGAAGCGCCCTGGCAGCGCGACCTCTATCCCTTCCTGATGGACGTGCAGATGAGCATCCGGCTCGTCGACGGCTTGCTCGAAGACACGATGTTCCACGACGAGGCGCGCGACTTCGTGCTGCTTGGCAAGTTCGTCGAGCGTGCGGCGAACGTGACCACCGTGGTGACCCGCAAGTCGGCTGAGCTGGCCGACACACCAGAAGACGCGCTTGAGTGGACCGCGGTGCTGAAGTCGTGCTTCGCGTTCGAGTCCTACCAGGCTCACTATGGCGCCGGGGTGACCGCCGACCGGGTCATCGAGTGCCTCCTGCTCGACCGCGCGCTGCCGCGTTCTGCCCGCTTCGCGGCCTCGACCGCGCGCGACGCCGTGACGCGCATCGAGGGCAAGACGCGGAACTCGAGACCGCTGCGACTGCTGGGCCGTCTTGCCGGCATGTACCAGGCGACCAACACCGAAGAGATCGCCGAGAAGCCGCTTGACTTCGACGCGGAGTGCCGCGCGCTGCTCCGCCAGCTCGAGATCGCGCTGCGCGAGACCTATTTCCACCCGAGCAAGGTGCCTGCGGCGGTCAGCGGCGAGGAGGGACGCGGGATGCCCCAGCAGCAGCAGTGAGGCTCGAGATCGTGCACAGCACGCGGTACAGGTACACGGGGCCCATCGCTGAGACCGTGATGGAGGTCCGGCTTCGTCCGATGGACGGCAACGGCCAGCGATGCCTCGACTTCAACCTCGAGCTGAGCCACGGTGTCAAGGCGCGCTCGTACGTCGACGGGTTCGGCAACCACGTCCACTACTTCAACCTGGTACGACCCCACTCCGCCTTGAACGTCGTGAGCCGGTCGACCGTCGAGACCGGGCTCGGCCTGGACGAAGACCCTGGTGAAGAGCTCGTGCATGACTACTTGAGGTTTCGCGCGCCGATAAGGGAGGTCGAGGGGATCCGCGAGCTCGCGCTGCGCCACGCGATCACCGACCCGTCATCGCCTACCGAGGTCGAGCGCTCGCTCGACGAGCTGACGATCGCCATCAGCCGCGATTTCACGTACGACCGGACAGTGACCAACGTGTACAGCTCGGTCGACGATGTGCTCGCCTTGCGCGCTGGCGTCTGCCAGGACTTCGCCCACCTCTTCATCGCCGTGGCCAGGGCGATCGGCGTGCCGGCTCGCTACGTCAGCGGCTACATCCACTCGCCGGGCGAGAGCGCCGCCACCGCCTCGCACGCGTGGGCCGAGGCGTGGGTCGCCGGTCGCGGCTGGATCGGATTCGACGCCACGCATCCGATCCGCACCACGCCGCACCATGTCCGGCTCGCCGTAGGTCGCGACTACACCGACGCCGCGCCGACACGAGGTGTCTACGTCGGGTCGGCGGCGGGCACGATGGCGATCAGCGTGAAGACGCGCGAGGTCGGCTAGAACCTCTTACCGCGGACGTGCTCGATCGAGAACTTCGCCGTGTCGGCGATGAGCATCACGGCCATCACGCCGGCCTCGACCGGGTCGGAAACCACCACGTCCGCCGCGTCCGGCACCGAGCCGGCCATGCTCGTGCACAGGACGAGGATCCCCGCCTCGCGGATTTCGCGGACCGCGGTGGTGATGTCCCCGCCCATCAGCGCTCCCGCCAGGACGAGTGCTCGGGCGCGGTGCAGCCGCGCGACCGCGCGCACCGCGTCGGCCAGCTGTTCCTCGCCGACGAGCGGAATGGTGTCGACGGAGATGCGCTCGCCGCGGATGTTGTGCCGATCCGCCTCGGAGATGGCGCCCTGCGCCACCATGCCGACCTGCGCGCCGCCGCCGATGACGATCACGCGCTTGCCGTAGATCATCTGAAGCGTCGGCACCACGGTGACCTGAGCCACGCCCTGGACTGCTTCCAGGTCGGCGATTAGACGGGATTTGTCCGGGGCGCCGGAAACCTCGAGCTGCAGCTCGGCGATGGACTCACGCCGCGCGACCCCACCGGCGACGTAGGTGATGTTCCCGCCGTGGCGGAAGATCGCCTCAGTAAGGCGATAGAGCAGTCCAGGCTCATCGCGGCATTCCACCAGCAGCCCAACAACTTCCGCTGTCACGCCTCCGCAGCGTAAGGCCAGCGGGCAGCGCCAAGCTCCCGCGAGACTCCGCGCGCGGCTTCGCCGACCGCGGCGCCGATGCCGCGAGCGAGTCGGTCGGACTCCGACAGCGTCTGCTTGGTCAGCCGCGGCAGCGGTTCGGCGAGCAGGTCCTCGACCATCTGAGACGGGGAGAACGCCAGGATTGCCTTGCCCAGCGCGCTGGCGTGCAGCGGCAGCTGGATGCCGACCTCGAGCACCCCGAAGGCCGCGTCCGGCCGGAAGACGTGGTGGACCACGACCACGCTCGAGCCGTGCATCACTCCCACGCGCACCGCCGCACCTGTCCTACTCGCGAGATGATCCGAGTGGGCGATCGAGCGCGCCCGCAGCTCGTTGAGGTCGAGGTAGGAGTAGCCGAGCTGCAGCAGGCCCGGCCCAAGCTGGTACTTGTCCGAGTAAGGATCCTGCTCGACGAAACCGTGCGACTGCAGCGTCTGGAGCAGGCCGTGCACCGTGGGCCTGGCCAGGCCGAGTCGCTCCGCGAGCTCGCTCACGCCCAGCCGTCTTGGTCCGCTCGCGAGCGCTTTGAGAATGGCCGTTGCGCGGTCGATCGATTGGATCGACGAGCGCCGCTTCCCTACCCCGCGATTATTCGGCATTGCTGAATTCCTGTCGGTAGTGTAGACTAGCGCGGTCGCTCGGAATCAGCGCCGGCATCAGCGGAGGGTTCCTGATTTGGTCGGGATTGTACTTGTCTCCCACAGCTTTGAGCTCGCCCACGGCCTCGCCGCGCTGGCGACCCAGGTCGCCGGCCAAGAGGTTCGCGTCGAGCCTGCTGGAGGGGGTCCGGACGGCACTCTGGGCACAACGGGCGACGTCGTCTGGGACGCGATCAATCGCGCGGAGTGCGGCCAGGGCGTGATCGTGCTGGCCGACCTCGGCAGCTCGGTGCTGACGGTCCGCCACCTGCTCGAGGAAGGAAGGGCCAACGGCCATGTCAGGCTCGTCGATGCGCCATTTGTTGAGGGAGCGATCGCGGCCGCGGTCATGTCGTCGGCCGGACAGGACCTCGAAGAGGTGGCGCGCGCCGCGGAGGAGGCTCGCGGTGCAAGCAAATTCTGAGGTCTCCGTCGCGCTGCCGCCAGCGGTGGCGCTGCACGCGCGCCCGGCGGCCAACTTCGTCAAGACCGCGATGCGATTTCGCTCCCGCGTGACCGTCGGCGTGAACGGCAAGGTCGTCGACGCTAAGAGCATCCTCGCCGTGCTCGCGCTCGGTGCGACGGGCGGTACATTGTTAAGGCTGAACGCCGACGGTGACGATGCCCCGGCAGCGCTAGACGCACTCGCCGCCTGCCTGTCCGGCCTGGTGGAGTAACTTCTCCGACTCCTTCCTCACAGTCGAAAAGTCGATCTCTCGCACCCACTGGCGGACCTGACCGACGCGCGCGGCGGCAACACTGAGCTCGTCGACGCCGAGTCCGACGAGGATCGGCATCGCTCTGGGATCGGATGCCGCCTCGCCGCAGACGTCGACTGGAATTCGCGCCGCGCGGGCGGCACGCATCGTGGCATCGATGAGACGCAAGACACGTATGTCGGTCACCGGTGCGGTCCTGGACTGCTCGCGGTCCAGGCTCAGGACCAACTGCGTCAGGTCGTTGGTGCCGATGCTCAGAAAGTCGGCGTGACTCGCGATCTCAGCTGCTCCCAGCGCAGCCTCAGGAGTTTCGATCATCGCGCCCAGCTCCGCACTCCTCCCACCGAGGATCGTGGAAAGCATCTCGCGCACCGACTTCAGCTGCCCTGAAGTCGTCACCATCGGAACCAGGATTCGAAGTTCCGTGCCGGCGCCTGCCTCGACGATTGCGACAAGCTGCGTCCGGAGCGCTTCGGAGGATTCCAAAAGGAGATCGATGCCGCGAGCTCTAACGCCGCGCAAGAACGGCGGCGTTTTGTCGCCGCCGAAGTCGAAGAGACGGACCGTCGCGGTGCGGCCCCCGAGCCGGCTCAACACAGGGCGAAGGACGTCGACCTGCTGCTGGAGCGACGGCCAGGCCGACGCCTCGAGAAAGAGCAGCTCGCTGCGCAGCAGGCCTACGCCTTCCGCCCCCTGCTGAGTCGCCTCGTGGAGCTCGGCGGTGGTGGACGCGTTGGCGAGGACGCGAATCCGGTGGCCGTCCTTGGTCTGAGCCGGCACGAGGCGGCGCGCGACCGCCGTTTCGCGTGCGACGCGGCGACGCTCGGCGTCGCCGCGTGCCACCGACACGCGCTCAGCGCCGGGCCGGCGCACCACAATGCCTCGGTCACCGTCGACCACGACCTCTTCCCCATCCTCGATCTCGAGCACGCCCGCCCCAAGGCTGACAACCATCGGAAGGCCGAGCGACCTCGCGACGATGGCCGCGTGCGCAGTGACGCCTCCGCCCGCGAGGGCGATGCCGCTCGCCTTGCGCGCGAGCTGGGCGACGTCTGCGGGACCCAACGTTGCGGCAACCAGGATGCCTTCCGTTACGCTTTGCGATGCTCCGGCGGCGCACGCGGCGGCGCGCCGGCCCACGCTGCGCACGTCGTCTGCGCGTTGGGCCAGCATCGCGTTTTCGAGGCGCGCCAGCTCGGCGGCCGTCTGCTCCGCGGCCTCGAGCAGCGCGTCCGGTGCCCGCAAACCCAGATCCGTGATGAGGGTGTCGACTCGAGAGATCAGCTCCGGGTCCATCGCCATCAGGACTCCGGTCTCCACGATGTCGGCTTCATCGCCGCGGCGCTCGAGTCGCAGCTCCTCGGCGATCCTTTCCAGCTCAGAGGCCGCGGCCTCGAGCGCGCGTCGTGCCCGCGCGGCTTCTTCGACGCGTTCAGTCAACGAGACGGTCACCGCCGGATACGTACCTATCCGGTCCAGCACCACCGCACGGCCGACGGTGACTCCAGGGGCGGCGCTTACCCCGTGAAGGGCAAGTTCGTCGCTCATTTACGATCCCTGGCCGACTGCCTTCTGGAGGGCGCGAACGATGAGGGCGGTCGACGTCGCGCCCGGGTCCTGGTGGCCGACCGAGCGCTCGCCGAGATACGAGGCGCGGCCCTTGCGCGCTTGAAGGGGAATCGTCCCGCGCATGCCGGTCTCCGCGGCTGCGGCCGCGTCGTCGAGCGCATGGTCGAGAGCCACGCCCTCGTCGAGCCTCGCCCGTAGTGTGTCCACCGTCGGCTCCAGGGCGTCGACCATCGTTTTGTCGCCAAGGGACGCCGTGCCGAGGTCTTTCACCGACGCGAGCGCGGCCGCGAGCACCTCGACCAGCTGCTCGCCGTCAAAGGTCGGCTGATCGCCGAGCACCCGGCCACCGCTGCGCAATGCGGAACCCCACAGCGGTCCGCTTGCGCCGCCGACCGTCGAGACGAGCGTGCGGCCCGCGAGGATGAGCAGCTTGCCCGGCGACGAGCCACCGTCCGCATTGAGCGCCTGGACGACGGCCTCGAATCCCCGCACCATGTTTGTGCCATGGTCCCCATCGCCGATCGCCGCGTCGAGCTGGATCAGGTAGTCCCGCTCGGCGCGCACGGCGACATCGACCTCGCGCATCCAGGAGGTGATCGTGGCCGCGTCCATGACCCTTTGGCTGATCAAGTTAATCGCTAGACGCCCCACCGCAAAGCCGGAGTGTGCACCGGCGCGTCCCAGTACTTGGTGAGCTCTTCGTCCAGCTCGAGCACCGTCAGCGAGGCGCCCGCCATCTCGAGCGAGGTTATGTAGCTGCCCACGAGGTTGCGCACCGGCTCCAGGCCCGCCTTGCGAAGCTTCGAGTCGACCTCTCCGTAGACGAGGTAGAGCTCGAGGAGAGGCGTGCCGCCCATGCCGTTGACGAAGACGAGGACCCTCGATCCCTTCTTCGCCTTCAGGTCCGAGATGACGGCTTCGACCATGACGTCGACGACCTCACTCGCCGTGCCGAGAGCCGCGCGGCGGCGGCCTGGCTCTCCGTGGATGCCGATGCCGAGCTCGATCTCGCCCTCAGGCAGCTCAAAGATGACTTTCCCCGAGGCCGGTGGCACGCAGGAGGAAAGAGCGACCCCAAACGAACGCGCCCGGTCGTTCACTCGCTTCACGGCGTCTGTCACTTTCGTGAGGTCGGCACCGGTTTCCGCCGCGGCGCCAGCGATCTTCTCGGCCAGCACGGTCGCGCCGACGCCACGCCGGCCCGCTGTGTAGAGGGAGTCCTGGACAGCGACGTCGTCGTCGATGACCACCGATGTGACTTTGATGCCCTCGTCCGCTGCATCCTCCGCTGCGAGCTTGAAGTTGAGCACGTCGCCCGTGTAATTCTTCACGATGTGGACGACTCCGGCACCGCCGTCGACCGCTTTCGTCGCGGCAAGCATCTGCGCCGGAACCGGTGAGGTGAAGACCTCGCCTGGAGCTGCCGCGTCGAGCATGCCCATTCCCACAAATCCGCCATGCAGCGGCTCGTGGCCGGAGCCTCCGCCTGAGATGAGCGCGACCTTGCCGCGCTTCGGCGCGTCCTTGCGCACGATGATCTGCGCCGCCGCATCGTAGCGCAGGAGCTCGGAGTGCGCCGCCGCGAGACCGGCGAGCGACTCCTTCACGATCTGCGACGGGTCGTTGAGGAACTTACGCATCTTCCGGGTTTCGATTGCCATGCTGTCTACCTCTTCTCCTCTAGTGGGCCGAGGCCGTCCGGGCGGGCGCCTCTTCGTGCGTGACGGCTTCTTCGATCGGCTGCTCGACGTGGCGGGGGTTGGCGAAGTAGTCGTACGCGAATGACGCGATGGCCGCGCCGACGAGTCCTGGAATCAAGTAGACGGGGATGTACTGCGCCCAATAGGTCGTGCCGCCGGCGATCGACTGCACCAGCTCGGGCCCGAAGGCACGCGCCGGGTTCAAAGAGGCGCCCGTGACAGGGCCGAAGATCAGGATGATGCCGACCACAGCGCCGCCGATGACCAGGCCCGCGAGCTGCTGAGGCGACCGGCCGTCGACGATGCCGAGGATGGCGAAGAGCAGAAGGCCGGTGCCGAGCGCCTCAGCGAGCGCAGCCTGCAGGTAGTACGAGGCAGAGGCGTCAGACGCGAAGTGGGTCTGGCCCATGCCGAAGGTGACCGCGTTGGCGCCGAAGACTCCCCAGATGGCGAAGGCGCCGATCACGCCGCCGACGTACTGGGCGCCCCAGTAGACGGGCACTTCGCGCCAGGGAAATCGCTTCGTCACCGCCAGCGCGAAGGTGACCGCCGGGTTGATGTGGCAGCCCGAGACCTTGCCGATCGCGTAGACGAGGGCCGTGATGATGAAGCCGAAGGCGAAGCTGATCGCCAGCAGGTCAGCTTCTGTCACAGCCGGGACGGCCTTGCCCGCCAGAGTCAAAGTCGCGATCACAGAGCCAGGTCCGACGAGGACCAGGGCGGCCGTGCCGAAGACCTCCGCCAACGCCCGCTGTCGAATCGAGAACATCGTCCTGAAACCCCCTGTTTATTCCTGACTGGCATTCGACATTGTCGAATGTGTTTCGCAAACCGTACCTCTGGTCAGACCATTTGTCAACAGGCAATTAAGCAGAGCGGACAAACTCGGCCGGCTCGCACAAAGACAAGCTCGTCGACTGTCGGCGCCTCACTATGGAGTGACCATCGAATTGGCGCCCGAAACCATACCCGCCCGCCCATGCGTGGCGTAGGCTTCCCGGCACAGTGCGCAACTTCGGCGCGATTGCGATCGAGATTCGCCGGGGAGGTCCCCCGACTTAGCGCGCGTCGCTGATTCGGAGGACCTCCCGGCCTAGAGAAGGTCGGGAGGTTTTTTTATGTCCGCCAGAAAGATCGTGGTGTACGACACCACCCTGCGCGACGGGGCGCAGGGTCCGGCTGTCTCGTTTTCCGCCGCGGACAAGGACCGAATCGCGCGCATCCTGGACGGGCTTGGCTTCGACTACGTGGAGGGCGGGTTTCCCGGCTCGAACCCCAAGGACGAGGAGCTGTTCGCCGGCCTGGCCGCGGCGCCGCTCGAGCACGCAAGGCTGGCCGCGTTCGGAGCGACCCGCAGGGCGGGCGGACGGTGTGAGGACGACGCCAACCTGAAGGCGCTGGCCGAGAGCGGTGCGCCGGTCTGGACGCTGGTCGGCAAGAGCGACGCGTGGCAGGTCGCGAACGTGCTGCAGACGACCAACAACGAGAACCTCGCGATGGTCGAGGAGTCGGTCCTCCATGGCGTTGGCATGGGCCGCGAGGTCATCTTCGACGCGGAGCATTTCTTCGACGGATATGCGCGGGACGCCGAGTACGCCGTCGAGGTCTGCCTTTCGGCCGCGCGCGCGGGCGCGTCCTGGGTCGTGCTGTGCGATACGAACGGAGGAAGCCAGCCGGCCTTGATCAGGGAAGGCGTCGAGGCGATGCGCCGAGCGCTCAGCGACATCGACAGCCAGGCGCGCGTCGGCATCCACACGCACAACGACTGCGAGCTCGCGGTGGCGAACAGCATCGAAGGAGTGATGGCCGGCGCCGACATGGTGCAGGGGACGATCAACGGCTACGGTGAGCGCTGCGGCAACGCCAACCTGGTGTCGGTGGTGTCCAACCTCGTGCTGAAACTTGGATTGGACGCTCTCCCCGTGACCTCGCTCGCTCAATTCAGCGAGCTGTCGCGGACCGTGGCCGAGATCGCCAACCTCGCCCTGCCGTTGCAGCAGCCGTTCGTCGGTTATGGCGCTTTCGCGCACAAGGGAGGACAGCACGTCGCCGCGGTGCTGAAGCACAAGGACGCGTATCAGCACATCGATCCCGGGGCGGTCGGCAACGAGGCCCGCGTCCTGGTCTCCGAGCTGTCCGGACGGGGCAACGTGCTGGCCAAGGCGCGCGAGTTCGGCCTCGAGCTCGACCGCGACGACCCGCAGACGCGATGGCTGGTCCAGCACCTGAAGGAGCTCGAGCACCAGGGTTATTCGTACGAGGCGGCTGACGCCTCATTCGAGATGCTCGTCCGGCGCCTGCAGCCGGGATACGAGGCGCCGTGGACCGTGGCCGACTTCACCACCCAGGTCCGCAAGAACGGTGGATCGGTTCACGCCGAAGCCACCGTCAAGGTCGAGGTCGGAGGCATGCTGTATCACACCGCCGCGTCCGGCAACGGACCGGTGAACGCCCTCGACGCGGCGCTTCGCAAGGCGCTCAGCCCGCGCTTTCCGGCCCTCGATGACGTGAGCCTGCACGATTACAAGGTGCGCATCCTCAACGGCGAAGCAGGCACGGCGGCGACGACGCGGGTGCTCGTCGAATCGGGCAAAGGAACACAGCGCTGGACCACCGTGGGTTGCTCGAGCAACATCATCGAGGCGTCCCTCCTCGCGCTGGTGGACTCCCTGGAGTACGTCGTCTCCAGACCGCTTGAGTAAGAACCGGGAGGCCGCCCGCCAGGAGATCCCCGAGCCGCTCCGGCGCGATGTCCGCCTGCTCGGAGGGCTGCTCGGCGGCGTCATCGCCGATTACGGCGGCGCGGGACTTCTGCGCGACGTCGAAAAGCTGCGCGGGTTCGTCATCCGCGCGCGAGACGACGGCCGCTACGAGCGTCAGGCGGAAAGGCTCGTCGCGTCGTGGCCGCTGGAGCGCGCCGAGCTTGTTGCCCGCGCGTTCGCCTGCTACTTCCACCTGGCCAACCTCGCCGAGGAGCACCATCGCGCGCGCGTCCTTCGCGAGCGAGACCGGGGCCCTGAGCCACAGCCGGAGTCGCTGGCCGCGACGCTCGGCGAGCTGCGCCCGAAGCTCGGTCGCAAGCGCCTCGAGCGCCTGATCGCGGATCTCGAGATCCACCCCGTCTTCACCGCGCACCCCACCGAAGCACGGCGCCGCGCCGTCGTGACTGCGATCCGGCGCGTGGGCGAGCAGCTCGAGCGCCTCGACGATCCCCGGATCTCCGACTTCGAGCGAGGCGAGTCGGAGCGCCGCCTTGCCGAGGAGGTCGACTCTTTGTGGCGCACAGCGCTCCTGCGTTCCACGCATGTGCAGCCCCTCGACGAGGTGCGCTCGTTCATGGCCGTCTTCGACGAGACGCTGTTCCGCCTCGTGCCCGAGCTCATGAGCTCGTTCGACTCGGCGCTCGGCGCCTCACCGCCCATATTCCTCCGCTTCGGCAGCTGGATCGGGGGCGACCGGGACGGCAACCCCGCGGTCACGGCCCAGGTCACGGCGGAGACGATGGCGATCCATACCGAGCATGCTCTGCTGGCCCTGGAGACTGTGGCCAACCGCGTCGGCCGCGCCCTCACGGTCGACTCCGAAACCACTCCTGCCTCGCGCGCCCTGCGCCGGCGAATCGCGGAGCCCACCACCGAACCGCATCGCCAGTTCCTCCTGCAGGTCGCGCGCCGCCTGCGGGCCACGCGACTGGGTGAGCAACCGCTGGCCTACCACTCGCCGGCCGACATGGTGGGAGACCTGCATTTGCTGCATGACTCGCTCGTCGCCGCCGGCGCGGTCCGGCTGGCGAAAGGCGAGGTGCAGCGACTGCTGTGGCAGGCGGAGACATTCGGTTTTCATCTCGCCGAGCTCGAGGTCCGACAGCACAGCACGGTCCACGAGCAGGCGCTGGCCGAGATCCGCGCGGGGACGCGCCGCTCCGAGCGAACGCGCGACGTCCTCGACACGCTCCGCGTCATCGCCTCGCTGCAGGCGCGCTTCGGCGTGGAGAGCTGCCGGCGATACGTCGTGAGCTTCACGCGCACCGCGGCGGACGTCGCCGCCGTTTACGAGCTCGCGCGCCACGCGCTGGGCAGGAAGGCCCCGGTCATCGAAGTCGTGCCGCTGTTCGAGACGCTCGACGACCTGTCGCGCGCGACGCAGGTCCTCGACGAGATGCTCCAGCTTGCCCCTGTCCGCAAACGGCTCGCCGCTGACCGCCGGCTCGAGGTCATGCTCGGCTACTCGGACTCGGCCAAGGAGGCCGGCCCGCTTTCCGCGACACTGGCGCTACACGACGCGCAGGCCGCGCTCACCGCATGGGCGGCGAGGAATCGCATCCAGCTGACGCTGTTCCACGGCCGTGGCGGCGCGCTCGGTCGGGGCGGAGGTCCGGCCAACCGCGCGGTGGGCGCCCAGGCACCCGGCTCGGTGAACGGCCACTTCAAGGTCACCGAGCAGGGTGAGGTGATCTTCGCGCGCTACGGCAACCGGGCGATCGCCCGCCGCCACCTGGAGCAGGTCACATCGGCGGTGCTGGAAGCTTCGGTCCCGAGCCCGCCGCGCAGCGACCCGGCACTCGCGTTCAAGGAGCTGGCGTCGCAGATTGGCGCACCCTCGCGCGCCGCGTACCGGCGGCTGGTCGAAGCGTCCGGGTTCGACAAGTGGTTCCTGGAGGTCAGCCCGATCGACGAGCTCGGCCGCCTGCGCATCGCTTCGCGGCCGGCGCGGCGCGCCGCCGGACGCCGCCTCGAGGACCTGCGCGCGATCCCGTGGGTGTTCGCGTGGTCGCAGATGCGCCTAAACCTTCCGGGTTGGTACGGCATCGGGAGCGGGCTGGCGGCCGCACCCCTCGCGGAGCTGCGGCGCGCCTACGCCGGCTGGCCGCTGTTCAACGCCACGATCGACAACGCCGAGATGAGCCTCGCCAAGACCGACCGGCGCATCGCCGAGCGGTACCTTGCCCTGGGCGACCGGTCCGATCTTGCGGCGATGGTCCTGGGCGAATACGACCTCACGATGGAAAAGGTGCTGGCGGTGACCGGGCACACCCGGCTGCTCGAAGACCGTCGCGTTCTCTCGTGGGCCATCGAGCTGCGCAACCCGTACGTCGATGCGCTGTCGCACCTGCAGCTCCGGGCGCTGAGGGCGCTGCGCGATCCCAACACGCGGCGAGCCGACCGCAACCGGGCGGAGCGCGCTTTCCAGCTGACGGTCAACGGGGTCGCCGCCGGGCTCCAGAACACGGGCTAGGTGCAGGGCCGCGTTTGGCGCCAGGAGCAAGGCGCGGTTTGCGCCAATCGCGGGAGCGTCAGGCAGTAGCGATGCGGGACTCGGGCTCGACGTGAGGGGCGGGCCGCGATGCAGACAGCGCCTCCCTCAAATGTCGGTTCGCGGTGACGAGGTCTCCTCTTGCCTCGAACACCTCGGCGTAATGCTCGTGGACCTGGGCGAGACGCCTCCCGCCGCCCGTTTCGGCGGCGGCAATCGCGGAGGCGAACGCTTCGTCAGCGAGCGCGTCCCGCCCCTGCCTGGCTGCAATCAGCCCGAGCGTTGTGTGTGCTTCGGCGGCCGTTGCCGCCTCGCCGAGCCCGGTGGCAAGCTCCAAGGCCCGGCGTGAAGTCCGCGAGGCAGCCTCGAGATCCCCCTCCGCGAACTCGAGGCTCGCGATGCTCATCAAGGTTTCGGCCTTGCCCGTTTCCACGCGCTGCTCCTCGTAGATGTCGAGTGCATGCGTCAGGTGCCGGCGCGCAGATACAAGCTCGCCAAGATGAAGCAGCATCCAGCCGAGGTTGTTCAGCGAGCGGGCTTGCGAAAGGCGGTCATGGAGCGTCTCGTGAATCGTCAGGGCTTTCTGCGCATAGCGGCTCGCCTCGCCGATCTGCCCCATCTCCTGGTGGGCAAGACTCAGGCCGCTGTAGACGAGCGAGAGTTGATGAAGGTCCTGGACCACCTCCGCCGTCGCGACTGCCTCTTCGTAACAAGCGATGGCTCTCTGCCACTCCTGGGCCGCAACAAGCTGGTGGCCGAGGATTCTCAACAGGCGCGCCTCGAGAAGCTGGGGAACAGGATTCAGCGATCGGCACGTGGTGAGCGCGCCCTCCGCGATCGCGACCGCAGATGGTTCCTGGAGCAATCCGGCCGCCTGCGCCTCGAGGCCGAGGCACTCCGCCACCCTGGCCATGTCCCCCGTCTGCTCGAAGTACGTCCGCGCCGCAAGCGCGAGCCTGCGACCGACAATTGGCTGCGCAAGCCTCAGATAGGCAAGCGACGCGATCAGCCTGATCCTGGCCTGCGTCTGGGCATCTGAACTCTGGGCCAGGGCCGCCTCACCAACCGCGACCACGCCCGCGTTGTCGCCCGTGCTCATAAGTCGCTCGAGCTCCGCGATCTTGGCCTCGGGGTGAAAATAGCCATCGCCCGACATCGCCAGGAAGAAGTCCAGGGGCTGGCCGGTGCGGTCGGCGATCAGCTGGAGCGTCTCCATCGACGGCCTGGCTTTGCCGGTCTCCACGAAATAGATCGCGGTCCGGCTGATGTCGTCGCGGGCTACCTGGCCCAGGCTCATGCAGGCTTGCTGCCGTGCCTGCTTGACGGACCCGGGCCTGATCTCGAGGCCTTGACGGCGCCCGCGACGGCGGCCCGAGGCCTTCCCTTGCCCTCTCGAACCGTCCGTCTCAGGTGCGTGCGCCAACGCAGTCACGGCGCCAGCTTAACGCAGGCGCTTTGACTTGACAAAAGGTTTACGAATTCAGTCCTGGAATCAGCAGCACGGGGGCTGGCCGGCAGCGACGACGGTCATCGCGAGGGTCAGGAGGGCTGAGGTCGCCAGGATGGCGGCAAACAGCAGCTTGCGCACAAGAATCACCTCCTTTGCCGCACAGACCGTGCCGGCCCCCGGAACCGAGCGCTCAATCGATGGACGCTGCGGACGCTCGAGGGCCTGGACTCGCCGCGAATCGAGCCACGAGGCCCCAGATCACCGCCGCCAACTTCACCCCACCTACCACCGCAACCAAGCTCCCAAGACCCGCGGCGATCTCGACGACCGGGCGGGGCGCCAGCCCGAACCCGACCAGCACTGGCAGCAAAGCCAGGCTCACGACCAACGCGAGCACCGCGATCGCGGCCAACACCCGGACAGGCTGGGCGCCGGCGGCATCCCCCTCCGCTCCAGAGTCCTCACCGGCGCCGAAACTGGGTTCTGCCGGAATCGCAGTGCCTCCACTTAGCCGTGTTCCACACCCGCGCGGCTGTGCTACAAGTAACTGCCCAGCCATGTTAAATGAAAACCGGCATGACTTAACAGCCCGAACCGAGTTTGGGTAAGGGGATCGCGGCATGAGCAGCCCCGCCTACGCTCGACCGGTGCAGCCGAGCCGGGTGCCCGCAGTCGAAAGGCGTCCCGTGAACGTGGTCGGCCTGGGCATCGAGGGCTGGCGTCCATTCGCGATCGCCGCCACGGCAGCGCTGGTGGTCTCGATCCTTTTCGCCGCGTGGACGGCGTTCCACTGGGTCAGCGACCAGGCGACGATCGACATCGACGACATCGGCGAGGCGGTCGCCGCCTTCATCGCGGCTGCGAGCTGCGCGCTCGCTGCCTCCCGCAACTCGGGCCGGACCCGCCTGGCCTGGGCGCTGTTCGGAGCGTCCGCCCTGAGCTGGGGAATCGGCGAGGTGGTCTGGTCCGTCTACCAGGTGGGGCTGGGCGTCGCGGTGCCCTTCCCGTCGGCGGCGGACGCGGGGTTCCTGCTCGCCGTGCCGCTCGCCGTCCTGGGCGTTTTCGCCTTCACGTCGGCTCCCACACGCCTGGCCACGCGCAGCGAGACGGTGCTCGCGGGTGCGATCGTCGCGCTCTCCCTGCTCTTTGTGGCCTGGGCCTTCGGCCTCGGCAAGGTCTACGAGAGCTCGCCGGCCACCCCGGCGGCGCAGTTCATCGGCCTGGCGTATCCGATCGGCGACATCATCACGGCCACGGTCCTGGTGGTGGCGTTGCGACGCGCCAGGCGTGCGGAGATCGGACGCATGGCCTTGCTCCTTGGCGGCCTCGCGTTCAATGCGCTGGCCGACAGCGCGTTCGCGTACCTCACGGCAAACGGCACTTATGGCGCCCTGGGCAGCGTGCTGGACACGGGCTGGGTGGCCGGCTACCTGCTGATCGCTCTCGCGCCGCTGTGGCCGGCGGGGACCGACCGCGAGCTCAAGGGCGAAGGGCCGCTCGAGCTATGGCAGCTCGCCCTTCCCTGGGTCGCGGTGTTCGCCGCGGCGGTCACGGCCGTCAGGCTTGCGGTGCTGGACCAGAGCCTCGACCGGTTCGCCACCGTCCTCGCGGGCGGCATTGGCATCCTCATGGTCGCAAGCCATGTGCTGTCGCATCGTGACTCGCTGTCTCTGCTGCAGAAGAGCCACAGGGCGGAAGCTCAGCTCGGTCGCCGCAACCGCCTGCTCGACGAGATCATCAGCCACGCACCGCTCGGCATCGTGCGGGTCGGGACGGACATGAAGATCGTCGACGTGAACCCGCGGATGGCCGCGCTGCTGCGCACCGAGCCGGACAAGATGATCGGCGCGCCGGTGGCCAAGTACCTCCACCCCGAGGAGTTCGCGCGCGTCTTTGAGATCTTTCAGCCGCTATGGAAGGGAACCCTGGAGACGGTCGAGTCGGACAGCCGGGCGCTGCGCGGCGACAGCACCGAGGTCTGGCTGCACTGGAGCGCGACCGGGGTGCGCAGCGCTTCGGGGCGCATCGAGTACTTCCTCGCCATGTACGAGGACACCGACGCGGAGCACGCCGCGAACGAGGCGGCGACCGCCCACCTCGCTGGGCTGGAGCGGCTGAACAAGCTGAAGAGCGAGTTCGTTTCGCTGGTGAGCCACGAGTTCAGGACCGCCCTGGTCGGTATCTCCGGATTCAGCGAGATGATCCGCGACGGAGACGTTTCGCTGGAAGAATCCAAGGGTTACGCCGCCGACATCAACAAGGACGCCGAGCGCCTGAACCGCATGATCACCGACATGCTGGACATGGACCGCATCGAAGCCGGGCGCCTGACGCTCCATCCGCAATCGGTTGACCTGAACAGCCTGCTCGAAGACGCCGTCGACCGCGCGAGGGCGTCGAGCTCGCGCCACGACATCGTGTGCAACTTCGAGCGTCAGCAGCCGATCGTCCAGTGCGACCCGGACCGGATCGCGCAGGTCATTGCCAACCTCTTGAGCAACGCGGTCAAGTACTCGCCCGACGGCGGCGAGATCGCTGTGACCAGCGTGCGCCGAGACAACCATGTCGACGTCAGCATTCGCGACCACGGCGTCGGCATCGCGGCCGATTTCATCCAGAGGCTCTTCGGCCGCTACGAGCGCTACGAGAAGAACAGCAACAAGATCGTCGGCACCGGACTTGGCCTGGCCATCACCCGCCAGATCGTCGAGATGCACGGAGGCAAGGTCTGGGTGGACAGCGAGCCGGGCGCCGGCTCCGACTTCCACTTCACGCTGCCGGTTGGAAGCCCTAAGGACTGACGGCCAGGACTTCTCGAGGGCCGCTAATCACCTGAATACGGCTGGATCATCTTGCCCAGCTCGTCGAGCTTGCGCAGCGCGGCGTCCCGGCCGTCGGGTGGCACGTACCAGATGCAGCGCTCGACGCCCGCCTTCTCGAGGCGCTCGATCTCCTCGGCGCTGGCGCGCGGGTAGTAGGTGACCGGGATCGGGCCGCGCCCGGCGTCCCTCGCCATCCTCTGCAGCTCGGGGATGCGTTCGATCACGTCGCCGCGGTTGGGCATCCACCCGTCCGCGTACCGCACCACCCGCTCCAGCACCTTTGGCCCACTGCCGCCCAGGATCACAGGCGGATGAGGTTTCTGGACCGGCTTCGGCCACGACCACGTCGGCCCGAAATCGACCATCTCGCCGTGGTACTCGGCAACTTCCTCGGTCCAGATCGTCTTGACCGCCTCGACCCGCTCGCGCAGCAGCTTCCACCGCGTGTGGAAGTCGGTCCCATGGTCCGCCATCTCTTCGCTGTTCCATCCACCGCCCACACCGAAGATGAAGCGGCCGTTGGATATGTGGTCGAGGCTCGCGGTCTCCTTGGCTGTATGGATCGGGTCGCGCTCGATCAGGAGGCAGATGCCGGTGGCCACCCGGATCGTCTTGCTCGCAGTGGCGGCCACGGTGAGGGCCACAAAGGGATCCATGGTGTGCCAGTAGTGCTTGGGCAGCTCCGCGCCGCCCGGCCAGGGCGTCAGGCGGGAGGTGGGGATGTGCGAGTGCTCGGCGACCCAGAGGGACTCGAAGCCGAGCTGCTCCGCCGCCGGCGCGAGCTCGTCCATCGCGATCGCGTAATCGGTCGGGAAGATAGCGACGCCGAACTTCACCCGCTCATCGTAGGGGGGGCGTCGGAGCTAGAAGGCCAGGGCCAGCCTCGAGCGGCTGTCGGCGGCTGCGATCTCGTGGTCGAGCGCGCCGAACAGCGCCGTCACGGCTCGGGGATCCAGCCTCGTGCTCGCTTCGGCGACGAGCACGCGTCGCGCCTCGGCCTGCGAGCATGCCTTGCGGTACGGCCGGTCTGACGTCAGCGCGTCAAAGGTGTCGGCCACCGCGACGATGCGCGCCTCGATCGGGATGGCCTCCGCCTTGAGGCCGTACGGGTAGCCGCTCCCATCCAGCCGCTCGTGGTGGTAGAGCACCGCCAGCACCTCGCGGCTCGACTGGCCGGCGCGGTCAAGGAGGTTGAGCCCCATCTCCGGGTGCGTCCGCATGAGGATCCACTCGGACTCATCGAGTGTTGTGTGCTTCCCCAGCACCGCCTCCGGGATCCCGAGCTTGCCGATGTCGTGCATCAAGCCCGCCCGCGCCAGCACCCGCAGCTCGGAGGCGCTCATCGACATCTGGCGTCCGATGTGGACGCAGAGCCTCGCCACGCGCAGGTTATGGCTCCGAGCCTCGCGGTCCTTGACCTTCAGGCCAAGCGCCACGACGGCATCGAACCATCCCCTGATCTGCTGCTGTACCGGCGGGTGTACAGACAATGCGACTTTGACCTCCGTCTGGTCGATCGGGTTTCCGCGGTTCTACAGAACGCCCAGTAGCTCAACGATCCGAAGGGCCGTCCCGGTCGCGGTGATCGGCCAACCTCTTTGCGGCAGGCAATCTTCTGTAGCCCGCGAATGGTACTGCGGAAGACCACTCCAGTCTCGATTACGCTAATCGCGCCTTGAGCCAGAGCCCGAGCGCGGCCGTCGGCCAGGTCTCGGCTGACGGCCAGTTCCAGTGGGATGGAACGCAGTGGGTGCCGATCCCGCGAGGGACCCGGGAGCCGACTCCCTGGACCCGGCCGATGCAGCTTGCGGGTGCGGCGCTGCTGGCCGCGGAAGCCGTGTACTACCTCGGCGCCACCATCGCGTTCACCACACGCGAGGCGGTGAAACGCGCTCTCGCGGCGCAGGGCACTCAGATCCCGCCCAGCATGAGCGAGGATGCCTACTTCAACTTCGTCATCGCCACCGCGATCGCGTTCGTCGCCGTTTTCAGCGCCCTCGAGATCCTCGGCGCGGTTGGCGCCTACTTCCGCTGGCGCTGGGCCTTCTGGTACGTGCTGGTCCTCATGGTTCTCGGCGGGCTCAATGCCATTTTCAACGCCGTAAGCATCGTCCGGTCTTCCGCGGCAAACCTGCCCGTCGGCGTGCTGGCCATCCAGGAGCTCCTGTGCATCGCGGCTGCCGCGATGTTCGTCTGGATGCTGACCGGCGTGATCCGGTATGGGCCGTGGGCGATGAAGCGGCCGGGGCAGTACTAAGCCTCAGCGAACTCCAGGCAGCGGGTCCCGGTCATGTCGACCCAGTAGCGCCCGCGGCCGTGCACGATCCGCATGAGCACCGATTCGCACGCCGGGCACCGAACCACCGTCCCGGGAGCGTGGACATAGACGTCCACGCGGGCCACCGCGTTGACCGCGCCGCAGCTCGCGCACGTGCTTTCGGCCGCGGTCATCTCCACGGTAAAGATCTCGCGGAGCAAACCGCCGATCGCGTTGCCGTCGAGCTTCATCTCTTCGATCGTCATGTCAGCCTCCAGTGGCACCGAATCTCTCGGTCTTGATCGTGGCCGGGTCGTACGACATCGCGACCAGGAGCGACGCCGCGGCCTCGACGAAGGACGTCGGCCCGCAGATGAAAACGTCGGGCATCTGCTCCCTCGGCCATGCGACGTCCCTCACCATCGCTTCGTCCACGCGCCTCGTGTAGCCCTTCCATCCGGCCGGCTTTTCGCGCGTCAGCGTGTGGAAGACTTCCAGGCTGTCTTTTGCATCTACGAGGCGATCGAGCTCGTCTCGATAGATGATGTCGGCCAGCGTCCGCGACGAGTAGAGGAGGCGCGCCGCGGACTTGCGTGTCGCCTTGGCCCGGTGGCGGAGCATCGCCATCAAGGGCACGACGCCGGACCCGCCTCCGATCAGGAGCAGCGGACGGTCGTCGCCGGCCCGCCACACGAAGTAGCCGCCGATCGGTCCTCGCAGCTCGAGCTTGTCCCCCACCTTCAGCTCGCCAACCAGGTAGGGCGAAACCTCGCCGTCGTCGAGGCGCTCGACCGTCAACGCCAGCCATCGGTCCTCAGGCGGCGACGCGATCGAGTAGCTGCGCTCGGCCTGGTATCCGTCGTCGGCCGTCAGACGGACGTCGACGTGCTGGCCGGCGAGGTGACCGGGCCAGTCGGGAACGTTCAAGTAGAGGCTGCCGACCCGCGGCGTCTCCTGGACGAGCTCGACGAGCTCGCCCAACTCCCAGTTCAGTCGCCCCAGTAACGCTGCTCGAGCCAAGGGTCTCCGCGGATGTGATAGCCGTTCGTCTCCCAGAAACCGGGGTGCTCCTCGTTCTGCAGCCGGATGCCGCGGACCCACTTCGCGCTCTTCCAGAAATAGAGGTGCGGGACGAGGAACCGGACCGGACCGCCATGCTCGGGATGCAGCGGCTGGCCGTCGAACTCGTACGCGACCCAAGCCTTGTTGCCGGTGATGTCATCGAGGGTCAGGTTGGTCGTGTAGCCGCCGTCCGAGAAGATGGTCGTGAACTCGGCCGCGGTGTCGACGCCCTCCATCAACTTGTCGACCGAGACACCCTTCCACGTCGTGTCGAGCTTCGACCACTTCGTGACGCAGTGAATGTCTTTCGTGACCGTCTCGGACGGCAACGCGATGAACTCCTTCCACGTCCAGCGCTTGGGCTCGTCGATCTGGCCCTCGACGGAGAAGGTCCACTGGTCGAGGCTCACGCGCGGAGTCGGTCCTGCGGAGAGCACCGGGAAGTCAGTGACGACGTACTGCCCGGGCGGAACGCGCGAACTGGAGGCGACGTCGCGCCGCTTGCCCCGGAAGCCGCGGGAGATGAACCCCATCCCGCGGCAATTGTCGCGCTTCTAGGTGGCGCGCATGCGGTTGTTCTTCGGGTTGTGCTCCACCTCGGCGAGCCCGAGGGCCTCGAGGAGGGGCGGCATGTACATCCCGAAACGCCCGCGCAGCCCTTTCTTCGTGCCGTACCATCCGCCGACTGGATTGTTCGGCGACCTTCCCCATGCCTCGACCGTCCCCTCGGCGGCGGGTTTCTGCTCGTCGGCGCTGCCAAGCGGCATCCAGTCGCCGTGCTTCTTGAGCATGGCGTGGAGGTCTTCGATCGCGCCCAGCTGATACCGCAGCTCGGTCTTGCCCACGATGCATACGATCGCCGGCAGGTCGGCCTGCTCGTCCCTGTACATCAGGTATTGCGAGGAGCCGCTCGGGGTCGTCAGCTCCCATGGCGATTGCTTCGTACCGGCTCCCTTCACCTTTGCCTTGGCCATGAGTCCTCCTCTCGTAACAGAATTGTTACCGTAACGGCGCCGTTACCATACTTCACATGAAGGCAAAGCGTCGAATAGCAGATCCGTTCGACGCTCTCGGCAATCCCTACCGGAGGGAGATCGTGGAGCTGCTCGCGCGCAAGCCGCGCTCGGTCCAGGAGATCGCCGACCGCCTGCCGATCAGCCGTCCCGCGGTGTCGAGACACCTCGGCGTGCTGAACAGGGCGGGCCTGGTGTCCGACCAACAGGTGGGCGCGCGGCGCCTCTACCGGCTCGACAAGCCAGGCGCCGAGGCGGCGCGGCGCTACCTGGCGCAGGTCTGGGGCGCCGTGGGCGTGCGCTTCAAGCTGTTTGCCGAGAACACCACGCCACGCCGGCGATGATCGAGCCGCTGAGGATCTCGTTCGAGGTCGCCTGCTCGCCCGACCACGCGTTCAGGACCTGGACCGAGCGCGCCAGCGCCTGGTGGCCGCCCGACCATACGGCCTCCCACGAGCCCGGCGCGGAGATCGTCTTCGAGCCTCGGCCGGGCGGGCGCATCTACGAGCGCACGCCTGACGGACTGGAGATCGCATGGGGCGAGATCACGGAGTGGGAGCCGCCACGCCGGCTCGCCTACCGATGGCAGATCGCCACCGACCCGGCAAACCCGACCAAAGTCGAGATCGTCTTCCGCGGGCTGCCCGACGCGAAGACGCGGGTCGAGATCGAGCACGGCGGATGGGACGACCTCGGCGAGATCGGCGAGGCCTGGCGTGAAGCGAACCAGGCGGGATGGGACGGGGTCCTGCCTTCTTATCGGTCGGCCCTGGCCGGCTAGAAAGAGATCCGGGTCACCCTCCAAAACCTGCCCGGCGGGTACAGAGGGTCCGCGGTGACCAGCGGCACGTCGAGGACGTAGTCGCCGAGCAGCAGGTGCTCGTGCCCTTCGACGGTGCTCGACGGCAGCGGCTTGTCGACGACGATCGAATTCGCGTCGAGCCGTTCGCGCAGCACCATGCCTGGCCACTCCGCCAGGTCCACGTCGTCGGCCGAGATCAGGTCGGTCTGAGGGCCCCAGGGCGTCGTGTAGGTGGCAATCGATTGGTGGCGACTCATCACACGTCGTACGTGCAGCGCCGCCGCCATCGCAGCGATCAAGGACTGGCCGGCGCTGAATGCCCGGTCCAGGGTCGGCAGTCCCATCACGCATCCGTAGACCACGATGGTGTGACCGTCGACCGTAACGTTGGCCGCAAAGAGGAAGTTGGCGCCGCTGTTGAGACCCGAGCCGGTCTTGATGCCCACGATCCCGTCCTGCGCCAGCACGTGGTTGACGTTGTAGACCGTGCCGGCCACCGGCAGGTTGACCTGGCCCATGGCGACGACCTGCGCGAAAACCTCGTTCTGCATGGCCGCCATGCCGAGCTTCATCAGGTCGGTGGGCGTGCTGACGCTCGCGGCCGAAGCACCGGCAGGGTCGGCGAACTTCGTGTGGGCCAGGTGCAGGGCCTGGGCTCGCGCGTTCATCTTGGCGACGAACGCGTCGATCGAACCCGCGTCCCAGCGAGCGATGGACTCAGCGAAGTTGTTCGCCGACGGGATCAGCATCCCCTGGAGCAGCTGCAGCTCGCTGAGCTGCTCGCCGGCCTGGACCTTGACCACCGACTGCTGGTCACTCAGATCGGACTGATACGACTGCACGTCGGCGTCGGACATCGTGACGCTCGGGCCGGGCGAGCCCTTGGAGAGCGGCTTGTCCTCCAGCACGATGAGCGCGGTCATCACCTTCGTGACGCTGGCCGCCGGGATCGCCTGCTCGTTGCCCGAGCTGCCGACGAAACCAAGGCCTGAGACCCCCACCGCGCCGGCGCCAGGCGACGGCCAGGGCAGTGGCGGTGCCGTACCTGGAATGACCTGTGAGGCCGGAAGCAACGGGGTGGCGGAAACCGGGGGAATCGGGCGCAGGTAGTTGACCGTGGCGGCGGCGACCACGACCAGGAGCAGCGCACCCCCCACGCGCCAGCGCATCGTCAAAAACCTTACTCAACCCTGGCTCTCAGCCGCAGCAGGTCGGCCAGCGGAAGCAGGAGGCCTCCCTGGACCACGAGCGACAGCACCACCATCCCGTAGGCGATGACCGAGACCTGCGGGTTGACCTGCGGATACGCGGCCACCGACAGAGCTAGCGCCACCGACAACGCGCCGCGCATGCCGCCCCAGAAGGTCATGTGCCGCCAGCTCCACGGGATCGACGACCCGCGGACATCGGCCAGGCCGAGCAGCCCGTACACAGGGATGGCCCGCGCCGCCAGCATGATGGCGTAGGCCCCGAGCGCGAGGCCTGCGACCGCGACCAGGCGCTGCGTCGGGAGGGCGATCCCGACCATCAGGAACAGCATCGCGTTGAGGACGAACGCGAGCAGGTTCCAGAAGCCGATCAGCTGCGTGCCCTTGAGGCGTCCCGTCTGGCTTCCGTAACGCGCCACCACGATGCCGGCCGTCACGACTGAGACCACGCCCGAGGCATGGACCAGGTCCGCGGCCAGGTAGGCGCCGTAGGTGAGGACCAGGGTGATCAGGATTTCGAGCTCCGCCTCGTGGACCCTGCGCAGCAGGACCACGCCGACCGCCCCGGCTCCGAGCCCGATCCCGACACCCCCACCCGTCACGAGGGCGAACCGAATCGTGGCGTCGACGAATCCCGGATGGCCGGTCAGGATCGTGCCGAGGACGGCCGTGAAGACCGCCACGCCGGTGCCGTCGTTGAACAGGCTCTCGCCCTCGAGGATCGCCTTCAGCCCGGCCGGGGCTCCCACCTGGCGCAGCAGGTTGACGACAGCGATCGGATCGGTCGCCGCGACGATCGATCCGAGCAGGACGGCGCTGCCCCAGTCGAGGCCGAGCCCGAAATGGGCCGGTACGCCGACCACGATCACAGTCAGGAACACCCCCAGCGTCGCGAGCAGGCTGACGGGAACGATGCGCCTGCGCAGCTCAGCGAGGTCGAGCGAGAGCGACGCCTCGAAGACAAGACCGGGGACAAATCCGAGCAGGATCAGGTCAGGGCTGAGCAGGGGAAGACGCACGCCTGGAAACAGGCCGATCGCGATTCCGCCCAGTGCCAGCAGCACCGGGTACGGCACAGTCGGCGTGTTGCGCGAGACCAGCCGCAGCGTCGTGGCCGCGGCACCGAGGACGATCAGGAAGAACAGGAAGCTCTGGGCGGTCGTCATCAGACGCCGAGCACCCGGAGCACCGCAAAGAACACGTAGATCGCGATGATGACGGCTCCCGCGCCACGGCTCAAACTGCCCCGGCGCAATGGAGCCAGCACGGTGAGAAGCGTCAGCATGATGAGCCAAAGGAAGTAGGGCATCGAGCCCCGCGTCGCGCCGAGCCCGACGAAGAGCGCCGGCACGATCAAGCCCCCGACGAGGTTGATGGTGTTGCTGTTCATCGCCGCCGAAAAGAGGGCGGTGCCGCGGTCTCGGCGTGCGAAGTGGAGGGCGACCTGGAGGTTGGGCAGGCTGGTCAGCGCGGCCAGCACGATCGTGCCGAGGACCGCCGACGACAGATGGAGCCAGGACTGGGCCGCCAGCGCCTCGTGGACCATGACGAAGCTGCCCCCGACCACTCCGGCCAGGGCGACCGGCAGCAAGATCGTCGGCACCCAGGACTGATGCGTTATGCGCGGCCGGTCGTGAGTGACCTCATAAGGAACCTCGACCAGGTCTTTCGGCGCCAGCACGCGCAGGTTCCTCCGCGGAGCGGCCAGCAAGTAGACATAGGCGACGGCGACTGGAAGGATCACCAGCGCTGTGACCGAAGGTGCGATGAGCCCTGCCACCATGGCGGCGGCGCCGACCGTGACCAGCATGCCGACAACCGCGTCGAGGATCAAGGGTCCGCGCCGGATGGTCACTCCGCGAGCCACGACCGCCGAGAGGCCCAGCAGAGCCGCCAGGTTGAACAGGTTGGAGCCAACGACCACCCCGACGCCGACGGACCCCGCACCGGCCAGGAGCGCAATCACCGCCGACGAGAGCTCCGGCGAGTCGGCGCCGAGCGCGGCGAGCAGGCCTAGCAATCCCTCGGAGAGGGCGAGCTTCGTGCCGAGCCTTGTGAGCCCGCGGGCGAAGAGCTCGCTGGACGCGAGCGTGACTGCAAGCCCGAAGAGGAAGGCGGCGAGGGTCAGGATGGCGACGGCAGTTCTCCTGCCGACCAGACTTCCCGGCACACCACGAACACAGCGGATGCGAATGAACCCGCCTGCGGAATTCTAGATTCTCAACCCCCCCGGGATAACCAGTCCTTAAGGAGGAGGGGGGCCGCGCATAACGGGCCGCCTCTAACTTCGAACGCGTCGCTGTTGGGGTGTGGCCTTCGGCCGACACATCGACGCCTCCCCTACTTGGCTCGTCCGGTCCGTAGCTCGCGGGCCGGGCGGTCATTTTTGGGTCAGCGCGTAACCGTCACCCGAAGCTGGTTATCGGCTGATCGCTCCTGATCCTATGATCGGCCAGCAATGAAAGCGCTGGTCAAAGCCAGGGCCGAGCCCGGTCTATGGCTGGAGGACGTGCCTGAGCCGAAGCCCGGGCCGGGCGAGGTCTTGATCCGCGTGCTGCGCACCGGCATCTGCGGCACCGACCTGCACATCGACAGCTGGAACGAGTGGGCGCAGCACACCATCCATCCGCCGCTCGTGGTCGGTCACGAGTTCGTCGGCGAGGTCGTCGAGCTGGGCGAGGACGTGACATCGGTGTTCGTGGGCGAGATCGTCGGAGCCGAGGGACACATCACGTGCGGCAAGTGCCGCAACTGCCTCGCCGGGCGCCGAGTGCTGTGCGCGAACACCGTCGGGATCGGCGTCCAGCGCGATGGCGCGTTTGCCGAGTTCATCGTCATGCCGGCGGGCAACCTTTGGCCGCACCTGACCGCGATCGACCTCGACGTGGCGTCGATCTTCGACCCGTTCGGCAACGCCGTGCACACCGCCACTCAGTACCGCCTCGTGGCCGAAGACGTCCTCATCACGGGCGCCGGCCCGATCGGGATCATGGCCGCGATGGTGGCGCGTCACAACGGCGCGCGGTACGTCGTGATCACAGACGTGAGCGAATACCGGCTTGATCTTGCGCGCAAGGTCGGCGTGACGCGGGCGGTCGACGTTCGCAGCACCAGGCTGCAGCAGGTGCAGCAAGAGCTCGGGATGAAGGAGGGCTTCGACGTCGCATTCGAGATGTCGGGCGTGCCCGCCGCCCTGCGCGAGATGATCGACAACATGGCGCACGGCGGCCGGATCGCGATGCTGGGCCTTCCCGACCATGAGTTCCCGATCGACTGGTCCCAGGTGGTCTTCAAGATGCTCACCGTCAGGGGCGTGTACGGGCGTCAGATCTTCGAGACCTGGTACCAGATGTCGGTCTTCGTCCAGAGCGGCCTTGACATCTCCCCCGTCATCACCCACCGATTCCCGTATCGACAGTTCCAGGAGGCGTTCAAGGTGGCGCACTCGGGTCTGTGCGGCAAAGTTGTTCTCGATTGGAGTAGCTGATGTTCGAAAGCATGCGGTCGCACCTCGTCATGCAGCTCGAAGAGATACGGAGCGCCGGCCTGTGGAAGCACGAGCGAGTTATCGAATCGCCGCATGGCTCGACGGTCGCGGTGATGGAGCGAGAAGATGGTCGCAGTGATGGAACGTGATGTCTTGAACCTGTGTGCCAACAACTACCTCGGCCTGGCCGATCACCCGGCGGTCGTCGCGGCGGCCAAGGAGGCGCTCGACAGGTGGGGCTATGGGATGGCCTCGGTGCGGTTCATCTGCGGCACGCAGGAGGTGCACAAGGAGCTGGAGGCGGCTCTGACCGACTTCCTCGGCACCGAGGACACGATCCTCTATTCATCGTGCTTCGACGCCAACGGCGGGATCTTCGAAGCGCTGCTCGACGAGCGCGACGCCGTCATCTCGGACGCGCTCAACCACGCGAGCATCATCGACGGGATCCGCCTGTGCAAGGCAAAGCGTTTTCGCTACGCCAACCGCGACATGGACGACCTGGAGCGGCAGTTGAAGGACAGCGCCGACGCGCGCTTCAGGATGGTCGTGACCGACGGCGTGTTCTCGATGGACGGCTACATGGCGCCGCTGCGCGATATTTGCGACCTCGCGGAACGCTACGACGCCATGGTCATGGTGGACGACTCGCACGCGGTCGGCTTCATCGGCGAGAACGGCCGAGGCACCCACGAGCACCACGGCGTGATGGGCCGGGTCGACGCCATCACCGGCACGCTCGGCAAGGCGCTGGGCGGGGCCAGCGGCGGCTACGTCTCGGGCCGCAAGGAGCTGGTCGCCATGCTCCGGCAGCGCTCCCGCCCATACCTGTTCTCCAATTCCGTCGCGCCGCCGATCGCTGCGGCGAGCCTCATCGTGCTCGAGCTCTTGCGCTCCGCCAGGGATCTCCGGCAGCGCTTGGCGGACAACACCAGGCTCTTCCGTTCGCGGATGGCGGAGGAGGAGTTCGACATCCTACCCGGCGACCACCCGATCGTGCCGATCATGATCGGCGACGCGGCACTGGCCTCGCGGATGTCTGCGGTGATGCTCGAGAAAGGCGTCTACGTCGTCGGGTTTTCTTACCCGGTCGTGCCCCAGGGCAAGGCCCGCATTCGCGCCCAGGTCTCGGCCGCGCACTCCCCCGCCGAGCTGGAACACGCGGTGCAGGCTTTCGTCGAAACGCGGCAAGAGGTGGCCCGGTAGCCGGAGCCCGAAAACCCTAGTCGGTTCTGACCTCGGTTCCGTCCTGCGCCCAGCGCGTGTGATAGGCGCCCTCACGGTCGACGCGGTGGTACGTGTGGGCGCCGAAGTAATCGCGGAGCCCCTGGATCAGGTTGGCCGGTCCGCGAGCGCGCCGGTACCCGTCGTAGTAGGCGAGCGATGAGGCGAAGGCAGGAATCGGGACGCCGTGGTCGACCGCGGCTTTGACCACGCGGCGCCAGGCCGGCTGCGCCGTGGCGAGCGCTTCCTGAAAAAACGGCGCCAGCATGAGGCTGGGCAGGTCGGGGGTCTTTTCGTACGCCTCTTTGATGCGGTCGAGGAATCTGGCGCGGATGATGCAGCCGCCGCGCCAGATCGTCGCGAGCGACCCGAGGTCGATGTCCCAGTCAAACTCCCTCGAGCCCGCCGCAAGGTGCTCGAACCCCTGCGCGTACGCGATGATCTTCGACGCGTACAGTGCCTCCTGCACGTCGTCGACCAGGCCGCTCGGCGCCTTTGCAGCGGCAGGGCCGGCGAGCACGCCCGACGCGCGCACACGCTGCGCCTTCTGGCTGGACAGCATGCGGCCGAAGACCGCTTCGGTGATGGCCGTCAGCGGAACGCCAAGCTCGAGAGCGGACTGGCTCGTCCACCGGCCGGTGCCTTTCTGCTCCGCCTCGTCCTCGATGGCGTCGACGAGTGAGCGGCGCCCGCCGCCGTCATGCTTGGCGAGCACATGCGAGGTGATCTCGATCAGGTATGACTGCAGGCGCCCGTTATTCCACTCGCGAAACACCGCGGCCAGCTCGTCGGCGGAGAGAGCCAGCGCATTGCGCATCAGGTCGTACGACTCGGCGATGAGCTGGATGTCGGCGTACTCGATCCCGTTGTGGACCATCTTCACGAAATGGCCGGCGCCGTCCGGTCCGATGTACGTGCAGCAGGGCACGCCTTCGACCTTGGCCGCGATCGCGAGCAGCATGTCCTGGACGCGCGCGTAGGACTCGCCCACCCGACACTCCACAGCCGATGTAACCGAGCCCCGATTTCTCGACCGCTGCGGCGCGGCGTCGCGTGTCCTGGAAGAAGGAGTTGCCTCCGTCGATGATCGTGTCGCCTTTCTCGAGCACCTCGAGGAGGGCATCTATCGTCTCGTCGACCGGAGGTCCGGCGTTGACCATGATCAGGACCGCTCGCGGGGGCTTCAGGACTCGGGCCAGCTCCTCGAACGTTGCCGCGGGGGCGAAGTCGCCTTCCTTTCCGTAGGCCGTGATGAATTCGTCGGTCCGGCTATGCGTGCGGTTGTAGACGCCGACGCGAACCCCGCGCGAGGCGAGATTGCGGGCCAGGTTCATGCCCATCGTGCCCAGGCCGACGACCCCCATCTCCTTTTCCGGCACGCCCCAATGATCCTCCGCCGGCCGGCTCGGCGGCGCTCGCGATGGTTGGAACGCGAGCGCATGAGGGCGGCCCTCTCGCAAGCCGCCCCCTGTTGCGCCGGAGCTAGCAGACCAGACCTTGGGTCGCGTACAGGCAGGACTCGTCGAGCGCCGGCTGCGCCGTCGGCTGCGCGCGCGTGAGGTCGGACTGCGGACCGCCCGCCGCCTGGTCGTGCGTGACGACGACCTGCGTGCGCGCGGGCGCGATCGTTGCGCCCTTCAGCGCGTAACCCAGCGACCAGCTGAGGACGAGCGCCGCGGCGAGCGCGAGGACGAACGTTAAGAGCGCTGACGGAAACCGCCTGACTGTGAGCTGCGCCTGCATCTCGATCAACTCCTGAAAATTTGGTGGCCGGAACGCGTCCGATCCTGCGCGCCACGGACCGCGCGAAACAGGCGATAACTACCTGCCGGGATACCCGATCTCGGTACCTGAATCGGCGGGTGCCGGCCTAGTCGGCGCTCACCTCGGCGGCGTTGTTCTCCGTTTCCACCACTCGCACCCTGAGCAGCCGCGCGGGCTTCAGGTGTGGCTCCAGGCGATGAAATGCGGCGAGCGCGATGTTCTCGGCGGTCGGGATGACACCCTGGAGGAAATCGACGTCGCGGTTCAGATGGCGGTGGTCGACCAGGTCGATGAACTCGCGGCGAAGAACGCTGTCCACGTGCTTGAGGTTGACCACCATCCCCGTCTGGGGGTCGAGCGGCCCGCCTACCGTGACCTCGATCACGTAGTTGTGACCGTGGTCGGTCACGCATGCCCCGAACACGTCGCGATTCTTCTCGTCGTCCCAATCGGAACGCGAAAGAATGTGCGCCGCGGCGAAGGTGGCGCGCCTGGTGATGCGCACGCTCGAGGTCATGGGTCCATTCGCAAGTTAGCACCCGAGAGGGGCGCGGACTCCTCGGACGCAAGCCAGACGATAATGCGCGCCACGTCCGCCGGCTTCAGCGCGGGACCCTCCACCCCCGCTATCCGCAGCATCGGTGTGTCTACGGACCCCGGGCTGATCGCGTTGACGCGGATGCCGAGCCCTCGCCCTTCGGCGGCCAGGACCTCGGTGAGACCGGCGAGTCCTGACTTCGCGGCGACGTACGCAGCCATTCCTGGAAACTTCTCCGCGCCCGCGACGCCGGACAGGCTCGACACCATCACGATCGATCCGGCGTGGCCGCGCATCAGCTTGAACGCCTCGCGGCTGCAGAGGAACGCACCGCGCAGCCCGACGTCCACCTGCAGATCCCAGTCCTGCGCGCTCATCTCCGCGAACGGCCCCTTGATCAGCACCGCCGCGCAGTTGACCAGCGCGTCCAGCGACTCCAGCCGGCCAAACGCCTTCATGACCTGGTCCTCGTTCGAAACGTCGCAGCCTTCGCGCCGGCTGAGCGAGACCACCTCCCAACCCTTCTCGCGCAGCTGGCGCACGACCTCCGAGCCGATGCCGCCCGACCCCCCTGTGACCACAGCGGTGAGCGTCATCGCGCCGCGCGACTCAACGCGGCCTCGTAACGATCCAGCGACACGTCGAGGCCCAGGCGCCCCTTCGCGCTCGCGCGCACCACGGCGCGGTCGAGCTCGAGGCACCGCAGGATCGCCCGGGCCAGGGACTCGACGTCGTCCGGCTCCGCCAGCACGCCGCTCACGCCGTCCTCCACCACCTCGGCCATCGCGCCGCGCCGGTAAGCGGCCACGGGGCAGCCGGCCATCTGCGCCTCCGCCGCGACCATGCCGTAGGGCTCCTCCCAGCGGACGGCGCAAACGGTGACCGCGGAGCGCGACATCAACCGGCGCAGCTCATTGCGCGGCAGCGGGCCGAGCTGTTCGACTCCGTCCAGGTCGGGCTCATAGGCCGGATCGTAGTGCGCGCCCGCGATCCGCACCGGCAGGCCGGCGGAGCGGGCGGCGGCGATCGCGTGGCCGACGCCTTTTTCGGGCGAGATCCGGCCGGCGACGAGCGCTGTCCTCTCAATCGGCGTGGCGGGGAGCGCAACGGCCGGCACGCCGTTGGGCAGGACCTGCCCCACGTCGACCCCCGCCGCGCGCCACGCGGCGAGGCACGCCTGCGAGACCGTCGCCAGCCGGCCCGGCGCGACCGTGGCCGCGGCCCTTGTCACGGCCGTCACGATGGGCGGCAGGTGCAGCGTGTGGAGGACGGGCATCGTGGCCGCCAGCTCGAACGCCGGGGCATCGAAGGCGTGCTGGCTGATCACGTCAACGGACGAGGCCGCGATCGAGTCGAACATCGCCGCGAGCGCGCTCGCGACACCCGGCGCCACCGGCGGCTCATCGCCACCGGGCATGACGAGCGCCGCGGCCGCGTCGGCCGGCGCGGGCACTGTGGCCAGCGTGACCCCCGCGACCTCCGACCCTGCGGCGCAGTGCAGCGTGACCTCGTGACCGCGCGCGACCAGTCCCAGGGCCAGGTCGCAGACGAACGCCTGCGCGCCTCCGAGCTGTGCCGGGCGCAGCGGCGTGACAGGCGAGGCGACGACCGCGATTCTCACTCTCGCGGCCTAGTCTGATTCGGGAGGTTGGCAAGGGATTCGATGAACTTCGAGCAGGCGGTCGAGAAGGCGCCGCCCGGCTGGCGGCATTTCACGGTCGATGACATCGCGCGCCTCCCCGAATTCGTGCGCGCCCACGAGCTGGCGCGCATCCCGTCCGGCGAGCAGGGCGAGCCTGTCGTGCGGGCCCTGTTCTGGACGCTCGTGTATCACCTCGAGCCCGAGCGCTGGGACGAGCTCGCCCGCTTCGAGCCAATCCGGCGGGAGCTCATCGACGCGCTGCCTGGCGGGGTGCGGGTCGGCCTCGACGTCGGTGCGGGCAGCGGGCGGCTGACCCAGCACCTCGTGATGCGGTGCGAGCAAGTGGTGGCGGTCGAGCCGTCGGATGGCCTTCGCTCGATCCTCTCTCGCCGGCTGCCGCAAGTCGACGCTGTGTCCGCGTGGGCCGAGTCGCTCCCAATCGCAGATCGCAGCGTTGAGCTGACCGCGGCCTGCGGAGCCTTTGGGCCCGACATCGCGATCCTCGACGAGATGCGACGCGTCACCGCACCAGGCGGTGTGATCGCGCTGGTCAGCCCCGAGGAGCCGGAGTGGTTCGAGGCGCAAGGATGGCAGCGGATCACGTTGCCGGCCATGCCCGCGCCGGAGCATCCGGCGTGGATCGACGATTTCTTCGGCCCGCCCGACCCTCCGCGCGAGCTATTGTTGCTGCGGGTTTAGTCGCCGCTGTCGCGCGGCAGCGGCCTGCGTTCGTCCAGCGCGACGCTCAGGCAGTCGTGACAGATTGCGTGCTTGCACGCGGGGTCTTCGCACAGGTCGCACACGTCGATCTCCTTGCCACAGTTGTGGCACTTCACCTCGAGCGCGATCACTGCGGCTTCGTCCCGAGCCGGACGGCATCTTCCCTGTAGAGCAGCCCGACCAGCTTGCCATCCGACGTGGTGACCGGCGCGTTTTCCTGGTGGTGCTCCTCCATGACGTGGGCTATCTCGTGCAGCGAGACATAGGGCCGAAACGTGCTGGGCCCCGGCCGCATCGCCTCCTCGATGGTCAGGCTCGGATCCTTGGCCAGCTCCTTGGAGCGCAGCACGCCGAGCACTACGCGATGCGCGTCGACCGCCAGCGCCGCGTCAAAGCCAGCGACCCTGACGCGTTCGGCCACGTCTCCCAACCGCTCGCTCAGGGAGCAGGTAGGCACGTCTTTGCGCGCGACGTCGCCCGCGCGGGGGTGGAGTGAGTTCTCGCCCTCGGTCGGCAGCCCGGCGGCCATCCAGTCGAGCTTGCCGCCCTTGTACTCAAGGACTTCGGCGAACCCGAGGGTCTCGAGCCGCGCCGCGGCCCTGGGTGCCATGTCTCAAGCCATATCCCAGCAGTAGACGATCACCGGCCGCTTGGGATGGAGCGCGGCCGCCGTCTGGCGGTTGAGCTGTCGAAGCGGGATGCTCCTCGCGCCCGGGATGTGGTCCTCTTTGTACTCGTCGGCGGGCAGCACCTCCACCAGCTGCGCGCCATCCGCGACCAGCTCCTGCAGCTGACCGCGGTCGATCAGCGAGGACATGGACCCATCGTAGCCATCACGCGGTCGCGGGCGCCCTCGCCTCCGCGGCGGGCTGGGGTGCGGGCTGGGATCGGATGCCGACCGCGTTGACGATCGCGCCCGCCAGGAGAAGGGCCGCGCCAATGACCATCGCGAGCTGGAACGAAGACGTCGACGCATCGCGGACGACCGCAACCAGGCTCGGATCGACCGGCGTGTTGAGCGGGCTCACCGCCTTGCGAAAGCTCTCGGACGTGACGTCCACTCCGGTCAGACGCGATGCGAGCGCCGAGTAGAACGTGGCGGTCAGGAAGACGAAGATGAGCGCGCCGGCAAGCTGAGGGCCGACTCGCGAGATCGCGTTGTTGATTGCCGACCCCAGCCCTGCGTTGCGCGCCGGCACCGACGTCATGAGCGCCGTGGTCAGCGGAGCCACGAGCATGCAGATGCCGAGGCCGAAGATGATCGAGCCCGGCAAAAAGTCGATGAAGTAAGAGAGCGGCGGCCAGTACGTGCTCGGGTTGTTCGGCATGAGCTTCCACGGAGTGCTCGTGGCGGCCAGCGGCTCCGGCCGCTGCGGCTGCATACCCCAGCGTGCCCTGCTGAAAGAGGCCCAGGTAATAGAAGGTCACATACAGCGAGCCGTAGATCAGAAGTGTCGAGATGTTGACGACCGTGAAGTTGCGCGACCGGAACAGCTCGAGCGGGATCAACGGGTGCTTGGCGCGCCTCATCCAGAGCGGGAGGGCGATGCTTGACGCGACCCCGACCGCGAGGGCGATGTAGCCACCTGGGTCGCGCCACGCGCGCTGCTGGCCGTAGATCGTGCCGAAGGCCAGACCGCCGACCGCCAGAGCGACGATGGCGGCGCCGACCCAGTCGAAGTCGGGCGTCGCGTTTTCGTCGCGGCTTTCCGGGACGTGCTTCCAGGTCGCCCAGGCAGCCACCGCGACGAGCGGGACGTTGATGAAGAACGCGGCGCGCCATGAGATCGTGTCCACCAGGAGGCCGCCGACCACGGGCCCGAGGATGGTCGTAGCACCCGAAGCGCCCGCCCATGTGCCAAAGGCGCGTCCTTGCTCCTCGCCCTCGAAGTTGGCCGTGAGCAGCGCGAGCGAGCCTGGCACGAGCAGCGCTCCGGCCGCTCCCTGGAGGACACGGAACAGGACGAGGAGTTCCATGCTGGGGGCGAAGCCGCAGAGCACCGAGGTCGCCCCGAAGCCGACCAACCCGATCAAGAAAGTTCGCTTCCTGCCGTAGAAGTCGTTGATTGCGCCTGCCAGGATCAGCAGGGCGCTGAGCGTCAACAGGTAGGCGTTGTAGACGTACGACTGCCCCTCCAGCACACCGAGGAAGGTGCGATGCAGGTCGCGTCCGATCCTCGGCAGGGCGACGTTGACGACCGTCGAATCGAGGAACACGATCCCCGAGCCGAGCACGGCCGCGACCAGGATCCAGCGTTTCATGGTCATCGGATTGAAGGCTTCAACTCATCCCGCCCCACGCCTATTCAAGCCGATCGCCCAAGCACTTGCCGGGCGACCATTATTTGAGGGCCGCGGGCACCCCCGGCCGCCAGAGGTGGGCCGCCTGGACGACGACCACCGCGAGCAGCACGAGCACGCCGCCGATCGCCTGCAGGAACGAGAATCGGTCGCCCAGGATCACGACGGCCAGCGACACCGTGACCACCGGCTCCAGCGTGCTGAGCAACGACGCCCGGGCTGCCCCGATGCGAGGCAGGCCCGCAAGGAACAGCGAGATCGCGACCATGGTGGGGACCACGGCGATGCCGACGCTCACGGCCCACGCGGCCGGTGTCGCCGGCAGGGCCAGGCGGCCTTCGATCGCAGCCACCAGGCACAGCACGACGGCGGTGGCGGACATCATCACGGCGCTGGCCGCGACGGCCGGCGCGGATTGCATCACCCTCTCGCCGAGCAGGATGAACGTCGTGTACATGAGGGGCGCCGCGAAGGCGAAGATCAGCCCCGAGTTGAACAGGAGCTGGGCCCCGCCGACGAGCATCGCCACGCCAAGGAAGCTGGCGGCCAGGGCAACGCCGTGCCAGACGGAAACCTGACGCCGCAGAAACAGCCAGCCGGCGACCACGACCAGGCTCGGGTAGATGTACACGATCAGGACGCACAGCGACGCCGGAAGGCTGCGCAGCGCGATGAAGTAGGTCAGGGCCTGCGCGGTGTACAGCACGCCGCCGAGGGCCAGCACGCCGCCGGCCTGGCGGCGCGGCAGCCGCAGCGGGTTCTGCCCAGCCGCGAATGCGAGGGCCCACATGCCGAGTGCCGCGAGCACGAAACGAAACGCAAGCAGCTGCTCGGTGGCGAGGCCGTTGGCGTACGCCAGCTTGGCGAAGATCGACAGCGTGCCGAAGGCCACGGCCGAGACGAGCACCATCGTCGTGCCGACCCACTCGGTCCGGCGGCTCGTCGACGCGACGAGGTCTACGGCCAGAGCAGGTGGCCGAGCAGCATGCCGATCACAACAGCGAGCGCGTAGGTGGCGCGAGGGAATCGCCGGACCCACGCGCGGACCCCGTTGCTCAACGGGTCGCGCCCCGCGCGAAGCGCGAACGATTCTTCGAGCATCAACAGAAACGCGACGAACGCGAACGCCGTCGCGATGAGAGAGAGGATCGCATCGGAGGTGAAGTTCATCGCTTCATGCCCGCCGATTCGTGAGCAGCGCCCAGCTCTCGTATCCGAGCAGGAGCGTGATCAAGCCGAACAGTGCCGTGACGGTCCAGGAGAAGAGGTTGCCGATCACCAGCGGGTAACCACCACCTTCTTTCGCGTATAGAAATCGATTCCGTCGGTGCCGTGCACGTGGAGGTCGCCGAAGAAGGAGCCCTTCCACCCGCTGAAAGGAAAGAACGCGAAAGGCTGCGCGACCGGCACGTTGATCCCGGTCATGCCGGCCTCGACCCGCTCGCGAAACTCGCGGCCGGCCCGTCCCGACTGGGTGAAGATCGTGGCCATGTTGCCCAGGGATGACGCGTTGGCCTGTGCGATCGCCTCGTCGAGGGTGGCGGCGCGAGAGACCGACAGCACGGGCCCGAAGATCTCCTCCCGGCCGATCGCCATCCGCGCCGTCACCCGGTCCAGGATGGTCGGACCGAGAAAGAAACCCTGTCGCGACATCTCGTGACGCCCGTCGACGACCAGCTGAGCGCCCTCGGCGATGCCCTTCTCGACGTAAGCGGCGACCTGGTCGCGGTGCTCGGCGCGGATCAGCGGCCCGACCTGGACGCCATTCTGGTCGCCGGGCCCTACGACCATCCTCGACGCGGCGTCGCGCAGGGGATCCAGCAGCGTGTCCGCGGCCGTGCCCACTGCGACGGCCACCGATCCGGCGAGGCAGCGCTCTCCCGCGTTGCCGAAGGCAGAGTTGAGTATCGCCGGCACGGCGAGCTCGGGGTCGGCGTCCGGCATGACAACGATGTGGTTCTTCGCGCCCCCGAGCGCCTGGACCCGCTTGCCGTTGCTCGCCGCGGTCGCGTAGACGTGCCGCGCGACCGGCGCCGACCCGACGAACGAGATCGCGCTGACATCGGGGTGCTCGAGCAGCGCGTCGACGGTCTCGCCTGCCCCGTGGACGATGTTGAGCACGCCCGCCGGAAAACCAGCCGCGAGGAACAGCTCGGCAAGCCGCGCGGCGCCCAGCGGCGTGCGTTCGGAAGGCTTGAGCACGAACGTGTTGCCTGCAACGACGGCGAGCGGGAACATCCAGAGCGGGATCATCACTGGGAAGTTGAACGGCGGCACGCCCGCGCACACACCGACCGGGTAGCGGTAGAGGTCCTGGTCGACCCCGGCCGAGACGTCGCGGAGCGTTCGGCCCTGGAGCAGCGTCGGCGCGCCGCACGCGAAGTCGACGACCTCGATCCCCCGCCTCACCTCGCCACGCGCCTCGTCGAGCGTCTTGCCGTGATGCCGCGTGACGATCGCGGCCAGGTCCTCGAAGCCGTCTTCGAGCTGCGCCTTGAAACGGAACATGAGACGGACACGGTCCATGACCGCGGTCCGCGACCATCCGGCGAAGGCTTCCGAGGCGGCCCGGACGGCCGCGTCCACGTCGGCCGCCCCCGAGAGCGGCACCTGCTCGATCACCTCGCCGGTGGCGGGGTTGTAGATCGGCAGCGAGTGGGCGCCGTCAGCGGGCGGGCGCCACTCCGAGCCGATGAGGTTGCGAATCAACGTTGATACCGTACTGCGCATGGCTCCATCCGCACGGGACCTCCTCGAGCAGGCCGCGGCAGAGGGCAGCGACCTGGAGACGGTCGCGCGCGGGGTCCTGTCCCGCCTTGCCGACCTGACCGGCCTGAGCTCGACCTACCTCGCCGAAACGCGCCTCACGTCGGACGAGCAGTACATCGTCTTCTCAGTCAACCGAAGCGATCTCTTCCACATCCCCGAAGACGTCACCCTGCCATGGTCGGAGGGCGTCTGCCGCTTCGTGGTCGAAGGCGGTCCCAACTACACGACCGAAGCGCAGAAACAGTTTCCCAGCAGCAGCGTCGCGCGGCTGCTCGAGATCCGCACTTTCGTGTCCTACCCCGTCTTCACCGCAGCGGGAAGGTTTTTTGGCACCCTTTGCGGGGCGAGCAAGGAGCAGGTGGAGATCCAGAACGATATCCTCGAGCTCATGCGCGAGTGCGCGCGCCTGATCGGCATGCGCCTGCCTCCCGCGGTTTGATGCAGACCCTCGATGAAGCGCTTCGGCGCGGCGACGCGAAGTCGCCCGCGATCGTCGTGCCCGGCGGCCCGCGGCTCACCTACGCGCAGCTTCGCGAACAGGTGGCGTCCGCCGCCGACGGTCTCGCCCGGCTTGGCCTGGGCCGCAACGACAGGATCGCCCTCGTGCTGCCGAACAGCGTCGAGACGATCGTGCTTTTCCTGGCCGCGGCCTCGGCGGGCACGGCCGCGCCACTCAACCCGGCATATAAAGAGGACGAGTTCCAGTTCTACCTCGAGGACACCGCCGCCCGAGCCCTCGTCGTTCCGCCGGGCGCCGGAGAAGCGGCGCGACGCGCGCTGGCGCATGGAGCGCTGCTGATCGAGGCGAGCCTCGACGCTAAGGGTCGGATCGTCCTGGAGGGCAGCGGACGCCGCCAGCCGGCGCGCTCCGCCCAGATGCCGCACGGCGACGACGTAGCCCTCGTGCTGCACACGAGTGGGACGACGAGCCGGCCCAAGCTCGTGCCGCTGCGGCAGCGCAACCTGGCGTTCTCGGCCGAGAACATCGCGCGCACGTATGGCCTGACGCCCGAAGACGCGGCGATGTGCGTCATGCCTCTTTTCCACATCCACGGGCTGATGGCCTCGACGATGGCGACCTTCGTCTCGGGCGGCACGGTGATCGTCCCGCCTGGCTTCGACGCGATGACCTTCTGGCCTGCCGCAGCCGAGCACGGCGCGACCTGGTACTCCGCGGTGCCGACCATGCACCAGATGCTTCTCCTGCGCAATCGCGGCGAACGCCCCGAATGGCATCCAACCCGCTGCCGCCCGGCGACCGCCGGCCGGGAACGGTCGGCGTCGAGACCGGGATCCGCATCGCCGTCATGGACGAAAGCGGCGGCATGGTGGCTACCGGAGCTCCGGGCGAGGTCGTGATCCAGGGCATGAGCGTGATCGACGCCTACGCCAACAACGCCGAGGCCAACGCGAAGTCCTTCAGCGACGGCTGGTTCCGCACCGGCGACCAGGGATTGCTGGACGCCGACGGCTACCTGTCGCTCGTCGGCCGTCTCAAGGAGATGATCAACCGGGGCGGCGAGAAGATCGCACCGCGCGAGATCGACGACGTTTTGCTCCAGCACCCCGCGGTCGCGGAGGCGGTCGCGTTCGGTACGCCGCACGCGGCATGGGGCGAGGAGGTGGCCGCGGCGGTCGTGCTGAAAGGCAAGGCCACGGAGAAGGAGCTGCTCGCGTTCGCGCGCGAGAGGCTGGCGGACCACAAGGTGCCGAAAAAGCTCTACCTCGTCGAGCAGATCCCTCGCACTGCGACCGGGAAAATCCAGCGCCGCTCGGTCGCGGAAGCCTTCCACCGCGGATGACGGTCGCCATCGTCGGCGCGGGTGCGATCGGCGGGCTGCTCGGCGCGCACCTCGCGCGGAGCGGCCAGGACGTGGTCCTGATCGCGCGCGGCAAGCACCTCGCTGCGATGCAGGCACGCGGCGTGACAATACGCAGCGCCCAGGGTGAGTTCACCGCTCACCCGACATGCACCGACGACATGGACGCGATCGAGGGCGCCGACATCGTGTTCATCACGTTGAAGGCACACACGATCCCTCCCGTCGCCACTCGCATCGGCCGCATGCTGCGCACGGACGCAAGCGTCGTCGGCGCGATGAACGGAATCCCGTGGTGGTACTTCCCGGACCGCCACCTCGACTCGGTCGACCCGGGGGGCCTGATCGCGCGCAGCATTCCATCCGACCAGGTCGTCGGGTGCGTCGTCTATCCCGCGGCGTCGATCGTCGAGCCCGGTGTCATCGAGCACGAGGAGGGTGACCGCTTCTCGATCGGAGAGCCGGACGGCGCGAAGACCGAACGGGTGCAGGGCATCGCGGCAATGCTCACCACGGCCGGGTTCAAAGCCCCGGTGCAGACCCGCCTGCGCCCCGAGATCTGGCTGAAGCTGCTCGGCAACGCGACGCTGAACCCCATCAGCGTGGTGACTCGGGCGACGCTGGCCGAGATGTTTCAGTCCGCGGAGAGCCGCGCCCTGGTCCGCACGCTGATGGAAGAGGTGGCGTCGGTGGCGCGTGCGGTCGACGTCGAGCTGCCGGTCAGCATCGAGAAGCGGATGCAGGGAGCAGCCTCCGTGGGCGAACACAAGACGTCGATGCTGCAGGACCTGGAAGCGGGCAAGCCGCTCGAGCTGGACGCTTTGCTCGGCGCGGTGATCGAGATCGCGGACTGGCGAGGCGTGCAGGTGCCTTCGCTGAGGGCGCTCTACGGGCTGGCGAAGCTGGCCGAAGCGGTCGCCAGACGCGACTAGCCGGGGAGCCAGCGCGCGGCGCGGTGCTGGCTGTCGATCGCCCACCTGAGCGTGTCGAGGACCTCGGCCAGGTGCTCTCGCATCGCAGCCTCCGCGCCATCTTCGTCATGAGCCTTCAGCGCGACGAAGATCGCCTCGTGCTCGCGCAGCGACCTTTGCGCCCGGCCGGGCCGCAATGCGGTCTGGTACTGGAAGCGGATGCCCTGGGACTTCAGGCTCCCCAGCAGGTGGCTCGCGGTCGGATGGTCGGCCGCGGTCCAGATGCGCTGGTGGAACGTCGCGTTCAGCTCCGAGTAGCCGATGGAGTCGCCCGCCTCGACGTGCTCGCGCATCTCGCCGATGACCTGGTGAAGCGCGCTGAGGTCCTCGGCTGTGACGCGTGTTGCAGCCCGCCGCGCCAGCATGCCCTCGAGGGCGGCGCGCACCTCCTCGATCTCGAGCGCCTCGCGGTCGGAGATGAGCCGCACCCGCGCGCCGCGGTTGCGCTCGATCTCGACCAGCCCCTCCTGGTCGAGCCGGACCAGCGCGGCGCGCACGGCCGTCCGGCCGGCTCCGATGCGCTGCGCGATCGCCGCCTCGACCAGGCGCTCGTTGGGGTGGTACCGCCCGCTGACGATCGCTTCGCGCAGCTGGTGATAGGCGTCACGGAGCGGACCCTTGTTCCTCATGCTTGCCGTCTCACAGATTATCGTCAATAATGTCGACAATCGGGTCGGCCGTTTTCGGGTGTATGGGGAGGAACAGTGAAGAGCATCCAGGCACGGATTCGCATCGGCTCGGCGGCGTGCTCACTCGCGGTTCTCATGCTGGCCGCCTGCGGCGGCGGCTCCAGCAGCGGCGGCGGACTTGGCTCGGGCGACTTGCTCGTCGGCGTGCTCGCACCCTTCTCGGGCAGCGACGCGGCTCTCGGGCCCGCCTATTACGCGGCCTGCCTGGCGGCGGCGCCGTCCATCAACAAGAACGGCGGCGTCGGGGGACGCCAGGTGAAGTGCCAGCAGTTCGACACCCGCGGTGAACCGGCGGACGCCGCGCCCGCCGCCAACCAGATGATCGCCAGCAACTCCAACCTCATGGCGGTGATCGGGTGCACGTCGGACGAGGCCTCGGCGGTCGCGCCGATCGTGGACAGCGCGCACATCCCGATGTTCTGCATGACGGGACAGTCGGAGTTCAACAAGACCAAGCTCCCCTATTTCCACCGCCTGGTGCCGGCCGATATCTATGACGCGTACGCCATGGTCGGTTGGGCGCTGTACGGACCAAGCCCCGCGCCATTCCACAAGGCGGCGCTCGTGTTCGGCGACGACATCGGGTCGCAGAGCTTTGTCGATCCCGCGACCAACGCGTTCACCAAGCTCGGCGGACAGGTGAAGAACTTCCCGATCAAGCTGGGCGCGTCGGACTACAGGACCGAGGTCACGCAGGTGATCGCGTACCAGCCCGACGTCATCTTCACCGAGGCGCTCGGATCCGCCGGCACGTTCCTCGGCGAGTTCAAGACCCTGAACAGCGGCAAGTTGATCCCCCTCATCGGCACGTCGGCCACTATCGACCCGGAATGGTTCGCCCAGGTCAAAGGCGCCATCGGAGTCGACGACCTAGTCAAGTACTACGGTGGAGTCGACCTCGGCTACACGTTCTCAGGCCCTGCTTACACCGAGTTCCAGACCAACTTGAACGCCGCGGCGTCGACCTTTCCCGACGCTCCCAAGTACAAGCAGCGCGGATCGACGCTACACCTGTACGACGGGATCATCATGACGGCCCTTGCGATGCTCGCGACCAACAGCAAGGACCCGAAGGTCTACAACCCGAAGATCAAGGAGATCGCCAACGGCACGTCGGGGGCGACCGAGGTGCACACCTTTAAAGAAGGCGCCGACGCGCTGAAGGCGGGCAAGTCAATCCGTTTCGTGGGCGCCGGCGGCGCGAACACCTTCGACCAGTACAACAACTCGCAGTCGGGCTACATCCTGGTCAAGTACAACGCGGCGGGCGACGAGGTCAGCGTGCAGCAGTTGACCCCGGACCAGACGCAGAGGATCAGCCAGGCAGGTGGTATCTGAGGTAGCCCACAGGGTCAAGGGAGGCCGAACGCCGTGAGCATATTCGCAGCGGCGTTCGGCTTCGGACTCGTGAGCATGTCGGTGATCGCCCTGGCCGCGGTGGGCTTCACCATGCAGTTCGGGATCACCAACATGATCAACCTGGCTTACGGCCAGGTGATGATCGCGTCGGCATATGTCGCCTACTACCTCAACCGCGCGGGGGTCACGATCTGGGCGGGCATGATCGCGGGAGCGGTCTTCGGAGCGGCGTTCTCCTTTCTTCTCAATCGCCTCGTCTACGCGCCATTCCAGCGCAAGGGCACGTCGCTGCTGGGCATGGTGATCGTCTCGCTCGCGGTATCGCTGATGATCGCCAACGTGCTGCTGCCGATCGTCGGTTACTTCAGCGTGTCGTACGTGGAGCACGGGGGAAACCTCGTCCGCTTCGGGGACATCGTCTTGACGGACAACCAGATCGTGATCATCGCCCTGTCCGTCGCGATCATGCTCGGCATCCACGGTCTGCTGCGCTACACCCGGCTGGGCAAGGCGATGCGGGCCACGGCCGCGAACCCGACCCTGGCGCGCAACTGCGGCATCCCAACGCAGCGCGTGATCGACATGGTGTGGCTGATCACGGGCGCGCTTTGCGGGGTGGCCGGCGTGGTGGCGGCGCTGAACTCGGACTCTTTCGCGATCGCCAGCGGCGCCGGATTCCTCATCACGGCGCTGGCCGCCGCGGTCGTCGGCGGGGCGGGCCAGCCTTACGGTGCGATGATCGGAGCGGTCGTCATCGGCATGGTCACGGAGCTGAGCGCAGCCGCGTGGGCGCCCGAGTACAAAGAGGTCGTGGCCTTCGGCATCCTGGTCCTGGTCATGGTCCTCCGGCCGCAGGGACTGCTGGCCAAACGCGGGGCATTGGCGGCGGCCGGATGAACACCTTCTACGCGACCAACCTGTTGATCTACGCGGGGGTCGATATCATCGCCCTGCTGGCGCTCAACCTGCAGTTCGGCGTTTCCGGAATCGTCAACTTCAGCTTCATCGTCTTCCAGGCCGCAGGCGCATATGCCGCAGCCGTCCTGTCGATGCCGCCCGACTCGAACCCCGACTACAGCTTCCAGGTCTATGTCGGTGGCTTTGGGCTGCCGTTTCCGCTTCCGTGGATCGGCGGCGCTCTCGCCGGCGGTTTGCTCGCGATCCCGATCGGGCTCGTCGCGTTGCGCAAGCTGCGCAGCGACTACCAGGCCATCGCCCTGCTCGTGACGTCGATCATCGCCAACGAGGTGATCAACAACGCGCGGCCGTTCCTCAACGGCGCGGCAGGCCTGGCCCTCGTGCCGAAGCCGCTGCAGGACCAGGTCGACCCACAGGGCGACTACTACCCCTACCTCCTGATCGGGCTCACGGTCGCTTGCGTCGCACTCGTGTGGTTCGTCTCCGCCCGCATAGTCAACTCGCCTTATGGCCGCTCGCTCAGGGCAATGCGAGAGAACGAGCTCGCCGCGAGCGCGCTGGGCAAGAACCCGGTCGCGATGAAGATGACCATCTTCATCGTGGGCGGGATCATCGCGGGCCTCTCCGGCGCCATCCTGGTCGGCTACCTCGGTGTGTGGGCGCCGTCGACCTGGCAGTACCCGGAGACGATCATCCTGTTCGCGGCCCTGATCGTGGGGGGTCGCGGCAACAACCTCGGCGCGATCCTTGGAGCTCTCCTCGTCCCCGTCGGGCTCGAGGAGGTGACCCGGCTGATGATCCGGCTGAACATCGGGCCGCCCAACCTGATCCCGGCGCTCGAGTGGGTCGTGATCGGCCTCTGCATTCTCGGGTTCCTCTGGTTCAGGCCCGAGGGCGTGCGGCCAGAGACGCGGCGCGTATTCGAAGGAAGCCCCGACGTGGAGCTGGTGGATCGTGTCGGCGCAACCTGACCGACCGATGCTGGTGGCGGAGGACGTCCACCGGCACTTCGAAGGGATGCACGCTGTCGACGGCGTGTCGCTCGAGGTGCCGAGGGGCCAGATCACCGGTCTCATCGGGCCAAACGGGGCCGGCAAGTCGACCTTCATGGCCGTCGTGGCCGGGACCCTGCCGGCGAGCAGCGGCACGGTCCTTCTCGAAGGCGAGGACATCACGCGCGTGCCGGCGTACGCCCGGGCGCGCCGCGGCCTGGTGCGGACGTTCCAGCTGCCGTCGGAGTTCGGCCGCCTCACTGTGCTCGAGAACCTGCTGGTCGCTGCGCCCCACCACCGCGGCGACTCGCTCTTCGGAGCGCTGATGGGCAAGCGGTACTGGGTGCGGGACGAGGAGCGCATCGTCGAAGAGGCGCGTGGACTGCTCCAGCGGTTTGGGATGGGCGCCAAGGAGTCCGATTACGCAGCGACGATGAGCGGCGGCCAGAAGCGCCTGATCGAGATCATGCGCGCGCTGATGCTCCACCCACGCTGCCTGCTGCTGGACGAGCCGATGTCGGGCGTCCATCCCCGGGTCATCGAGCAGATCCAGTACTACCTGCAGATGCTGCGGGCCGAAGGCCTGACGATCCTGATGGTGGAGCACGAGCTGCACCTCGTCGAGCAGCTGTGCGACTCGGTGTTCGTGATGGCCCAGGGCAGGCTGATCGGCAGCGGGACGATGGCAAGCCTGCGGCGGCAGCGGGAGATTGTTGACGCTTACCTTGTTGGATAGACCGACCGAGGTCGCGCAGCCACGCCCGGCTCCAAGTCTGCGGGCGGAGGGGATCACGTCGGGGTATGGCGGCGTGCCGGTGATTCGCGACGTGTCGATCGCGGTTGGCCCCTCCGAGATCGTGGCGGTGATAGGGCCCAACGGAGCCGGCAAGAGCACGCTGCTGAAAAGCCTCGTCGGCATCCTGCGCGTGACGAGCGGCAAGGTCGTGCTCGGCGATGGCGACGACGTCACCAACCGTCCGCCCGAGGAGCTCGCGCGCCGCGGAATCGGCTACGTGCCGCAGGTCAACGACATCTTCGAGCCGCTCACCGTGCTGGAGAACCTCGAGATGGGTGGTTACCTGCTTCCCGCCGCGCGCATCCGGCAGCGGGTCGAAGAGGTCGGACAGGTCTTCCCCGCGCTTCCGCCGATGCTCAAGCGCCGCGCGGACAAGCTGAGCGGAGGCGAGCGCAAGATGCTGGCGATCGCGCGCGTCCTGATGCTCGACCCGAAGGTGCTGATCCTCGACGAGCCGACCGCCAACCTCAGCCCCAAGCTGGCCGACAGCCTGCTCCGGGAGCACGTCAAGCGGCTGGCCGGCGTGGGCAAGGCTGTTCTGCTCGTCGAGCAGAGAGCGCGCGCGGCGCTCGAGATCGCCAGCTGGACGAGCGTCCTGGTCTCGGGCACCACAAGGCTGGATGGCCGGCCGCAGGACCTCCTGCGACGGGCGGATTTCGAGGAGCTGTTTCTGGGCGCGGGCCCGGCCAGGGCTGCGCGTGAGGCGGACGAGAAGGAGAACGAAAAGAGATGAGGTTGGTCACGTTCCGGAGCGATGGCGGGTCGCGTCTTGGGGTGGTGCGCGACCAGGACGAGGTCGTGGAGATATCCGAGCCTGGCGACATGCTGTCGCTGATCGACGCGGGCGCAGAGGGCCTGGCCACCGCCAGGGCGGTCCTATCCTCCGCGAAGGCGCGGGCCCACCGGCTGGCGGACGTCGAGCTCCTCCCCCCTCTTCAGGAGCCGCGTGGCAACGTGATCGCCATCGGTCGCAACTACCAGAAGCACGCCGAGGAGACCGCGGTCGTCGAGGGCCGCGAGCCGAGCCCGCCGACGATCTTCACCAAGGCGATCACGTCCCTGACCGAGCCGTTCGCCGACATCGCCATCGATCCCGGAGTAAGCGACAAAATCGACTGGGAGGTCGAGCTTGCGGTCGTCATCGGCAAGCGGGGCGCCAACGTCAAGCGCGCCAGTGCGCGCGGCCTGGTCTTCGGCTACACGGCCCTGAACGACGTCACGGCGCGCGACATCCAGAGCGGCTGGGGCGGCCAGTACTTCAAGGGCAAGAGCCTCGACCGCAGCTGTCCCACCGGTCCGTGGATCGTCACGGCGGACGAAATGCCCGACCCGCAGTCCCTGCGCTTGCGCCTTCTCGTCAACGGCACCGTAAAGCAGGACGGGAACACGCGCGACATGATCTATCCAGTCGAAGCCGTGATCGAATGGGTGTCGGTCGGGATGACGCTGCTGCCCGGCGCCCTGATCGCGACGGGAACGCCGGATGGAGTCGGCTTCGCGCGCACCCCGCCAGAGTTCCTGAAGCCCGGCGACGTGATGGAGACCGAGGTCGAGGGCATCGGCACCATGCGCAACCGGATCGTGTCCGCCGCCCGGGACTGAAAAAAGAAGCCGGCCGCCCCCACGGGCGGCCGGTTCGCGATTTCGGTCGTTACGAAGCGGCGATCGTCCAGACGCCGCGGCCATGCGTCGCCGCGACGAGGTTGCCGTTCGGGTCGACAGTCAGCTGGTCGACCACGACGTGCGGGAGGTTGCTACCGAACCGGGTCCAGGACGCTCCGTTGTCGGAGGACCTGAACACTCCGACGTCCGTGGCGGCGTACAGGATGCCACCGCGGAACACGACATCGTCCGTCGGGACGTCCGGCAGGTTGCCGGAGCGATCGGTCCAGGACGAGCCACCGGTGGTCGTCTCGAAAACATGGCCCGCGCCCGGGTCGTCGGGCCCGATCATCCACTTGCGCGAATAGCCTGAGAGCGACAGATAAGCGTGGCTCGGGGTTGCGGTGTCCATCCTGACGCCGCTGATGTATCGGTTCAGCCGACGGTGATCCCGTCGAGCGCTGTCACCTGGGCGGCGGCCCCACCGACGGTACGGACGTCGAAGATGTTCTGCCATGCGCTCGGGCTGTTGGTGCCGGCAACTCCCAGAGTCGAGTACCAAACGACAGCGCCACCGGCCAGCAGGTGATTGGCGTTGGTTCGGTCCATGGCGATTGGAGAGATGAATCGCGGGTTGGGGTCAGGCGGGGTGATGAAGTGCCAGTTGGCGCCGCCGTCGGTCGACTCGAGCGCGGTCAGGCCCACGTACTCGGTGATGACGTTGTTCGAGTTGGCCGGGTCGACGAGCGTGTACCCGCCGTCGCCGCCGAAGACCTGGACCGAGCTCACGTTGGCAGAGCTGCCGTCGTCGAGCGTGATCTGCGTCGGCGTCTTGAAGACCTTGTTGCTGCCGTTGTCCTGCAGGCCGCCGTAGATGATCGAGTCGCCGCTGCCGGCGGCGGAGTAGTACTGCAGCGCGTCGAGGTGCTGGTTGTTGTTCGTCCAGTGGCCGCTCAGGTGGTTGGCCAGCGACCTCGAGTACACGCCACCGTCGTTGCCGATGTAGAGCTTGCCGCCGGTGATCAGCGCGGCGTGCTGGTCCGAGTGCGCCTGGTTGTGATCGCATGTGCCCTCGAACGGCACGTAGGAGAAGCAGCTGAAGCCGAAGTTCCAGTACGGTGCGATGGTCTGCCACTTGCCGCCGCCGTTCTGGCTCTCGTAGACCTCTTCGAGGCCGAGATACACGTGGTCCTTGTTCGCGGGGTCGACCGCGAGGAACTGGTTGTACCAGGCCTGGATGCCAGGGCCGTAGCCCTTGGTGCCGATCCGCCTCCACCACTGCGCGGAGCCGCTGTTGGCCAGCTGCTCGGACTGGGCGATCTGGGTCCACGGGCCGCTCGCGTCCCCGCTGTCCGAAGCGAACGCGCCGGTGAGGAGCGTCTTGCCGTTGGTGCCAACGTTCAGCAGGTAAGGGCTCTGCACGACCGCGTAGAGCCGGTCGCCAGCGGCCGAGTAGGCGAGCGTGGTGCGGCCCTCGTCCTGGACCAGGGGCCAGCCGCTCGGGCTCGACAGGTAGGTGAAGGTCGCGCCGCCATCGTGCGACAGGTAAAGGCCGTTGGTCGATGCGCCGCCGCGATAGCCCGCCACCGCCAGGACCTCCTGGCCGGCGGTGCCCGGGCGCACCGCGACGTCGGTGATCATGTTGCCGACCTTCAGGTTGACGTTGCCCGTGCAGCCCCCGCTCGAGGCTGGAATCGTTGGGTCACACGCCGGGTGAAGGGTCGACGTCCAGCTGGATCCGTCCCAGATGAAAAGGCCGTGTGACGTCGCGGCCAGGATCTTGCCGCCGTTCTGGACAAGCCGGAAGATCAGGGCGCCATTCAGCGCCGATCCGCCAACCCTGCTCCATGTCGTCCCGCCGTCGCTCGACGCGAGCACACCGATGCCGGCGTAGCTGTCCGAGCTCGTGTTCGCCTCGCCGGTGCCGGCGTAGACGGTGTAACCGCTCGCGTTCGGGCTGACGAGCAGCGCTCCTATCGAGAGCGTGCCGGCGGCGTCGGTCAGCGGGCTCCACGTCGTGCCGCCGTCAGTCGACTTCCAGACGCCGCCATCAGCCGCGCCCGCGAAGAGTGAGCCGTCAGGCGCTGCGGCGAGCGCCGTCATCCGGCCACCCACCCAGCGGTCGCCGGCGCCCGAGTTGCTGAAGTTGCTTGTCGGGTCGATGTACGCGGGGGAATCCGAGAAGTCGCCCCCCTGTGCGCCCGGAAGATTGGTCCGTTCAGTCCACGTCCCGGGAGTGATGGGCAGGCTGGCCGCCTGGCCCGCGACCGCAGCGAACGCGTTCTGGTCGACCGCGCCATTGGGCGCCAGCCGCTGCAGAGTGAACCAGTCCGCAGCGTCCGCTGCGTCTTGACTCTCCTGCCCTGCGATGTCGTGGGGCGAGACCGTCCCGGCCAGGCCCGGCGCGATGCTACCGACCACGACGACTGCGGCTGACGCGAAAACCAAGGCGATTCGACGCATTGCACCCTCTCCATAACGGCACGCCCGACGCGTGCTGTGAATGAAACGAACCCGGAGCCCTCCGCTCCGGCCCCACCCCTGAACCTCGATTTTCAGCGAACCTTCAGTCCCCTGTCAAGCGGCGATCTCGGCGCGCTAGTCTGAACGGCGGTGCTCGACCTCGATCGGCTGTCCGGTGTCCTCGTCGCGCTCGCCTCGCCGCTCGAGCGCGATGGAACCGTCGACGAGCCGGCGGTGACGCGGCTTGTGGAGCATGTCCTGGCGGGCGGCGTGCACGGCGTGCTGGCGCTTGGCTCGACAGGCGAGACGGCATCGCTGGACGAGACCTCGCGCCGGCGAGTCCTCGAGGGCGTCGTCAAGGCGGCAAATGGCCGCGTCCCGGTGATGTGCGGCGTGGCGCAGAGCCACCTGTCGTCCTCACGCGCCGAGGTTGAGGCCGCGGCGCGCCTTGGCGCCGACGCCGCCCTCGTCGCCGCTCCCTTCTACTACCCGATGGACCAGGCTGGGGTGCTCGCGTTCTACCGGCAGCTCGCCGAGCACGCGCCGCTGCCGATCTTCGTCTACAACATCCCGCAGTTCACCAAGGTCGTGGTCGAGCCGGCGACGGTGGCGGCCCTCGCGCGTGAAGGAGCGATCCGTGGGATCAAGGATTCGAGCCGCGACTTCGAGTACTTCGAAGGGGTCTGCATCGCAACGCGCGCCCTGCCGTCGTTTCGGATCTTCACCGGCAGCGACACCATGCTGGTCGCTTCGCTCGCGATGGGCGGGGCGGGAACCATTTGCGGAGCGGGCAACATCGCCCCCGCGCTGGTGGTCCGGATCTACGACGAGTACGTGCGCGGCGACGTCGAGTCCGCGCGGAAGAGCCAGGATGAGCTGTACGAGCTGGTGATGGCGGTGCGTGGCGGAGTCTTCCCGCTTGCGATCAAGGCCGCGCTCCACATGCAGGGAATCTGCGAGCCGTGGTCCGCACCCCCGGTCCGCAAGCTCGACGAGCCGCTCGAGGCGGCTCTCCGCGACCACCTGTCGAGGTCGGGCCTGCTCCGAGACTAGAGGTCGCGCCGATTTCCGAGAATTGAGGTAGCCGCTCGGAGCGGCGTTATCCTCGTCAGGTCGTGATCGTCTCCATCGGCGACCTCCTGCTGGACATCACGATCGTGCCCGATGGCCCGCTCCAGCCGGACGATGACTCGCCCGCCGCGATCAGCCTCGGCGGCGGAGGCCAGGCGGCGAACTTCTGCGCCTGGACGGCCGCGCTGGGCGAACCGGTCCGGCTCGTCACTCGCGTCGGGGACGACGAAACAGGGCGCCGGCTGCTCGCCGACCTCGAGTCGCGCGGGGTCGAGGTGCGGCCGGTGTGGGCGGCGGAACCGACAGGCGCCATCGCGGTGCTGGTCAGTCCGGACGGCCGCCGTGCCATGGCGACACAGCGCGGCGCGAGCGTCGGCCTGAGCCCGGAGGACCTCCAGGAAGGATGGTTCCGCGACGCGAGCCTGCTGCACGTGCCGGCCTATTCGCTGTTCGTGGAGCCCCTCGCTTCCGCCACGCGAGCGGCGATCAGGGTCGTTCGCGAGGCGGGCGGGATGCTCGCGGTCGACCTTTCGTCCGCCGCCGGCCTGCGCGTCTACGGACCGTCGCGCATGGCGTATGTCCTGGCCCGCTTGAAGCCGGAGGTGCTGTTCGCCACCGAGGCCGAGGCTGACACGCTGGCCGTGCCCCTCGAGAGCCTCGCCCAGGTGCCGGTGCTGAAGCTCGGCGCGGCAGGAAGCCGTGTGTTCGGCAACACCATCCCCGCGCCGGCCGTGAAGGCGCTCGACGTGACTGGCGCGGGCGACGCGTTTGCCGCGGCCTTCTGCGCGGCCTGGCTGCACGGGGCGCCGCCGGTCGAGGCGGCGGAGAAGGCCGTCCAGGCCGCCAGTCAGTCGGTGCTCCTCGTTGGAGCGCGCCCGACCTGAGCACCGCGCTCGAGGTCTCCCCCGAGGTGGCGGCCGCGCTCGAGGCCGGGCGGCCGGTGGTCGCGCTCGAGACGTCGATCGTGGGCCAGGGCCTGCCCGCCCCGCACAACTTGAAAGCCGCGCGCGGATGCGAAGCGGCGGTCCGCGAGCAGGGCGCTGTGCCTGCGACGATCGCCGTGCTCGACGGCCGCCTGCGAGTCGGTCTTGACGACGCCGATCTTCAGCGCATCGCGGCGGGCGCCATCAAGGTCAGCTCGCGCGACCTCGGACCGGCCATGGTCCACAGCGCCGCCGGGGCGACCACCGTGGCTGCCACGGCGCGGGTCGCCGCCATCGCGGGGATCCGATTCCTCGCCACGGGTGGAATTGGAGGCGTCCACCGGGGCCACCCGGAGGACGAGTCGGCAGACCTCGACGAGATCGCGCGCTCGCCGGTGGCAGTCTTTTGCGCCGGCGCCAAGATCATCCTCGACCTGCGGCTCACCCTGGAACGGCTCGAGACTCTGGGCGTGCCTGTGCTGGGCTACGGCACGGACGAGTTTCCTGCTTTCTATACCCGGCGGAGCGGCTGTCCGGTAAGCGCGCGGGTCGATGGACCCGACGACACCGCCCACGTGCTCGACGCCGCATGGGAGACCGGCACGCGCGGAGTCGTGGTTGCAATACCTCCCCCGACGGAGCTCGACGGAGCGGAGGAGATGGCCAGGCGCGCGACCGAAGAAATGCGTGACGTATCCGGTGGCGAGGTGACCCCGCGCCTCCTGGCGCGAATGGCGGAGCTGTCAGGCGGACGGTCGCTCGACGTCAACGTCGAGCTTGTGATCAACAACGCGCGCGTCGCCGCTCAGGTCGCTCGCGCCTTCTTCTGAAAGTCTTTGCCCGCGATGACGCGGGTGAGCGCCTTCTGCACGCCCTTGAAAGTGAGACCGCGGCGCCGTGCCTCGGCGAGGTCGAACCGTCCCGCAAGCAAGCCGAGAATCAGGCCAGGTCTTCCCTCGAGGATGGCGTCGGGCCTATCGGCCTTGCCGCGTCGCGTGTGGACCAAGCCCTCCACCGTCTCGATCACCATCGGCTCGTCGCCCGTTCGGACTTCGATCGCGATGGGCGCCTCGTGTGGTGACCTGTCCGTCAGATAGGCGTCGAACGGGAAAACGAGCCAGTGACTTCGAAAGACGTTGTTGGGCTGCGGCACGCCCATCAGCGGAGCACCCCAGCGGCCCAGGTCGTCGAGCAGCGGGCGCAGCCCCTCTCCGCGGTCAGTCAGGCTGAACAGGGTCGTGGCCACCGGAGGCGGGGCTTCCTCGCGGCGCACGACGCCGCTGTGCTCCATCTCCCGGAGCCGGTCTGCGAGCAGGTTGGTGGCGATCCCCGGCAGGCCTTTGAGGAGGTCCGTGTAGCGGGACGGCCCCGAGGTCATCAGCTCGCGGACGATGAGCAGCACCCAGCGGTCACCGACGACGTCCAGCGCCTTCGCCACCGCGCAGTACTGCTGGTAGGAGCGCACGCGAGAGCACGATAGCACGGGACCGTGAGAACCTCAAGTTAGTACTTGACTTTCTCAAGTTATGGTGGAGAATCAACTTCCGGAGTGGGGCCCGAGGAAAAGTACGCCGACCTTGTCCGCAGGATCGCGGGTCAGCCGCGCGTGACGAACCTCAGCGAAGGCAGGGGCTTCGGGTCGTCGGGACAGCTCAAGGTCGGCGGACGGATCTTCGCGATGCTGGTGCGCGGCGCGCTGGTCGTCAAGCTGCCACGCGGCCGCGTCGATGACCTGGTCATTCGAGGCGAAGGCACGCGCTTCGACGCCGGCAAGAGCAAACCGATGAGCGAGTGGTTCGTGCTGTCCCCCACCTCGACAAAGCGCTGGCTGCCACTCGCCCAGGAGGCGATGATGTTTGTGAAGGAGGATCGATGACGGATTCCCGAGCCGTGTCACTGGCCCGTGCTCACCTCGAGGCCTGGAGCAACCACGACCTCGAGACGGCGCGCGGCAACCTGGCGCCGGATGTGCAGTTCCACAGCCCGGCCGGAACCCTTGTCGGAATCGATGAGTACATGGACGGGCAGAGGGGCCTCGCTCAATTTGCGAAGCGGGTCGTGCCGGGCAGCCTCCGCGTGATCGCCGCCATGGGCGACGAGCAAAACGCGCTGATCATGTACAACGTCGACACCGAAGGCGGCCCGCTCGGACCGAGGACGTTCCCGTCCGCTCAGACCTGGCAGCTCGATGAGGCCGGGAAGATCCAGGTCGAGAGGATCATCTCCTACTCGACTCCTCGGAGCTGACGGCTAAGCCTTCGTCTTTGCCTTCGCCGCCGACATGAGGTCGCACCACGCAACCACGATCTTGCCGAGCTCCGCGGCGCGCGCGTCGACCTCTTTGACGTCGGCAAATCTCATGAAGCGAACCTGGCGTCCCTCGCCTTCCATGTGCGGGTACTTGCCCGGGATGATGCCGCCGCGATTGAACATAAGGCTCACCGTCTTCTTGTTGTGCTGCACGAAGCTCGCGAAGTCTCCGCCGCAGTGGAACATCACGGTGCCGTACCTGGTGCCTTCGTTCATGCGGGGATCCGCCCTCAGGATGGCATCCCGGACGCGACGAAGAATCACCTCCGCGGGCTTGCCCGCGAACCACTCCTCCGCCTCTGGATTCTTCTGCATGAAAACAAGACCGGCGGGCCGTGCTCGACCCGCCGGTCCTTATACATCGAGGGGTTACTGGTCCGAGCTGAGCAAGCCGAACATCGCGCCCTGCGGGTCGGAGACGATCGAGAAGCGACCGCCCGGAAAATCGGACGGAGGCACTACCTCCTTGCCCCCGAGGTCGACCGCCCTCTTGTGCTCCTTGTCGACGTCGCGCGCGCCGAAGTACGCCATCCAGTACGACGGCACGGCGTCGGGCACCATCGGGTTCATCTCCATGCCCCCGGCGATGCTCTCGTCGGCGAGCTTGAACTCGGTGTAGTCGCCCTGGCCCTCCCCCATCGGGCTGACCTTCTCGCCCCAGCCGAAGACCTTGTGATAGAACTCCTTGGCCTTTTCGATGCCGCGCGAGTTGAGCTCCGCCCATGAATAGGCGCCCGCCTTGCGCTGGACGCCGAAGCCGTTCATCGTCCTCGGCTGCCAGACGGAGATGAAGGCCCCGGTCGGGTCCTGGAAGACGGCCATCTTTCCGGCGTCCATCACTTCAAACGGCGGCGCCACGACCTTGCCGCCCTCGGCTTCGATCTTCTTCGCGGCGGCGTCGGCGTCGCGCGTGCCGATGTAGATCATCCACGCGGACGGAGCGCCGGGGTCCTGCAAGCCGCCGATGCCGGCCACGTCCTGGCCGCCCAGCCTCGCGATCGCGTATCCGCCCGCCGCGGGATCCTTCTCCGGCTCGGCCTTCCAGCCGAACAGCTTCGAGTAGTAGTCGCGCGCGGCCGTCGGGTCGCTGGTCGACAGGTCGATCCACGACGGCGCGTTCACGACGAATGTCTTCGTGTCCGCCATATGAATACCTCCTGAACTCCGGAGATGACGCGGGTTGGCTACCCCCTCGGACCTCCATTGTGCCACCGGCAGGTTAAGGAACGCCAAAGGAATCCTTAGGGCCAGATTGGCGTATCTATGAAGCGAATGGCACAGGCCGCGCCGATCGACCTCGTGATCTTCTCGGACTACGTTTGACCCTGGTGCTACATCGACTCGGTCCGGGTCGAACAGCTGGAGCGCAAGGGGCTCGTCGACGTGACGTGGCTGCCGTACGAGCTGAATCCCGCGGCGCCGGTGGAAGGCATCCCACGCGAGGCATACTTTGGCCGGGCGCGGTCGGAACAGATGCAGTCTCGCATGCAGTCGGTCGCGGGATCGGTCGGGCTGACGATGCGGCCGCGGGACGTGATCATCAACTCGAGGCGGGCGCTTGGCGCGGCGGAGTTCGCACGCGAACAGGGCCTGTTCGACGAGATGCACCATGCCCTGCTCAAAGAGCACTGGGAAGGCACCGGGCGACTGGAGGACATCGATGACCTCGCGCGGATCGGCGCGGGTGCGGGCCTTGACCCGGATGAGCTGCGGGTGGCGATCGAAGAAAAGCGCTATGACCCTGTGATCGACGAAAACCGCCACGCCGCCGAGTCGGTCGGGATCAACGCGATACCGGCCCACATCTTCGGCAGGCGCTACCTCATCCTCGGCGCGCAGCCTTATGAGGTGTTCACGCAGGTCGTCGACCGGCTGAACGAATCGGAATGAGGATTGTCTCGCTCTTGCCGAGCGCCACCGATTCCCTCTTCGCCCTCGGACTGGGCGACCAGCTGGTCGCGGTGACCCATGAGTGCGACTATCCGCCGCAAGCCGCCTCGCTGCCGGTCGTGACGCGTTCCACTCTCGACCTCGGCGGCCGAGCCGGCGCGGACATCGACGCGGCCGTGGCCCTCGCCGCTCGGGAGGGCCGCTCGCTGTACGAGGTGGACACCGATGCGATCCTTCGCCTCGATCCCGACCTGGTCGTGGCGCAGGACATCTGCGACGTCTGCGCGATTCCCGCGGACCAGGTGGCGGGCGACCTGGCGGGGGTGCGCATGATCCGGCAGCATCCGCACACGCTGGCCGAGGTGCTCGGCGACATCGATGAGCTTGCGGACGCGTGCGGGGTCGACTCGCGACCTCTGATGTCGCTCCTGCGCCGCCGCATCGAGGCCGCGTCGCTCGAGGCGGCCGAGATGCCGCGCGTTCGCGGCGTGTTCCTGGAGTGGATCGACCCGCCATACCCCGCGGGCCACTGGTCGCCAGACCTCGTCTCGCTCGCTGGGATCGACGACCCGCTGTCCAGGGCCGGCGTGCCTTCGAAGGCCGTGACGTGGGCCGAGGTCCGGTCGGCTCACCCCGAGCTCCTGGTCCTCGCGCCTTGCGGATTCGACCAGGCCCGCGCGCAGCGGGAGGCCGACGCGCTTCGCCAAAAGATCGATTCGGCCGGCGCCAAAAAGGTGATCGTGCTCGACGGCTCCGCCTACTTCAACCGGCCCGGACCACGCCTGGTCGACTCGCTCGAAGTCCTGGTCTCGGCCCGCCAGGCGCCGCAGTAACTCGGAATCGTATCGGCTGGCGCGGGTCGGACACCCGTGGCCAGGGCGACCCTAATCTATTGGGAAGCCGGCCGGGAACAGTCCGCGCCGCGGGGAGGAGTCGAAGATGAGACGAGTCGCCTTTGCTTTCGTAGGTTTGATGCTGATCGCCGCGTGCGGCGGCAGTGGAGGCGGGGGGACGGGCAACAGCTCGAGCACCCCGCAGCGGGGAGGCACGGCGACGATCGCTCTCGAAAGCGAGCTGCGCACCCTCGACCCGCTCGACTCGTCTCTCCTGGTCGAACGCGAGGTCTTCTACAACATGTACGACTCGCTTTTTACGATCGACCCTTCGCTCAAGATCAAGCCTGGTCTCGCCAAGAGCTGGGATATCTCAGACCCTCTCAACTACAAGTTCACGCTCCAGTCAGGCGTGCAGTACCAGGATGGAACTCCGTTCAACGCGGCCTCGGTAAAGGCCAACATCGCACGCTACAAGACCGCAGCCAACTCGCGTCGCAAGTCGGACCTGTCGAGCGTGCAGACGGTCGAGGTTGTCGACGACACCCACGTCGTCTTCCACCTGAGCAAGGCCAACGCGACACTGCTGGCGACGCTGGTCGACCGCGCCGGCATGATGCTGTCGATGGACGCCGTCGCGAAGGGCGGAGCCAACTTCTCACTCGCGCCGACCGGCGCGGGGAGTGGCCCATTCCAGTTCGTGGAGTGGAAGCGCAACGACCACCTCACCTTGAAGAAGAACCCGAGCTACTGGCGGTCCGGGCTGCCGTACCTGGACGGCGTGACATATCGAGCGATCCCGGACGTCAACGCGATTCTTGCCGCGCTGAAAACAGGCGACGCCGACATTGCACGCACGATCGGGGCGAAGGACGTCGCGGGAGTTAAGTCGAACTCGAGCCTGGTCTATCGCGACACACCGGCGATCGGCTTCAACGGCTTCGAGCTCAACACTGGCGCCCCCCCATTCAACGACCCCGCCAAGCGCCACGCCGTGGCGATGGCCGTGGACCGCTACTCGATCTTGAAGAACATCAACTTCAACATCGGGGCCGTGGCATACGGGCCGATACCGCCGTCGAGCTGGGCGTTCGATTCGGCTGAGAAGGTCTTCGACCGCGCCGACGCCCAGAAGGCAAAGTCGATGGCGACCGGGTTCACCTTCACGTTCAAGACGACCTCCGACCCTGTCAACCAGCAGGCCGCCCAGCTGTTGCAGTCGGAGCTGGCGCAGGCGGGGATCACTATGCAGATCCAGACGGAGGAGTTCGCGACCTACCAGCAGGAATGCGCGAATCACCAGTTTCAGGCCTGCAACGTGAGCTGGTCGGGACGCATCGACCCTGACGGCAACATGTACGCGTGGTGGCACACTGCGGGCGACTTCAACGACAGCCTGTACAGCAATTCGCAGGTTGACGGCTGGCTCGAAGACGCTCGGACGAGCGCGGACCAGGGCAAGCGGAAGCAGGACTACGACAGCGCGCAGAAGCAGATCGTCCAGGACGCGCCTTATGTCTTCACCACGTTCGGAGTCAGCGCGCAGATCTCCGACACCAAGATCCACAACTTCACGCTCTACCCCGACCTCATGATCCGGATGGCGGAGGTCTGGAAGGGCTAACCACGGAACGGGTGCGACGCCGGAGCGCTGAGGCGGCGTGACCGCCTATCTGCTCCGGCGCCTGCTGTTGATGCTTCCGGTGGCGTTTCTGGTCACCGTCGGTGTCTTCCTGCTCATCCATCTCAGCCCCGGCGACCCCGCGCTGATCATCCTGGGTGAGGATCGGAGCCCGCAGGCGATCGCGCAGATCCACCAGCAGCTCGGCCTGGACAAGCCCCTCTACTTCCAGTACCTGATCTGGCTCGACCATATCGTGCACGGCGATTGGGGGCGCTCGATCACGACCCACCAGCCAGTCGCCATCGCGATCACTGAGCGGCTGCCCGCGACGCTGGAGCTGGGGATCACCGCCCTGCTCTGGTCGCTGCTCGTGGCCATCCCGCTCGGCACGATCGCCGCTGTCCGTAGAGGGTCGCTGGCAGACCAGGTCGCCACCGGGATCACTGTGGCCGGCGTCTCGATCCCGAACTTCTTCATTGGGATCGTGCTGATCTTCGTGCTGTCGGTGTCACTGCGACTGTTCCCGTTCGGCGGCTACGTGCCGTTCCTTCAGGATCCGCTGGAGAGCCTGCGCCATGTCGCACTGCCGGCCATCGCGCTCGGCACGGCGGGGGCCGCGATCAACATGCGTTTCACACGCTCGTCGATGATCGAGGTGCTCAACCAGGACTTCATCCGCACCGCGCGGGCAAAAGGGGCGTCGTGGCGGCGCGTCGTCTTCGGGCACGCGTTGAAGAACGCGCTGATCCCGGTCGTGACCATCGTCGGGCTGCAGATAGGTGGGATCATCGAAGGGGCGGTTGTGACGGAGACCGTTTTCACCTGGCCCGGAGTGGGCCGCCTCGCGGTTGAGTCGATCTTCAACCGCGACTACACCGTGGTGCAGGGGATCGTGCTCCTTGCCGCCTTCTCCTATATGGTCGCCAACCTGCTCGTCGACCTGGCGTACGCCTGGCTCGACCCACGCATCTCCTACGCGTGAGCAACGCGCCGGCGATAGTCGCCGCCCAGAAACCGATCCTGGGCACGCGGGTCGCCATCCTCGATCTGGTCCGCGGCCACCGGCGGGTCACGGTCGCGCTCGGGCTGGTCGCGCTCCTCTTCCTCGTCGCGATCCTGTCGCCCGTGATCTCGCCCCACGACCCGCTCGCGGTGCGCCCCGATGACTCGTACCTCCCTCCGCTGAGTCCCGGCCACATCCTCGGCACGGACGAGCTGGGCCGCGACCTGCTGAGCCGCATCCTGTGGGGGGCCCGCGTCTCGCTTCCCGTGGCTTTTGTCGCGGTTGCCGTCGGACTCTTCGCGGGTGGGCTCGTCGGGCTGGTCAGCGGTTACGCCGGCGGGATTGCCGACCTCCTCCTGATGCGCCTGGTCGACGCTCTCCTCGCGTTCCCCGGTCTCATCCTGGCGATCGCGATCGTCGCCGCACTCGGCCCCGGCCTGCGCAACGCGATGATCGCGATCGGCATCGTCGCGGTGCCGGTTTACGCGCGCCTGGTGCGGGCGGTCGTGCTCCAGCTCAAGCAGATGGAGTTCGTCGCCGCGGCGCGAGCGCTCGGCGCATCGCCGATGAGAGTCGTCCTGCGCCATTTGATTCCGAACCTGCTCAACCCGATCATCGTGCAGGTCTCGCTATCCGCCGGCTTTGCGATTCTTGCCGAGGCCACGCTCTCCTTTCTGGGCTTGGGCGCCCAACTGCCGACACCTGACTGGGGTCAGATGATCAACTCCGGGGCGTCGTTCCTGGCCAACGACCCGTGGCTCGCCATCGTCCCCGGGGCGGCGATCTCGATCACGGTCTTCAGCTTCAACCTTCTTGGCGACTCGCTCCGCGACGCCCTCGACCCGAGGCTGCGCTCCTGATGGGGTTCGCCCACCTGCTGGAAGTCGACGACCTCCGCACCCACCTCGCGGTCAAGGAAGGCATCGTGAGGGCCGTCGACGGCGTCTCCTTCAGCATCGACGCAGGCGAGACTCTCGGCATCGTCGGCGAGTCCGGGTCGGGCAAGTCGATGACAGCCCTCTCCATCCTCCGGCTCTTGCCTCGGAGCGGCAGTGTCGTCAGCGGCAAGGTCACGTTCAAGGGCCGCGTGCTGACAGATCTATCGGAGGACGAGATGGAGGCGATCCGCGGGACTGAGATCGCGATGATCTTCCAGGACCCGATGACGTCGCTCAACCCGGTCTACCGGATCGGGCGGCAGGTTGGCGAACCGCTGCGCATTCATCGCCACATCGACATCCGGAGGTCGATCGCGGCGGCCGTCGACCTTTTCAAGAAGGTCGGCATCCCGGACGCCCCCAAGCGAGTCAAGCAGTTTCCCCACATGTTCTCTGGCGGCATGAGCCAGCGCGCGATGATCGCGATGGGACTGAGCACAAGCCCAAGCGTGCTCATCGCCGACGAGCCCACGACAGCGCTGGACGTGACCATTCAAGCCCAGATCCTCGAGCTTCTAAGAGCCCTCAATCGTGAATACGGTATGGCGACCATCCTGATCACTCACAACCTCGGGGTGGTCGCCGGGATGTGCGACAGGGTCATCGTCATGTACGCGGGGCGGGTGGTCGAGCAAGGACCCACCAAGGAGGTGTTCGCCAGGCCCGAGCACCCATACACGTGGTCGCTCCTGCGTTCGATTCCGAGGCTCGACGTGGACGTCGCCGAGCCGTTGAAACCGATTGAAGGGTCGCCTCCGGACATGACCCGCCTTCCGACCGGGTGCAAGTTCACGCCGCGCTGCCCCTTCGCGGTCGCTCGATGTGCCGCGGAGGAGCCGGAGCTGCTTCCAGTGCGGAATCAGCTGTCGCGGTGCTGGGTGACCCAGGGTGGCGTCGCGCTCGCCTGAGCGCGGAACATCCAGAGCAGCGACTTCTTTGGTCTGCGACCCACGGACCTTTCTCCGATCAGCCCGCCTCGAGGGGCCGCCCCTGGAGCGTCAGCGGCCGACCGCGTAGGCCTGCCCCCCGCGCGGGTTGGCGCCCGCCGACAGGAGGTTGGTGTCGGGATCGATTCCGACGGCGCACGTCCGGCCGAGCGACCACGCCTCGGCCTCCACCACCTCGTGACCGCGCCGCCGCAGCTCGTCGAGCACCCCGGCGGCCATCGGCTCGGAGTGAAGTCGACCCGGATGAGCCTCGTGCGGCGCAAACGAGCTCGGGAAGTGCGAGGTGTTGGGCTCAACGTCGTCCGCGGTCGCTTGCCGCCCTCGAGATGGTTGGGATGCTCGGGGTCGAGGTTGAACATCTGGGCACGTGTCCCCAGGCAAAAGCCCAGGCCTGGAATCACCGGCGAGCTCTGCAGCCAGCCGCCGCTCGGCGTGCACGCGACCAGATTGCCGTGACGATCGGCAGCGGCGACGTGGCATGTGTCGCCGCGCACCACACCCAGCGCTTGAGAACCGGTTCCAGTCCAGTGTCCGGGACTGACCGCCTGCGTTTCGCGGCGCGGAAGGCGCGGCTCGAGCCCGCCAGGCCGGCCCGGCCGTAGCTCGAGCGACGCCCGATCGCCCACCAGGCTGCGGCGCTCCCGCCCGTAGTCGTGCGATAGGAGCCCGTCGAGCGGGACCGGCGCGAAGTCAGGGTCCGCGTACCACGCCTCGCGATCGGCGAAGGCGAGCTTGGCGCATTCGGTGACGAGGTGGATGTGATCGGCGGAGAGAAATGCGCCGAGGTCGGACTGTTCGAGCATGCGCAGCTGCTGGAGAAAGACAGGGCCCTGGCTCCACGGGCCGCACTTGGCGACGGTCCAGTCGTGGAAATCAGCTGTCACGGGCGCCTCATGACGCGCATCGAAACGGGCCATGTCCGCGCCCGTCAACAGGCCGGGATGAGCGGTTCCCGAGCTGTCCATGACCTCGGCGCGGCAGTGCCTTTCGATGGCTTCAGCCACGAATCCCGAGTAGAACGAGCCCGTCGCCGCCTCGACCTGCTCGTCTCGCCCCGAGGCTGAAGCCTCCGCGTCGCGCACGAGCCTCCGATACGTGGCGGCCAGGTCGCGATTCCGGAACCGCTGCCCGGCGCGAGGAAGGCCCGCCTCCAGGTAGACCGCAGCCGAGCTCGGCCAGTGTTCGCGGAAGAGCGGCTCGACCATGGCCAGGGTCTCGACGATGCGTGGGAGCAGCGGATATCCCCCTTCCGCGTATCCGATGGCGAGCTGCATGACCTCCGCCAACCTCCACGTGCCGTGGTCTTTCAGGAGCGTCATCCATGCGCCGAACGCGCCTGGCACGCAGGCGGCCGCAAGTCCGGTGCCGGGCACCTCGGCCAGCCCCATGTCACGGACACGCTCGATGCTTGCCGCGGCCGGTGCCGGCCCCTGTCCGCAGATCACCTCGGGCCGCCCTCGAGTCGCGTCCCACAGGACGATCGGCACCTCGCCCCCGAGCCCGTTGAGATGTGGCTCGACGACCTGGAGGACGAATCCCGCAGCCACCGATGCGCTACTGTCTGACGAATGAATCAATTCTTCGACGCGCTCGGACAGGAGTGGGTCGACGCGGCGCAGCGGCGCGGCGCGACGATCACCAAGCCGGTGCTGGATTCCCGCGTTGCGCTGGAGCTGCTCGAGCTGGCCCGCGTGGCGGCCCACACCCAGGAGCGGCGTTTCGCCCCGCTGACCTGCTACCTCGCCGGCGTTGCGGCCGAGCAGCTGAAGCTGGCCATTCCGGACATCGACGAGGTCGCATTGGCGGAGTTCATCCAGGAGGTCAGGCAGAAGCTCGAGGCTGAATCGCCTACCGAACGTTGATCACGGGCAGCTGCCGAAAGCTCTGGACCGCGACCCGGGCCGCGATGGCGGACGCTACCTTGCCCAGGGCCTGGGCGCCCGTCGTGTCCGGCCGGGAGACGACGACCGGCACCCCGGCGTCGCTCTCTTCGCGGATCGCGGACTCGATCGGTATAGCCCCCAGGTAGGGCACGCCGAGGCGCCTGGCGGCGCTCTCCGCCCGCCCGTGGTCGAAGACGTGGTGCTCCTCGCCGCACCGGCCGCACACGAACCAGCTCATGTTCTCGATGAGGCCAAGGGGCGGCACGTTGAGCCCGCGAAACATCTGCAAAGCTTTCAGCGCGATCCTCATTGCCGTCTCTTGCGGTGTGCACACGATCGCCACGCCGGAAAGCGGAACCGCCTGCGCGAGGGTCAGGGATGCGTCGCCCGTGCCAGGGGGAAGGTCCACGACGAGGTAGTCCAGCTCGCCCCAGAGGACGTCGGTCAGCATCTGCTCGATCGCGCGCGCGACCATCGGCCCGCGCCACACCATCGCCTTGTCCGCTCCGGCCAGCAGCCCGATCGAGATCATCTTGAGACCGAACGCTTCGAGCGGGACGAGCTTCATGTCGCGCACCTGCGGCGAATCGCTCACCCCCAGCATGCCGGGCACCGAAGGACCGTAGATGTCGGCGTCGAGGAGGCCGACGCTTGCGCCCGAAAGCCGAAGCGACGCCGCCACGTTGACCGCGACGGTCGACTTGCCCACGCCGCCTTTCCCCGATCCGACCGCGATCACATGCTTCACGCCGGGGATGGCGCCCGACCGCACAGCGCCGTTGAAAGGCACGCGCACGTTGGCGGTCATGCGGAGGTCGACGGCGGTGACACCGGGAATCTCACTGACCAGCTTGTTGGCGAGCGTCTCGAATCGATCGCGCACAGGGCACGCCGGCGTCGTGAGCTCGAAGGTGAAGCTGACCTTCCCCTCGCCACTGACGGCCAGGTCTTTGATCATGCCGAGGCTGACCACGTCGCGGCCAAGGTCGGGGTCCTTGATGGCGGACAGGACCGCCAGGACGTCCTCCCTATTGGGCACTGAAGATCACCGCCGCCCGCAGGGCGAGGACGCCGAGGAGGACGAGCAGTGAGACGACCAGCGTGTCCAGGCGAATTCCCGCGGTGGTGCCTGAACCTCCGGCGGCCTGGATCCGGAAGTGGCCGCGCGCCTCGACCAGCGATCCCGCCACCCCCGCCACGGCAATCGCCCAGAGAGGCAGCCAGGGAACCTCTCGGTCGAGCGTTCCGGCGGCTCCGACAGTGATGAAGAAGACGATGATCAGCGCGAGCTCGAGGACCGAGAAGTACCCATCCGCCTGGTGTAGGCGGCCCAGGCTGAAGCTGGCAGCCGGGCGGTTGCGGATGAGCATGGCGATCAGCGCCGCCGCACCACTCAGCCCCGAGGCGAGAAACAGGCCGCCCAGCGTCCACGTGTCACTCCAGACGGGCTGGTTGCTCACGCTCAGCAGGACGCCGGTGTAGGACGCGATGAAGATGGCCACCACGGCGCCGACGACGTTGAAGGCGCGGTTGATCACCGCAGGCACCAGGGGACTCCCGCGCCGGTCGCTCAGCCATGCCTCGACAGCCGACAGGAACACGAAAAACCCAAAGACGAGCAGCGCCCAGACGCCGACCGACATCGGCGACCAGTACTTGAAGTTGAGCGAGGACTCGCCGGGGGTGATGTTGACGAGCATGTGCCAGAAGCGAATCCAGCTGACGCCGAGGTCGGCAGTGAGCAGGATCGGACAGATGAGCGTCGCAGGCAGGGCGATGTAGAAGCCGATCCGCGCCGCCGGCTCGTCGCGCGGGTCGCCCGACAGGCGCAGCAACGTCGCCACGAGGTAGGCGCCCCCGGCCAACCCGGCGAAGAAGAAGTAGAAGAGGATGTACCAGGTCCACTGCGGGGCGCGGACGAAATGCTCGGCGAGGAACACCATTTACGGGGACCCCCGCCGCCTCAAGGCGACCAGCCCCGCGACCACGGCCAGCACCGCAGTCACGGCAGCACCGATGTAGCCGCCCAGGTCATTGCGGCTCGGCAGCTTTGCGTTGCTCGCGTTCGGAAGCCCGTACGTCTCTGGCTTGTCCATCAGGAGGAAGAAGGCGTTGAGGCCTCCATACACAGAGTCGTCGCGGCCGTAGAGCTGCGCCTGGCCGACCCCCTGGCTGTGGAGCGTGGCGAGACGGACGTCGGCGGCCTGCTGTAGCTCCGCCAGCGGTCCGAACTTGATCGACTGGGTTGGACATGCCTTCGCGCATGCCGGCTCCAGGCCTCCCTGCAGCCGGTCGTAGCAGAGCGTGCACTTGTGGGCGGTGCCGGTCTGCTGGTTGATGCCGATCACGCTGTATGGACAGGCGGCGATGCAGTTGCGGCATCCGTTGCACACGTCCTGCTGGATGAAGACAGTGTTGAACTCGGTCCGGATGATGGCGCCAGTCGGACAGACCTCCATGCAGCTCGCATGCGCGCAGTGCTTGCAGACGTCCGACATCATCAGCCAGGCCGTCCCGTTGCCCGCGGTCGCTGACTGGTCGGGCACCTGCTCGACGAACTTCACGTGACGCCAGTTCTGCGCGTCCAGGTCGCCGGTGTTGTCGAAGCTGTCAGCGAGGAAATGCGGGCTGTTGCCCTCGAGCTGGTTCCATTCCTTGCACGCCACCTCGCACGCCTTGCAGCCGATGCAGATGCTGGTGTCGGTGAAGAAGCCGTAAGACTCGCCGGCCTTGATCGTGGTCGCCATCCTCAGAACCCCATCAGGTTGGTGGTGATTTTCGTGAAGCCGCGGTCGCGCGCGTAGAGGTCGAGCGGGATCGCGGCGAGCTCATCGACAAGCGGCACCGCCCGCGGGTCGACCGCTACGTCGATAGTGACCAGGTAGCGCCGGCACGAGTCGCACGCCTCGACCCGCATGTGCGGGAACACCGCCGGGTGCCGCGCCGGTGCGTCCTCATGCGGCAGGCCGCGCACGACGCTGCCGCGCTCGCCTGACGTCGTGCCAAGCTCGCTGAAGACGGTGAGCTTCGCGCTCGAGTCCTCGCCGCAGCCAGCACACGTCATGCGGGCGTATCCCCAGCTCACCCCGCAGCGGGCACACAGCAGGTATCGAGGACCGGTCGCCAGGTCCTCTTGCGCCGGGGCGAAGTAGCTCAGCTGCGGTGGCCCGCCACACTGCGGGCAGTGGCGGGCGTCGCGCGGGCCTCCGCACGCGCTCCGCGTCGCTGGATCGAGGGCCTCCAGCACCGGGCCGGCCGAGGCGCGCGCCAGGAAGCGGTCGACGATCGGCTGGTCCTCACCGCGGATCCACCGCGCGACGATGTCGCGCGGGTCCTCCGTCTCCAGCCGGTCGGTCAGCTCGGAGCGCATGCGGTCAGGACCGGTGGAGATGCTGACGTCGACCACGCTGGGCACGACGACCTCGGCGACGTAGGAGGCAAGGCTCGACGCCGGAGGCGACGCCGTCAGCGCCTCGTCGTAGGCCCTCTCCTGCACCGGGAGCAGCGCGCCGTAGAAGTCGAGCAGCTGGCGGGCGAACCCCTGGCGCACGCGAAGCTCCTGCACGCGCCGGCGCCGGTCGGCCCACGCAGTCGTCGGCGCGAGGACGGCCATCAGATCTTCTCCAGGTTGACCAGGAACGCTTTGAACTCCGGGGTGCGCGCGTTCGCGTCGCCGACGAACGGCGTCAGGGCGTTGGCCAGCCAGTAGCGGCCGTGTGTGGGGTCGCTTTCGGCGGCCAGGCCAACGTAGCCCCAGTGGATCGGGATCCCGATCTGGTACACCTTCTGCCCTGCCACCGTCAGCGCGCCGAGTCGCTTGGTGACCAGGGCGAGCACCTCGATCTTGCCTCGCTTGGAGGACACCCGGACGTTGTCCCCGCTCTTGATTCCCTTCTGTTTGGCGAGCTCGTCGGGGATCTCGACGAACGGCCTCGGCTGCAGCTGGACGAGGTGCGGCACGAACTGCGTCACGTAGTGCTCGTGCTCGGTGAGCCGGTAGCTGGTCGCGATGTAGGGAAACTCGCTCGCGGTGCCGAAGCGATTGGGCCGCCCCGCCGCCTGGTCATATAGGAAGGCCACCGGCGACGCCGACGTGCTCGGATGGAGCGGGTTCTGGACCGGGGACTCGACGGGTTCGTAGTGCTCGGGGAAAGGCCCGTCGATGAGGCCGTTACTGAACATGCGGCCCACCCCCTCGCCGTTCATGATGAAAGGCAGGAAGGCGTTTGGGTCCTGAGGGTCCATCGTGGCCGGGTAGTCGGGTACGTCCCCCACCCATTTCGTCCCGTTCCAGGTGATGCCGGGCCGCTGAGGATCCCACGCCTTGCCGTTCAGGTCGGCCGACGCCCGGTTGTAGAGCACGCGCCGGTTCAGGGGCCAGCTCCAGGCCCAGTTCGGATAGAAGCCCATCCCGGTCGGGTCGTTCGTAGTGGGGTCCTGTATGCCCGCGCGGCGCTTCATCAGGTTGCCCGCGTCAGGGTAGCTTCCCGTGTAGATCCAGTCGCCCGCGGTCGTCGTCCCGTCGTCCTTGAGGTTGGCGAAGGACGTCATCTGCTTGCCGGCCGTGAGGTCTTTGCCGTTGATCTCCTTGGCGATCTCGTCGAGCGTCGGGTGCGAGGGGTCGCCGTAGTTGAGGGTCATCGCCAGGACGGCGTCAGGAAACTTGCCACCCTGCGACTGGTAGAGCTTCTTCACGCGCTGGAAGATGTCCGCGAGCACCCACTGGTCATCACGCGCCTGGCCTTCAGGTGGCAGGACGCGGTCTTTCCACTGCGCCCAGCGCCCGCTGTTTGTGAAGGATCCTTCCTTCTCGATCCAGTGCGTACTCGGGACCATGAAGACCTCGGTCTTGACCTGGCTCGGGTCAACCCCAGGCGCGTGCCAGAACTCTGAGCTCGTGGTTGGCAGCGGGTCCATGATGACCAGCCACTTCAGGTTGGACAGGGCCTGCCGGACCTGATTGTTGTCAGGCCCGATGCTCGCAGCCGTCATGCCGGACAGGATCAGTCCCTCCATCTTGCCCTTGAGCGCCTGGTCGTAGATCGACATCCAGGACGAGTTCGTGGCGGGCTTGGGGAGGAGGTTGAATGCAAAGCCGTTGTCCTTGGTCGCGGCATCGCCGAACCAAGCTTTGAGCAGGCTGGTCATGAATTTGCCGTAGTTGAGGCCGAAAAAGTTCCATGAATTCGGGTCCGACTTCTTGGCCGCGCTCTGGGCCACGTAGTCGGCGATGTTTTTCTGCCCCGGGGCCGGGATTTTCAGGTAGCCGGGAAGGATGTCCCAGGAGATCGCGTGGTCGGTGTTGCCCTGGATGTTGGCGTGGCCGCGCTCTGCATTCATGCCACCGCCAGGTCGGCCCATGTTGCCGAGCAGAAGCTGCAGGACCGCTCCGGAACGGATCAGCTGCGACCCGGTGGTGTGGTGGGTCAGGCCCACCGCGTAGACGATCGTCATAACCTTGTCCGGCTTCCCCATCTGGCCCACCAGGTCGGCGACCTTGCCGAAATCGGCGACCGGGATGCCGGTAATGCTCGAGACAACATCCGGCGTGTAGCGCGAGTAATGCGTCTTCATCAGCTGGAAGACCGAGCGGGGATCCTGGAGCGTCATGTCCCGCCTGGCGAAGCCTGTCGCGGGGTCCGTCTCGTAGCTCCATGAAGAGATGTCATAGGTCCGCTTGTCGGCGTTGTAGCCCGAGAACAGGCCGTCCTTGAACGCGAAGCCCTGCTTCACGATGAAGGACGCGTTCGTGTAGTTCCGGACGTACGTGTCCGCGAACAGGTTGTTCTGCAGGACGTGGTTGATCAAGCCGCCGAAGTAGGCGACATCCGTGCCGGTGCGCATGCGCAGGTAGAGGTCCGCCACGGCCGAGGTGCGCGTGAAACGCGGATCGGCATGCACGATCTTGGCGCCGCGGTCGAGCTTCGCCCGCATGAACCACTGGAAGCCGACCGGGTGCGCCTCAGCCGGATTCGCGCCGTTGATCAGGATCAGGTCGGCGTTCTTGATATCGCGCCAGTGGTTTGTCATCGCTCCCCTTCCGAATGTGGCGGCCAAACTGGTCACCGTGGGACCGTGTCAAACTCGGGCCTGTTGTTCGAGGTAAACCAGTCCCAGGCTCCGCATCAGCTTGGTGGCGAAGTAGCCCTCCTCCGAGCTGAATGTGGCCCCTCCGGCGAAGGCGACGCCTTCACACCGGTTGACTGTGTTGCCATTGCCGTCGGTCGTGACGAAGGTGGCGTCCCGCGACGCCTTGATGTTGCCCGCGATCTTGTCGAGCATCGAGTCCCACGAGATGTTCTGCCACCCGGTCGCGCCAGGGGGGCGGTGCTGTGGTGACGCGACGCGGTGTGGTGAGGTGGCCAGCTGCATCGCGGTCGCGCCCTTGGGACACAGCCGCCCTTCGTTGACGGGGCTGTCGGGGTCACCTTCGATCTGGAGCAGCTGGGTCGTGCCGTCCGCGTTCTGTCGCGTATAGGCGACCAGCGAGCAGCCGACCGCGCAGTAGGGACAGATGGAGTGCGATTCCTTGGCCCCGGCGATGCGCAGGCTCTGCTTGATGGTCGTGGACTCGGCGATGGCGACGTCGAAGCCGAGACCCGTGGCAGCAAGCGCGCCGGCGCCGGCCGCTCCAACTTTGAGGAATTCCCGACGTGTGACTGTCGGCAACGCAGCCTCCCTAATCCTCAGACGGCGGAGCGATTGTGACGCTAGCTCAGGCAGGTGATGGTGTCAAGTTTCCTCAGCCTGTCGACATCAAGAGGTCGCTCCGGTCGTCGGGCTCGGGGTTGCGCAGCAGGTCGATCAGGCGGGGGTCCCACGGGACGATCACACCTGTCACGCCGGCGGCTTGCTGGTCGCGCACCATGGCCGCCCAGGAGTCGCGGTCCGCCGGCATGCCGACGCTGACCCAGGTCTCGCCCTCCGGGTCGCCGACCACGGACCGGCCCCGGCTCAGCCTGTGCAGGACGTCCTCCAGCTCGCGGTTCGGCAGCCGCAGCTTGACCCGGTGGGTGACCGCGGCGATCGCTCCGAGCATGACCCGCTGCTCGGTGGCGTCGCCGTCCAGCCCGATCATCTCCGCGCCGGCCGCCTCGAGGGCCCGCACGTCGGCGAGAAACTCGGCGGCGTCGCCGACCTCGCCCGGCATGATGACGGCGACCTTGATCACAAGGTCACAAATCTAGCGCGGGGTCTTGACGAGGTGATCGAGCCAGGCGCTCTGGCCGAGGCACCTCAGCTCGGAAATCGGATCGGGTGTCGACATACTTCAGCCCCAACAATGAAACGTCGCGGAGCAACCACTTACTCCCCCATACTCGGACGGTGACCGACAGCGAAGCCACCGAAGCGGTCCAGGACCTCATGCCGCTTGCGATCACTCTCGGCCTGCGGGCCGAGGCCTATTCTGCCGACCAGGTCATCCTGGCGATGGACTGGGCGCCCTCGCTCTGCACCGCGAACGGGATCCTGCATGGCGGGGTGATCATGGCGCTGGCCGATTCGGCGGGCGGCGCCTGCGCGCTGCTCAACCTCCCCGAGGGCAGCATCGGCACCACGACGATCGAGTCCAAGACCAACTTCCTCGGCGCGGTCCGCGGTGGCGCGGTCAGCGCGACGGCGACGCCCCTGCATCGCGGCGGCACGACGATCGTCGTCGAAACAGCCGTGCGCGACGACGTGGGAAAGCTGATCGCGAAGGTGACGCAGACGCAGCTCGTGCTGCGGCCGCGCAACTAGCGTCGCGCCGCCACGGCGGCGGCCACCTTCTCCCTCAGATCGCGCTTGAGCTCACTGGAATCGAGTGAGGCGCTGAGCTCGCCCACGACCATCTTCTTGATCCGCTCCGGCAGCATCCGCTCGAACGTCTTGCGCGCTTCCTCCGGCCCAGCCACGTACAGGTGCTGGTAGGCCCCCGAGGCAAGCTCGCGCTCAACCGTCTTCAGCGCGCTCTCCAGGTTCGCCTTCGCGGTGTTGTCAGCCTTGCGCTGGTTGCTCGGCGCGGACGTGCCTCCGGCGCGCGTGTGGCGCACCTGGGCTCCATTCACCTCCGCGAGCGGGATGATCGCTTCGAGGATCGCGCCGAACGTCTTCGCGTGCTCCTTGTCGACCACGGCGATCAGCGCGGGCGGGTAGTGCTCCAGCTGGCGCAGGATCGGAGCCAGCAGCAGCTCGCCCACCTCGAGCCTTTCCTCGTTTTCATCGCGCAGCTTGATCAGCTCGAGGACGCCGTGAGGCTCGTCCGCGAACGCGGCGAACGCCGGACAACCGGCCGGACGCACCACCGCGACGTAATTGCGCAGGCGGCGGAGCTCGTATTCCATCAGCTCGCGGTCCTTGGCGTTGAGCCGGTCCGTGTAGCGATGCAAGAGGTCCCGGAACTCGATGTCATAAAAGCGAGCGTCGTAGCCCTCCGAGCGCGCCGGCAGGTAGATGCTGACCGCGCGGTTAGAAGCGCGACGCAGCCGCGGCGCCAGGACGAAGAGGGCGAGCTGCGGGGTGTAGTTGCTCATACCACCATCTTGAACGGTCGCCCGCGAGTCGCGCGGCCGGCATTGGGCGGGGATCGCCGGTAGAGTGATGTTCAAGCGTGTTCGAAGACGAGACCCCGGTGGCCTGGACCATGGTGCCGCGCCACGCCGCGGTGGTGGCTGCGGACGGTTCAGAGATCGGGGCCGCCGAATCGCTGCTAGGCGACCAGGACGAGGACATCTTCCACGGCGTGGTCGTCCGGCGCAGCGGGGACGGCGAGCTGGTCGAGCTCCCGGCGGCTCGGGTCACCAGGATGACGGCGAACCACATCGTCACCGACCTCACCGCGTCAGACACGGGTGCCCTGCCGGCCTACCGGGGTCGCTAGCCCAAGGCCTGCTTCGCCTCGACCTTCCGCATGAAGCCCATCGCCTGCTCGATCGAAGGAACGGCGAGCACGTTCTCACGCGCGAACTCGTCCGCATTCGACCAGTCCTTGCCCCGGATGCGTTCGGCCGCCGCCTCGCGGTCGTAGTCGGTCCGGCGCAGCCGAAGCCCAGGACCGAGCATCGCCCAGTAGGCCCCGGGCTCTCCGTACGGCATGCCGACGCTCCCCGCGTTGACGACGCGGATCTCGTCGACCACGCGGTCGAACTGCATGTGCGTGTGGCCGCAGACAACCACGGCGGCGTCGACGCTTCCCAGATGCCGGCGCATACGTTCCATCGGGGTCTTCACGGTCACGATGTCGGTGTCGTTACGCAGCGTGGCGTGGCAGAAGAGGACGCGGCCCAGGCCATCGACGTCGTCGACCGCGACGGTCGGCTCGAACGAGGCCAGAAAGTCGCGCTGCTCGCGCGCGATCTGTGCCGCGCACCAGGTCGCAAACGGACCTGGCATCTCCGAAGCCGGCTTGCCGTCGAACTCTTCGACGAGGCCCCGGTCCGCATTGCCGCTCACGAACCGCATTCGCGGCAGCGTCTTCAACAGGTCGATGGTCTCAGCCGGCATCGGTCCCGACGCGACATCGCCGCAGACCACGATCAGGTCAGGAGCTTCCCGCTCGACCTCGGCCAGCACGGCTTCAAGCGCCGGCAGGTTGCCGTGGATGTCGGAGATCGCCGCGACGCGCATACGCCCTAGGCCGGCTCGTCCTGCATGCGACGGGCCTGCGCCTCCGCCGCGTCGCGGTCGGCGTACGGACCGTCGAGCCTGACCCCGTGCGCAAGCCCTTGCTCGTCCAGCTCCGCGCTGACGACGTACCAGCGTTTGCCGAGGTGCAGCACCCCGTGATGGAACTCCGCCGTCCAGCTCTTCGGCGTGATGCCGATGCGCTCTCCCATCCGAGTCTCAGTCTAGGCTCGCGCGCCGGCCGACGACAGCCCCGACCAGGCCGACGGCGCCGAACACCACCACGAGCACGAGGCCCAGCACCAGAAGGGGAGCGCTGAACCCGTACCGCAGCGAGCTTCCGAGGATCACTCCGCCGCCCACGAGGACGCCGAGAATGACACCCCAGAGCCAGGACCTCGGCATGAAAAGGAAACGCGCGAGTGTGGCAAAGGAGCCTGAAGAGTTGGAATTTCGAGAGCTCGTCGGAAGGCGGCGGATGGTACGGCGATTTCAGCCTCGACCCGTTTCCCGTGACCTCGTGCTGCGCGTCCTCGAGGTGGCTCGACACGCGCCATCGGCCGGCTTCAGCCAGGGATTCGACTTCGTGGTGCTCGACGACCCTGAAGCGGTGAAGCGGCTTTTCGAGGTGACCAACCACCCGGAGTTCCCCTATGACCCGCTCGAGACCAAAGACCTGGCGCCCTGCTACATCGTGGCCATCTCGAATGTGCCCGCGTACCTCGAACGCTACTCCCGGCCCGACAAGGAGCGCTTTGGGCTGCAAAAGGCCGAGGCCTGGCCGGTCCCGTTCTGGGATGTCGACACGGGGATGGCGGTGATGCTCATCCTGCTCGCCGCGGTCGAGGAAAAGCTTGGCGCGGTGTTCTTCGGCGTGAACTGGGGACGGGAGGAGCTGATGCGAGAGCTGGGTGTTCCGGAGGACTGCCGGTTCATCGGAGTCATCGCCCTGGGCCATCCCCTCGACGCCGAGGCGTTCGACTCCGCGCGGTTCACGGCGCGCCGGCGCTCCCTCGAGTCGATGGTGCACTTCGGCGGTTGGTGAACTCCCCGAAAATCGTCTCGTGAGCGAGGCCCCGGTCGGCATCTTCGATTCAGGAGTCGGAGGGCTTTCCGTCCTGCGGGAGATCCGCGCCGCGATGCCGGCCGAGTCCGTCTGCTACGTGGCCGACTCCGCCAATGCCCCGTGGGGTGACAAGCCGCCGGAGTTCGTGCGCGAACGCGGGCTCGCGATCGCGCGATTCCTGCTCGGCCAGGGCAGCAAAGCCATCGTCATCGGCTCCAACACCGGCACGGCAGGCTCCGCCGAGGCGCTCCGCAGCACCCTGGACATCCCGGTGGTCGGGATCGAGCCAGGGATCAAACCGGCGGTGAGCGCCACCAAAACGGGCGTCGTCGGCGCGATCGTCCCAGCCGCCGTAGGCGAGTCCGACCGGCTCGCGTCTCTGCTCGATCGGTTTGGAGCGGAGGTCGAGGTGATCATCCAGCCGGTGCCAGGCCTTGTCGAGCACATCGAAGCCGCCGACCTCGACAGTCCGGAGCTGACGCGCATGGTCGAGGGCTACGTGCGTCCGATGCTGGACGCCGGAGCGGACGCGATCGTGCTCGGTTCGACCCACTACGTGTTTCTCAAGCCGCTGCTGGGGAAGATTGCGGGGCCCAACGTGGCGCTCATCGAGACCGGGGCGGCGGTGGCGCGCCAGCTCTCGCGTGTCCTCGACGAACGCAACCTCCGCGCGAAAGGACCGAACGGCAAGGAGCGCTTCTGGACCAGCGGCGACCCGACGACGTCGCAGCGGGTCATCTCCGCCCTGCTCGGGCGGCCGGTCACCGTGAACAAGCTGCCCGACCCGTAGTTTGCAAAAACCTTACGCGGCGCACAGCAAATTCTTAGCGACCGCGCAGCATCGTCCGAGGCGTGGTCCGCAGCTTTGGACACATGGGCCCTGCACTTCGCGCCCTCGCAGCCGCGGGCGTGGTCTTCATCCTCCTGGCGCCCGCCGGCAGTGAGGTGCATGCGACCGCAAGCGCGGCGGTGACGATGGCGAACCCGCCCGCGGCGGCCGTCACGATGACCGCCACGCGTCAGCTCGTCTCGGCGTTGAACCAGCTCGTCGGGCGCAGCCCGATGGCGCTCACAGCGTCGGTCGACCAGCTCGTGCAGGCGGGCGGGGGCTCAGTGGGCGTGACCCTGACCGAGCTCGGCGGTGCCACCCCGCTCGTCTGGTCTTACAACGGCGGACAGGTCTTCACGGCTGCCAGCACCTACAAGCTCGCCGCCTTGATGATGGAAGCCCAGAACATTGCGGCCGGCGCCACCGACCCGAACGGCGCCGTCTGCTACCAGGACGCTGACTACGAGGCCGGCTGGTACGACGACTACGCCGACGGCGCCTGCTTCACGCGCAACGAGCTGGCTCAGCGAGCCGGGCTCGTGTCGGACAACACTGCGGGCCACATGCTGGTCCGCGATCTCGGCGGTGCGGATGTGCTCAACTCCTGGGCGGCTTCGGCCGGCGCCACCGCGTCTGTCTTCTTCACCGACAACACGACCACGGCCTCCGACCTGGCCGTCCTGTGGGCGGCCGAGGCGAAGGGCAAGCTCGGAGGCGCGGCAGCGCAGGCGTGGCTCTACCCCCTGCTCGTCGGAACGGCAACCGAGGCCGGCATCCCCGCCGGTGTGGCGGCCCAGAGCGTCGTGGTGCACAAGACCGGAGCGCTCGATGCCGAAGAGAACGACGCCGCGCTCGTCCAGTCGGGGCCGAACGGCGCCTACGTGCTGACGGTGATGACCGACGGGCTTGGCGGGGACGCCGGATGGCAGACCATCGCGTCCATCTCGGCCGAGGCCTGGAGCTTCGAGGCGGCTCGAGGCGGTTCTTAGCCGCCAACCTTGAGGACCAGCCCCAGCGCGTAGGTGATGCCGCCGACGATCACGCCGGCGAGCGTCATCTCGAGTCCCGCCGACCACCACGTGCGCAGCGTGAACAGGGCCTTGGATGCGCCGACAAGGAAATGCGCGATCAAAGAAACGACCGCGGCGGTGATGACGCCAGTGGTGCCGCGCAGCCAGAAGAACGGCATCACCGGCACCATCGCTCCGATGAACGTGCTGACGCCCGCCGCGATGGCCGCCTGCACCGGGTTTCCGGGCGCGTCGGTGGCGCCGAGCTCTTCGGGCGCGTGCAGACGGAGCAGGGCGTCGGGATTCTTCGCGAGCTGGTCCGCCAGCGCGTCCGCGGTGCTCTTGTCGATCCCCTTGAGCTGGAAGAAGAGCGAAACTTCCTCCTTCTCCTCGTCGGGATGCTCGACTATCTCCTGCCGCTCGCGCTCCACGTTGGCCGCCGCGACCTCGCCCTCAGACCGCTCGGCGAGAAATGCGCCGGTCGCCATGGAAAGCCCCGACGCGATGGCGCCGAACAGTCCCGCGGTCAGGACGAAGCTCGATCCGCCGGTCGCCCCGGACACACCCGCGACGATGCCGAACACCGCTGCCAGCCCGTCGTTGGCGCCATAGATCGCGCCGGAAATCCAGCCGGCGCCGGTGCGATGCCACGACTCGCGGCCCAGGATCCGGTTGAGGCGGCTCTGCACGCTGGACGGAGCAGGATCGGTCGCGCGATGCGCCACCTCCATCGACTCGAGCGAGCGCGAGTGCCCCTGCTCCTCGACGCGGATCGCTTCGAGCACGGCGTCCGTGTCGGGATCTCCTGTCGTCCGCTTGTAGCGGTCGGTGATCTCGACCTCCTCGGCGCGCGTCGGCGATCTCGCGGATGATCTCTGCGCGGCGCGAGTCGCCCATCCGCCGCGCCAGGATCGTGTACAGCATCCGGGCCTGGACCTCGCCGCGCCAGGCCTGGAGCAGGCGCGCGACGGCTTCATCCGATGAGGTCTGCCGCGCCACGCGATCAGGCTAAGGCTTACCAGGAATCGGCTGGCGCCTGTCTGCCCTCCGATGCACCGACTACCACGTGGACGCGCTGCACGGCGTTGTTCTGGACTCCCTCGAAGTTCCAGCTCTGCTCCAGCGGCTGGACGTTGCCTGCCGCGTCGGTCGCCCTTGCGCACAGCTCGAACCCACCGGGACGATCTGCCTCCCATCGCGCTGTCCAGCGCCGCCACGCATACGGCGGCACCGCGTGCTCGAGCTCTGCTTGCGACCACGACTCGCCGCCGTCGGCGCTGAAATCGACCCTGGCGATAGGAGCGCGGCCCGACCACGCGCGGCCTTCGACGACCTGGGTCGACGGCTCCACGAAACGCGTCCGCGACATGAAATCGGGCACGCCGGGCGGAACCATCAGCGCGCGCGGAAGCATGCGCGTGACCGGGACGCCCACGTCGCCGTCTTGCGTCCGGTAGTGATACGCCGTCGCCTGCTGGTAGCCGGCAAACTCGCGGTCGACGACCGTGATCGAGCGCAGCCATTTGACGTTCGTCATGCCGTACCAGCCGGGGACGATCAGGCGGAGCGGAAAGCCATGCTGCGGCGGCAATCGCTGGCCGTTGATGGCGTAAGCGAGGAGCACCTCCTCGCGCATCGCCTCGTCCAGCGGGAGGCTTCGCTCGTAGAGCTGGTCGACGCCGCCCTGCACACCTCGATCGAGGCCGGTGAAGACGACATCCACCGCGCCGTCCATGACGCCGGCCTCCTCGAGGATTGGAGCCAGCGACGTTCCCGTCCACTCGGCTGTACCAACCGCTTCGCCGAGCCACGGCTGGCTCAACGGCCGCGGGGACAGGCGCGCGCGTCCGTTGCCCGCACACTCGAGCGTGACGGCGAGCGTCTGCGCGGGCCTCGATTGAAGTTGGTCCAGGTTCAAGTGCAGCGCCTTGCGCACATGGCCGCCGATCGCAAGCTCGTAGCCCGCCGGATCGATCGCCGGGATGTCGAAGTGGATCAGCAGGTAGTGAAGCCCGACCGGAGTGATGGCATAGCGCAGCGCCTCGAGCGGCATCGAATGGTTGCGCACGGCGAGCTGCAGCTCTTCGGGGGTGATGTCAGGCGAGGCGATCAGCGTGCCCGCGGGTCGCGCCGCCGAGACTCTCTCCACCTCGATGAGCGTAGTTTATGGCTGAGTCGCATGCGAGAGAGGAGCGAGGAAGAGATCGTCAGCCGGCTGCTCGGCCTGGAGAACGACGGCCAGGCAGAGCGGCGCGCGGAGCTCACCGGCGAGCGCTTCCTGTCCCTGCTCCACGACCCCGACACCGGCCGCAGCTACGTGCTCAATCACGGGACCGACGACACCGAGGGCGCCGAGATCCCAGCCGGCACCGAGTTCTACCAGTACGCCACGGCTGACGAGGCCCAGCGCGCGTACGACCAGCTCCTCGAGGAGTCGAGGCGCGCCGGTGAGCTGGTCGAGGAGGATTCGACAGAGGACATCGGGGACTTCGAGAGCGGCGGGGCCGAGGTGCGCGACCTCTTCGCGGACAGTGACGAGGACGAGCTGTCCACGGATCCGGTCATCAGCGACGAAGAGCAGCCCTAGGCCCCTCTCCTCAGGATTCTCTCAGCTTCCTCACATGGTCGAACCAGGCCCAAGACCGACCATTTGAGCGATGGCACGCAAGGTCTGGATCCCGATCGTGGCCGTCGCGATGCTGGCCCTCGCCGGCGCCGGCGGCGCCTACGCCTACTTCTTCTCCGGCTTGCGGACGAGCCCGTCATCGCTCGCCCTGTCTTCGCCGAGCGCCTCCCCGTCGGCGTCTGCCACGGCGACGAGCACCGGCGGGGCTGGCACCTGGCAGGTCACGTCCGGGTCGCTGGTCGGCTACCGGGTCAGGGAACAGTTCGTCGGCCAGAGCTCGGCCCATGACGCGGTTGCACGGACAAGCGACGTGTCAGGCGAGGTGACCATCAGCCAGACAGGGACCACCTACGTGATGACGTCGGCCAGGGTGACGGCGCAGCTCGGCAGCCTGGCCAGCGTGGACCAGGTCGCGGGCTACAACGTGAGCAACCGCGACCGCATCGTCTCGCAGTCGCTCAACGTCGGCGCCTATCCGACCGCTGTGTTCCAGGCGCAGTCGGTCACGTTGCCTGCAGGTGTCGAGACGGGCCAGACGGTGACCGTCTCAGTGCCGGGTCAGCTCACCATCAAAGGCGTGACGAAGGATGTGACGGCCGCCGTACAGCTGCGGGTCAGTGGCACGACCGCGCAGATCGCCGGTTCGATTTCGACCAGCATGACCGCCTTCGGCATCAACCCGCCGAGCATCGGCTTCACGACTGTGCAGCCGGCCGTCGCGATCGAGTTTTCGTTGAACCTGACGCAGTCCTAGACCGCCGACATCAGCCGCGTCTGCGTGTGCGCGAGGTGCCTCGCCGGATCTGGGTCGAGCGCCTTGCGCTCGTCGGATCCGTAATAGTCGGAGTTCGCCTCGTCCCAGGACTTCCGCCCGTCGTAGCCGATGATCCAGACGAACTGGTCGGTCCCGTCGACGGTCCAGGCGCCAAGCACGGTGAAGCCGTACTTTGCGCGCAGCGGGACGATCCGCTTGCGCCATGCGTCCAGCCAGGAAGTACAGCCGTCTTCTCGCCTCGACTCCGGGCAGCACCGATCGCGCGGCGTTTCTGATCTCGGCGAACGTCATGTCGGGATCGATCTCCTTCGCCGCCGTGTCCCACCATCCCCTGCGAAGCCTGGCCAGCCGTGAGACAGGCACCGACATCGCGTTGAACGCAGAGTCCACGGCCGAGCGGTTGCGTGCGAGACCTACGACAGCGAGAACTCCACCTGATCGCAAGAGCGCCGCGAACCGGGTCATCGCGGCGTCGAAGGGCATGTGATGGATGACTGCGACCGCGGCGATGAAGTCGAAGCTCTGCAACGGCAGCGAGCAGGTCAGCAGATCGCCGGCAACGTATGTGATGTTGTCTCTTGCGGCGTCATGACGAGCGATCGCGATTACCTCCGGCGACACGTCGATGCCGACTACGTGCGCAGCCCGTGAGGCCAGCTTCGGGGTCAGAGGCCCCTCCCCACACCCGACATCCAGCGCACGCTCGCACGGCACCGGCATGCGGTCGAGCAGCCAACGGTGGAACTGGAGGTTGTGGTTCCAGGGAACCCGGGCGCTAGGTGCGCGTTCGGATGCCGAGCTCATCGATGTGTTCGAGGAGGTCCTGCGGATCGTTGTAGACGCGGTACGCGCCGGCGCTCTCGAGCTCTTCGCGGCCATAGCCTCCCGACAGCACGCCGACGCCCAGAGCGTGGGCACGCTGGGCGGCGAGCTGATCCCAGACGCTGTCCCCGACGACGAAGCTGTCGGTGATCGGCCGGCCGAGCGCCTCGGCCGCGGCGAGGAAGAGATCGGGGTTGGGTTTGGCGTAGGCGACCTGGTCGCGCGTGATGACGGGCACTCTCGTGTCGAACCTGAGGAGGGCGAGCGAGCTGCGCGCAGTGGCATCGCTGCCGCTGGTCGCGATCGCCCACGGCACGCCCTGTTCGGTCAGCACGTCCAGCAGGTCCTGCGCGCCGGGAAGGGGTCTCACCTCAGCGAGCCTGCGCGCATAGGCCTCCTCGTGAAGGTGGCGAAGACGATCGGCTTCCGTCGCGGTCAGCTCGCGCCCGGTCTCGCGCACGAGCGCGCGCAGGAACAGGCCGCCGCTCATCCCGATGCGACGGTGGATTCGCCAGATCGACAGCGGGATGCCCGCCGACTCGAGCGCCTCCTTCCACGCCAGAACGTGTTGATAGACGCTGTCGAGCAGCGTGCCGTCGAGGTCGAAGAGCATCGCCGGACGGTCCGTGTGGACCGTGGACGTCACGTCAGGCGGGCGAGTCGCCGGTCGCACGAGCTAACTGTAGACTCGCTCGGGGTGACCCCCAGCATCCGGCTCGGGCGGTTGTTCGGCATCGAGATCGGCTTCAACTGGAGCCTGATCTTCATCTTCGCCCTGGTCACCTGGACGCTCGCGACCGCGGTCCTCCCCGCCAACGCGTCCGGCCACGCGGCACTCGTCTACTGGGCCGTAGCGGTGGTCGGTGCCTTCCTCTTCTATGTGTGCCTGCTGGCGCACGAGCTGTCTCACTCGCTCGTCGCGCGGCGGTATGGAGTGAAGGTCGAGGGCATCACCCTCTGGCTCTTCGGCGGCGTGTCCCGTCTGGAAGGCGAGCCCGCAACCGCTCGATCCGAGGCGCTGATCGCGGGCGTCGGACCCCTGACGAGCCTGGTCATCGCGGCGGTCTGCGTCGCGTTGTTCTACGTGACGTCGGGAAGCGATTTGCTCGCGAACCTTTTCGGTTGGCTTGCCTTCGTCAACCTGGCACTGGCGCTCTTCAATCTCGTGCCGGCCTTCCCGCTCGACGGCGGGCGCCTGTTGAGCTCGCTTTTGTGGTGGCGGTCCGGCAGCCGGCAGCGCGGCATCCACAACGCGGTGCGGGTCGGCCGAGTTTTCGCCTACCTGATGATCGCTGGCGGCGTCCTCGAGGTTTTCCTCGGCGCAGGATTCAGCGGAATCTGGCTCGCGATCCTCGGGTGGTTTCTGCTCTCGGCGGCCGCATCGGAAGAGGCTGGATCGGCGGTCCGCACGCTATTGCGCAACGTGCCTGTTTCGGCTGCGATGAGCTCCCCGGTCGTCACCCTTCCCGACTGGGTCACGGTGGAGCAGTTCCTGACCTCGATTGCGCCTGACCACAGCTTCACGACCTACCCGGTCCACGAACCGTCGGGCAGGCTGACAGGAGTAGTCAGGCTCTCCGACCTGGTCCGCGTGCCGGGCGCCGAGCGCGGCAACAGGCATCTCGTCGATGTGGCGCGGGCGGTCGCCGAGGTCCCCGTCAGCAACCCTCGCGAGGACCTGGCGGCGCTCATTCAGAGGATCGGCACCGGCCTCGACCAGCGGGTCCTGGTGTTCGACAACGGTCAGCTCGTCGGCATCGTGTCCCCTGCCGACATCGCGCGCGTGCTGGCACTGAGGCAGGCGCGGGCCGGCGGTCAGCGACCCGCGGCGTAGCCCTACTTCTTTGTTTCGGCGGGCCTGCGGACCGCCTTTTCGATCTCGTCGCTGAGGTCGCGGAACGTCTCGGCGATCGCCATGCCGAACGACCGCGCGGTCTCCTTGGTCTTGCCGCGGACCTCGGGATCGCGCGTGGCCGTCTCGAGCGATTTGAAAACGGATTCCGCCGCCTGACGCAGCTGCTCCAGCGATTGGTTCAGCTCGGCCGTGTTCTTCTCGTCATTCGCGGTCCTGAAATGGCGCTTCAGGTCTCCGGCGAGGCCCTGGATGTCGGCTTCGAACCGGTCCCACGCCTTCTCGGTCTGCTCGTACGGCATCGCTCAATTTCCTCCTGGC